>Ga0209555_10000049_pt1 | contig 92243 bp, 80 predicted proteins | sample SaaInl85LU_5_DNA_FD_184643 | JGI IMG/M metagenome (GOLD analysis project Ga0209555, IMG submission 184643) | Marine microbial communities from expanding oxygen minimum zones in the Saanich Inlet - ESP_85LU_5_DNA (SPAdes) (version 2) | ecosystem: Environmental > Aquatic > Marine > Intertidal...
GAATTTGGAAGCTCAACTTCAGAAATTAAAACTTCAAAACGTTTATCTGCAAACCAGGCAAAATCGTGCACATTGCTTTGCTTGTAACGTATAGTTTTGAAAGCTTTATCAGAAGGCGGAATTGTATACCACTGAGTAATCATGTAAGATTCTTCTACATGACCTAATCTAGAATCAGTTTTACTCTGCGCTGCAAACACAATGCAGAATGTAGTAAGTGTTATGAATACGTTTTTCATGCTTCCTATTTTTGGTAAGACTAAGGTAAGTTGTTTTTGTTACAAAAGAGAGTAAAAAAGATTATCTCCTTCTATTCCCACCGTACTGCATAGCTTCTCCCTTGCCAAAACCGTAACTAAAACCGAGAGTAATAAATCTTCCTCTATAATCTCTGCTGTAGACATAGAAATTTGGATTTAAGGTTTCAGATATTCTAATTCTAGATGCAAAAAGATCGCGAACACCTAAACTAATCACTGATTTTCCCTTGTTGAATTTCTTTCTTATTCCAATATCTGCAAAGAGTTGATCTTCTACATTGCCTTGTACTGTTTGAAAAGCAGATTCGTATTGTCCGGTTACCTCAAAGGCAAATTCTTTTGGCAAATCAAACTTGGTTGTCCATTTAGTAGACCAACGATTGGCTGAAAAATCGAACGTGGTACCGTTCAACTCTCCGTCGCGTGTAAAGTAATTGTAGTTTATGTTTCCTTGAATGTCTACCTTTCTAAAAGGAGCGTATTTTAGATTTAATTCTGTACCTGTAGCATAATTTTCTCCAATATTTTCAGGACTAACCGTATTCACACCATTCTCAAATGTGGAGATACGCTCAATTACCTCAAAGGTATTTTTTTGAAATACACTTAGGTTTAGCGTTACCTTTTTAAAGATAAATATGCTAGAAACTTCGTAAGAATCTGTAAATTCTGGTAAAAGATTTGGATTACCGGCACGTATACTAAATGAGTTTCTAATGTTAAAAAATGGATTTAAATCCCAGAGTCGTGGTCTATAAATTCTGCGCGAATATCCTGCCTGAACAGAAAACCGTTTGTTAAAACTATACGATGTGTGTACCGTTGGAAAAAGATTAGTGAAATTCTGGGTATTGGTTTCGTTGGTGTTGGCCAACACCGTTTTTAAGTCAGTATTCTCTGCCCTCAGACCCAATTTTACTCCAAATTTATCTCCTTCATAAGAACCAGTAGAATATAAACCTAACACATTTTGGTTGTAGTTAAATAAGTTGGTTAGGCCAGAATCTATCACAGCTGCTCCATTTTCTATATTCGATACGCTAAAATCATTACTCACATCTTGTAAAACATACTGTGCACCTGCTTCTATTTTATACTTCTTTTTAAAGGGTTTGGTATAATCAACGTTAAAAGTGTATTTCGCTTCCTGAAAATTGGTATAAGTTTCTTGTCTTTCACTATTGTCTATTCCGGAAACTGCCCGATTAAAAAATTCAGACTCTTGTTCTTTACCAAAGAAATTGCCCAATGCACTTAATAGAAGCTCGTGCTCTTTGTTCTCTTTAAACGTACTTTTGTACTGCAATTCGTACTGATACTTGGGGTTAACGGCCGTAGTGTTTTCTGTTCTTTGCCATTGAGAGGTAATGGTGCCTGTGCTGTCTTCAAAACTAAAGTCTGTTTCTGAGGGTTGATCTTCTAATTCTAAAGAAAAACTACCAGATAACGTAAGCACATTTCTTGAATTGATTAGGTAATCTGTACCTAAAATTAAGTTATAGAACTGTTCATCTCTATATTCTACCCCTTCGCTTAAAATAGCTGTATTGTTTATCAAATCTCTATTAATGTTTTTACCAAAACGAGGTAAAGAGCGATATCCGGCTCCGAGTTGACTAAATAAATTAAACTTTTCTGTTCTATAATTTAGACTTAAGCCCACGCTATGGTTATGCGGAATTCCGGTATTTAGAGAAATAGAGCCATTTGCACCCTTTCTTTCTTCCTTTTTAAGTACAATATTGATGATACCTGAGCTACCTTCTGCGTCATATTTTGCGGATGGATTAGTTATTACTTCTACTTTTTCTATCATATCTGCTGTGATAGAACCCAGTGCACCACCTTGTTCATTGGCTAAAACAGAAGGTTTACCATTAATTAGAATTTGCACTCCTCCACTACCTCTTAAACTAATTGCGCCCTCTATATCTACATTAACAGAAGGTACGTTGTTTAGCACTTCTAGCGCACTTGCTCCCGTACTACTTAAATCTTTTCCTACATTAAAAACACGCTTATCTAGTTTAAACTCTGTTGTAGATTTTTCTGCTTGAATGACGACCTCATCATAATCTTGAACAGGTTTGTTCAATTCAATAATTCCAAAATTAATTTCGAATTGATCAAAATTGACAATTTTAAGGGTATCACTTAAGAAGCCAATGAAGCTAATTTCTACATAAAAGTTTTTTTCGTTCGTGTTGATTTTAAACGTTCCATCATCGTTGGTAGAAGTTCCGTCTAGCACTACGTTGGCTGTTTTTTGATGATGGGTATCTGAGAAAAGTTTTACTGAAGCATAAGGAATAGGCTGTTTACTATCTGCGTCAAATACGGTACCAGAAAGTGTTGTTTGACTATACAACTTAGAACTTAGTAGGGAAAACAATACAAAAAGAAGAACGTATAGACTGCGCATAAATAGAGTTACTTTAATTTTCTCAAAAATCCTTTCTTTGGAACGTACTTAGACGCTTTTTGTTTGGTAAAACTTTGGTTAAATTGGTATTATATCTACTTACAAAAAAAGGCAACCACACTGTTGTGTAATTGCCTTATATCTTGTTGGTGTTTTATTATTTCTTTACAGAAGCAGAAAGATATTCTCTGTTCATTCTTGCGATATTTGTTAATGAAATTCCTTTCGGACATTCAACTTCACATGCGCCTGTGTTGGAACAGTTACCAAATCCTTCTTCATCCATTGCTTTAACCATGTTTAAAACACGGTCTTTTGCTTCTACTTTACCTTGTGGTAATAGAGCAAATTGAGAAACTTTTGCCGAAACGTATAACATTGCAGAAGCATTTTTACAAGAAGCTACACATGCTCCGCAACCAATACATGTTGCAGCATCAAATGCCATGTCTGCATCTTGCTTAGGAATTGGAATTGAATTTGCATCTTGTGTATTTCCAGAAGTATTTACTGAAACGAAACCACCTGCATGTTGAATTCTATCAAACGCTGATCTATCTACCGCTAAATCTTTGATAACCGGAAATGCCTTTGCTCTAAATGGCTCGATATAAATCGTATCACCATCTTTAAATTTACGCATATGCAATTGACAAGTAGTAACGGCTCTATCTGGTCCGTGCGCTTCTCCATTAATTTGAAGTGAACACATACCACAAATACCCTCTCTACAATCATGGTCAAAAGAAATTGGAGAATCACCTTTATTAATCAATTGATCATTCAAAACATCAAGCATTTCTAAAAAAGACATATCTGGCGAAACATCCGAAATAGGATAATCTACCATTTGGCCTTTGTCATTTCTACTTTTTTGACGCCATATTTTGAGTAAAAGTTTCATATCTAATATTTTTAATTCTAATTACTTGTAACTTCTTTCTTTAACTTCAATATTTTCGTATTTCAGCTCTTCTTTGTGAAGTACGGCATCTTTAGGTTCTCCCTTGTATTCCCAAGCTGCAACATATTGATATTCTGGTTTTCTCAACGCTTCTCCTTCTGGAGTTTGGTGCTCTTCTCTAAAGTGTCCTCCACAAGATTCTTCTCTTGCTAAAGCATCTTTTGCGAATAACTCTCCAAGCTCTAAGAAATCTGCTACTCTTAATGCTTTTGCTAATTCTTCGTTAAATTCATTTGCATCTCCAGGAACTCTAACATCAGCGTAAAACTCTTTTCTTAATTCAGAGATTTTATTAATTGCATCTGTTAACCCTTCTGCATTTCTTGCCATTCCTACTTGGTTCCACATAATTTTTCCTAATCTTCTATGGAAAAAGTCTACGGATTTAGAACCTGGGTTATTAATTAATTTCTCTACTTGGGCTTGAACGCTGTTTAAAGCTTCGTCAAACTCAGGTGTTTCTGTTGAAATTGCACCTGTTCTAATATCGTCTGCTAAGTAATCTCCAATTGTGTAAGGTAACACGAAGTATCCATCAGCTAAACCTTGCATTAATGCCGATGCACCTAAACGGTTGGCTCCGTGATCTGAGAAGTTTGCTTCTCCAATTGCGTATAAACCAGGTACGTTGGTCATTAAGTTATAATCTACCCAAAGTCCACCCATTGTATAATGCACCGCTGGATAAATCATCATTGGTGTTTCGTATGGATTTTCATCAACGATTTTCTCGTACATCTGGAATAAGTTACCGTACTTATTCTTCACTACTTCTTGACCTAACTTTTTAACTAATGCATTATCATTCACATCTAAGTGTTTGATAGTAGCTTGTTCTTTACCGTAACGTTCTATAGCTGCTGCGAAATCTAAATAAACTGCTTCTCCTGTTGCGTTCACTCCATAACCCGCATCACAACGTTCTTTTGCTGCTCTAGATGCAACATCACGCGGTACTAGGTTACCAAATGCAGGATATCTTCTTTCTAAGTAATAATCTCTTTCGTCTTCAGACAATTGAGTAGGCTTTTTCTTTCCTTCTCTAATCGCTTTTACATCCTCCATGTTTTTAGGCACCCAGATTCGTCCGTCATTTCTTAATGATTCTGACATAAGCGTTAGCTTAGACTGGTGATCTCCTGAAACAGGAATACATGTTGGGTGAATTTGCGTGTAACATGGGTTGGCAAAGAAAGCTCCTTTTTTGTGTGCTTTCCAAGCTGCAGAAACATTAGAACCCATTGCATTTGTAGATAAGAAAAATACATTTCCGTATCCTCCTGTACCTAAAACAACTGCGTGTGCTGAGTGCTTTTCTAATTCTCCTGTAACTAAGTTACGTGCTATAATTCCTCTTGCTTTTCCGTCTACTTTTACAACGTCCATCATTTCATGGCGTGTGTACATTTTTACTTTACCACGACCAATTTGTCTGTTTAAAGCAGAATATGCACCTAAAAGTAATTGCTGACCTGTTTGTCCTTTCGCATAAAAAGTTCTAGAAACTAAAACCCCACCGAAAGAACGGTTATCTAGGAGTCCGCCATAATCACGTGCAAAAGGAACACCTTGTGCAACACATTGGTCAATAATATTTGCAGAAACCTCTGCCAAACGGTAAACGTTTTCTTCTCTTGAACGGTAATCTCCTCCTTTTACAGTATCGTAAAACAATCTGTAAATAGAATCTCCATCACCCTGATAATTTTTTGCTGCGTTAATCCCTCCTTGAGCTGCAATTGAGTGAGCTCTTCTTGGAGAATCTTGAAAACAAAATGCCTTTACGTTGTATCCAAGCTCTGCTAGTGTAGCAGCTGCTGAGCCTCCGGCTAATCCTGTTCCAACAACAATAACATCTATTAGACGTTTGTTTGCAGGATTTACAAGATTAATCTTGTTTTTATAATCTGTCCATTTATCCTTTAATGGACCTGACGGTACTTTTGAATCTAATATAGCCATGATTAATGTCCTGTTTGCGTTAAGAAATGAAATACTGCAATAAATATAAATCCTAGTGGAACTAAGATTGAAAATGCAATACCAAACTTCTGACGTCCTGTTTTAAATTTTGTATCCCCACCTACTGATTGGAAAGCCGAATTGAATCCGTGTAATAAGTGCATTGCTAAAAGCACAAATGAAACTGCGTATATCACAATTCTCCATCCATCTACAAATTTGTGTTGTAATTCTTCGTAGTACCTAAATTCTCCAGCTGCGTTAACACCTGTCATATCTCCTTGAATATACTTTACTGTGATTTCGTGTATCCAAAAATCATAGAAGTGTAATCCTAAAAATGCTAAAATCACCAATCCGGTAAGTATCATATTTCTTGAGAACCAAGAAGCATTCGCTCCTCCGTTGTACTTTACATATTTTACCTCTCTTGCTTTGTTATTTTTGATTTCTAAAATGAAACCCATCACAAAGTGGAAAATAACCGCGAACATTAATACAGGTTGCAAAGCAAACTGTACTACTGGATTTGTTCCCATAAAATGAGAGACTTCGTTGAAAGCAGTTGGACTAAAAACCGATAAAAGGTTAATTGTTAAATGCTGTAGTAAGAAAAACATTAAGAATAAAGCCGATGCAGCCATTGCATACTTTCTTCCGATTGATGATTTAAAAAATGAATTACTCATAGTTCTATTTCCTGATAATTATAATCTATAACAACGCAAAAATAAGGATGTTCACTTAATAGTGGTAACACATATCTTATTTAGAATGATTTTAAGTTGTTTTTTGCGGGAGGTTGGGGTTTTGTGAGAAGTGATAAGATATAAGTGAGAAGTGATGAGTTGCGAAGAGGTGGATTTTACACTAATTTAAAAGTCCCTCCTAAATTTCTGTAAAGAACATAAAAAAACGCCTCGACCCATTTTTACAGGTTGACGCGTTTCTAAATTTTCCGTTTATCCAAGACAAAGAGTACATTGAACCCTCTAGCGAAGAACAAAACTTCTAGTCTAAAATAAATTTAACAGGCAATACCATTTTACAACGTACTACTTTTCCTTTATCCTTTGCCGGATTCCAGTTGGGCATACTTCTTACCACTCTTTTGGCTTCTCTATCTAAAGATTCTGAAACTCCTCTTAATACTTTCACATTAGAAATAGATCCGTCTGTTTCCACAACATACTCCATGTATACTGTACCTTCTTCTCCAACCTCTTTTGCTATAGCAGGATATTCAATATTCTCAGATAAATAGTTAAACAATAATTCATCTCCGCCTTTAAACGTTGGCATTTCTTCTGCAAAAGAAGTAGGTTCTTGTGCTACTGGCTGTTTTAATTGTGGTGCAGGTAGTTCATATTTTGACTCAACAACCGAAACTTTCTTTGGTTTTGGTTCGTGTTGTGCGCTTACAACGAAGGTTAAGCAACTAACTGTAAGTAATCCTAATAATTTCATAATATATATTTTTCATCAGTACAATCAATAATCAAACCAAATTGAAATTAAGATCATTTTAACTACCTAATTATAAATGAAATAGGAATTCTGCATCGCGCTCTACATTTAAGTCCCTTATATTTTGCTGGCCTCCATTTTGGCATTTTACTAACCACTCTAGTCGCCTCGGCATCAATTGAAGGAGAAACACCTTTTAGAATCTTGACATTAGAAACACGTCCATTTTTTTCAATTACAAATTCCACAAAAACTTTGCCCTGCTCATTATTTTCAATTGCCTCTGAAGGATAAATGATTGATTTGGCAAGGTATTTTTTCATCCCTTATGGGCCCCCTTTAAATTGAGCTTCTTTATCCGGATAATCCACAATTTTTCCGTATTGAGCTAGAACACTGCCTCCAAGAACAAGTAATAAGAAAAGACTAAAAAACTTCATACGCACCACTATTTGATGCTTAAACTAAGCAATTTCTTTACATAACGCTCTATTTATTCTGTATAATAAATTAAAGAAGCCAATTATTCTACTTATTTTCACGCAACAAAAATTTAAAACCATGAATAATTCTCAGCGTTCTACGTTTGCCATCCTTGTTTCTGTATTTTTCTTTTGGGGATTTGTTGCAGCAAGTAACGACATATTAATTCCTGTTTTCAAAGATGCATTTGGACTTCAGAACTGGCAATCTCAAATGATAAACTTTGCATTTTACGGTGCTTATTTCATTGGTTCATTATTTTATGCTCTTTTGGCTGGTTTAGCAAAGTTCAATATTATAGAAAAGTTTGGTTTTCAACGATCAATTTCAATTGGGTTAACCGTTTCAGCTTTGGGAACTCTACTCTTTATTCCAGCAGCTACATTCAATTCATTCTTATTAATGATAACAGGATTGTTTGTTGTTGGTTTAGGTTTCTCTCTGCAACAAACAGCAGCAAATCCATTCGCTATCTCTTTAGGAGATCCTAGTAAGGGTTCTCAACGCCTGAGCTTAGCTGGTGGTATAAATAATTTAGGAACAACCGTTGCACCCATGCTGGTTTCTCTAGCCATCTTTGGATCATTGAAAGCAGATAGTGAAGTTGCAAGGAGTGTAAGTGACGTTCAAACACCTTATCTTTTATTAGGTTTAGCTTTTATATTGGCTGCTACTGTTTTTTTTATCACTGGAAAAAAAGAATATAGAGAATTAAAGTTAAGTAAAAATAAACCATCAACAATTGATGATAAAACCTCTACTCAAGTAAAAGAAGTAAGTATTTTCTCCTATAAACAACTCGTATTGGGTATGGTAGCCATCTTTTTTTATGTTGGTGTTGAGGTTGCAACTGCAGGAAATTTAGGTGAGTACATGAAACGAGAATTGGGCTTTACAAATAATGCTATTGGACCATATGTAGCTTTATTTTGGGGCTCTTTAATGATAGGAAGATGGGCAAACGCATCTGCAGCCTTTACTTCTAATAACCTACTCAGAATTACACTAAAAATACTTCTTCCTTTCGTTGCTTTTGGTATCTTTCTAGGAGTTACACATTTATTCGGAAATGATATTTCCCCATTTTACAACTACTTTTTTATAATTCCCATTTTAATTATTGCAGACTTTGCAAGTTTTGAAAAACCGCATTTCCAATTAGCTATATTTTCCATACTTGGTATCGTTTCACTATTAATTGGAATTTATGCAAATGGAATTTATGCTGTTTACGGTTTAATGAGTGTTGGTTTATTTTGCAGTACTCTTTGGCCATGTATTTTTACTTTGGCCATATCTGGTTTAGGAAAACAAGCTTCTAAAGGCTCAAGTTTTTTAATTATGATGATTCTTGGTGGTGCCGTTATTAGTGTTTTACAAGGAGTTTTGGCAGATGTGAGTTTCATCGGAATCTCTAATTCTTTTTATTTGGGAGTTATTTGTTTTATATATCTATTTATATATGCGCTTATTGCCGGACCAATACATACTCGAAACTTAGCAGATGCAAAAGAAATGTAACCGATGTAAAAGTTTATTTCAATGCAAGGTTTGAGATATTAAAAACTGCGATTGCACTAAACTAAATTTAACAGCGCAATAAAGTAAATTGCTTGCTGAAAAATTTAAAGGTTGTGTTTGTTTTAATTGTTTAATTGAAATTTCGAAGATGAATAACGAAACATTAAATAGAATCAAAAAAAGTGAAACACGTATTTTCAAAGCCGTTTTCCCAAATACAACCAACCATTACGACACCCTTTTTGGAGGTACTGCCTTACAGTTAATGGACGAAGCAGCATTTATATGTGCTACGCGCTTTTCTAGAAAAAAAGTAGTTACCGTATCATCAGATAAAGTAGATTTTAACACCCCAATACCAGGAGGAACTTTAATAGAGCTTGTAGCGTGTGTTGACGAGGTTGGAACTAAAAGCGTAAAAGTAAGTGTTGAAATATTTATAGAACAGATGTACTCCGAACACAGAGAATCTGCCATAAAAGGCACATTTACTATGGTTGCTGTAGACAAAAACAAAAAGGCAATTTCTATACTTTAAACTGCCGAACGCATATCTTTAATATTTAATTGTAGCGTAGTTCTATCTTTCCAAGTATTGGTTTCTAGCGTATAAATCACATCAAAAGGCAATCCAGAGGCAAGTATTTCATACTTTTCTGGCATGTTAAAACCAATAGCTTCTATGCTAATATTCTCTTCAGGTTGATAGAGTGTGCACTTTAGATGCAATTCCTTTAAAAGTCTAAATCCGTCTTTAGCAAAAACATTTTTTGTTAGAAAAACAGGTTTCATGTTATCTGGACCATGCGGTTCAAACTGTTTCAGAATTCGTTTTAAACGCGGTACTTCTTTAGTAGATTCACCTGGATTAAAAATATTAGAAAAGGACAACTCCATTTCAACGATTTCTTCTGGCACTAACTCTTCGTCGGAAATTGAAGCTGCAACTACTTCTTCAAACTTCTCTTTTAAAGCTTGAATCTTCTTTTTTTCTATGGTTAAACCTGCAGCATATTTATGTCCGCCAAACTGCAACAAAACATCACTACATTTTTCGAGTGCTTGGTATACGTTAAAGCCCTTCACACTTCTAACCGATCCTGCAGCTGTTGTCTCATTTGACGCTGTTAAAACAATAGTTGGGCGATAATATTTTTCAATTAAGCGCGAAGCTACAATTCCAATTACTCCTTTATGCCAATCTTCTTTATAGAGCACCGTAGATTTTCTATACTCAAAATTCTCTTCATTTGTTAAATCTGCTAGCGCTTCTTCTGTGATATAACTATCCGTATCTTTTCTTAGTTCATTTGACGCTTGGATGTGTTCACCAATTTCATCTAGCTCATTTATATGAGTAGCCAACATCAACTTTACCGCATCTTTAGCATCACCCATTCTTCCTGCTGCATTTATTCTTGGTGCAATAGTAAAAACAACATCTGTCAACGTAAGTGGAGGTTTCCGATTAGCCAACTCCAACATTTTAGCTATCCCTGGTCTTGGCGCTATGTTTAGTTGATGTAATCCGTTTGTAGATAAAATTCTATTTTCTCCGGTAACTGAAACGATGTCTGCACCAATAGAAATCGCCAATAAATCTAAGGATTCAAAAAGTGGAAAAGTATCCCAGTTATTCTCTATACATAAGGCGTGCATTAATTTAAAGCCAACTCCACAGCCAGACAACTCTTTAAAGGGATACTTACATCCTTCTTGCTTCTGATCTAGAACAATCGCACTGGGTAAAAGAGCGCCAGGCGTATGATGGTCACAGATAATAAAATCAACTCCTTTTTCTTTACCATAATCTACTTTCTCTACGGCTTTTACACCGCAATCTAAGGTAATGACTAATGAGAATTGATTTTGTTGGGCATAGTCAATTCCGTCAAAACTCAAACCGTACCCTTCATTATATCTATCGGGAATATAATACTCTATCTCTTTCGTGTAACGCTTTAAGAATGAAAATACCAAGGCAACCGCTGTGGTGCCGTCTACATCATAATCGCCGTAAATAAGTATTTTCTGATTTTTTGCGATTGCTTCGTTTACACGGGCAACGGCTTTTTTCATATTCAACATCAGAAATGGATTGTGCGTATCTTCTAATGTTGATCTAAAGAAATGTTTGGCTGCATCATAGGTAGAAATTCCTCTTTGAATAAGCATTTGAGCAACAATTCTTGAGACGTTGAGTTCTTTCGCTAAGTCTTCAATTTCAGAAACGGGAGGTTTCTCTCGTAAGAGCCATTTTTTGTTCATTCTAATTTGTGTTTTGTTGTAAAGTAAAATAAAGATACGTAAAATCATTTACCATCTGCAAAAAAGGAGATAAAAACCATTTCTACACTTTAAACTGAACTTGTGCTATCTTTGCAGTATATCTTTACACGTATGTTATGACAAAAATACTATTTTCAACTTTATTGTTGTTGCCTGCTTTTTTTGATTGGGGTCAGACAGTTTCTTACGACTTTTCTCAGCCCTTGTCTCCAAGTGGTATATCTGTAGATCATGTTAGCACCTCCTATTTCGGAAGCTATACTTTAGACGATAGAACCTTTATATTTAATGAGGATGGCATTCAAAGCAAAACAACTATCTACCTTTCTATATCCAGAGAAACAATAAGAGAAAATAGCAAATATGTTGTTAAAAATGGCTACTTATTTGGCGTTAAAAAAATGGATTCTATCCCGTGTTTTCTAAATGGAGAGAAATACTACTACGGCTTAAGAGAAGAAATAGAACTAATAGGAACAAGTAGTTTAAATAAATTAATAGACGACGGAAATTCTTACTATATAAATTTTTATGAAGACGGCACTTGGATACCCGCTAAAATATCATTCAAAAGCAACACGCTTACGCTATCGTATTTTGACTATCCGGAAGGTACTACTGTTTTTAATTCAATTAATCTAAAAACAGAAAAAGAAGAAGACGGACTCCGAAAAATCACCCTTTGGCCTACAGAAAAAGAATGGGAAACTTTGGATAAGACTGTCATATTTCCTACAGAAATGATATTCACTAAGCAGCAAAACTAACCTAAGAACAAGAATTTTATATTTGCACTATGGAAGTAAAAAGGCTCAATAAAGCAATTGCAGAAACTGGATATTGTAGCAGAAGAGAAGCAGATAGATTAATTGATGCCGGCGCCGTTACTGTTAATGGCAAGCCTGTTGTTTTAGGTTTAAAAGTAACAGAGAATGATACTATTGCCGTAGACGGAAAAGTAATTACCAAAGAAGTTGAGAATATTTACCTCATCTTTAATAAGCCAGTTGGCATAACCTGTACCACAGACCTTAATATTAAAGGCAATATAATTTCTTATATCAATTACCCTGAACGTATTTTTCCTATAGGAAGATTAGATAAACCCTCAGAAGGGTTAATTTTTCTTACTAATGACGGCGATATTGTAAACAAAATTTTACGCGCAAGAAACAACCACGAAAAAGAATATATTGTAAGTGTAAATAGAAGAATTACAGATCAGTTTATTGAGAAAATGGGTGCAGGTGTACCTATTTTAGAAACGGTAACAAAACCCTGTAAAGTAGAAAAAATAGACGATTTTAGTTTTAAAATTATCTTAACACAAGGGTTAAACAGACAAATTAGACGTATGTGTGAGTATTTCGACTACGAAGTACAAAAACTAAAACGCGTGCGTATTATGAATATTAATTTAGATGAATTACGTCCAGGAAAATATAGACATTTCACAACAAAAGAGCTTGAAAATTTATTGCTCTTATGCGAAGGATCTGCCAAAACATTTGACTGATTTTTAGCTTTTTACATCCAAAACTAAACTTATTTACGATTGATGTGTTAGGCAGGTATGGTTAACGAAATTGAGCGTCTTACAGACAAGAAAAGGTATAAGTTCTTCTTAGACCTATACGCAGATGCTTTAGATACGCTCGATTTTAATAAAAATGAAAAATATACTCACCTAAATGCCAACTACTTTGCCGACATAAAAGCGCTTTGTTCTGGTAAAATAAACTTAAGCGAAGATTTATTTAACGAGGTATATGCAGAAGAGTTTACGCACTTAATAGACCTAATTACACCAATTATTACTCATTTAAGGAGAGATATAAGTATGTTTTCAAAAACCAAGCGAAATATTCTGTTTGCATCTTACTATTTCCTTTGTTCTTTAGCAGACGAAAAAAGAATTTTTGAAGGAGAATTGGCTATCGTTTCTGCAATATTTTGCCTGATAAACGTATTAAAAGACAACAATCAACTAAGCGATGAAGAGCTGGTTGTTAACCTTTATGCTTTGCAGCGAAGGTGAATATTTACTTTTCCAAAATCACAAACTCAATTCTTCTGTTTAAATCTCTTCCCCACTTGTATTTGTTAGATGTAATAGGCTTAGAAGAACCATAGCCTTTCCAAGAAAGTTGTTTAGTTTTTGCACCGTTTGCTATTAAATAATTATACACGGCTTCTGCTCTTTGTTTAGAAAGAAGTTGATTTAACTCATCTAAGCCAGATCTATCTGTGTGTCCGGCTATTTCTGCCTTTAAACCCGGGTTTTCTTTAAGCACTTTTAAAACTATGTCTAAATCTAGCTTTGCACTTTCTGGAATTTCTATACTGTTAGGTGAAAATTGAACAGAATCTAAAACAACCCCTTTACCTACTTCTATAACAGCTAAACTATCAATTAAATTAGTGATTTTATATTTTCTATCGGCTGTTTTTTCTGAAATACCTGCGTCGTTTTCATCATCAACCAACTTATTCATATTATCAACTTTCTTAGCAATTACCTTTACTTCAATTCTTCTGTTTCCTGCTCGTGTAGATTTATATCTATTGGAGTACAGAGGTTTGTTTGGTCCGTATCCTTTGTAGCTAATTCTGCTTTTATCAACACCCGATTTAAGTAAATAATCATACACAAATTTTGCACGCTGACCAGAAATCTGCACATTTTTAGCGTAAGAACCAGAATTGTCTGTATATCCACCTATCTCTATTTTTAAGTCTGGCTGTTCATTTAATGCCATAATTAAGTTTTGGATATCTACATTAGATGACGGGTTAGGAAATGTTGTTTTTCCGGATGCAAATTTTACATTATGCATTACAATATCAAACCCAACGGGTATACTCTCTGGAACATAAACCAAATGCTCCACATCCACGAAAATTTCTGAACTATCAATCACTTCTGGCATGGGCGGACAAATACGATTTCCAAGTTCATCTGTAATTATGAACTCATCGTAGGGCTCAAAATTTTTGATCATTTCTCGTATTCTTTGATACCTAGGAGAGTTGTTTGCACCATCTGTATTAATGTCCCAATAATTGACAGCATCGTACTTAGACATCCCACAAAACTGACGCAGTGTTATGGCAGAAAGTAAACCCGAAGCATGCCAACCGTTCCAACAATGCAAATAAACCGGACCCAAACTATCGTTTACGGCAGACTGGTAAACCAGCTTTAGCATTTCGTAGATATGTTTTTCGTCGTAATAATCATACTGGTAATAATCCATTTCATTCCAACCTTCGTTGGCACAGGCACATGTATCAGCTTGAGTTGCAGTTTCCCAATTTTCTCTGTATAAATAAACAGATGCAGAAAACCCTTCCTGACAAAGATTTCGAATTCCGTCTGGTGGTAAAGGATTGTGGTTATTGCGTTTATTCTCTTTATGATAATAGTTATTTGCACCTCCTCTGTAGGCTACTCCATATAAAATAGGTCTTAAATTTCTAGCACCATAAAGCGAATCGAAACCATTTCCTTTATTGTCTACCACTTTATAGGTAAGGTCTCCACCATTATATCTTTCTTTAAAGTACTCTGGAGAAAGCGCAAAAGTAGGCTCTAATCCAAGTATAGAATCAATATATTGTTTTCTTAGTTGGCTACTGTCTTCAATAACAACTGACTCCATCTCTTCTGGTTGTGCAAAAACTATCACACAACTCAATACGCCTACTACTAAACTTATTATCTTCCTCACAATTGTAAAATTAAGGGTCAAACGCTAAATATAAACACCAATTATTCAAAGTTTTAAACAACCTACTTTGTATTTTATTATATGCTTGATCCTCCCAATTATTTGAAATGTATTTTAATATACCTTTTAGACGCTTAAATAAAAGGGATTCTAAGGTTAGGACAAATTTACAAACGGTATAATAAAACCTACTTTGATTATCAGAAATAATCAAAAATAAAGGCTTTAATCAAGTCGCATAAGGCACCTGTTCATTTAGCACAACTTTACGAATAAAGTAAAAAACAAAAAAATATCCGCAACAAACGCTGCGGATATCTTAACTATAACTATAAAATGATTAGAATTCAACAACAAACTCTACTCGTCTATTTGTTGCCATACCTTCTCTAGTATCGTTAGACGCTTTTGGTTGAGTTTCACCAAAACCTTTAGCTGTAAGTCTACTAGCATCTACTCCTTTCTTTACCAAATAAGCCTTAACAGCCTCGGTACGTTTTTCAGAAAGAACCATATTGTTTGCGTCATCTCCAGAGCTATCTGTGTGTCCATTGATTTTCAACTTGTACGTAGGATTTTCTTTCATTATATCAGCTACGTTGTTTAAAATTGAATTAGATGAAGACTTGATAATATCTCTACCCGATTGGAACTGTATTCCTTTCAAGGCTTTCTCAAATACATCTTTTGTTTCCTACTTAATTTCAGGACATCCATTATTTGATTTAACGCCTGCAAGATTAGGACAATTATCGTCTTTATCTGCGATGCCATCTCCATCAGAATCTGGACAACCGTCCATAGATTTCAATCCTTTCACACTCGGGCAAGCATCATCCGCATCTTTTACTCCGTCACCATCTGCATCCGGACAACCATTTGTTGCGGAAGTTCCTGCTTCAGTCGGACAATCGTCTAAGTAATCTGCAACACCGTCTCCATCTGTATCTAAAGGACAGCCTAACATATCTACTTCTATATTTGCTGGGGTTGCCGGACATTTCTCGCGTTTATCGCTTACACCATCGCCATCTGTGTCTACCATTTTACCTAAGTCAAACACAACTCCAACAGAATGGATCATAAATTAATCATTCGCATCTATAGAGATACCATCTCTTTTGTCTCTGTTTGTCATGGCATAATTGAAATTATAATTAACACCAATTAAATCTGTAAACATGTATGTTACTCCTGCTCCAGTATTTCCTGTCCAATCTGTACCTTCAACCAAATCACTGTTGTCTACATTTGTGTAGTTAGATAAACCTGTTCCAATAAATAAATATGGTTTAAATTTTGAAGTTTCTTTTAAAATTAAGTCATTATTTAACTTAAATCGAAGCTGCGCATTTGCGTGTAACATATTTGCATTAACACCAACACCTTCTCCTGCATGGTAACCGAAACCACCATAAGAAGCCATAATACCTGTATTAAAATACTTATTTAGGTTGTACATCACGGATAGTCCAACATTTCCGCGGGCTGCTTTATCTAAATTAAACCAAGAATGGTCTAATTCTCCATGATAATCTGTTAAGCCAGAGTTAATACCTATAGAAAGCTTTCTTTCTGTGGTTTGTGCTATACTGCTTGTAAAAGCAAAAAGTGTAGCTGCCAATATAATTTTTGTTTTGATAACGTTTGGTTTTTTTACCAATTTCCGACTATAAATTTAATTACACAAATTACAAGTACGCAAAAACATTCTACCAAAATCTAAAAAACATCGACGAAATTAATTTACCGTTATTTATTGTTCCAGTTCGTCATAGTTAAGCCCAAGCCAATAGACACAAAATCTTTTATAAAATTTGTGCTCATTTCAATTCGCTCAGGTAAAGCTAGCGCTTCGTTCTTTTTCCATTCTCCTAAAACATACTCTGCTTGCCTTCCTGGATAGAAATCATTGTCCACCCCAAACTTTAAACGCGCGTATTTAGAAGAATTTAAAACGTGTTGTATATCCTTTAATCCGTTATGACCAGCATCCGAACCTTTGCCTTTTAACCTTAATGTTCCGAAAGGAAGAGAAATATCATCAACTATTACCATTAAATTATCGACGAGAATTTTTTCTTGTTTTAACCAATAATTAACCGCTTTACCACTTAAATTCATAAAGGTATTCGGTTTTAAAAGCAACACAGATCTACCCTTCCACTTGGCTTCTGCAAGTTCGCCGTGTTTTTGTGTAGTAAATTCTGCGTCACGCATTTTAGCAAACTCTTCTACTACTTTAAACCCAATATTGTGTCGGGTATTTTCATATTTCGCTCCAGGATTTCCGAGTCCAACAATTAGATATTTCATACGTAAGCTTTTGGCAAAGATAATGGCTTTATATATAAAGCGGGTATAAATCAACTAGTTTCAAAATGATAGAAAGTATTGAATTGAATACACTGAATAAATCATCATTTTAAAGATTTTAACGATATTTACGGCTTACACAAAGAAATTGCGATGGATTTAAACAAACAACTACTTGAAAAACGAGAAGCATCTTCTTTAGGAGGTGGTAAAGATAGAATCGAAAAGCAGCATGCAAAAAGTAAACTAACCGCAAGAGAAAGAATTGATCTACTCCTAGACGAAGACTCTTTTAACGAGTTAGGTATGTTTGTTGAGCACCGTTCTACAAGTTTTGGTTTAGACAAATCTTTAATACCTGGAGATGGTGTAGTTACGGGTTACGGAACAATTCATGGCAGAACAATTTATGTTTTTTCGCAAGATTTTACTGTTTTAGGAGGTTCTCTTTCTGAAACGCATGCAGAGAAAATTTGCAAAGTAATGGATCTTGCTATGAAAAATAAAGCTCCTATTATTGGTTTAAATGATTCTGGTGGAGCACGTATACAAGAAGGTGTTGTTTCTTTGGCCGGATATGCAGATATTTTTTATAGGAATACATTAGCTTCTGGTGTTATACCGCAACTTTCAGTAGTAATGGGCCCTTGTGCCGGTGGTGCCGTTTACTCTCCTGCACTAACCGACTTTATTTTTATGGTAGAAGATACTTCGTATATGTTTGTAACCGGACCCAACGTTGTAAAAACCGTTACGCATGAAGAAGTAACATCTGAGGACTTGGGTGGAGCAAAAGCGCACGCTGAAAAATCTGGTGTGAACCATTTTACAAGTGCAAATGATGTTACTACACTTAAGGAGGTTAGAGATTTAATGAGTTATTTGCCTCAAAACAACGATACACTTGCACCAACCACTAAAAACTTTGCTTTTAATTCAAGTAAACTAAAAAATATTGGGTCTATTTTACCCGAAAACTCGACTTTACCTTATGATATGCGCGAGGTAATAGAATCTGTAATTGATGATGAGAGCTTTAGAGAAGTTCACAAAGATTTTGCTAAAAATATTGTAGTAGGCTTTGCCAGATTAGAAGGTAGAACGATAGGTGTTGTTGCCAACCAACCTGCTTCTATGGCGGGCGTTTTAGATATAGATTCTTCTAGAAAAGGAGCTCGATTTGTTCGTTTTTGTGATGCATTTAATATTCCACTTTTAACCTTAGAAGATGTTCCCGGATTTTTACCAGGAACAGACCAAGAATGGAGAGGTATAATTGCGCATGGAGCCAAACTTTTGTATGCTTTTTCTGAAGCAACAGTACCAAGAATTACAGTAATTACGCGCAAAGCCTACGGTGGAGCATTTGATGTAATGAATTCTAAAAACATTGGTGCCGACCTAAATTTTGCTTGGCCAACAGCAGAAATTGCAGTTATGGGAGCAAAAGGAGCCGCAGAAATTATTTTTAAAAGAGAAATATCTAAGGCAGACAATCCGCAAGAAAAATGGTTAGAAAAAGAGCAAGAGTACGCAGAGAAATTTGCCAACCCATACGCTGCAGCCAAACGCGGATTTATAGACGAGGTTATACTACCAGAAGAAACACGCAGCAAGTTAGTTGCAGCTTTTAAAATGTTAGAAAATAAGCAAGAAGAATTACCAAAGAAAAAACACGGTAACATTCCGTTATAGGTAAGTATTTTCGCATACGGAGTGTAAGCTTAAGATGTATCGAAATTCAAGGTTACCAAGAGCAAGCTATTCTGTATTTATACCTCCTTCTGTGAAGGAAGTGTCGAGGAACGAGACGGAGGATGCAAACGATCTAGAGTTTTCTAAAAAGACGAACTAAATGTAGTATAGATGACAATTATTATTTACTTCAATTGTGATATTCACCTGCAAATATCACTTTTTCACTTGTAATCACCCTTCAATTTAACTCTTGTAAAAATAGTGCTTGGATCTCTTAATAGTGCTGCCGGGTTAAAGGGAATCATTACATTTTTTCTATTTGAGGACACCTTTGCCTTAGGGTGAGAAACAGACACAACTTCGTCTTCAAAACGCAGGATAGAAATGTATTTTCCTTCTTTTAACTTGTCTTTGTCTTCTAGTTTTATTTTATCGCTGGCTACTTCTAAGAAAGGCAATGCTTTTTTGGTAAACAACCGATTGCTATAGCTTAAGATTTCATTATTTTTCCATTTCTCAAGATCTTTAACACCTTCTTCTTCTGCGAGTGTAAGAACTGCCTTTTGCAAACTATTTAACTGTTCAAAATCTATGATTAGCTTAACAATGTAGGTCTCAAAATCAATAGTTGCTAGTACTTTTTGTATTCCTTCTTTTTGAGCCAAATTTAACTTGTAGTGGTTGATTTTTTCTTCAATTTCCTGTTTTGAAGGTACTCTTTTTCCGTTTAAAGAATCCAGGGCTAAAATACCATTTAACTTAGTTGCGCTTGCGCTCAGGTTAACCGTAAATTTTAAACTACCAGAGCCGTCTTTATTTACGGTAAGGTCTTCTATAATTTCTACGCACGACCCAAATAAAAAAAGAAGGAGAATAACATAAAGCGTTGAAAATTTTTTCATTATGTAGAATAATTAAACAATTTAGGCACTGCTTTTCAAAAACAATGCCTAAATCATTTTAACGGATATAATTATTAACTACCACAGTAAAGGCATCCTTCATCGTCGTAATTATCTAATTCTGGTTGTGTTTCAATTTCTGGTTGTAATTGCTTTTTAAGGTCATAAATTGCTTGCTGCGTTTCGCCATCTTCAAACAAATTACCAGTTAATTTTCCTTTTAATTCTGCTATTCTTAAGTGTATTTCTTTTTCTTCCATCTTGTGTAACTTTGGTTTAAAGATATAGTCGGATTTTAGAATTACCAACTTTGTTTATTAACCCTTTTTTGTGAACTGTTAATAAAACCTACGACGTTTAAAGAGAGCATGATTTAAATTACGGTAAGTTAGAGAAAGCTCTAAGGTACCACCACCATTTGTATTTCTCAAAGCAGACAGCGTTAAATCGTAAGAAAGTGCAAAAGAAAATCCCTTCAATTCTAACAACATAGTTGGGATAATTGCATCTTTAATTCTCGTTTGCAATCCAAAACCAAAATAAGAATCTTGTTTATTCCCTGTAATTTTTGTTCCATTACTTAATCTGTATTTAGCAATTAAACCAAGTAATGTTTGGTAATGCGGACCTTGAAAGAACTGAACTGCACTTGCGTCTAGTACCCAATCTGTTCTAGATATTTCCTTAGAAAAAGAGGTGTGAATTACAAATTTTCTATAAAGTTGCTCGCTAAAACCAGAGGTATATTTAAGTCTTGGTCCGTTAGCATGAAACACTGCAAAACCAAGCATAAATTTTGTGTCCTCGTTTCTAGAAAAAGTAGAGTTATTACCGTCATAAACCCAATTAATTCCGGCTGAAATATCTGGATAAACAAAGGAGTTAATTGACCCGATTTCTCCACTTGGTAAATTTTGGTCAAAGGCATCGCCATTCCATTGATTCTCAAAAGTAAGGTTATGAATGAATCCATTTCTAAATCCCAACCCTCCTTGTAAGCCAGCAGAAAGCATGTGTCCGCCCCCTACAGGTAAAATACCAGATAAACTAATGGCTGCCGACTTTGTACCAAAATTGGCATTTCCACCCACGTCATTATACATAAACAAACCGAGCCCAAGGTGAGCCTTATCGTTGTTGTTTGTTTTACCTATCGTAAGGTCTGCAGATAATGATGTAGTTTGAAAACTTGTATTTGCTCCTATCCATTGACTTCTATGGTTTGCGGTAACTCTTTCCCAACCGTCAAAAACGCCAGTTAATGCTGGATTAATAACAAGTGGAGTTTGTGCTACTTGCGAAAATGTTATGTCTTGTGCGTTAGAAAATAAAGCTAAGCAACTAAAGGCTATTGAAACGAATAATCTTTTTTTCATCGCTTATCGAATTAAAGTTACGTTTCCAGACTTGGTTTCTTTTGTTCCATCCTTATAAGTGATATCAATACTATAAGCAAAAACACCAGGGTTTAAGGGCTGACCATTAAAGGTTCCGTCCCAAGCTAAGAATGGATCTACACTCCAAAGTACTCGATTTCCCCATCGGTCGAAAATAAGTAATCTAAAGTTCAAGACATCTTCTCCAACAATAGGCTTTAAGAAATCGTTTTGTCCGTCGCCATCCGGAGAAAATCCAGATGGTAAATTAACAGAAGTTGAGCCATAAATAACCTCAGGTTCATCTATTTCTCTAAAAATGGCTACAATATCTTCATTTCCTATTAAATCAACCGAGTTGGTATCTATAGAGTCATTGTACAAGAGTGGGCCATTTGTATATTCCCAACGAACAAACTCATATCCAGTATTGGCTTTTGCCCTAAGTTTTGTTTCTATTCCGCCGTAATAGGAAGCATTCCATACATAAAATGGCGCCCAAATTGAATTGACACGAACTTCACCCGCTCCCGCAGGAAAAACATCCACAGTAATATCGTATGGTCCGGCTAAATTATAACAATTAACAAGTCCAGCTTGTATTGCTGTACACCTTGCATCAATAAAGTCTTTTAGTTGTTGCACAGCTGCAGCATAACCTGCTGCAGTTCCTCCCCATTTCGCAATTTGAGCTGGCATTTCTGGTGCAATTTCCAATAACATTGAATCAAGCAACTCATTCAAATAATCGCAACTAAAATAGGTGTTGGCTAAATCAATATAACGCGTTTTGTAATATTGTTCTACTATCGGGTTTTCATTGATTAGTTTTTGCAAAACAGCTGTATGGCCTTGTCCACCCGGATCAGGAAGATTTTCAACATTACAAGGGTCTGCATTTGCACTTGCGTCTGGTATTCCTGTGTAATTAACGTAATGACCAAAAGACGCATCCATATCCCAAAGTGTATATCTCCATTTCTTTTTATCGCCTTGTGGATCTCTTCCTCTCCACCACGCAGTATTCCAGTTTAGCCAATCCTGAGAAACGATAAATGAATTCATAACGAAGTAATCTACTAGTGACTCCCAATTTAATAGACTGTCTGCAACATTAAAATTAGCAGCGTCGCCCATATTATTATTGGCTACAAACTGTGTAAATGCGTCCCAATCTGGTTGCGCATTTGGAGCTCCGTACTCTTCCCACGTTCCGCCCCATGTTTTGAGATACTGTAAATTAAATTTATCTTGGTCGTAGTAATGATCTGTAAAGTCTGAGTCATCTACTTTCTCTCTAATTTCGTATACTCCCCAATACTCTCCATTTATATACAAAATACATGGTCGCCATGTACGCTCGTCCATTTTCAAGTCTGCTTTTTGAGAAAGCGTATGTACATACGAATCTCTAATGTGTGCGCCGTTTTCAAAAGGATAATTATCATTTGCAGCAGCTTTTACAATAACGCGCTGAAACTCGTCTCTATTTTTATCTGGGAATATTTGATGTTTAAGTGCAGAATTGTGACCATATTGATCTCTCATTATAAAATCAAATCCTCTCTGATCGTAGGCCCAAGAATCATTACCGTGTTTATTATAATCTCCTTCTCCCTCGTCTATGAATGATCCATCTTCTTCAAATAACTCAATACAACCTATTTGATTTGGACCATTAAATAAAGCACCATTCGCTATTAAATCAAAAACTCCTACTCCTCCAATAGAAAGAACAGGTAGCGTATGCGTAACACCAATAAAGTAAGAATTAGATTCTGTGAAACTTGGTAGGTTTGAACTAAATGCCTTTGCTCTTAATAAGGATGTAGTTGCAATATTAACAGGACCACTGTATGCTGTGGATGCATTTGTTGGTTCTGAACCATCAAGCGTATACCTTATGGTAGCCGTAGCGTCTGCGCATGTCATGGAAACCGTTTGTGCTGATGCATAGAAACCTGGCTGAATATCAATCAAAGGTTTTGGAGTATAAAAATTTTGCGCGCCTGTATTTGCTGTACCGGGTGTTGGCGAAGTAAACAACTTCCAAACCGCTGCACCATCTGTTTCTCTACCTACAGAATGATCTTCTTTCGTAAGGTTAATAATTCTCAAACTATCCTCTACAACCGAAGCAGGATTCGTAAGAATGATCCATTCATTTTTTGTTTGAGTAAGCTTAAAATTAGTATGCAGCTCTCCACCTTGAATCATATCACGACCAGAACACTGAACAACTAAATATCCACCAGGAGGAATAATTGCCGAAGGGATTTCCCATTTGGTTAAATTTCCAGATTTATCCGATAAAAAATAACCTGTAAGGTCTTCTGCAGAAGTACCCGTATTATAAAGTTCAATCCAATCTTCAGTTTCTCCAAAAACATCTGTTATACCGTTTCGGTTAGAGCATGAAAATTCATTAATAACGACTTGAGCATTTACGCTAAGAGCAATTAGCGTTAAAGCGATAGCAAATAATTTCATATAATTAGTTTATAGCAAAGAGATTAACTCTCGTTGGTAATATTACTAAAATGTTAAGACATCCGTACAACTAAAACGAACAAATTATGTAAAAGGTTGCGATGCTATTTGCATAAAAATGTTGATTAATGAAGTTTTTAGGTAAAAAAGGAGTCTAATTAAAAAACAAAAACATATTTTTAGGGCATGACCAATGTTAAATTAATATTAAGTATTCTCCTTTTCGCGGGTGCGTTTGGGTGTACAAAAAGTGCCGGAGAAGGCGGTAGTTCTTCTATTATTGGCAAAGTACTGGTAGAAAATTACAATGCTGCCGGCGTTTTACAAGAAACATATTACGGTCCTGATGAAGACGTTTTCATCATTTACGGAAATGAATCTAACACATATGACGATGATTTTAAAACGAGCTTTGATGGTTCGTATAAATTTGAATTCTTAGCAAAAGGAGAATATACCGTTTTCGCTTATTCTGAATGTGATGCTTGTGAGAGCGGTGTTGAAGTTGTAACTCAAACGGTAACCATTAATGAAAACAAGAAGGAATTTGAATTACCTGATCTAGTTGTGAGACGATGAGACTAACCTTAATCATATTATTACTCGGGTTATTTACCTCCTCTTTTGCACAAGTTGAATCTTGGTTTTCTGGTGGAGCTAAAACAGATCTTTTAAACGACAAGCTAACAGCTTCGGCAGAGCTAAACTTAAGAACGGAAAACCTAGTTCGCGTAGCGCAGTTTTTTCCAGAAGTTAGTGTAAAGTACAACCTATCAAAATTTTTCAAACCCTCTGTAGATTATAGATTTATAATAGGCAGAAATGCCATTGCGAACTATACAGGTGCACATAGAATTAATGTAAACCTCAACTTTAAGCAAGAAATAGAACGGTTAGACTTTAAATTTAGAATACGGTATCAGTCTAAAATAGCATCGGGAGGAAGCTCAGAAGTTTACCAGCCTGATTTTGATAATGCTATACGACTAAGACCAGTAATCCAATACAATTTAGATAACTCCAAGTTAAACCCATTTATTGGAGCAGAATGGTTCTTCAATCCCGAAAACAGCGCTTTAGGGAATCGGTATAGGAGAATCCGTTTTTCTACTGGTGTAACTTGGGATTTGCCAAATAAACAAGAGCTTGATATTAAATATCAATTGGATTACGATATCAATATTCCTTTTCCAGAGCGCGTGCACATTATTAGCCTTTCTTATGGCTGGGAATGGAAGCGAAAAAAGAAATAATTAAGTCTTTTTTACGTTTCACACGCTTATGAAACTATTTCTTAGTGTATTATTGTGTATCTCCTTCTCGTGTAATGCACAAACTATTGCTTGGAAAAACAAATCTGATTTGCCTGCAGAAGGAAGAGATGATGCTATTGCCTTTGCCATTAATGGTTATGGTTATTGTGTTACAGGCAATACCTTTGATTGGAATGGGAGTAACCGATTCTTTAAATACGATTCAGAAAAAGATACCTGGATAGCAGTAGCATCCTTTCCTGGAGTATCAAGGCAATACACTAACGTTTTTGCAATAAACAACAAAGCCTACCTCATCTGCGGAGCTCTATCTACAAATGAAGTAACCCGGGAGGTGTGGTGCTATGATTCAAAAGAAGATATCTGGGTACAAAAAAATAACTTTCCTGCAGCAGCAAGATGCGGAGCGTATTCTTTTACCATTGACCAACACGGCTACTTTGGTTGTGGACAAGGAGTAGAAAGATATTCGGATTTCTGGAAATATGATCCTATTGATGACCATTGGGAAAGAATCGCTGATTTTCCGGATGGTGGCAGAAGGGAAGGTATTAGCTTTTCTTGCGGTGGCTTTGGTTTTGCAGGTCTAGGCGTAACTACTTTTGATGATGCTGGACACCAGACGAAATTTACAAATACAACCCTTTAACTAACGAATGGACATCCATTACCCCTTATCCTGGCGGAGCAACGTCCTATGCTAAAGCAGAAAGCTTTGATGTCTTTGCCGTTGTTGGCGGTGGTCAAGAAGGACTATTAAATTTTCAATCCGATTTTTACATGTATGATGTATTGGAAGATTCTTGAATACAACTAGAAGATTATCCTGAAGGAGGAATTAGAGGAGCTGCAAGCTTTGCCATTGGAAATACAGTTTACTTCTGCACCGGATTACGAGAAGACATCATCAAAACAAAAAGCCTATATAGGTTATCGGTTCCTATAAGCGTAAGCGAAACAAAATGGCAACAAAGCATTCGTCTATTTCCAAACCCAAGCTTTGGTCAAATCATAATAACGGGGAAAGATTGGAACACATCAACAACCCTTAAAATATTTAATACAGAAGGTAAGATAGTATACAACTCAATTGTTTATCAAGGTACTATTAATCTTAACTACCTAAATAGCGGAGCATATATTTTACAACTAGAAAGAGAAGACGGAACAGTTTTCTCAAAAAAATTACATCTCTTTTGAACCAATCTTATAAATGATTGTACCGCTAGGCACATTCAAATAATAAATATGAAAACAATCTTAAGCTCAATTTTTACGCTTTTAGTGCTAACCGCATTTAGTATTGACGAAAAAATAGTAAAATCATCCATAAAAGAAGTAACTGTTTATGCTCAGGGAGCACAAATACAAAGAAAGGCATCCTACAGTGTATCAAGCGGAGTTACAGAAATTGTTTTAGAGGGTATAAGTAGACAAATTGACCCTAAAAGTTTACAGGTAAACGCCACAGGAGAGATTATAATATTAGACTCTAAATACAGCGTATACTACCCAAAACCGGATATATCAACTTCAAATCAAGAGATCCCATTAAGTATTAAACGTAAAATTTGGGCTTTAGAAGACTCGCTATTCAATATTGGATTCTCGCTCACAGAATTACAAGATGAGATCGATGTATTAAATGCATCTAAAAATATCCTTAAGAACAATGGTGCAATTAAAGGTCAGGGTAAAGTAAACGATAGCATACCTTTATTAAAAGAAGCCCTTGCTTATTATGAACTAAAAATGAAAGAGTTAAATAAAAAAATTCTCTCTCTTTCAAAAAGAAAACAATTGATGGATAAAGATATCCGTGGGATGAATAGAAGGCTAACTGACCTCAAAAACTACCAACAAAACAACGGAAACCAAGTTCCTCAGCAAGTTGGACCGTCTTACAGAATTACAATTACTGTAACATCTAAAGCAAGTACCAGTGGAAGAATGGAAGTTTCATACTTGGTGAATAATGCAGGTTGGGAAGCACTTTATGATTTAAAAAGTGATGGAAATTCTTCAAAACTAAACCTAAGATACAAAGCCAACGTTTACCAAAATACTGGTGTAGATTGGGAGGATGTTCGCCTTAATATTTCTACCAACAATCCGTATCAAAATAAAACGAAGCCAGAATTACACCCTTGGTACTTAGAAAACTATGCTAACTACAACAGAGAGTTACAGCAAAAGAAAAAAGCTACATTAGCAACGTCTGGTAATGTGCAGAACATTCAAGTAGCAGAAGATATGGATTTTATGAGTAATGCTGCACCAGCAACTAACTTCAACTATGCCCAAACAAGTGTTAATTATACACAAGTGATTGAACACATGATCTCTGCTGAATTTAGAATTGATCTTCCGTACAGTATAAAGTCGAACAACCAAAAACACATGGTTTTAGTTAAAAGCGAAGACGTAGATGTTGACTACAAGTATTACACCGTTCCAAAAATTGATAATTCTGTTTATCTCGTTGCAAATATTTCCAACCTCGATGATTTACAGCTAGTTCCTGCCAAGGCAAACATCTTTTTTGATGGCAGCTACGTGGGTGAAACCTATTTAAATCCTGGTGTTATGCAAGATACACTTTCATTGAGCTTAGGTAAAGATCCAAATATTTTGGTAAAACGTACTTTTATGAAAAAGAACTACAAAGAAAAAGTAATTGGTAGCGATGTTGAAAAAACAAGTAGTTATGAACTAGAAGTAAAAAACAACAAATCGAAAACAATCACAGTAATTGTACAAGACCAAGTTCCAATCACACGTAATCAGGATATTACAATACGTGTTGAAGATATTGGGAAAGGTAGAATTAGCAAGAAAACAGGAATTATTGAGTGGGAAATCAAACTCAAATCAAAAGAATCTGAAATACTACCTTTAGAATATACTGTAAAGCATGGTAAGGATATTAACTTAACAATACCTAGATAGAGTTAAAAAATCAAGTAAGAAAGCAGCCGAAAGGTTGCTTTTTTTATGCGACAAACATTAAAGGCAATAAAGCTTTAATAGATGGAAAAACATTTACGGTATGATTTTGATTAACGAGGTAAATTGGAAATAAACTTGTTTGTCTATTTTGAGATTCTGCAATAACCTGTCTGCAACCTCCACAAGGGGTAAGCGTTGCGTCTAAAGAAACAAAATCCCCTTTCGCAACAATTACCAAGGCATTAATCTCGCAATCTGGGAAATTAGCTCCTGCATAAAACAGAGCGGTTCGTTCTGCACACAAACCAGAAGGAAAGGCAATATTTTCTTGATTAGACCCCAAAATTACTTCACTATTATTAAGCAAGACGGCAGCTCCAACATGAAAGTTAGAATAGGGTGCATATGCTTTGTTACAAATTGTATATGCCTTTTCAACCAACTCAACGATTTCTTGGTCTAGTTCTGTGTAATGCTCAAAAAAATTATATTCGATTGTTAGCTCTTTTTTCATACCTTCTATTCTGTGGGGAAATGTAGTCATTATTTTTAGTTGTAAGCAAGCCATCTTCAGACCATCTTTACTCTAAAAGCAACGATTAAAGAGGTTTTTAACGCAAATAATCGTCAAAATTTAAGAAGTTAAGGCGCAAACTTGCTAAAAACAACATAAAGATTAACTTTAGAGCAGTGCAAACAATAGAAAACCAAATAGCTATTTTCGATTCTATTTCTTTAAATGAAATGGATACAGTCAAACTCATGAACCGAGTTGACACCAAATTTGCTTTTTCAATTGACGAATTATCTAAAATTTTAAAAGAACTATCTACTCATTATCGAATTCTTGAAATAGATGGTTTGCGTTTACCTACTTATCGAAGTTTGTACTTTGATGACGATACTTTTAATTTTTACAACGATCATCACAACGGTAAAAATAGCAGATACAAAGTACGATTTAGAAAATATGAGGAAAGTAACCTTCATTTCTTAGAGGTAAAACACAAAAGAAAAGGAAGGGTAAAAAAAACACGTATCAAAGTCGACGATTTTGAAAAAGAACTTTCTAAAGAATCTATTGCATTTTTAAAGGAAAACGTTCCAGAGTTGGGCGATATAAAAGCTCAGATGTGGAATATTTACAACAGAATAACCCTCGTTAACCAAGAAAGAAAAGAGCGTCTAACCTTAGATGTTAATTTACGATTTGAATGGGAGGACGCTGTTAAGCGGTTTGACGATTTGGTTATTGCTGAGCTCAAACAAGAACGCGTAAACCGCCAATCTCCCTTCTTTTCTATCATGAAAAACAATGGAATACGCCCTTATCGACTAAGTAAATATTGTATAGGTACAATAGAACTGCATTCTAAAAAACAAATAAAATACAACCGATTTAAAGAAAAATTAATTAAACTTAAAAAAATAAACAAATAATATATGTTACTTGATGCTGTTGCAAAAGCGGGGAACTGGATGGATCTTCAATTGTTTAATACTGACGTATACACGCTACTTTTTAGACTTGCTGTAAACCTCATTTTCCTTACGATCGTTATCCGCTACCTTTATTATCCTAAAGCTAAAAGAAAAGACTACCTTTTTACTTACTACCTTATCGGAATGATTACCTTCTTCTTATGCTTTGGTTTAAAAAAACTAGACATTGATACAGGAATGGGTTTAGGTTTATTTGCCATTTTCGGAATTATACGATACCGCACAAACCCAATAGAAATTAAGGAAATGACCTATTTGTTTATTGTAATTGGTTTATCAGTAGTAAACTCTTTAGCAAGCAAACAAATAAGCATAGTAGAAATGCTAATCATAAACACAAGTATAATAGCCCTTACTGCAGGATTAGAGTACTTATGGCTATTAAAGCACGAAACAAGAAAAACAATTATTTACGAAAATATAGACCTTATAAAGCCAGAACTTTACCAAGAAATGAAACAAGATTTAGAAGTTCGGACAGGATTAACCATTAACCGCTTTGAGATAGGAAAGATTGACTTCTTACGAGATGTTGCCAATGTTAGAATCTATTATTTCGAAGAAGAACAAGCAGGAACAGAAGTGAATACAATGGAGTACGAAGACAGAGAATCTTTTAATTAAACCCTTTATAAACAAGCGCATTTTATATTTTTGCTAAAAACAAGAAAGAATGGAATACACAAATATTTTAACTGAACAAAACGGACATATTTTAACCGTTACTATTAATAGACCCAAACAACTCAACGCCTTAAATAAATTAACCATAGAAGAATTACATAAGGCACTGAAATCGGCTAATGACAATGAAAGTATTGGAGTTGTAATTCTAACAGGCTCTGGCGAAAAAGCATTTGTTGCAGGTGCCGACATTAAAGAATTTGCTGACTTTGACGTAAATCAAGGTGAACAATTAGCTGCTAAAGGCCAAGAAATACTCTTTACCTTTTTAGAAAACATGACTACTCCAGTAATTGCAGCAGTAAACGGTTTTGCATTAGGTGGAGGATTAGAGCTAGCTATGGCAGCTCATATTCGCATAGCAAGCGATAACGCACGCATGGGATTACCTGAAGTTTCGCTTGGTGTTATACCTGGATACGGAGGAACACAGCGCTTAGCACAGCTTGTGGGAAAAGGAAAAGCAATGGAAATGATTTGCACTGCCAGTATGATTAATGCTGAAGACGCTAAATCTTGGGGATTAGTGAATCAGGTAACATCATTAGAGGAATTAATACCCTTGGCAAATAAACTAGCTTCGAAAATACTTGCCAACTCACCCTCAGCAATAGGTGCTGCAATTAAAGCCGTAAATGCAAACTATGCAGAAGGTATTGATGGATATGAAACAGAAATAAAAGCGTTTGGGAATTGTTTTGGAACCAAGGATTTTAAAGAAGGTACAACGGCGTTTATAGAAAAAAGAAAAGCTGTATTTAGAGACTAATATATTCCATTCATCATAAAACGGCAAAACCTGCCGTTTTTTGTTGAATCACAGACGCAATGAATGAGTAAGATAAAAAAACTAGCAGGACAAACCGCTATATACGGACTTTCCAGTATTGTGGGCAGGCTACTCAACTATCTGCTGGTTCCGTTGCATATCTATTTCTTTGCGGAGGACAAACATCATTATGGTGCCTTGTCTGAACTCTTTGCTTGGGTTGCATTTTTAATGATAGTACTTACTTTTGGAATGGAAACCACATATTTCCGATTTTTAAATTCTGAAAAAGACAAAGAAAAAGTTTACAATACATCATTTTTAATTGTATTGGCGATTAATATATTGCTTATTCTACCGCTGTTATTATTTAGTTCTTCCCTAGCAAATGCTATGTTATTTGGCGACCATTTAAACTACATTATACTACTGCTAATTATTGTATGTGTTGATGCACTTTCATCCTTACCACTAGCAAAGCTTAGAGCACAAGAAAAAGCCAAACAATTTGCATTAATACAATTTACCTCTATAGGCATAAATATAATCCTAAACCTTCTTTTACTTTCTCTCTTTTTCAATCCAGATAATCCGGCGCTAGGCGTATCGCTTATCTTAATTGCCAACTTAATTGCTTCGGCAACCAAGCTATTTTTACTTAGAAGATCATTTTATAGTATACAACTTAAGCTAGATCCTAAACTGGCCAAAAATATGCTTAAGTACGCTTTCCCAATTGCCATAGCAGGTTTTGCCTTTGTAATAAATGAAGCAATAGACAGAATTTTATTAAAGCAGCTGTTATTTAGTAAAACAAACAATTTAATTTATGCCGAAGCACAAGTAGGAATTTATAGTGCGTGCTATAAACTTGCTATGCTCGTAACTATTTTCTTACAAGCTTATCGTTATGCAGCTGAGCCCTTTTTCTTTGCACAATCTAAAAGTAAAGATAAGAACAAAACTTATGTGAAAATAATGAATTATTTTATAGGAGCTCTTTGTTTATGTTTCTTAGGTGTTGCCTTAAATATTGATATTTTTAAACATTTTATAACAAACGATAGTTATTATGTTGGCTTACAAGTTGTTCCTATATTACTCATGGCAAATGTGTTTTCTGGTATTTACATTAACCAAAGCATTTGGTACAAACTAAGCAATCAAACGAAGTTTGGCGCCTATATTGCTCTTTCTGGGGCAATAATCACAATTACGCTCAATATTCTTTTCATTCCTACATTTGGATATATGGCCTGTGCCTGGACTACTTTGATTGTTTATGGATTTCAAATGGTAACGAGTTATATACTTGGTCAAAAGCATTATCCTATTCCTTATAATTTAAGAAAGTTTGGACTTTACCTTACAACCGCTATTCTCTTTTTCTTTATAAGTAAGTGGATAGGTTTAGCTTTCGGTGTTCTTCAGATGATCTTAAACAATAGCTTAGTTTTACTATTTGCTGCATTAGTCTGGTTTATGGAAAAACCACGCTTAAAAAACACGTAAATTAGGCTGAAAGGCGTTCTTGTATATCGCGGTTCGTTAGTATTTTTTTCTCAGATGCCGAAAGAACAGTGTCAATCATTGCAGCTCCAACCATTGAGCTTCCAATTAACGAAAAAGGCTTTCTTAAAAGTTGCATTAACGGTCGAAATAAAAAATAAATCGTGTTTACCCAAGACGTTTTCGATTTGACACCTTTTTCGGGTATCAAACCACCTATTCTAAACATATATGCATCTTTAAACCCAGCATTTAAAATCATATTTTCTGTTTTGCCCTTTACCCTCGCCCACATCGATCTTGCACTTTCAGTTGAGTCTGTACCTTGACCAGAAACATAATTAAAAACGGCATCAGGACTGCTTTCTTTTACTTTCTCTACCAAAGCCTTGGTAACCTCAAATGTAAGTGTATGGTAATCGTCTTCTTTCATTCCCAAAGAAGAAACGCCCATTGCATGAAAGCAGGCATCAAAACCAGTAAAATCTATATGGTCTAAATGAAAGAAATCTTCAATTAAAATTTCTTTCAATTTTTTATCTTTAACTTGAATCGCACGTCTATTTAGCACCAAAATTTCTGTTACTTTACTACTTTCTAAACACTCCAGTAGAATGGCTCTTCCCACCATACCTGTTGATCCTGTGATAAGCGCTTTCATTTAGATTGAGTTACATGATTAAAATGTTTCAACACAATAAATGTACAGAAATTAACTAGAATACTATTGCGAACAGTATCTTTGTTAAAAAGAACGAATTGAAAGATATACTTCTCATCACTCCGCCCTTTACCCAACTCAATACACCCTATCCAGCAACGGCATATTTGAAAGGGTTTTTAAACACGAAAAATATCTCGAGTTACCAAATGGATTTGGGAATAGAAGTCATCTTATCAATTTTTACTAAGCGGGGTTTAAGCGCTATATTTGAGTCAAGAGCATCATCAATCGAGCACTTTAGTAAGAACAGCAAACGCATCTTTTTTTTAAAAGAAGACTATATAAATAAAATAGAAGATGTAATTTCTTTTTTACAAGGTAAAAAACCAACACTCGCCAGACAAATTTCGGCTCAAAACTTTCTACCAGAAGCCTCACGATTTACTCAAGTAGCTGATTTAGATTATGCCTTTGGACTGATGGGAATGCAAGATAAAGCTAAACATTTAGCTACCCTTTTTCTCGAGGATTTGTCTGATTTTATCTCAGAAAACGTAGATGAGAATTTTGGATTTAGTAGATATGCTGAGCGTTTAGGAAGAAGCGCAAATCAATTTAATGAACTATATACTGCGCTCAACCAACAGCACACTTATATTGATACAATTACGCTAACTATTTTAAAAGAGAAAATTACTGAGCAAACGCCTAAACTTATTGTATTCTCTGTACCTTTTCCGGGTAACCTATACAGTGCTTTTCGGTGTGCAAAATTCATAAAAAAACAATTTCCTGAAAATAAAATTGCCCTCGGTGGAGGTTTTGCAAATACAGAACTACGAAGCTTAACAGACCCTCGTGTATTTGAGTTTTTTGATTACATTAGTCTAGATGATGGTGAACTCCCAATTGAATTAATTTACCAAAACACCCTTAACCAGCAAAACGAATACAAACGCACCTTTATTCTAGAAGATAATAAGGTAGTTTTCAAAGACAATTCACTTCGCAAAGACTATAAACAAAAGGATATTGGTACACCCGATTATTCCGACTTACTGTTAAATCAATACATATCAGTAATAGAAATAACAAATCCAATGCATAGTTTATGGAGCGATGGAAGATGGAATAAACTGACCATGGCACATGGTTGTTATTGGGGCAAATGTACATTTTGTGATATTTCACTCGACTATATTCGGCTATACGAGCCTATTTCTGCCAAAATATTAGTGGATAGAATGGAGGAAATGATTGCAAGCACTGGAGAAACTGGATTTCATTTTGTAGACGAAGCTGCACCACCGGCATTAATGAAAGAGGTTGCGTTGGAAATAATTAAACGGAAATTAGTTGTGACTTGGTGGACCAATATCCGGTTTGAAAAGAGTTTTACTTATGACTTATGTCGACTTCTACAGTACTCCGGATGCATTGCTATTTCCGGTGGTTTAGAAGTAGCATCTGACCGTTTATTAAACTTAATTGACAAAGGTGTAACTGTTGCTCAAGTTGCGGACGTAACTAGAAATTTAACCGAAGCAGGTATTATGGTACACGCCTACCTCATGTATGGATATCCTACTCAAACTGAACAAGAAACCATTGATAGCGTTGAAATGGTTCGACAACTTTTTGAATTAGGTATTGTACAATCTGGCTTTTGGCATCAGTTTGCTTTAACGGCTCACAGCCCTATAGGTAAAAACCCAGAAGCGTTTGGAATTGTACCGCATTTGGAAAAAATAGAATTTGCTGATAATGATGTGCAATTCACAGATTCAACCGGAGTAGATCATAGTAAATTTTCTTACGGTTTAAAAAAGTCAGTTTTCAACTACATGCATGGAATAGGGTTTGAATTACCAATTGACAGTTGGTTTGATTTTGAAGTACCACAAACATTAATTGCTCCAGATTATCTTGCGTATTGCCTTTCAGAAACTGAAGAAAAGCAAATAAACACAAACCAAAAAATTATTTATTTAGGTGCGCTCCCTCATGTTAAAAAGGAAGAAAGAAAGAAAAAAGGAAAGACGAAAAGTGTTTTCAGCTTTCATTTTCAAACACTTGCCTCATCAGAAAAAATTATTTTACCAGAACTAGAAGGTCAGCAATTCAACACCTTACTTACTTATTTACAAGAAAGGCAAACACCAGAAAAAATAGCACTTATAGAAAAAAACATAGGTCTTAATTTAGAAAAACTGCTCATGTTTCCTGCAATAAAAGAAAGTAGAGCAACCATAAAAATGCTTATTTTATAATATGAAGTACGAAAAAAGAGAAGGAAACGGAACAAAAAAAGTAAACCCAATAAACCAATCTCAACCCAACAACCCTTTACATGGTGTTCGCTTGGACACACTGCTAAAAAGTTTAGTGGATAACTACGGTTGGGAAGAGTTAGGCAAAAGAATCAAAATAAACTGCTTTACTAATAATCCTACTCTTAATTCGAGTCTTAAATTTCTTCGAAAAACTCCATGGGCAAGAGAAAAAGTTGAAGAACTCTATTTAAAATCAATTGAAAAAGATAAATAACGGCATCACCGAAGATAAATTAAACCGTTATTTTTGTCGACGATTAAGAGCATGGAGAAAGAGATTAAAGTAGAAGCAATAGAAGAAGACAAAATATTTTCAGAAGAAAATATAACCCAGTGTATACAGACGTTAAAAGCTTTATTAGAAAACACGGACAATATTTATGAATTGCCTGAAAATAAGCGTGTTGAACTAATGAAAGTTGCTGGATTACTCTCTAGACCAAATAAAGAAGAATATAATAGACGTGTTAAAAGCGCCAAAAAAGCACAAGAGCGTAAACGAAAAGAGCGTGAGAAACATGCAAGAAAAGAAACTGGCATTCGTAAAGCGCGCGAAGAAGCTATATTTTCTGCTCCTAAACTAATTCCTGAAGCACAACGAATTGATAAAGAAGAACGCATTTTAGATAATCCACGCAACTGCTACGTATGTAAAACACCTTTTCAACAGCTACACCATTTTTATGATCAAATGTGTCAAGAATGTGGTGACCTAAATTATGCAAAACGATTTCAACATGCAGATTTAAAGGGTCAAGTTGCAATAGTTACAGGTTCGCGACTAAAAATAGGCTATCATATTGTGCTTATGCTCCTAAGAGCAGGTGCTACGGTAGTTGCAACAACGCGGTTTCCGGTCGACTCAGCCTTACGCTATTCTAGAGAAGAAGACTTTACTGAATGGGGACATCGTTTACACATACATGGATTAGATTTACGACATATTCCTTCAGTAGAGATATTTTGCAATTACATAGAACAACAGTATAATAGACTCGACATACTCATTAATAATGCTGCACAAACGGTAAGAAGGCCAGCTGGATTTTACAAGCATTTAATTGAAAATGAAGAACTACCGTTTTCTGACCTGCCTAAAGATGCACAAGAACTTTTACGAAAGCACTACTCTTGCACACAACAGTTACATGAACTCGCAACCGATATCAATACACAAAACAATACCCTATCTGTATCCTGGCATGCTCAGGCACCGGGAGTTGGAATTACATCATCCGCGCAATTAAGTCAAATCCCTTATAGTTTCGACAATTCCTTACCAATAAAAGAAGTTTTTCCTGAAGGAGAGTTAGATGCTGATTTACAACAAGTTGACCTTAGAAAAACAAACAGTTGGCGTTTAAAACTGGGCCAAATAGAGACACCCGAAATGGTTGAGGTGCAACTCGTTAATGCAGTTGCTCCATTTGTACTCTGTAACCGACTCGTAGGTTTAATGAGAAAAGAAAATACGGGCATGAAACATATAATTAATGTTTCTGCTATGGAAGGAAAATTTCATCGTTTTTATAAGGAGGATCGTCACCCACATACAAATATGGCCAAAGCAGCACTAAACATGATGACGCATACATCGGCGCTGGATTTTGCTAAAGATGGTATTTATATGAACGCTGTTGATACCGGTTGGGTAACGGATGAAGACCCAGCCGAGTTATCTAGGAAAAAAGAAGAAGAGCACGACTTTCAACCTCCCTTAGATATTGTTGACGGAGCTGCCCGTGTAATGGATCCATTAATAGACGGAATTAACACTGGTAAACACTGGTGCGGAAAATTTTTAAAAGATTATTACCCAATAGATTGGTAGTTTTCCATAAATAACTTGCAGTTATCAACATTTCTTGTAACTTTTTGATGTAAGTTGCGTAAAAACAACACATTACACGGTTATGAAAAACACTATATTAATACTGCTCGCTGCCCTTTTTGGGATTGCAAATATCTCTTACTCAGCTGAATATGAGGATTTAAAAGTATTCTTTGAATTTGATTCATATACAGTAACACCTGCAACACAAGAAACTGTAAATAACAGAAAAAGTGATTTTATTGATACCGAAATCGTTGGATTTGAGATTTACGGATATTGCGACGATTTGGGTTCAACCCAATACAATAAATACTTATCGCGTAAAAGAGCAAATGCAATCAAACAACTTTTAATTGACCTAGGAATTTCTCGAAAAACCATTAAAAGAATTAAAGGAAAAGGTGAAATTAAATTAATTGACTCCTATCCAATTGAAGTTCAAAGACAAAAAAACCGAAGAGTAGAAATCAAAATTCTTTATAAGTCTAATAATAACACTCAAAGCCAACGTATAGAAACAGTTTCTTCTGATGCTACGCAATTAAAGAACGTTAAAAGTGACAGAAAAACCGAAGATGCTCAACCCTTTTTTGATGAAATTCGCCCAAGCATTATTAACAACGTTCTCAAACCAATAGAGAAGATTGAAAAGAGTACTGCACTTAAAGAAGAAAAGACTAATACTCCTATAGTTACAGTGGAAACGAACACTACCATTCCAAAAAATGAAGAGGTAGCTCCGAAAAATGAAGATGACGAGTTAGATATACTAACTGTTATGACAAAAGGAGAACGTTTGACCCTAGAAGAAATACTATTTGTTTCTGGTACAGCCAAACTAATAAAATCTTCAGAAGTTGAAATAAAAAAGCTGGCTAAAACTCTGAAAAAGAACGAAAACATCAAAATTCAAATACTCGGTCATGTATGCTGTGCTAAATTTGGATTAGATGGAGTAGATGACGAGACAGGCGAAAGAAATCTTTCAGTAGTGCGTGCGAAGGCTGTATATGATGAGCTTAAAAATCTTGGAGTTCAACCTGGTCAAATGATATACGAAGGTAGAAAATCTAAAGAACCGCTTGGTGGTCCAGTAGAAAACGATAGACGAGTTGAAATACTCATTATAGATCTATAATTAAAAGTATTTTCTTCAAAGCAAGAAGCACTTTTTTACTATCACTAATAAATTCTATCCCTTTTTCTCACGTATTTGACAGGAAAATCAACTGTTTACTTATTTTCTTTGATATATTCTACTATCTCAATCATTAAAATCATCCAAAAATCGACTTACTATATATTATGTATACAGTTCGTCTAATTTAGCCAAACCAAGTCTGTCTAACAAAGTAACTACTTAACAAATAATCCATTGTTTAAACACAACTAGGTTCTATCTCGCTATACATCGTTATTACTTTTTGTTAAGAAATTTATTAAGTGAAAGAGAACAACTGAGACAATAATTTTTGACCAATTATATAGTTGATTCGTCTATATATAAAAAATTAAAGGGACGCAAAAAATCATAATAATTACGTTATATTATTAACTCTAATTTTATCCTAAAACAAATCATAACTAACTGTTTTTCAATATTTTTGCTACTCATAAGTTAAAAACGATTCACATATACTTATGACTTAAAACTATATTTAACACAATCAACATACTTCTTCTTAAAATTAACTTATAATCAAAAACGAAAGTCAACTACAAAGAGCATCTTACCGAAAATTAGATGTAAACTTCTAAAGAAATAAAAACAATTGGAACACAATGTGCATATATTTGATTGATATATAAAATGCGTGATTCAACAAAAACTGCGAATAGATTAAGCTAAAAAACATACGACATTCTTCTGTACCAACGCATAAGAAAAGAAAATAAAAGAGCTTTATCTATCACGAAAAGACGATTAGAAAACAGCGAACTAAAAATTAGAAATAAAAAATCTTCACAAACTGCATCAAAAAACACGTCCAAAAATGTGCCATAAACAACGTTTCACCAAAAATCTTTCAACTCTAGGACTTCACGTAAACCGCCAGAAAAAAGGTCTTAAAATACGTTTATCTCAAAAATCATTAAATTCTACTTTGGTAAGTGAACAATTCGAAGTACCTTCCTTTCGAATCAATAAGTTCTTGGTGCCTTCCTCTCTCAACGATATTTCCATCTTCAACAACCAAAATCTGATCTGCCTTTTGAATTGTAGACAAACGGTGCGCAATAACAAATGTGGTTCTATCCTTCATTAAAGCTTCTAGACTTTTTTGTATAAATGATTCGCTCTGCGTATCTAGATTAGAAGTTGCTTCATCCAAGATAATTATCTTCGGATTTGCGAGTAGTGCTCTAGCAATAGAAATACGTTGTTTTTGTCCGCCAGAAAGCTTCACACCTCTTTCACCAATAATGGTCTCCAGCCCCAAATCAAATCGATCGGTAAACTCATTTACGTAGGCACCCTCAACGGCCCGAATTAACTCTTCCTCTGTAGCATCTGGTCGTGGAAACAAAATATTTTCTCTAATGGTACCTTCATATAGAAAATCGTCTTGTAAGACAACACCCAAGTTACTTCTATAAGAGGATAAATTTACGGTTGTCAAATCAATAGTATCTAAGGTTACTTTTCCACTCGTCGGATTTAAGAAAGTAGCTACCAAACCAGCAATTGTAGATTTACCAGAACCAGAAGAACCCACTAATGCCGTAACAGAACCAGCAGGAGCATCAAAATTAATGGTATGCAATACTTCTTTCTCTTCTTCATAACTAAAACTTACATCCTCGAATTTTATGTCGCCTTTAAGCTGATCCATAAAATTAATGCGTTTTTCGTCATCGTTTTCTTCTGCCATTTTCATTAACTCTTGCGTCCTATCTAAACCTGCCATTGCATCTGTAAGCTGAGAACCTATATTACTCATCTGAACAATTGGAGCAATCATAAAACCAAGAAAAAGGGTAAACATGATAAAATCTCCAGATGTCATATTCCCATATATCATATAATACCCACTAATACCAATTATACCGGCAGAAGCCAAACCCAATAAAAAGGTAGAAGAACTGGTTATAAAAGAAGTTGTTGTTAAGCTTTTTTTAACGTTTTGGAACAGACGCTCTACACCTTTTTCAAAAACACGACTTTCCTGTTCCTCTGCATTAAAACCTTTAATCACTCTAACACCATTTAAAGTTTCTGTTAACCTTCCAGTTACTTCAGCGTTAATCTTACCTCTTGCTCTAAAAATGGGTCTAATCTTTTTAAACGATTTTAGTGCGACGAACCCAAAAATAGAAACTGGAATAATTGTAAACAAAGTCATTACCCAATTCATATTTAATAAGATTACCAAAGAGAAAATTGCCGTTAAAGAACCTCCAATTAGCTGTACTAAACCAGTACCAACTAAATTTCTAACGCCTTCTACATCTGTCATAACTCTAGACACTAAGGCGCCAGACTTATTATTATCAAAAAAACCAATAGGCAATTTCAACAATTTTCGCTGTACTTCCGCTCTAAGGATAGATATTAGTCGTTGCGCTTCTACACTTAATAATAAAGTAAGTGAATAGGAAGTAATTGCTTGTATTAATACCGCAGCACACACAACTCCGACCAAAACAAATAGCTGCTGCATATCACCACTTGGCACAATTTCATCTAAAAACAGCTTGGTTGAATAAGGCAGTACAAGACCAACGGCACTTTTTATCAGAATTAAAAATAAACCGAAAAATATCAATTTCTTTCGTGGCCAAATATACTCCTTAACGGCCCACTTAAAAGATACGTTCTGGTTCTTTTGTTTGTTTGTTTTATCTGTTTGTAAAGATTGCATAAAGTAAAGATAGACGAATTAAATCCGTAAGTACATTTTAATCTAAATTAAGTTACCTTAGTAAATAGGCAGCTGTAACCATTGCTGTCAAAGCAATAATTGACTGTAGTGTAAATTTTTCTCTAAAAAACCAAACACCAAAGAAAAAAGTAAGGATAGGTACGGCTAAAGAAGTTAGCGACAGTATAAACGGGTTAGACTGCAGCATACCTAACAGCCCGAAATAAACAGCAACGAAAATCACCAATGCCATCAGAAAAATAAATCGCAAATGCTTAAAATGTAAAACTTTTTTTATGTCTATCATCTTGTAACCATTCAATTTAACTAAGCATAAACCCAAAATTAATACCACAATTTCCTGATTTGCTGCAACAAAAACAGGATGCATATTTTCTAGCAAATTATACCAATGCATAAGACCCGAAGCAGCAAATAAAAGTGACATGAGTGCAAATTTCAAATGCACCGCAATAGGAAATTTCAAGTTTTGTTTGTTTGAATGAAAAAAGAACAAAAAATATCCTGAAAGCATTAAGAAAGAACCATATCCATAGTTCACAACATCTAAATCTTCAAAAATAAAGAGGAAAGAAGCCGTAATAAATACTGTAAAAAGATTATACAAGGCTAGTAACTTAAGCGTACCTTGTTTCAAGGCTGATAGCATAAAAAACAAACCAAGTGCTCCGATAACCGAAGCAATCATTGAGCGCAGAAAATCAGTTTGAGAAACAACTAATACATTATTATACAACGAAAACGCTACAAGCAACCCAATAACCGATGTAAAGAAAGCCCTAACTGTAAGGAGAATAGAAGGTGCGAACGAAGAAAGCATTCGTTTCCAAAGCACATTATTTAAAGCGTAAGCCAAAACTGAAACTCCTAAATAGAACATGTGCTAAAGTAAAGAATTTACAGAAATAAATAGTAAGAAATAAAAAAGACCCAGAATAAACACTGAGTCTTTACGTATACTTTAAAATTCTATTATTATTTCTCTTCTTTTAAATTAAGCTTTAAACTTAACTCTGTTAGCTGTTCGTTATCTAACTTGGCAGGAGCATCTATCATGACATCTCTACCTTGGTTGTTTTTAGGGAAAGCAATATAATCTCTAATTGATTGAGATCCGCCCATGGTTGCGACCAATCTGTCTAATCCGAAAGCCAAACCTCCATGCGGTGGTGCTCCATATTCAAAAGCGCTCATTAAGAACCCAAATTGCTCTTCTGCTTCTTCTTTGGTGAAACCTAACAAATCAAACATTTTAGCTTGCATTTCTCTATCGTGGATACGAATAGAACCTCCACCAAGTTCAACACCATTCATCGCTAAATCATAAGCATTTGCTCTTACTTTTCCAGGATCGGTTTCTATTAAATGAATGTCTTCTGGTTTTGGAGAAGTAAAAGGGTGGTGCATTGCATGGTAACGTTGAGAATCTTCGTCCCATTCTAAAAGAGGAAAATCAACAACCCACAATGGTTTAAATACATTTGGATTTCTTAACCCTAATTCATCTCCCATGTGTAAACGCAACTCATTCATTTGTTTACGCACTTTATCTGTTTCTCCAGAAAGAACTAAAATTAAATCTCCTGCTTTTGCGCCTGCAGCATCTGCCCATGTTTTTAAATCTTCTTGTGAGTAAAATTTATCTACAGAACTTTTAAATGTACCGTCTTCGTTACATTTGCAATAAATCATTCCTTTGGCACCAATTTGCGGACATTTTACCCATTCAATTAGCTTATCTAGTTGTTTTCTAGTGTAAACTGCACATTGCTTTGCTACAATTCCTAGAACTAATTCAGAATCATCAAATACTTTAAATCCTTTATTTTGCGTAACGGTATTTAAGTTTTTGAATTTCATATCAAAACGAATATCTGGTTTATCAGAACCGTAGGTTTCCATTGCTTCAGCATAGTCCATTCTTGGAAAATCTCCTTCTAAATCATAGTTTCTACATGTTTTAAAAAGGTGTTTTACCATTGCTTCAAAAGTATTTAGAACATCCTCCTGCTCTACAAAGCTCATTTCGCAATCTATTTGCGTAAACTCTGGCTGCCTATCCGCTCTTAAATCTTCATCTCTAAAACACTTCACAATTTGATAGTAACGATCGTAACCAGAAACCATTAACAACTGCTTAAAGGTTTGTGGAGATTGTGGAAGTGCATAAAACTCTCCACTATTCATACGTGAAGGAACAACAAAATCTCTAGCTCCTTCTGGCGTAGATTTAATTAAGTAAGGCGTTTCAACATCAATAAAATCCTGTGTATCTAAAAACTTGCGTGTTTCTAAAGCAACCTTATTTCGTAAGGCCAACTTCTCTTTAACCGGATTTCTTCGTAAATCCAAATATCTATATTGAGCGCGCAGCTCTTCTCCTCCATCCGTTTTGTCCTCAATCGTAAAAGGCGGTGTTTTGGAGGCATTAAGAACAGTTAATTTTGTTACTTTAATCTCAATCTCACCCGTTGGAAGCTGCTTATTTTTAGACGCCCTTTCAATCACTAAACCTTCTACTTGCAGCACAAATTCTCTACCTAATTTTCTAACCTCTTGGCATAGCGTTGCGTTATCTTCCATAGAAAAAGCAAGTTGCGTAATTCCATATCGATCCCGTAAGTTTATAAATGCAATTGCACCCAAATCATTTACATTTTGAACCCATCCACTCAGGGTTACTGTTTGATTTACGTGTTCAATTCTAAGTTCTCCGCAAGTATGTGTTCTGTACATGATGTTGAAATTTTACACAAAAATAGAGTTTAAGTTGAAAGAGTGGTTCATCTTCTTAAAAAGTATTTCTTTAGCACTGTATTGAACATACAATGTATTGAGGAATAATAGAAGCGTAAACTATAAAATTAATAACAGACTTAGCCTATGCTTCTACAATTTTTGAAAAGAAAACCGGAAATGTTAAAAAAACTTATAACTAGCTCTTTTTAGCTCGTTCTTATCTTCTATCTTTGCACACTTTAAACAGTATCTGTAAAAATGAGCGTAAAAAAGATTAAAAGTGCACTAATTTCGGTTTTTAATAAAGACGGACTAGATGAAATAGTAAAGAATTTACACAAGAATGGGGTAACACTTTACTCTACTGGTGGAACCCAAGCCTTCATTGAAAGCTTAAATATTCCAGTAGAACGTGTAGAAGATCTAACGTCTTATCCTTCTATATTAGGCGGAAGAGTAAAAACACTTCACCCAAAAGTATTTGGTGGAATTTTAAACCGACGCGACCTAGCAGAAGACCAAGCTCAAATTCAAGAGTTTGAGATTCCTGAATTAGACTTAGTTATTGTTGACTTATATCCATTTGAAGATACTGTGGCCTCCGGTGCAGAACACCAAGCAATTATTGAAAAAATTGATATCGGTGGAATCTCTTTAATTCGAGCTGCAGCAAAAAATTATAAAGATGTAGTAATTATTCCATCGATGGAAAACTACGAAGCGTTTAATACCATTTTAGAATCGGAAGGAGCGCAAACAACTCTAGAAGAACGTAAATCGTTTGCAAGAGACGCATTTGAAGTTTCATCTCATTACGATACGCATATTTTCAATTATTTCAATGCAGATGGAAAGAAAGATGTGTTTAAGCAAAGTTACAAGCAATCGCAAATTTTACGCTACGGAGAAAACCCACACCAAAAAGGAATTTTCCACGGAAACATGGAAGAAATCTTTGATAAACTGCACGGAAAAGAACTTTCTTACAATAATCTATTAGACGTAGATGCTGCGGTTAATTTAATGGCAGAATTTAAGAATGATAAACCAACTTTTGCAATTCTAAAGCACAACAATGCATGTGGAGTTGCAACAAGAGAAACCATTGAAGAAGCATACACAGAAGCATTGTCTGGTGACCCTGTTTCTGCCTTTGGAGGAATATTAATCGCTAACACAGCGATAGACAAAGCAACAGCAACTTTGATTCACGAATTATTTTGTGAAGTTGTAATTGCTCCAAGTTATGCTCCCGAAGCCTTAGAAATATTAAAGGGCAAAAAGAACAGAGTAATCTTAGTTCAAAAAGACTTACACTTACCAAAACGTCAATTCAGAACTATATTAAACGGCGTTTTAGAACAAGATAAAGATTATATAACAGATAAGAAAGAGGATTTTGAACCGAAAACAAATGTACTTCCTACAAGTCAAGAAATGATTGATTTAGAATTTGCTAACAAACTAGTTAAGCATACAAAATCAAACACCATTATTCTAGCCAAAAACGGAAAACTTTTAGCTTCTGGAACAGGACAAACTTCGCGTGTGGATGCATTAAATCAAGCGATTCATAAAGCGAAATCATTCAATTTTGATCTTAACGGAGCAGTTATGGCATCCGATGCGTTTTTCCCATTTCCAGATTGTGTAGAAATTGCAGATAATGCAGGAATTACAGCAGTTATCCAACCCGGTGGATCAATAAAAGATCAACTGTCTATCGATTACTGTAACGCTAACGAATTGGCAATGGTATTCACCGGAAATCGCCATTTCAAGCACTAATAATCAAAAAACAAACTAAAATTGAAACGAAATAGTGGATTTTCGATTTAAATTCACTAAAATTATAGAAATTAAACGTGTTGCTCTACAAATCCTATGGGACTATTTGACTTTTTAACGCAGGAAATCGCAATTGACTTAGGTACTGCGAATACCTTAATTATCCAAAACGACAAGGTTGTTGTGGATGAGCCTTCTATTGTTGCCAAAAACATACAAACTGGTAAAATTGTAGCCATTGGAAAAAAGGCGCAACAGATGCATGGTAAGACGCATAAACTAATTGAAACTGTTCGACCATTGAAAGATGGTGTAATTGCAGATTTCCAGAGTGCTGAAAGCATGATACGTGGAATGATAAAAATGATTAAAGGTGGGAAAAGCATGTTTAATCCTTCTTTAAGAATGGTAATTTGTATACCTTCTGGAATCACAGAAGTAGAAAAAAGAGCCGTTAGAGATTCTGCCGAACACGCAGGAGCAAAAGAAGTTTATCTTATCCACGAACCAATGGCAGCTGCAATTGGTATTGGTATAGATGTAGAAGAACCAATGGGTAACATGATTATTGATATAGGTGGAGGAACTTCTGAAATTGCAGTTATCGCCTTAGGTGGTATTGTTTGTGATAAGTCAATACGCGTTGCTGGTGATGATTTTACCGCAGACATTGAAGAATATATGCGCAGACAACATAATATTTTAGTTGGAGAAAGAACTGCCGAACAAATTAAAATTGAAGTAGGAGCAGCTCTTCCTGAATTAGATACGCCACCCGAGAATTTCGCGGTAAGAGGTAGGGATTTAATGACAGGTATTCCAAAAGAAATTATTGTTTCTTATTCTGAAGTTGCTCACGCACTTGACAAAACAATATCAAAAATTGAAGAAGCAATTTTATCTGCTTTAGAGATGACACCTCCAGAATTATCAGCTGATATTTATAAAACGGGTATTTACCTAGCCGGCGGTGGCTCTATGCTTCGCGGGTTGGATAAACGAATTTCGCTAAAAACAAAATTACCTGTACACATCGCAGAGGATCCGCTTAGAGCAGTTGCTAGAGGTACAAGTATAGCCTTGAAAAACATAGATAGATTCCAGTTCTTAATTAGAGATTAAATAATAAAACAGCATGCGCAATCTGATTGCTTTTTTGCAAAGATTTAGAATATTTCTTGTCTTTCTTTTGCTTCAAATTATTGCGCTAACGTCTTATTTCTCAATTGTTAATTACCCTAGAACCAAGTGGTTCAATAGTAGTGCAAGCTTTTTTGCTTCGTTGCTAAGTATGAACCATCAAGTAACCAAACACTTTGATCTAGAAATTGAGAATCGTGTCTTGCAAAATGCTTTAAAAAAGGCGTATAAAGAGTCGATAAACACATATATACCCGTTAAAACAAATCAAATAAAGGTAAACGATACGCTTTTACAACTTCAATATAACTATGTGCCGGCAACCATAAAAAATGGCACCTATACAAGAAAAGATAATTTCTTTACGATAGATAAAGGGAGAAAAGCTGACATCAAAGCCGATATGGGCGTTGTTTCTTCAAACGGACTAGTAGGTATAGTGTATGATGTATCCGATTACTACGCAGTTGTAAAATCTATACTTCACAGTTCTATTAATATACCCGTACAAGTTGAAAAAATAAACGCAAAAGGTTTATTGAAATGGGAGATTTATGATAATAATCCTTTACGGATAAAACTGACTGGTATATCTAACGACATACCTATTCCGCGTGGAAGCAATGTGGTAACAACGGGTTCTTCAGGACTGTTTCCTCCAAATTATTCTGTTGGAAAAGTAGAAACTGTAAAACCAATTGAAGGAAAACCAGAATGGGAAATAACCGTTCGATTATCTAACGATTTACGCACAACACAAAACGTATTTGTTATTGAAAATATTCTGAAAACAGAACAACACGAACTAGAAGAAAAAGCAAAACAAGAGTTTAAAGAAGAATGAATCCATTTATAAAACATAGCGTACGGTTTATACTGTTTGTACTCTTACAAGGTTTAGTATTTGGACAGCTAGAAATAGATTTCGGAATACAAATTATGCTTTATCCGCTCTACATCCTATTTCTTCCTTTAGAAATGGGAATAATATGGGTAATGCTATTGTCTTTTTTAATGGGTATTTCTATAGACTATTTTATGAACACCTTTGGATTGCATGCGAGTGCTTCCGTCTTAGTAGCCTATTTACGACCAGAACTTCTTAAACTATTTTCTCCCAGGGATGGTTACGAATCATACACCGAAGGAAACATAAGACAAATGGGGTACACCTGGTTCATATCCGTTTTTGGAATAATTGTAGTAATTCATCACTTATACTTCTTTTTATTAGAACACTTTAAATTGACGGAACTACTTTATATATTTAGACAAACCAGTTTGAGTGCACTTTTAACACTAACAATTGCTATTCTATCTCAAATTCTATTTTTTAAAACAAAAAAAATTACATGAATCTAGAAGCGCGTAGACTAGTGTTTTATTCACTGTTCGGTTTTGTGGGCATAATTTATTGTGTGCGCTTACTCTACATGCAAGTCATAGACGATAAATGGAAAGAAAGAGCTGCGGAGGTATCACAAAAAAAAATTGAAGTTAAACCACCTCGCGGAATCATATACGACAGAAACCACAAAAAAATTGTAGCCAATAAAACCTACTACAATTTAATGTTCGTAGAACACAAAATTAAAGATCTAGACACTTCCGCTTTCGCAAAATTAATCGGAGTACACGACACCTTTATTAAATATAGATTTGCAGAAATTAAGAAAAAATGGGATAGACGCACACGCATAGACGGCAGAGATACAATTGTAAATGACTATAGACCTTACTTACCTTATGCTTTTTTAACCGAACTAACCACTGATGAAATAAGCACCATAGCACCAAAACTTGGAAATCATAAAGGGTTTTATGAGGAAACATTTAGTCAGCGCGACTACCCATACCCATATGGCGGAAATATTTTTGGCTATCTAAACGAAATACGTGTTAAAGAATTAAAAGAAGATCCTGCTTTTTACAACCAAGGTGATTTTGTTGGCAGAACAGGCTTAGAAAATTATTATGAACAAGACTTACGTGGTCAAAAAGGAATAAAATACATTATTACATCTGCACGAGGAAAAGTGGTTGAACCTTACGCAAATGGACAATTAGATACAATTGCCGAGCAGGGTCCAGAACTCCAACTTGGATTAGATATTGATCTTCAGGGATACGGAGAACAACTCATGCAAAACAAAAAAGGATGTATTGTAGCACTTGAGCCAAAAACTGGAGAAATATTGAGTTTAGTTTCTGCTCCATCTTTTGACCCAAATCGTATGGTTGGGAAACGAAAGATTAGAGAAAACTACGCTGCGCTAAAGAATGATTCGCTCAAACCTTTATTTCCAAGACCGTTAGCCGCAGAATATCCGCCTGGTTCTATATTTAAACTTGTTCAAGCATTAGTTGGATTAGAAGAAGGAGTGATAACAGAAAATACAGGCTTCCCCTGTACCAAAAGTTTAGTTGGTTGTCATAACCACCCAAATGCCAACAGTGTACAAGATGCAGTAAAAATATCTTGCAACCCTTACTTTTACTACGAAGTGAGAAGAATAATACAACAAGGTAAAGACAAAAGCGTATTTAAAGATGCTGCCATTGGATTAGCTCAATGGGAAAAATATATGAATAGTTTTGGGTTAGGCACCAAACCACAAGTAGACATTGGCGGAGTAAGGCCAGGTGTTATTCCTAACGTGTCTTTCTACAACCGTTGGTACGGCGAATATAGATGGGCGTTTAGTACCATTCGCTCAATAAGTATAGGCCAAGGAGAGGTAAAAGTTACACCCTTACAAATGGCAAATTTAGCAGCCATTATTGCAAATAAAGGGTACTATTACGAACCGCACTTTGTAAGCTCGATTGGAGACAGTGGACCCTTAAATAAATACAGAGAAAAGCAAAAAACTATGGTGAGTTCTAAACACTTTGATCCTGTGATTGAAGGTATGCGTCGTGTGGTAGAAGAAGCTGGTGGAACAGCCCGATTAGCTAAAATAGAAGGAATAAAAGTTGCAGGAAAAACAGGTACAGCACAAAATCCACATGGTAAAGACCACTCAGTATTCATCGCATTTGCTCCAATTGACAATCCAAAAATTGCAATCGCCGTATACGTAGAAAATGCCGGTTTTGGTGGAACTTGGGCTGCGCCCATTGCCAGTCTTATGATAGAAAAATATTTAACCGGCAAAGTGCTCTCAGAAGCCAAAGAAAAAAGAATCTTAGAAGCTAATCTTTTAAAATGATGTTAAAGAAGTACATATCAAAAATACTTCTATTCATTTTAGTAGGCACAACGCTAAGCAGTTGCTACTGTTTGCGTACAAGATACACAGCTTCTCCATTTGATTTAGACACAACCTCAACATCAAAGAAAGGAACATCTCTTTGTTGTGAAGGATTAGAGACAAATAAATTAAATGCTACTATTTATTACGGATTTTTGTCTGAACAAGACGTAACCACCACTCTACCGAAAGGCTTCAATAAATCTCTTGGCCAGTTTGGTGCACGCGCAAATTTTCTATATAAACCACTAAGCAAAATTCCTTTAAAGCTAGGCGCAATTGGACTTGATTACTCTTTTAAGTCAACCGAACAAGTCTATTTAGGAGAAGCCATACAACCTTATTATCAAGACAGAACAGAACATAGAGTTATGATTAACCATAACTTCGCAACACTCGTTTCTCCTCGTTTATTAGGCTATATAAATACTCAAATTGGTGTAAACATAAGAACTAACAACAACTTACTACCAACATCATCCAAAAACACAGACTATCTACTTGACTACCGCTTAGGCTATCATTTAAACTATTTTATTTCTAAACGAATTGTGTATTTTATAGATGCTGGTTACGGTGGAGGAAATATAATTAAAACAGGCATTAGCCTTTGGATGTAGAAGTATATGGACAGAAATAAACCCGTTTCGAAAAGTATTGATTGGGCGCTAGTAATAATACTGGTTTCCATAATGACATTGGGTATTGTTAACTTATATTCTGCAGCATATGATGAAAACCATTCATTTCTACTTGATTTCAAATCACTTTATGGAAAACAACTCTTTTGGATAGGCGCAGCATTATTTATTGGTTTCATTGTGTTTTTGATTGACAGTAAATATATTCGAGCACTCAGCGTACCGGCCTACTTATTTACTATTATTTTACTAATTGCAGTGCTCTTTACAAAACCGATTAATGGAGCACGGTCCTGGCTAGGTATTGGCTCTTTTGGTATACAACCTTCAGAATTCGCAAAACTAGGAATGGCTCTGATTATGAGTTACCTTATCAGTAATATTAGTACCAAAACGGTAACCACTAAAACCGTATTATTCTTGAATGGAGTGCTGCTTGCTACAATGGCCTTAATTCTACTTCAAAATGATACAGGAACATTTTTAGTATTTACTGCATTTTTATTTGTGTTGTACAGAGAAGGAATAACGTTTGATCCGATTATACTCTTCTTTACTAATTCTTTACTGGGATTACGATTTAAAAGTACATGGGTCGGCGTTCACTTTATTCCTGTATTATTCGTTGTAGTATTTTTTAGTATTACCTCTCTTTTTTTCGCAGATAGTACACACAGTATTTCTATTGGATCTTTTATACTCAACGAAGTTCCAGATTGGATACTCCTACTACTATTGCTTACAATTTGTGCAGCATTTGCTCTATTTATAATTATAAGGTTGGTAACAGAACGCAACAAAAAAAGACTGCTACGTATTGTACTCATAGCTTATCTTAGCTTTTCTGCCTTAACCGTTTTGGTAACGTATGGATACAATCACATCGTTCAACCTCATCAAAAGGAAAGAATAGATTTATGGTTAGGTAAGGTAGACTCTAAAGAACAACAAGACAAGGCAGACTACAACAGAAATAGAGCTATGGCAGCCGTTGGATCAGGTGGTTTGGTAGGTAACGGGTATCACCAAGCGCAATTAGCTAGTCCGGAAAGCGGACATGTACCCGAAAGCGAAACCGACTTTATCTTTTGTGTTTATGCTGAAGAATGGGGATTTATTGGTTCCTTCCTAGTGATCACATTATTCACCCTTCTCTTAATACGTATAATTGTAATTGCAGAACGACAAAGAAGCAGATTTACGCGCGTTTACGCATACTGTGTAGCGATGATACTCTTCTATCATTTCGGAATTAACATAGGTATGAATATTGGAATTGTACCTATTATTGGTATTCCTTTGCCATTCTTTAGTTATGGCGGTAGTTCTATGTTGTCCTTTACGATAATGATGATCATTTTGCTTAAATTAGACGCACAACGTAAAGAAGTCTTATTTTGATTGAACAATTTAAAAACAAAACACCCTACACACAAATCCTGATATTACTTCTTATCGGTATCGTATCTATCGTCATACTGAGTATAATATCTTCCGTTTTAATGACTCTTCTGTATCCAGAAATGAGCAAGCTTTCTGCACAAATACAAATGAAACAATTTCCAGTACAATACATGATAGGTACTTATCTACCCTTTCAAATTGGTTTATTTCTAGTGCCCGGAATGTTATATTTCGTTTATAAAAAAAGCCTAAACACACAAGAAAAACCAACACATAAACCACTTGACTACCTATGGAGCTTAGGGCTTTTTGGATTACTTTTTTGTATGCTGCCATTTTTAACAACTATCAACAGCGCTATACTTGAAAGTATAGATATGTTAGCAACCGTTGAGCACGAATCCGCAGCATATGTAAAATCGCTCAACCATTTAATTGGTCCGCTTGCTTCTACAGAGAGTTATTTAACCGCCTTGATTATTATTGGTTTACTTGTACCTATTTGTGAAGAATTATTTTTTCGCGGATTCATTCTCAACCATATTGCGCATACTAGAAACAACAATTGGATTGGCGTTCTCCTAAGTGCATTTGTATTTACCTTACTCCACTTAAATTGGCAACAATTCTTACCTATTCTTTGTTTTGGTATTGCCTTAGGAGTAATCTATGTAATTACTAAATCTATATTTCCCGGTATAATACTACACGCTCTAAATAACAGTATAAACGTAATCTGGATGAGACAAGAAAATACTCCTAGTTTCCTAGAAAACTATAACCCTTACTTATCTGCTGCACTTGTACTTATGCTCCTATTACTTTTAGCACTTTATCACAAGCGTTTGCAGCTCAAATAGGTAAAATACATTTTCTGTTTATGCTCAAAAATTATTCGTGTAAGTAATTCTAACTTATCATGTCCAAAATATTGACCACAAAAAAACCCTTGCTATTAACAAGGGTTTCTACTAATTATAAATCAATCTTTTAATTATTATCAATTCTATACTCTCTTCCTGTACCTTTCTCTTGCGCACCGTATGCAATAGAATTATAATCATTGTCTTGCAATAACTTTCTTGCATCAAATAAAATACCTACTGGCACTTCTTCATCGGCCTTAAAACATGTTACAACCTCTTCTTTTGCAATTGTATATCCAGAAGGTTTATTTGCGTACTTCATGTCTTTCCATTGGATGATATAATTTATACCATTTTCAGGTAAAATACCATCAAACTGCACTGCAATTCCTTTATCAAATTTGCTAGCGTCACCTTTAATTGGAGCACCCAAGTAAACAAAGTCTACTTCACTTCTTTGCTTGAAAGGCGTTAAATCCACAACTCCTTCACCTCTTGCATTGTCAATCTTCACCATAGGATCGATATCCTTAGTAGTCGTTGCTACCATGAAGAAGAAAAGCAACATGAATACGATATCTGGTAAAGAAGATGTATTAATCGCTGGTGCTGCCTTTTTATCGTTACTTTTAAATTTAGACATAGCTCTTATTTCTTAGGATTAACTTCTATAATTCTTTCAGGATACAACGTTTCAAGCAAATCTAAACGTTCTTTATACTGCTTAACAATAGGCGTTTGTTCTAACGCGTTTTGTTGGTAGTACTTTAGCATTGACGAATATGTCATACCGAACAGTTCCATAGATTCTGCATCTCTCATTTGCATTAATGCCTTTTGAATTTCTGATTGAATAGCAACATATGCACTGTAATCTGTTCCAATAAATGGCTCAATTTTAACGTGTGCTTTGATATCAATCTCAGGCATTTCAATATTACGCTTGTTTTTATTTACTTCAGCTTTTGCAAAGACTCTGTAAACTGCATCCTTTTTAAACCATTCATCCAACAAATTATTTGCGTATTCTACTTGCACTTCTTTGTTAGGATCTGTATCTGGCAATGCTTCTTTAGCTGACAATGCGGTTTCTGCTTCAGCTATACCTGCATCAATAGACTCTCTGGTTGCATACGAATAATACGGATACTCAGTATTAAAAGAACCGAATCTTAGGCCTTTGTTTACTTGGTAAAAATGCTTTATTCTTTTGTGTAGGTTTTCTATCTCCGTAACAGGAAGGATAGAATCTCTAACTTGCATTGCCTGTTTGTTGTTGATCGTAATTTTATATACGTTTTTCTTCTCAACCTCTATTATGATGTTTTCGGGAATCTCAACTTTCTTAGGAATTTTTCTTAAGAAAGCCGTATCCTTATCCATAGTAGTGGTTACCAAGAAGAAAATCAAAAGCAAGAATGCGATATCCGCCATCGATCCTGCGTTTATTTCTGGGGCTTCTCGCTTTGCCATATTAATTCTTTCTTACTAAGTTTAATACTAAACCACCCACAATTGCAAGTAGTGCTGCTCCGATTGCTATAAAAGCTGTAACAACACCTGCATTTGTAAAGTCTACTGTCTTTTGACTTGCTGTAATTGCTTCTGGTAAATTTAAATCTTCTGGTGTTGTTGATGTACCTGCGAAGTACAATACCATGAAAATTGCAGCTGCTACAATGATACCAAGAATTGACTTGATAGCACGTATCGGGTCTGTAACTAATAAATAGATGAAGAAAACTACTATTAAAACTGCACACAGCGCAATAGCTGCAAAACTAAAAATAGTAGCTCCAGACATAACTCCGCCTTCTGCAAAAGCATTTACCTCAGCAGTTGTAGATGTATCTACATTTATTCCTGAGAACATAACCATAGCTCCAAGAATAATAATCGGAATGATTATTACGGCTTTGATTATTAACCCAATTGAATTTGATTTTTCCATGTTATTTATGGATTAAAAGTTCAACAATATCTTACTTAGAAGTAACCTTGTACTTCAACATCATATCAACTAAAGAGATAGATGCATTCTCCATTTCGTTTACTAAACCATCGATTTTTGCAACGATATAGTTGTAAAAAATTTGAAGAATAATCGCTGCAATCAAACCGAAAACAGTAGTTAATAAGGCAACTTGAATACCACCTGCAACTGTTGTTGGTGAAACTTGACCATCAGAAACAATCTTTTCGAAGGCTTGAATCATACCAATTACAGTTCCCATAAATCCTAACATTGGTGCCAATGCGATAAATAAAGAAATCCAAGAAACTCCTTTGTCTAACATTCCCATTTGAACTCCACCGTAAGAAATTACAGATTTTTCTACCATTTCAATTCCTTCTTCAGAACGATCTAAACCTTGGTAGAAAATAGATGCAATTGGTCCGCGTGTATTTCTACATAATTCTTTTGCTTCTTCTACACCACCTTTTGCTAAAGCAGACTCTACGTCTTCCAAAAATTGTTTCGTATTGATAGTAGAAAGGTTTAAGTAAACAATTCTTTCAATACATAAAGCAACTCCAATAATCAAAGCGATTAATACGATACCCATCCAAAATGGATCTCCTTCAATAAACTTTTGCTTGATTTTAGAAACAAAGCCTAAATCTTGTACAGCAGCTGTGTTTTCTTCTACAATCTCTTCTGTAGACTCTTCTTCAGTTGATGTTAAATCTGTTAAGGCATCATTAGCCGTTGAATCAACAGCTTCAATTGCATCATTTTCTGCACCTACTACTGCTGTAGAATCGTCTGCTAAAGAGACTGTGCTAAAACCGAAAGTCATCATTCCGGCAATCATTAGTGAACTAATTACTTTTTTCATGTTCTCAAAGATTAATTTTAATCGTATTCTTAGTTTATATTTAAGCCAAATAAAAAAATATTATTTCTGTGGAGAGAGAGGGATTCGAACCCTCGAGAGCCTTGCGACTCTACTTGCTTTCCAGGCAAGCCAGTTCAACCACTCCTGCACCTCTCCTCTATTACAAAATAATATAGGTGCGCTAATGTACAAAAATTTTATAACGTACAATAAAAGTTCATGTCATCCTTAAAGTTGTGTTAACATTAGTTAGAAAGCTCTCCTACTAAGTTTTCTTGAAACAATTGAACTACTTTGTTTCTATTTTCTTCTACTCCTAAAAGGTACATTAATTTACCAATAGCAGCCTCAGTAGTTAAATCCAACCCGTTAATCACTCCTGCTTTATTTAAAAAAGAGCTTGACTTATACTTACCTTGTTCTACTGAACCTGATGCACATTGGGTAATGTTAACAATTATTCCTCCTTGGGATAAGTATTTTGTGATTAAGTTGTGTAATTGTTTATTGTGTGGTGCGTTTCCGGCTCCAAAAGTTTCTAAAACGATTCCTTTACATTTTTTTAAATCAAAAAGTCCTGCGTACACATCTACTCGCATACCTGGAAATATTTTCAATAAAGCAACATTGTTTTGAAAAGCGGTAAATACCGTCAATTTCTCTTTTTTCGTTCTGTAAAACGCCGAGGTATTATAATTAATATTTACACCTGCTATTGCAAGTTCTGGATAGTTTGGAGATTGAAAAGCTTCAAACAAATTTGCCGAAACTTTTGTAGTTCGGTTACCTCGATAAAGCGAATATTCAAAATAGATAGCAACCTCTTGAATTATTGCTTTTTCATTGCTGTCTTTTTCCGCGGCAATTTGTATAGCAGTAATTAAATTTTCTTTTCCATCTGTTCTAATTGTACCAATTGGAAGTTGAGATCCTGTTAAGATAACTGGCTTTTCTAATCCTTGCAACATATAGCTCAAGGTAGATGCTGTAAATGCCATCGTATCTGAGCCGTGTAAAACAACAAAGCCATCATACTTTTGATAATTTTTTTCTACAGTTCTTGCGATTAATTCCCAATCTTTTAAGCCCATATCAGAAGAATCTATTGGTTCCTCAAAAGAAAAAGAAGACAACGAAACGTTTAAGCGCGAAAGTTCAGGAATTTGGTCGGTCAAATGATCAAAATCGAAGGCTTTTAACTCCCCTGTTTCTGCATCCTCAATCATACCAATTGTTCCGCCTGTATAAATCAATAAGACTTTAGATAATTGCATATTATTTCAATTTAGAAAAAAGAGACTGCGCATTACGTGTTGTTTGCATCTCAATTTCGTTTAGGGAACAATTAAAAATATCTGCTAGTTTTTCAGCAACATGCAACACATAACTACTTTCGTTCCTTTTTCCTCTATTTGGCGTAGGAGCCAAATAAGGCGCGTCTGTTTCTAAAACTATATCGTTTAACGACAACGTTTCAACCACTTTATCTAAACCTGCCTTTTTAAACGTTACAACTCCACCTATGCCCAACTTAAATCCTCCATAATCCAAAACGCGTTGTGCCTGTTCTGTTGATCCTGTGAAACAGTGTAAAACACCTGTTAAATTTTCATCATTAACTTCATCTAAACAGTCAAATATTTCTTCAAAAGAATCTCTGGCGTGTATAGCCACAGGAATATTGAGTTCTTTTGCCCAATTACACTGTTGCTTAAACGCATACTTTTGTTCTTCAACAAATGTTTTATCCCAATATAAATCTATCCCAATTTCGCCAACAGCAACATAAGGTCTGCTAAATAAATGGTTTTTTATAACGAGCAGTTTTTCTTCGATATCTTTATCCACAGCGCAAGGATGTAAACCCATCATAGAAAAACAGTTTGCCGGAAATTTAGCTTCTAGCGCATGCATAGCATCTATAGAATCTAAATCTATGTTTGGCAACAACATTTTCTCTACTCCAGCAGCTATTGCTTTCTGAATACAAGTATCTCTATCGTCTCCAAATTTTTCTGAAAACATGTGTGTATGTGTATCTATGTACATTATGCTTTTCTAAATTTTTTATAGAGTTTTATCGCAACCATTAATCCGATGGCTATTCCGAAAAAGAGCAACGTAGCCAACACCCAATTCGTTGCATTTTTTTGCATTACTACGAAAACAATTGCAACTAAAAATAAAGTAGCCAACTCATTCCATAACCTTAGTTGGTTAGATGTCCAACCGATTTTATTCTTCTGATAATTAAGAAAGATTTTATGGCATATAAAATGATAAACAATTAGGCAAACTAAAAGCGATAGTTTTACATGCATCCATCCAGTTTTTAGTAGGTAAGGCTGTTTAATAAACAACCAAACACCGAAAACCACTGTTAATATCATTGCTGGAAAAGTGATGATGTACCACAGTTTTCGCTCCATAATTTTAAACTGTTCACTAAGAATATTCTTCTCAATATCGGGCTTTGTTTGCGCTTCTGAATGGTAGATAAACAAACGGACGATGTAAAAAAGTCCGGCAAACCAAGATACCACAAAAATGATATGTAATGCTTTTATTGCTGCTATTGACATGTTACAAATGTAATTGGATTGATTGAGAAGACATTGGGTAAACCGACTTTTGTATTACTTTTGCCAAAAAAAAGCGTTATGAAAGCAAAAACAGCTTCTGAAACATTAGCCGTAAGTACAAAAGTAGTGTTGCCAAACGACACCAATCCACATGGTAATTTATTTGGTGGAGAACTATTGGCTTGGATGGATGTAATTGCTAGCGTTTCTGCCCAAAGACATTGCAGAAGGGTTGTTGTAACTGCATCTGTAAACAATGTTGCTTTTACGCGCCCTATCAAACACTCTTCTATTGTTACCCTAGAAGCCAAAGTTTCTAGAGCATTTAATTCTTCTATGGAAATATTTATTGATGTTTTTGTAGAAAACCAAGTAAACGGAACAAGAGAAAAATGCAACGAAGCAATTTATACTTTTGTTGCTGTAGATCAAAATGGCGGACCTATTCAAGTTCCGGAATTAATTCCTGAAACGGAAGAAGAAAAACAACGTTTTGAAGGAGCATTAAGACGTAAACAGCTCAGTTTAATTTTGGGTGGAAAAATGAAACCTAAAAACGCTACTGAGTTAAAGAAACTTTTTTTAGGAAATGAAGCGCAATAAAAATTGATGCTAACCCGGTAAAAAACCTACTATTTCAATCCCAATCTAGATAATCGTCTAGGTCTCGTCTATCTTTTTTAGACGGTTTTCCAGTACCATAGTCTCTATAAACGCGTTGAGAGGTTTGGTATAATTTAAATTTTTCTACCTCTTCGGGGGCTGTAATATCTTTAATGTAGTTTTCTACCAGCTTAGCACCTACACGGTTAGATAATAAGTCTTTAATTTTAAAAGAAAAGACAGCGTTGTGTTTTATAATTTCCACGGTATCACCAATTTTCACTTCTCGGGCAGGTTTAATACCCTCTCCATTCAATTTTACTTTACCTTTTTTTACTTGCTCTGTTGCAATTGATCTTGTTTTGGCTAATCTTACAAACCAAACGAATTTATCTATTCTTACTCCCATTCTAAAACAACTGTTCTTTTATTTTTTTTGGCAATTTATCTACTATTAATTGATAAGAGTGATCTATTAACTCTTTAATTTCCTTCTCGTTTAAATCTTGGTTAAAATAAATAGTATTCCAATACTTTTTACTCATGTGATAGCCAGGTTCAACGGATCTATACTTTTCTCTTAATTCAACAGCCCTTTCTGGATCGCACTTTAGATTAGCCGTAGGTTCTTCTAATACTCCATCGCGTTTAGGAGCAATTCTTAAAAGCGCAAACATCTTTTCTGCAACTTTAAAAACAAGTACATCCTCTCCAAAAGGTAAACCTTCTGTAACATGCAACTTGCTTAAACAATAATCTCTAAAGCGTTCTATGTCCATGTTTCCATAGTTTTTAGTAAACATAATTAATCTTATAGAAAATTAAATTTCTAGCATAAAAAAATGTCCTCATAACTAAATACAAGGACATTTTACTAATTTTTTATGTGTTTTTCTTAGTGTATGTGGAAATTTACAACATCCTTAGTACCCAAAGCTTTTAGCATTGATCCGTGAACTTTAAGCGCTTTAAAAAACGTTTTTTGCGTGTTGTACGGCAAACTGAATTCTTCTGCTGTTTTCTTCACAATTTTTGAAATATTTGAATAATGTACATGACAAATATTTGGAAATAAGTGATGTTCTACTTGATAATTTAGACCACCTACGTACCATGTAAACCACTTACTTTTTTGAGCAAAATTAGCTGTGTTCACAAGCTGGTTTACCGCCCAATCTGCCTTAATGTTTCCAGACTCGTCTGGTAAAGGATAAGTAGACGACGGAACTACGTGTGCGGGTTGAAAAATTGCTGCTAATGCTACACCTGAAATAAAGTGCATCATTAAAAAACAAAGGATAGTACCGTACCATGCCATTGGAGAGAACATTAACGGCAGTGCCAAAGTAATTGCGTAATAAATAATTTTTGTAATTATCGTAACCGTTAACATACGAGAAAAGCTAGTTCCTTGCGTATCTGTAATTCCCATTTTTTTGTAACGGTACAATTGTTTGAAATCTTTGGTTGTACACCAAGATATTGTCATTAATCCGTATAAAAACCATGCGTAAATATGCTGGTACTTGTGTGCTGCATATCTTTTCTCGTGTGGAGAAAAACGCATAACCTTACCTGGATTAATATCTTCGTCCATTCCTGTTACATTAGTGTAAGTATGGTGCAAGACGTTGTGTTGCATTCTCCACGTAACATCAGAACCTCCAATAAAGCTGATAATAAAACCGAAAAAACGGTTTACGTTTTTGTGTTTAGAATACGCTCCGTGGTTGGCGTCGTGCATGATAGACAATCCTATTCCTGTCATACCAAAACCCATTAGTATCCACATAGAAACAATTGCCAATGTGCTTGTAAAGTATGTGGTTATTAAAACAAGTGGAACAAAATACAGGGAAATCATGAAAATGGACTTTAAAACCATATTCAGGTTACCGTATCTATCAATGTTGTTTTCTTTGAAGTACTCTCTTACTCTTTTTTGTAAAGTCTTGTAAAACTCTACGTTATGGTTACGATCGAACGTAATTTTCTTTATAGCCATATTATAATTTTATCTTAAAGCTGAATAGCTTAGCGGTTACAAAGATAAGACATAAATCAATTAAAATTGCAAAAATCAGTTAATGATATCTATCAACTTTCTATTGGTAGGGTTTAAAAACCTAGACTTTATTACATAAATAGATAAAAAAAATAGTTGCATACATTCTTATGTTTACGCATTTGAATATCTATTTTTGTGCTTTAATCAAAACAAATATGACTTCAATTTCATCTCAAAATTTCGACAATAAAACAGCTTTGGTTCGGGTAGATTTTAATGTGCCTTTGTCTTCTGACTCAACCGTTATAACCGATGACACAAGAATGAGAGCAGCTTTACCAACTATAAAACATATTTTAAATGATGGTGGAAAAGTGGTATTAATGTCGCACCTTGGAAGACCAAAAAATGGTGTGGAAGATAAATTTTCCTTGCATCACTTAGTTAAGCACCTATCTGTATTATTAGAAAGAGATGTCAAATTTGCCGACGATTGCATTGGAGAAAAAACAGAAAAAATTGTAGCTGATTTGAAAAAAGGCGACGTTTGTTTAATAGAAAACTTACGTTTTTATAAAGAAGAAACTGAAGGAAACCTTGAATTTGCCGAGAAACTTTCAAAACTTGGTGATATTTACGTAAACGATGCTTTTGGTACAGCGCACAGAGCGCATGCGAGTACAGCAATTGTTGCTCAGTTTTTTGAAGGAAAAAAATGCTTTGGTAAACTCTTACAAGCCGAAATTGAGAGCGTAGAAAAAGTATTGAACAGCACAGAAAAACCAGTAACGGCTATTGTTGGAGGAGCTAAAGTAAGTTCAAAAATAACAATTATAGAACGTTTATTGGATAAGGTAGACAACCTAATAATTGGTGGAGGTATGGCATATACCTTTGTAAAAGCTCAGGGCGGTGAAGTAGGTAATTCTTTGATAGAAGATGACTATTTAGAAACAGCAAAAAATATTATTGCTCAAGCCAAAGCTAAAAACGTACAGCTTTGTATACCAACCGATACGGTTATTGCGGATGAATTTAACAATAACGCCAACACAAAAACGGTAAAAATTGATGAAATACCAGCAAGTTGGATGGGGTTAGATGTTGCCGACGATTCTATTAAACAATTTAGTGACGTGATTACGAACTCTAAAATTATTCTATGGAATGGACCAATGGGTGTTTTTGAGATGGAGAACTTCCAAAAAGGAACAGTGGAAGTAGCCAATGCAATTGTAACTGCAACTCAAAAAGGAGCTTTTTCTTTAGTTGGTGGTGGTGACTCAGTTGCAGCTGTTAATAAATTTAACTTAGCAGACAAAGTTAGCTATGTTTCTACCGGAGGTGGAGCAATGCTAGAATACTTAGAAGGAAAAGAACTTCCAGGAATAAAAGCGATGAAAGCGTAATATAACTAATAGAATATTATCTAGGTTTATTCATTTTGCTGAATAACCGTAAAAAACTAAAAACCTTCGTTATAGATTAATGAAGGATTTTTTATAGTGCAATATCCATTTCTATCATCTCTTGCTCTGTAACTGTTGGAGGAAAGTTTCCTTGATTTATTTTATCCAATACCAGTTTAGCAACCGTTTTTGCATCTTCTTGAGATTGGAAACCTTTATTGCCTTGAATTGCTGGAATATGGGGTTGATTAAGTATTTTCTTTTCACCCTTAAAAATGCAATAGCCCCAACCTAAATCAGTTGTTTCAAAAGTTTGAAAAGTGTACGAAACCTTCGTTTCTATTAAGTTTTGCTCTTTTAGTAAAGTTGTTTTGCTCTCATTCTCACAAGAGATCAGAATAAATAGTGCGAAAAAAAGTACTTGCTTCATAATTATTTTACCAGAAATTTACCAGAAAATGAACCGCATTTATAAATGTATACTCCAGCATTAAGTTGACTCAAATCTAACCTTATTTTTGAGAAACCAACCTTTGTTTGGGTTACCTGATCAGTTACCCTAGAACCAGCGAGAGTATATAAATCTATACTTTCTTCTGAACCTTCTAAGTATATATATTCCATTGCCGGTTGCGGATAAACTTTTAAGCTTTTTTGTTTGATTTCTTCTGCCTTTAACCCTAAGACAAAATTATAACTGTAAAAGTCATCTAAATACGCACCATTGTAACCTGTGCCTAGATAAGCAATACCTTCTAAAACAAAACTTACTGCATTTACTCTTTCAGGCCCACCAAAGTCTATTTTTTGTGCCCACTCATCAGCATCTAAATTATAAGCAAACATATCTTTCGTATAATTTAAGGTGCTGTCATACCCTGTTCCTACATAAAGGTAAGGATACGCTTTAAAGCCAGTAGCTCCGTAACGTGCTGTTCCTAAAAAATCTGCTTTTTGTTGCCAACTATTTAACTGCGGATTATAGGCGTACATATCATTTAAAAAAGTACCGTTATAACCCGTTAATACGTAACCTTGATTTCCTATCTCTAAACCAACGGCTTGCTTCCTAGCTTCTCCAGGAAAATCAGCAATTTGACTCCAACTATTTGTTATTGGATGATAGGCCCAGAAGTCATTTGTAACTCCATTCACATCTTCTCCGGTTCCTACATAACCCAAGGTATCTATACTAAAAGCAACTGCTTGGCGACGAGGTGTACCTCCAAAATTAGCTTTTTGAGTCCACACTTTAGACACATGGTCATATTCCCAGAAATCTCCTAAAAATGGAGTTACCGATTTACCTGTTCCTAGGTAAGCTTTATCTCCTAGGGTAAAAGCAACAGCAGAACTGCGCTCTGCACCCTGGCCAAACTCTCCTGCTACACTTAATTCATCATCCCAGTCATCTTGATTTGGATTATAAGAAAACATACTTCTTTTGTCACCATTTAAATTCAATCCTGTTGCAATAAAGCCTTCATCTTCAATCACAAAAGAAACACAAGAACCCTTTGGCGGACCATTTACTGAGTCTTTTTGTATCCAAATATCTTGTGCAAACGTAAAAGTTGAAAAACAACTTATCCAAACTATTAAACTAAACCTCATCTGTTTATTTCTATTTTCTGAGTGATAATTGGAATATGATTATCCATCAACTGCGCAACATAAATACCGTTTTGAATGGTAGAGGGCAGTATAACTTTTTGATTAAATGAATGTAAACGAGCAACTTCTTTCCCAGATAAAGCGTAAATAATAATTTCATTAATACCTTCATTTTTAACATTAAAACTTGAAGCAATTATTGGGTTTGGATAAATCGTATTTTTATTGAAGGTGAATTCTTCAAGACTAAGCGGAGCTTCTCCTTTCAAATATCTATAAAAACCACGTTTCTTACCTGTAGCACTCCTACCTATCCCAACAAAAATACTGTCTCCGATAGTAAAGTGACTACAAAATTTTCTACCACCGCCAGGATAATCGTTTCTATTTAACCACGTATCAAAACTGGGATTATACTCCCAAACATCGTCTCTATAACCTCCGTCTGTACCGAGGGCAATAAATGCCTGATTTTTTATTGTAAAAGCGATTGCACCTCCTCGTTCGGCCGAAGGAAAATCTGCTAGTTGTTCCCATACATTCGTTCCCAAATTGTATGCATAGAGATCTTTGGTGTAAATATCTTCGTTTCCACCCAAACCAACAATTACTTTATTCCCAATTCGAGTACTTACTAGTTGGTATCTTGGTCCTCCCAAATAAGGCGCCCTTAATGCCCAAATATCCTGAGAAGGCTTATACTCCCACAATTGATCGGTGTATGTATCTGGACCCAATTTTCCGCCAATTACGAAGCCTTTTTCATCAGAACTGAATGCAGCTGCAAAATAAACTCCGTTTCCAGAACCTCCAGGATAATCAGCAATTTGCGACCATGTGTTAAGAAGTGGATCATACTTCCAAAAATCTTTTAGTATTTGTCCGCCCGGCGCAGAAGAACTGTCTGCTCCTGTACCCACATAGGCAAAATTATCAATCGTAAAACTTACGGCATTTCTTCTCGGAGCACCTGGTAAGCTTGCTTTTTGTGACCAACTACTTGCAATTGGGTCATATTGCCAAAGATCATTGTGTGTTAAATCAGCCGTATCTAATCCAGCACAAACGTATCCTTTGTCTAACAATGAAAAGCCAACAGCACGTGTACGTTGCACTGGGAAATCAGCAATACTATCCCACGTATTTGGCACTTGTGCACTCGCGAAAATAGTCATTAAAAGACTGAAAACTAGAGAGAAAAACCGCATCTATTGAATTTGAATTTTACCCGACTTAGCAGGTTGATTATCAATAATAACTGTATACAGATAGGTTCCTTGTTCTAATTCACTAACATTGATATTGTCATTACCTTGTAAAGAATTACGGTATACCAAAACGCCAGAAAGCGAATAAATTTCTAGTACAACTATTTTATTCTCTAATCCAGAAAACCGAAAAGTACCAGTAGTAGGATTAGGATAAGCAAACACCTTTAATTTCAATTCTTCATCTAAACCAACTGTACCTGTAAAGCTCCAAAAATCGTTAAAATTTGTACCGTTTGTGCCAATACCGCAATACGCTGTATTTCCAATAACAAAAGAATTCATAAACCTTCTTTTTGCGCCTGGAAAGTTATCTATTTGTTTCCAAACGTCAGTAGCAGGCTCGTATTCCCAAACATCCCTATAATTTTCTCCATTACCGAAATTATTCCCTGTTAGAATATAACCTTTTCCATTAATAGAAAAACCTGTTGCGCCTTGCCTTGGGGTTGGACCAACATCCGCGCGTTGTATCCATTGGTCTTGTTCTGGTTTATATTCCCAAAAATCATTGCCGGCACCAAAGCCTCCGCTACCTGTACCAACATATCCTTTGCCATTAATTGCGAAAGCTACACCTGTAGCTCTATCATTTCCTGGAAAAACAGCAATGGGTGTCCAAGTATCTGTTGGCGGATAATAACTATAATATTGCTCTGAAGTTCCTGTAGAAGAACTTCCTGCACCAACATAAGCCAATGAATCTATCACAAATGCCAATGCACCCAAACGCATACCTCCCGGAATATCAGAAATTTGAGTCCAGCTATTGGCAACCGGATCAAATTCCCAAAAATCGTCTGACCAACTATTGGATGGTTTTCTACCTGAACCACAATACGCTTTTTCTCCAACGGTAAATGCAACGGCATGATATCTATCACCTCCACCAAAATCAGCTTTCTGTGTCCATGTATCCGAAGCAGGATCGTACTCCCAAATATCGGCATAAGCAATATTTACCACAGAATTAATATGGCCTAAGCCCATGTATCCTTTATCTTTAATGGAAAAAGCGGTTCCTCTGTGCCTGCCTGTACTTGCGAAATTTGCTTTCTGTTCCCATGCATTTCCACAAACAGAAAAAACAGAAAAATAAAACAACAACACAACTATTAAATTTTTCATTGCTTAACAATTTTAGTGGTGAAAATTTTATCATTCTGAATAACTTTCAGCGAATAAATACCTTTAGATAAGGTTCGGATATCTATATTTTTCTCTGCTGTACTTCTTACCATTTTCCCATTTAAATCAAACAGTTCTGCCCGATTAAAACTTTCTGTTTGAATATGAATTAGTTCTTTAGCTGGATTTGGAAAAACACGAATTGAGGATAGAAAATCATCTTCAATACTCAATGTACTTCCATCTATAGTTAGAATATAATTGCCGGTTTGCGTATCCCAGCCTTCTACTGCAATTAGTAGCGTATCCAAGCCAGCAGTAGGAAGAATAATTTCTGCATTTGAACCACAATTTGCTCCATCGTCATTATAAGCAATAGGATTCATTTGTGAATCAAATACAGTTAAATGTGTATCAAAATTAGAATTACAGAGATCTATGTTTAACTGCTGCACACCTAAATTAGATACAATAACTTGGTAAAACACATCTGGTGAACTGTAAATACTGGATTGATTGCCATAACAAACACTGTTAGAGTTATTGTCTACATAAGGTAAGCCAGAAACAAGAATTGGATCTGAAGGTAAATTGCCCAAATATTGAGCACAGCCAGCACCTACTTGTAACTGAACAGTAAAATCTACAACAGAACCCCAAGCATAAGAACCACAAGGATCTAAAGGTAAAGTACCACCTTCTCTATGCATTACTCTTAATCGAGTTGTACCTTGCGGAAGTAAACTAGGAACCGTAAAATTAAACTGCGACATAGGGGTAGGTATTGAACCCGACCATGTTCCGAGTGATTCAGTAACATCAAATTGTTGATCTTGGTTAAAATCTATCCAAGCTTCTCCAGCACCAGAATAATTTCCACCGCAGGTGCCAAATTGAACATCTAAGCTATAACTTAAACCTGGTGTTAAATAAACCTCTTGCCCAGTAAGGTCTTCAAGACCTGTAACAGCCGGACAACCCGTGTACGATAAAGTGCCCAAATCTCCAACTAATTCTAAAGACTCTATGTTAGAATCTATAGCCGAGCTTGGGCCCACATTTGTGCAATACTGAGCTATACTTAGACAAGATGTAACAGAAACAAATGCTAAAATAATTAGATAACGCATGTTTAAAATTAACAAATTTTTTGAATATTGTTTACATTGGCTTAATATTGGGATGTTGAAGAAGATTAAACTAAAATACCCGCTGTTTTAACGCAAGTATTAATTCTTTACACATACCTCCTTCTTTGAAGGAGGTGTCGAGGAACGAGACGGAGGATGTAAACGAAGCAGTAACACGTTCTGAAAAGAAATCCCTATATCTAGCAATCAAGATTAAAAAAACAGCTTATCATTAAAGCCATACACGCCTCACATCCTCCCACTTTTATTCGAATAAATTCTCATAAAACCCACCTCCTTCATCAAGAAGGAATAACAAAAAAGCTCGTTCTCAAATCATGAAAACGAGCTTCTAAAATCTATTTATTTCTTAAAATTTAATTACAGCGTTTCTTTTAACCACTTAAAAAACTCTGTATGCCAAATTAAACTATTTTGGTAATCTAACACCCAGTGGTTTTCTTCTGGGAAATACAATAATTTAGATTTAATATCTTGTAGTTGCGCTGCTTGGAAAGCTTCTATACCTTGACCAATAGGAACTCTAAAATCTAAACCACCTTGGATGATAAGTATTGGTGTATCCCATTTCTCTACGTGCTCTGCTGGGTTAAATTCTTTATAACTTTTTTGTGCAGCTGTATTTTCTTTATCCCAATATGCACCACCTAAATCCCAGTTAACAAAGAATAATTCTTCTGTTGTGCCGTACATAGATTTCCAATTAAAAATTCCATCGTGTGCAATGAAAGACTTAAATCTTCCTTGGTGCTTAGCAGCAAGATAAAAAGCAGAATATCCGCCGTAGCTTGCACCAACACAACCTAAACGTTCTTTATCTACGTAAGACTCTTTAGCAATATCATCAATTGCAGAAAGATAATCTTGCATGTTTTGTCCGCCATAATCTTTAGAAATTTGCTCGTTCCATTCTACACCATAACCTGGCATTCCTCGTCTGTTCGGTGCAATAACAATATAGCCTTGTGCTGCCATGAGTTGAAAGTTCCATCGGTAAGAATAAAACTGAGACAAGGCTCCTTGTGGACCACCTTGGCAATACAAAAGTGTAGGGTATTTTTTGGTTGGGTCAAAATTTGGCGGATACGCAACCCAAGCAACCATATCTTCACCATCTGTAGTATTTACGATACGCTTTTTAATATCTCCTAAGGAAATACTCTTGTAAAAAGCATCATTTTCGTGAGTAAGTTGGGTAAGTTCTTTTGTTTTAAAATCAACGGTATACAACTCTGGTGCGTGATTCATGTCTCGTTTAGAAACAACAACAGTATTCTCTCTTTGTCCAACAATCGCATTAATATCAAATTGTCCGTTTGTTAATTGTACGGGCATTTTAGGACTTTTACCAGACTTCGGAAGGTGAATTTCGAATAATTGAACTGTACCTAAAACAGGTGCGTTAAAGAGAATTTTCTTTCCATCATCGCTCCAAATAAAACTATTTACCGTTCCATCCCAGTTTTCAGTTAAGTTCACCTTTTTCCCATCAATGAAAGTAACAATATCATTTTTATCCGATTCGTAGCCGTCTCGTTTCATTTGCAACCAAGCTAATCTGCTATCTACAGAAAAGGCCGGAGCCATATCATAGCCTAAGTTATCTTCAGTAAGATTTTTGGTTACACCTGTTTCAACGTCGTATTCATATATGTCTGTATTTGTACTAACCGCATAATCTTTTCCTTTTTTCTTTTTTGTAACGTACAACACTTTAGATCCGCAAGGATGCCAGATATAATCTTCTGGTCCGCCAAAAGGTTGGGTTGGACAATCATATGGCTCACCTTGCATAATATCAATTCTACGTGCGTTTACACCAGCAACCGAAGTAACGAAAACATGGTTGTATTTTCCGTCTTCCCATTTATCCCAATGTCTGTAATTCAAATCATCATAAATCATCACATTAGACTCTTCTAAATTTGGATAAAAATCAGTTCCAAGTACATTTTCGATTTTCACCTCATCATGTATTAATTTTTGAGAACCGTTAGAGGAAACTTTATCGTCTTTAATGTACATAGTCGGATCATCAATCTCTACGGGATCACCTCCTTCAACTGCAATCTTATAGATTTTAGTTGTTTTCTTGTTAGAATCAACATCTACCTTAGAAACACTATAAATTACGTATTGACCGTCGTTTGATAAACCAATACCACCTACTCTATTTAATTCGATTAACGCTTTTGGGGTAATACCATTTTTCTGTGCGAAAGAAAAAGCAATGCATCCCACTATACAAAGACTAAAAATTAATTTTTTCATACAATCTATCTTATAACAAAGGTTAAATTTAAACATTAGCTGCGTAAATCTGCTACATTTATGAAATACCATTAAAAGAGCATCACAATATAAAAGTCAAAATTTTAGTTATTCTTTCAACAGCTATGAAAAGCATTCTCTTTCTATTATTATTTGGACTCTGCCTATCGTGCTGCGCGCAAGAAGAAAAAAGTGTATTACAGAACAGAGTAGAATTTGAATCCTTTAGTACTACACCGCTTTATCAAAAATACGGCAATGTTAAGGCAGTTAAAGTTATTTATCATTTACAAAACCAAACACTGCACTTCATAAACGGTAATGTATTTGATTTCCATTATGAATTTGCCCAGAAAAAATTTGATCCTTTTCTGAATTTGCAAGATTTTAACAAAAACAACTATAGTGCTTTTGGAAATAGAAACTACTTATTGGGTAACATAAATTATTACGCAGAACAAAACAAATACGTATTAGAAATAGGTCCTTCAGACCAACTGTCTGCCAATCATTTACGCTTACTTTTTGACTCAGTGAAGCAAAACACCTTTTTTGGTGAACAACTTTATTTCTTTGCCAACACCAATAATGCAAGAAAAATAATAGCTGAACTGCCTAACATTCCACATCTTACGCCAGAAGATATATACGCTAACCAGCTTTATCAGCCTTTACACAAAGGACAAACAGTTGGAAAACTAAGAGTAATCAATAACATAGAGAAAGAGCTTACTTCTATCAAAAAAACAGATATTTTAGTTTTAAACGAGTCTCCTTTATACTTACCCATTTGTGCAGGAGTGCTCATCAGTAAATTTCAAACTCCGTTAAGTCACATTAGCATTTTAGCAAAAAACAGAAAAATACCGGTTTGTGCCAAAAAAAAGCTCTTCTCTATGTCGGAATTAATAAGTTTAGACGGACAAAAAGTAGTACTCACGGTAAAACAAGACACCTTCTACGTGCAGAAAAGCAAGGCAAATTTTTCGGAGATAGAAGTAAAGCAACAGAAGTTAAAGTTTGATCTATCAGTTGATACACTCGTAACGCTTAATAGATTTAATAAAAAATACCAACGAGCCATAGGTAGCAAAGCCTATAACTTTTCTAAACTCGTAGATTATGCGCAAGAAATGGACTTCAAAACACCTGAAAGCGCCTTTGCTATTCCCTTCTATTTTTATGAACAACACATGCAAACTAGTGGAGCAGCAGAATGGTTAGAACTACTCGCTACTTCTACGAATTTAGACAAAGAAGAGAAACAAAAAATTTTAGCAACGATTAGAAACAAAATATTAACACATCCGATTTCTGCCGACTTTTTGCTTACCGTAGAGCATAAAATAAAAAAGCTAGGCAATTATTATCGATTGCGTTTTAGATCGTCTACCAACGCGGAAGACATGGGCAACTTTAGCGGTGCAGGTTTATACAACTCAAAAACGGGCGAATTAGGTCACCCTACAAAAACAATTTCTAGGGCAATAAAAAGCGTTTGGGCAAGTACTTGGAATGAAAAAGCCTATTTTGAAAGAGAACTTTTTGGTCTAAATCAAACAGATGTAAAAATGGGAATTTTGGTACATCGCTCATTTCCTAATGAAGAAGTTAACGGAGTTGCTATTACTACTAATTTATACAGAAAAAACTATATTGGTTTTGTTTTAAACTTACAAAAAGGCGACCTAAATGTAGTAAATCAAAAGGATGATATAGTACCAGAGCAACTCATTCTATATCCGCCAAATACCTTTGAATCTAGTAATGTTAATTATGATATACTTTCACATAGTACTTTAGCTCCCCAACATACCTTATTAACTAAAGAAGAGCTTCAAAAACTGGCCATTATCTTAGAAAAAATAAAAGCAAAATACTACAGAGCACATTTTATTACCCGCAATTATTATGACTTTGCTTTAGACCTAGAGTTTAAACTAGCACACAACACGCGCCAATTATACATTAAACAAATAAGGCCCTATTAGCCTGCAGTTACTATTGAATTGTAATTGATGTAGACAAACTGCCTGAATACGTTATTTTAGCCTGCTCGAAACTAGGTGCGCTAAACGTTTCTCTAGCGTCATTAGAAAAACCATAATGCTCTGTTGGCACGCCAAAGAAGTTTTTATCCATAGTAGAATTGTTATTAGCATCATGATACAGCGCAATTGCATAGTTTCCTTTCGGAAGATCTTTAATCACAATTTTGGTTGTACCCTTTACTGCTTTAACCACCACATTTTTATAGGTTCCGTTTTGTTTTGGGAAAGAAGATGCCGTGTTATAAACACCCAATAAAATTTTTCCATTTGAAGAAGGGACATTCTTTACATTAACCGTTAATTGGGCCCAAGAAAGTTGTACAAAAAGACAACTGATAATGAATAAAATAATTCTCATAGTAACTTAACAACTAAAATAACGCCAAATTGTTTTAAATCACTAACTTTGCTTAAAATTATAAGGTAAGGATGGGATATTCTAACAAAGGAGGAGCTAAAAAAGCCAACTCTAAGAAGAAAGCTTCGACTTCTAAAAAAACAAGCAACTCTAAAGACTTTAAGAAAAAAGACGGTTACAAGAAACCTTTTGTTAAAAGGGAATCTAAAGAACCTATGCCTAAATTTTCTGAAGAAATAAGGTTAAATAAATTTTTATCTAACGCAGGTATTTGCTCCAGAAGAGAAGCCGATGTTTTAATTGCGACAGGAGTAGTATCAATTAATGATAAAATTATTACTGAACTTGGATATAAAATTAAGCCGGGAGATGTTGTGAAATACGACGGTGAAACGATTAACGCTGAAAAGAAACGCTACGTTTTACTTAACAAGCCAAAAGATTACATTACCACAATGGATGACCCTTGGGGACGAAAAACAGTAATGGGATTGGTAATTAAAGCCTGTAAAGAAAGGGTTTACCCTGTTGGTCGTTTAGACAAAGACACAACTGGTTTACTCTTGTTTACAAACGATGGTGATATGGCCAAAAAACTTACGCATCCGAAGTATAAAGCTGCGAAAATGTATCATGTTACCACAAACAAGCCGGTATCTGTAGAAGATATTGAGAAAGTTAGAGCAGGCTTAACATTGAAAGACGGTGAAATAAAGGTAGACCAAATTGAGTACGTAGAAGGTAAAACGAGTAGAGAGGTAGGAATTAAAATACACTCGAGCAAAAACCGTATTGTTCACAGAATATTTGAGCATTTAGGATACGAAATATATCGTTTAGATAGGGTTCAATTTGCGAATTTGACGAAAAAAGATTTACCCAGAGGATTTTTTAGACATTTATCAGAACAAGAAGTATCATTTTTAAAAATGAATTAATGAAAACAATCTTTGCATTATTTCTTATTGGTCTTTTATTTTCGGCCTGTAAAACAGCTCCAAAAAAAGAAAAAAACACGTCTCTTTTTAGCGAATACTTTTATCCAAATAGAGATAAAACTCCATTGATATATATTTATCAAGATTCGGTAAATGGTCTAAACGAAAAGTTCTTTCGCACCTATACCACAGAAGGAGAAGACCAAAATTTCTTTAACGTAGAACGCTATTCAGCAGATTTCAGAATTACGGAAGCTTACCAATATAGCTTAAGAGATAGTTTGCGCATTAACGACCATATGGTAGTTGATGGATATGGAGAAAAAAGAAAAGCCAAAGTAAGAGCAAATTACCTTTTACCTAGAACCTTGAACGATGAAAGTTTTTTCTCTTCTAGTTTCCCTTCTCAGTTAGACAGCGTTATCTTAATATACGAAGTGAAAAGTACCGTTTTAAACACAGATCATAGTGTTCAGTTTAACGGAACAGAACACCAAGCCATTGTGGTAAGGGATAGTTTAAAATATCAAGTTTACAACCCAATAACTCAAAAAGCAAAAAGCACTATTGTAGCACAAAATAGCGTTTATGCAAAAGGTCTTGGTTTATATAGCTACGGATCTGTAAAAAATAGCATTTTGTTCAAATTACAGAAAACGCTCACAGAGGAGGAGTGGAGAGCCGTCAAAAAAACAGCAATGTAACGCTAAGCCATAATTCAATTATATAGTCTATATGAAACCCCTTCTCTTATTTATTCTTCTTTTTTGCACATTTAGCGCATCGCCATCGTTTGGACAAAAAGGGCGAAAAAAAGCAAAGAATGCTTTTGCAAAAGGAACGCTATTTGGCTATTGGGGATATAATCGCTCTGCATACACTAAAAGTGATATCAATTTTATTTCTAACAACTACGACTTTACATTAAAGGGAGCAAGCGCTTCGGATAACCCTGAAAAATTTGATCCTTCTATCTATTTTAATCTGAATAAAATAACAATTCCACAGTTTAACGCTAGAATTGGATATTACTTTAAAAACCACTGGGCGATTTCTTTAGGTTATGACCATATGAAATACCTTTTGAATGATAACAATGAGGTATTATTGGATGGAACAATTGCTCCAGGAATTGATGCAAACTGGTCTGGAACTTATTCAAATTTCCCAGTAGTTACTAATAGAAAACAGTTTCATTACGAAAATTCTGACGGACTCAATTATATGCGACTAGAGCTTACACGAACCGATCAATGGTACGAGACGAGAAAAAAGAATGGATGGTTTGCCCTAAGTTCTAACGTAGGTGTTTCTTCAGGTTTTCTGCTTTCTTTTAACGACTTTAGATTTGGTGGTGAACATACAGTAAGAACTGTTTCCATAAGTGGATATGGATTAAGCGCACACTTCAATGCACGATTTGAATTTTTTAACCACATTTTTTTCCAATCCGGATTTGCAACAGGATTTAATCATCAAACTAAAGTAAAAAACAGACCTAATGACAACAGCGCAATTACTAAACAACGTTATGGTTATGCTTCTTGGGAAAGTGTAGTTGGTTTTTTGCTTTACATTCGCCCTACCAACGGATGCGGAACATGTCCTAAATGGTAAAAACCTAAATTAGTTCTTCTAATACTTGTATACTCTTTAGTTCTTTAAAACCTGCTTGGTGATATCTATAATAGATTAACAAGTTCTGTACAATCTGTTTTCTTTGTTTTTTAGGAATATCGCTTGCTAATATCTCAGCAGGATGTTTATTAACTAAATTATTAAGTATAGGAATAGACTCGTCCTTAACATATTTATGTCCAACCGGTTTACCCACAGTAAACTCTCCTTCTTCTAAATCAAAGAAACTAGCTTCTGCCAAAGGTTGAGGATAAAAACCTAAATACTTTGAATAGTTGAGTAAAAAATAGATAGGATAATTTGTAAACTCTTTTGTTTCGTGTATAAAGGCAATTTCGTTTTCTAAGAAAGTATAAAGCGCTAAATCTTCCTCTTCATTTTGAATTGTAGCAGCACAAATTTCTGCAACAAAAAAAAGTATACTTGATCGTATTGGATTAAAAAATAACTCTTGATCTACTGCTAAAATATCTATGCCAGAAATCTTTGATAAGCTAGAATCTGAGCGCTTATAACAATTTATTTCTGCTATACTCAGCGGAAACAATGCATTGCCTTTTTTCTTTTTTCCTCCTTGAAACAAAAAACTAACCAAACCTTCTTCCTTAGTAAAAAACTTTAGAATTAAGCTCGACTCACTATAATCGATTTTTGACAATAAGATGCCGTTCAGAACAAGTTTCATTATATTAGTTTACAAAAACTACTTTACCCACTTTACGTCCCTTACCCTCGTTTCTGGCTGTCCATATCAAATAAACACCTGTGCTGGCTCTTTCTCCTGTTAAAGTTCTGCCATTCCATGTTGCTGTACCTCCGTTTGAAGTAGTTTGATATACAAGATTACCCGAAACATCCGTAATTTTAACATCAGAATCAAAAGCAATACCTTGAATTGTAACTAAACCAGAATGCGTAGGCAAAACCGGGTTAGGAAATACGATTACTTCTTCGTATTCAGGATCTCCATAAGTTGCATCACCACGGAAAGAACATAAACCTTTATTGGTAGCAATAAATACCTCTCCTGTATTTTGATCAATTTCTAAATCCGTTATCTCATTTGAAATTAACGGACTATTTTCTTCGTTGAATTCAGCTAAAATCTCCAAGCCATCTTCAGAGAAAAGAAATAATCCAGCACCAGAGGTAGCAATCCATTTTCTATTGGCTCCATCTACCTCTATATCCACTATGTCAACATTCTTAAAAACTTCCTCATTATTTTCTCCAAATTCGATTACCAACTTCTGAAAATTATAATCACCAAAATCTGCATCCAATGCAGCCTCACTATTATATAAAATTCTCAATCCCTTAGTTGTTCCGACCCAAATCTCGTTGTCGAAATCAACTGCAATTGTAGTTACTTCGTTGATAGGCAATGCTCCAGTAGATTCGCCTGTATTAAAAAGCTTGACCTTATCATCGCTCGTATCTTCAAAATCAAGCCCTTCAGAAAAAGCAATTAAACCACCATCTTCAACTGCCATCCATTTAATATCATTATAATCAACTAAAACATCTCCAGTAACCCTATTTTTTGTAGCGTTGGGCAATTCAAAATCATACCAAAAGCCGTTTTCAGCCAATACTTTCAATGGTCTATTTGCATAACTATTTGCAACCCATAAATTTCCTTTACTATCAAAATTCATATCAGAAATATATGTCCACGTATTACCTAAAGAAGTAGCTTCTAAAAAGCTATTGGCATTATTAAATGTATCTACCACCGTATTACCGTTTTCAACTAAAAACAAAGGCAATTTGGAATACGTTCCCACCGCAATTTTACCATTGTCTTTTGGGTCTACTGCCACAGCCAGATAATCCCAGACTTCGGCATTTGCAATAATGGGTTGATTATCTCTATTCACGTTTGTCCATTTTTCTTCATAAAAAGAATAAATTCCCGAATTATTAAAAGAAGGATTACCACCGCTTAATCCACCAGAAGCAACAACCAGTCTATCTCCCTGCCAGTCTAATTTAAAACTTTTAGAACTACTTGGGCCTTCAACATTTAAAAAAGTAGTTGAAAAGGCATTTGGCGCCTTCACAAAACCGTTAGCGCGATCTGCAATATAATAATTGCCATCATAAAAAACGGTTGCAGCACTATTAGGAAAAACACCACCAACGTAATCAAAAATCACTTCCTTTAGTGTTTCACCAGCTTCAAAACTGTAGGTACCACCAAAAGTATTTACGAAAACGGCTCCGTTTGTATGGTCAATACCTGCTACTTCTACGCCCGATAGGAGTACCGTATTATTTGTAATATTAAAAACTGAATCTTCTGCATACGTATTGTGATTAAAACTCGCATAAATCTGATTATTCGTATAAATGAGTCCGTTATACTTACCTAAATTGGTATAGTCAATTAAGCGCGTATCTGTATTCCAAAGCGACGCATCCGCTAAAAACGGATTGTTAACGTCCGCCTTATACAAGATATTTTCACCTAACGCATAAATGGTATCGTTCTGAAAAGCTAGATCAATAACTGGAGCATTTCCAGCTGTTGGAAAATAAGTATCTTTCACCTCCATTTTCTTCGGGTCAATTACCACAATTCCAAAACCCGTAGCAACGTAAACGAAGTCTCTATATGCCTTAATTGAATAGATTAACTTAGAACCCGTTATTTGCGAGGTTGCAATAAACGGAAAATTAATAATTGATTCGTTCTCCAAAACATCTATATTTCCGCTGGCATAACCAATAAAGAGCAATTTATTTTCATCGTATCTACCAAGTGTAGTAATTTCATTATCAGACAAAGCATTGACATTATTTCTAACCGTTTTTTCACCCGAAATAACATCATATGTAATTAAAATATTAGGCATGGCGCAATGCACTTTATCATTTACAACCTTTACATCCACAGCACTATTAGAAGGTGCGTGCAGTCTCCACTCTCCTGTGCCAACTTGTGCGTTGATAAACAAGCAAATGAAATAAAATAAACCAAATAGTACTAAGCGCATAAATATCAAATCTCTTTTCAGAACGCAAGTTCGTTAAAAATATTTGAAAAGGCTTGTATTCTTTAGAACAAACAAATTAAACAAAGTAGATTTGAAGCCTTATCTTTGTGCCATGTCTGGAATCTACATACACATTCCTTTTTGCAAGAAAGCTTGTACCTATTGTGATTTTCATTTTAGTACAACATTTGAAAAATATAGAACACAACTCATCGATGCCATTTGTCTAGAAATCAAAACTAGACAAACGTACGTGCCTTCAAAACAAATTAACACCATATACTTTGGAGGAGGAACACCGAGTTTACTTAACAACGAGGAACTGAGTAAAATTTTGAATCAAATTCATACGGTATTTACAGTAAATTCCAGTGCAGAAATTACCTTAGAAGCCAATCCAGATGATATAAATGAACAGAAACTTAATGAATGGCAGTCTCACGGGATAAACAGACTAAGTATTGGTGTTCAATCATTTAGAGAAAGTGATTTACGTTGGATGAATAGAGCTCACAAGATAGAAGATGCTCATAATGCTTTACGATCTGCTAAAAACAAAGGTTTTGAATTGAGTTTAGACTTAATGTATGGAATACCCAATTTAAGCAAAAGTGAATGGATCAAAAATATAGAAAGCGCTTTAGACTACCATCCTGAACATATTTCAGCCTATTGCTTAACGGTAGAAGAGAACACAGCCCTCTATAAGCAAGTAAAAACAGGGAAGGTAGCGTTAAGTACAAATGAAGAAGAAGCCGAGCAATTTTCTATTCTCCAACATACATTAATCAAATACGGTTATGAGCACTATGAGATTTCTAATTTTGCAAAAAACCAAAAATATGCCAAGCACAATAGTAATTATTGGTTAGGGCAACCTTATCTCGGTTTAGGTCCATCCGCGCACAGTTACAATGTAAACTCTAGAAGCTGGAACATTAAAAACAATTCCCGTTATATTCAAAAAATCAATAATAACGAAAGCGTAACAGAGACAGAAGTACTCTCACAAACAGACATTTTTAATGAATCCTTACTGATAGGATTAAGAACAAAATGGGGTGTTAATTTAACTCAGCTACAAGAGGAACTGGTCATCAGGAGCGAGTTTCAAGCGCAATTAAATAATATACTAAGTGAAAATAAAGCTTACATCTCGGAAAATCATTTAATTTTAACCAATGAAGGAAAAGCATATGCAGACGCGATTGCAGCTCAACTTTTTATTATAGACTAAAAATGGCAGAAAATTTAACAATAGCAGGCGAAACAAAAGAAGAAAAATACAAAGTACTTCTTCCACAAATTAAAGCACTTATAGCAGGCGAAAATAATACAATAGCCAATTTAGCCAATGTGTCAGCTGCACTGAAAGAAACGTTTAATTGGTTATGGATAGGTTTTTACCTTGTTACAGATGAAAACGAATTAGTGCTTGGACCATTTCAAGGACCAATAGCTTGTACTCGCATAAGAAAAGGTAAAGGCGTATGCGGAAGTGCATGGGAAAAAGAAGAAGCGCTCGTTATAGCTGATGTAGAAAAATTTCCTGGGCACATAGCTTGTAGTAGTCACTCCAAATCTGAAATTGTAGTTCCACTTATCGAAAATGGAAAAGTTAAAGGCGTATTGGACGCTGACAGCGCTGAATACAATCATTTTAATGAAACAGATAAAAAATATTTAGAAGAACTATGCACAGAATTAAGCGCATTTATTCAATATTAATTGCAGTAACCGTTCTTTCTGGATGTGGACAAGTTGGTGTAATTACAGGAGGAGATAAAGACACTATTGCACCCAAGCCTTTGGTAGATAGGGTGATTCCTCCAAATGCGAGTCTGAATAGTAAACCTAAGCAAATACAAATTCCCTTTAATGAATATATTCAGCTCGTTAATCCGCTTGAAAATATTCGTGTTACCCCAAACACCTTAACTGTTGAAGCCTCAATCAAAAATAAAACCTTAGTGTTAGATTTATCCGGAGAGTATTTAGAGAACACTACTTATTCTATCGAATTCAATAGAGCTATTCAAGATATTACAGAAAAAAATGATTCTATCTTCAGTTATGTATTTTCTACTGGCCCAATAATCGATAAAAACAAAGCTAGCTTTATTGTTATCGACGGCTTTAAAAAGCAACCTGTAAGCAAAATAACAGTAGGGCTGTTTGATTCAATAATTGAACTAGATAATATAAAACAACCTCTATACAAAACATCGACTAGTAAAAATGGAGAAGCTAACTTTGAATATATAAAGTCGCAAAATTACTACGTATACGCTTACGAGGATATAGATCAAAACGGTACATTAACTATAGGAGAGCGTGCAGGACTCATTGATTCTGTCTATTTCATAGGTGATACAATTGGATTAAAATCAATGATAAAAATATCTGAACAAGAGCAGCCTTTTAAATTATCAACCGATTTTCTTCCGCCCTCCACTTGGAAAATATGGAGCAATGTTAAACTAGACAGTTTAGAACTTGAATTTCTAACGCCCAAGCCTAGTTTTGTGCATTATAACGACACTATTTTAGCCTTCTACAAAAATGAGAAACTATCTGCATTACAACTCAGTTATAAACAAGACACACTTACAAAAAGGGTAAAGAGCCAACAAATCGAACTTACCACGAATACCAACCTTTTAGACAATCATTTACGCTATAATCAACCCATTCGCGTCTTCTTCAATGACGCCATTGACTCTATAGATTATACAAAAATTCTCATCGATGGAAACAGCATTGAAAGTAATCAAACATCGCTAAACTCAGACAAACTAAGTTTATCGTTAGAAAATGATTTTTTTAAAGATACATCTGAGTTGTACTTTCTACCCAAATCGATCAAATTTTTATCTCTAGAACAAAACGATACGCTTAAATTCACAGTTCACAAACAACAAATGAAAGACGTTGGAAACTTAGTAGTTTTAGCTGACACACTTTTTAAACCTGGTATTCTACAATTAATGTTGGGAGAAAAAGTAGTAGCAGAATCAAAAACTGATACAACAACAACCGCAATCAATTTTAAAGAACTACAACCCAATACATACAGCTTCAGGTTTATAGAAGACACTAACAAAGACGGTAAGTGGACACCAGGAAATGTGTATAACATGACCCTGCCAGAAAACATAATTTGGTTTACTAGTTCTTCTAAAGTGAGAGCCAATTGGGATGTTGAAGTAAAACTGACATTTTAATATGGAAAGAGCCAATCCTTTAAATACTCTATTTTCAGGTAAACGCGTCTATATCATTATTGGCTTATTTCTAATTGTATCTTGTTTTTTAGTTTATCGCAGCCTTACAGAAGTAAAGTATGTACCAACTAAAGAAAAAGGCACACACACTTGGATAGACACCAATAAAGACGGTGTGATACAATCCTTTGAAATGCTAAGTGACTCAAATGGAAACTACCAGCAGATTAATGCAACATCTGTCTTCTCTGAAATAGAACTAACCACTAGCACGCTACTTTGGATAATTGTCGCATTAATTTTTGTAGTCTTCAGAGATCTGGCCTATATGAACCGCGTACGCTTATTTACAGATGGATCTCTTACATTTAAACGAAGCTTTATAACCATAATGCTATGGGAATTCGCTTCTGCACTCACACCTGGTGTAGTTGGTGGATCCGCGGTAGCCCTGTTTATTTTAAATAAAGAAGGCATCTCTATGGCTAAATCGACCGCTATTGTAATGCTCTCTACGCTTATGGACAACCTTTTCTTCGTAATTATGATACCCGTTGTTCTTTCTATTATTAGTATAAATACAATGTTTGGAGAAGAAGCGATATGGATGACATCTATTTTCTGGATTGGTTACACAATTATTACTAGCCTCAGTATACTACTTTTTCTTGCTGTAATTGTCTATCCCAAACTGATAGGAAATACACTCTTAGCTATAACCAAACTCAAGTGGTTCAAAAGGTGGAAAAACTCTGCCGAAACCTTTTCTAAAGAAATCATTGTAACGGCCTCAATTATGAAAAAAAAAGAGCTCGTTTTCTGGTTAAAAACCTTTGGTGCTACTGTATTAGCCTGGATAAGTCGATATTTAATTATAAATGCCTTAGTAATGGCCTTTATCTCTTTAAATGCTTTGCAACACATTGTACTTCTAGGAAAACAACTGATACTTTGGTTACTTATGCTTGTTAGTCCAACCCCAGGAGCCAGCGGAATTGCTGAATTTGCCTTTTCTGAGCTGCTCAGACCGTTTTCGGACTCCCTTCTATTACTGACGTGCATTGCACTACTTTGGAGATTATTATCTTATTTTCCTTATTTATTCATTGGCGCAATAATTTTACCAAAATGGTTAAAAACGAAAAAATGAAACTACCTCAACCCATCCAAACAGGGGATACTATTGCTCTAGTTTCTCCCGCAAAGCATATTTCTGCAGATTACATCGAAGCTGCACAATCCTATTGGGAAAAGCAAGGTTATAAAGTACTTGTAGGCGAGTATGCAAATGGTCAGCACAACTATTTTTCAGGAACAATAGAAGAACGCTGCACAGATTTTCAAGCTGCACTGAACAACGACGACGTAAAAGCCATTATTTGCACAAGAGGAGGTTATGGCTGCTTACACCTTGTAGATATCATTAATTGGGCGGGCATGTTAAACTCACCTAAATGGATAGTTGGATTTAGTGATATCACCGTTTTTCATCAAAAACTAAATAGACTTAACATTTGCTCCTTACATGCAACCATGCCTTTAAACTATGCACAAAATACCCCGCAATCGTTTGAGCGAATGAACAGTCAGTTATCTGGAGAAAAAAATGCCTATGCTTGGCAGACAAACCAGTTTAAAATTGGCAAAACCGAAGGAATATTACTAGGTGGAAATCTATCTATACTGCACAGTCTTATAGGCACTGACGACCAACCTGATTATAACGGAAGCATTTTATTTATTGAAGAAGTTGGAGAATATCTATATGCAATAGACCGCATGTTCTACGCCTTATCTAAATCAGGTATACTTGATAAAATAAGCGGACTACTTGTTGGTGGTATGACAGATATTAAAGATACTGTACCTCCATTTGGATTGACTTTACAAGAAATTATTCTCAATCATTTTCCATACAGACACCTACCCGTTGCTTTTGAATTCAGCGCCGGACATATCCATGATAACCATGCACTTATTTTAGGAAAACAAACTACCTTTGAAGTCAACTCTGACGGAAGCTGTACTTTAGAACAATAAATAGCACTATTCTCGAATAAGCGTTAAATGACCTTGTCCTGCATCAGACTTACCATAGATGTCCGTGTACTCTACTACATAAAAATACACACCATCGGTAGCATTTTTACCTTCGAAGGTTCCATCCCATCCAATTGTATAATCATTAGATTCAAACATAATGCTTCCCCATCTGTTTAAGATAGTCAATTTGTAATCTTTAATGCTCATAATCATCGATGGTCCGTATACGTCATTTGCATTATCTCCGTTTGGTGTAAAAACATTCGGCATATTTACCACAACACAACCCGCAGATTCATCTGCTAGTAGAACACTTACCGCTATTTCTTCTGTACAACCATTAAGGTCAGAAACCGTTACGAAGTAATCTCCAATAATTAAATCTGTAACCACATCCAATGTATCTAACGTATCTGTACTCCATATATAAAAATAACCTGGTGTTCCACCTTCTGGATAAACAAACGCTACGCCTGACGAATCTCCAAAACATATCGGATCCGCTTCGGCTTCTAAAGACAACGGTGCGTCTGGTTGTGATACAAATGCATTAATTGTTTCTATGCATCCATTAGAATCAGTTACGACAACTGTATAGTTAGCAGACTCAAGTGTGTCTATATCTTGGCTAGCTTCAGTGTTATTCCATTGATAACTATAACCAGGTGTACCTCCCGAAACGGTTAAATCTACGCTACCGTCATTTCCACCGAAACACAATACAGGCTCCGTATTTACACTTAATAATAAACCTGCAAGTGGTTGAGTTACTTCTGTGGTTAAATCTGCCGTACAGCCATTACTATCTGTAACTACAACAGTGTAACTTCCTGCAGAAACATTCACTAAATCTTCAGTCACATCTGTATTATTCCATTGGAAAGTATAATTGGGCACGCCACCTGAAACAGACAAATCAACCTCTCCTGTGTTTTCACCGAAGCACAAAACAGGAAACATTGTATCGCTTAAAACTAAATCAGTAGGTTGAAAAATAGTATCGGTAAACAACAATAAACAGCCATTATCATCTGTAATCGTTACTGTATATTCTCCCTCAGGCTGATTTGAAATATCCTGTGTAAAACTAATATTACTCCAACTATATGTGTAGTTTCCTGTTCCTCCGTCAACCTCTATGTCAATGGCACCAGAAGCATCTCCAAAACACAACACATCTGTAATTATCGTATCAGTAATGTGTAGTAATGTATCTGGCTCATCAATGGTTAAAGAAATAAAACCTCCACAACCGTTAATATCAGTAACATCTATAAAGTATAACCCGGCAGGAACATCTACTAAATCCTCTGTGATATCTCCATTACTCCAATCATAAGAATATCCAGGCGTCCCGTTTGTTACGGTTAAATCCACTGTAGCTGTTGAATCTCCGTAACACAGAACATCTGTATGCACTTCAGAAAGCAAAATTGCATCTGGATCTGTAATGGTAATCTGAAGCGTATCTGTACAATTATTTGCGTCAGTCACTACAACTTCATACAATCCAGCAAACAAATTATTAATATCCTGTGTAAATGCTCCATTATTCCAAATATATGTATAACCAGGAGTTCCGTCTACAACAGTTAAATCTATGGAACCTTGCGTTCCATTCTGACATACTGGATCTAGTGAAACATCAGACAATTGCATTGGTGGAATTGTAGAAACAACTACACTCAGTGATTGAGTACAACCATTATCATCTGTAACTAGAACTACATATGTGCCGTCTGAAAGGTTTATTAAATCTTCTGTTATCGCACCATTATCCCAAGCAATAGTATATGGAGCTACACCACCAGAAATAGTTAGATCAATGGTTCCAGTAGTATCACCTTCACATAACAATACACTTGGTACTGCGGTAAGTGTAATAGAATCTACAGGCTCTAATATTGTAAACGACTGAATATTTACACAGCCATTCAAATCGGTTACCGTATCCGTATAAACACCCGCAGATAAATTCACTATGTCTTCAGTAATTTCAGTATTAGACCAGCTATACGTGTAAGGAGCCGTACCTCCTGAAACAGACACATCAATTGAACCCGTGGTATCATTAAAGCATAGCACATCTGTTGCATTTGCTAAAATTGAAATTGAATCTGGTTGTACCAAAAGTACACTATCTAAAAGAATACATCCATTTGCATCTGTTACAGTAATCAAATGTGCACTATCTGAAAGGTTAAAAACCGTATCTGTAGTTTGTAGAGAGGGCAACCAGTTGTACTGATAGGGGAAAACTCCTCCAGAAACCGTAATTTCGGCAGCACCGTCATTTGCCTCATAACAACTAATATCCTGACCATTATAATCAGAAATAATTGAAGCAACAGAAGTTAACGCTAACGGTTCTGTAATATCAAAAGTATCGCTTACTGTACAACCATACTGGTCTGTAATAAGCACATCATAGGTACCAGCATTTAAATTATCGGCAATAGAATCTGAATCATTATTAGACCATAGATAAGTAAACGGAGCATTTCCTACTCCCTCTATATCAATAAATGCTTCTCCTAAGTTGAAACAACTGTCATTTTTAATTTCATTTACTATCAGCGTCGGATTATCCGAGACAAATACTGGAGCTGTTGTATCCGTTATACACTCAACTCCCTGATAAAATACATGCAACACGTAGTCTCCTGCATCCGTTAATTGAACATTAGGAAGAGTAGGATTATTAATAGAGGAGGTAAACCCATTAGGACCTGACCATTCGTAGGTTAAGAAGTTTGAATTTGGAAAATCAAGCGAAAGAATTTCTCCTACACAGAGCGAATCTGTATGATTAATTACAGTGTCTGCACATTGACTCACATCTACTAGAACGATTCCACTTTCTAAAGAGGGACAACCGTTTACATCTAATAAGTCGGAGGTTCCGCCATTACTGTTGGTAATCCCTGAAATTTGACCCGTTCCAAATAAATATGCCCTATTCTCAAGTACAGAACCACATTGCCAGACAGGACAATCTGCTTCTAGTTGCACCTGAAAAGTTAGTACAACACTATCTGCACCGGTAGGAGAGTTTAACAAAGAACCTCCCGTAATACCATTGGCACCAGTACCTATTCTTGCCCTTATTACATTATCTGCAGCGATAAATTCAGCTTGGTCTGTATCAACTATATCAGTTTTCAAGCCTGCATTTGGTCCAAATGTAACGTTCAACGTATTAGGAATATAACTAAGCCTTTCATCAAGCGTATCGGTTAATACCGTATTTAAAGATACATCAGACCCTATGTTTTTAGACACCACTGTATATTCCAAAATATCTCCAGGTACGACGGTACCACCATTTAAGTCGGTATAGGTAACAGAAGCCCTCAAATCTGGCTCATAAATGTCAACTACAGAGGTGATTACACTAGCAAGAACTGATTCTGAAGCACTAGCTATTCTAATATTTGCACTTGTAGCTGAATTGCCTAAATAGTTAAAACTAGAGTTGTCAGGAACATATATACTTGCGTCATGACCAAGGTTGTTGTTGTAATTTGGTAATCGATTAGGTGTCAAAACTCCATCATTAGATATTGTGCTGTTAAATGAATTACTGATTGGGTGTAAAGCATCACTAATATTTACAAAAGTTCCGGTACCATCAAAAGACAATTGATCTCCCGTATCACCCCTATCGCCATCATGCGCGACAACTCCAAGCTCAAATTCTACAGGACCAGCAGGAGGTGTAAGAAAACCGGATATAGGTGTTGTTGTACTCGCACCAATACTAATATTAGAAAGTCCGTTAAAAACGGTAATATTTCGCATCGACTCGTAAATATTTTTATACACCACTACTAATGTCCACCCACCAAAAGTATTGGAACCATTAAACGTTACTACGTCGGCAACAGTATATGTAGAGTTAATTTGATTCGCTTGCGCAATTGCCGTAACATCCTTAAAACAATAATACGAATTTTTATTTACGGTATTATCTATTGTATTATCTGCAGTTAACGTTTGATACGCTCCACCGTCTACTTTTAATTTAACTTGACTTCTTTGTGCGTAATTAGGAGTAGATGCTGGGTTCGATTGACTCACCAAACCTGTCCAATACAAACCTGCCCACGTAATTTCGCTGCACGCAGCAAGAGACAATTGATCGCTAGAAGACATAAATGTCGTCGGATCCAAATCAATATCTGTATATGTTGCAGAAAAGGCGTTGTTATTTCCTGAACCACCCGGAGGAAGCTCATTATTTGCAGAACATCCGTTACAATCTACAGAAACATTCGCTAACATCACTAGACCTCCCTTTTGATTGGTTTGGTGTCTGATAGTAAAAGGCACTACTGTTTGCCCAGAAACAAAAGATGCCAATAAATAAAGAAAACTAAAAGAAAAAATATATTTCATAAGCTACTGGTATAAACCTCAACATCTAAAGAAGCACACTTCAAAAGAACCTGTAGCTTAAACGTAACTAACTATGTGAACGTTGCTTTACATGTTAACTACGATAAATATAGTTTAATATTTGCAAAAAAAGCATTTTATAAACTACTTACTCGTATTTGACAACTTAACACCAGTAATCTTAAATTCCGTTCTACGATTACGTTGGTTTTCACTATCTGAACATGAACTCGTTTTTCCCTTACAATTACAGGTTACTACAGGAATATTTTCTCCGTATCCCTTAGAAATTAATTTGCTAGACACTTCAATTCTGTCTTGTACATACTTTGCTGCAGACGCTGCTCTTCGTTCAGATAACCATAGGTTATACTTGTCACTACCTACGCAATCTGTATGTGAACCGGGTTCAATAGTAACTTCTGGATGTTCGTTCAGAAACTTTACGAGCTTATCTAACTCTTTTGTGGCACTTGGACGTAATGCAGAACTATTAAAATCATAGTAAATCGTTTCAATATCTAAAGCGTCTGAAAGTTCCATTTCCGATGCTAAAACTTCAGGTTTAGGATCAATGCTACCAGAATTTATACTTAAAGCACTTGTATCATCAGGTGTAACATTTAACGTCTGTTCCTGAAAAATAAATCCTTCTTTAGTAATGTTGATTGTATAAGCGTTCGATTCATTTTTAGCCAGCGTATCGACGGCACCTTCAATCTTTCCAAACTTATCCGTTAACGCTGAAAATTTTATTACACCAGAAGCATCTTCTGTTACGGTTAACAAAGCAGCCTCAATGGGGTTTCCATCTTCATCAACTAACTCTATATCTATAGAAACAACAGGTTCTTCAGGCAAAATTACTCTGAACCTATAAATGTTATCATCTAATGCAGTAGTATTGAAACTAGACTGAAGTCTATTCGAAGTAATGAAACCAGTTGTATCTGATAACCACAAAATTGCTAAATCATCCGCTTCAGTATTGAAAGGATACTGTAAAGCGCTTGAATTATTATCGACTATCTCAAAAATATCATATCCACCAGATGAACCAACTCTATTGGAAGAGATATACAACTTTTCATTATAGACGTAAGGAAATACGTCGTTAGAATCACTATTTACTTGTAATGTGTCAATCTTTGATAAAGTATTATTTTCCCATTTTGCCCTGTAGACATCCATACCACCTTTACCACAAGAAATATCTGAAGAAAAATAAAGATATCCAGATGCTTCATCAAAGAATGGATGCGTTGTATTGTACTCATCAGAGTTAAAAGAAAAAGCAATTGGATCTGAATATCCAACGGCTGTCTTTATTGTATAAAATATACCTAAGGTTTGTTTTTCTTTTCTACCCGCAACGTTATTGGTAAAAAAGATTATATCTCCATTTTCACTTGCAGAAATTGGACCATCAAAGAAATACGAACTTGCTAAAACTGAGAGTCCGTCTGAGTTATCAATTTTAAAATCTGATACTATAGTATCTTCTAAAATAAACAAGTCCGTAAAGGCCTCCTTCGTTTTAGGATCGTACATTAAATTTCCAAACTCATCTTTGGCTGTTCCAACAAAGACAAAAGAATTGTTAAGCTTTCGAATTGCAAACTCGTTGTTTTCTGTGTTAAAATTAACAGGCACCAGTTCTACTTCTCTTTCTTGGGCAATAGAAAGCTGACTTACAATAAGAAATACAATAGCGATTATTCTTAATACACTCATATCTATGACAGACCTTTAGGTTGTAAATATTAATTAAAGAAACGTGGACCTTGGTATGAAGATCTACTTTTATTGAACATGTATCTTAAACCAACTTCATGTGTCTGATTAGTTGCTGTAGACAATTGACTCAGCGGGAAAGAGTAAGAATATCCTACGTAAAAAGTTTTCTTAATTTCATACCCTATCATTGCTCCCACAGAGCTATTTAACTGATAACTTACTCCTAAGTCTAATCCACCTTTTGCTGTAAATATTGAATTAATATCTAAAACTAGAGGAAGCGTAGGAATATATCTAGCTACCATATTTGGTCTCCATTTCCAAGTAGAACCCATTGGTAAATCTGTTCCAATGTAAGCTAAGTGTCCGCCTTTATAATCAACAAACTCTTCCATATCTCTATCTTGGAAAGTTACTTCCGCAACACGCGGTTGACTATATCCAAAGTAAAACTTTTCTGAATATAACAGTACCCCGAATCCTCCGTTGTAAGTAATCCCAGAATTAAGATTTGACATCATATCTGGATCTGCTTCTACTATATCTAAATCCTGTAAAGCAACAGTTGTATTACTTACAGAACCTTTTAAACCTAAAGACAATCTCCATTTTCGAGAAAGCTTCAAATGATAAGCTGCATTAATAGCTGTGTTAAAAGATTTGACTGGACCAAGCTCGTCTTGCATTACAACAGCACCGATACCAAAATTATCTTCTAACTTAAAGTTCCCTGAAAAAGCAGCCGTTCTTGGAGCACCTGGTAAAGCATTCCATTGAGAGATACCGAGAACACTCACATCTGAATAACTATTCGCTCCTGCTTGAGCCGGGTTTAATAACAAAGAATTGAATTGATTCATTCTAAAATTCGGCCCTTGAGCAAAGGTGTGCGTCGCAATTAATGCGACAGCTACACCTAAGATTATTTTATTTAAATTTTTCATGATATTGATCTTTGATCTCTAAAATTTATTGCTTCACTCTATTTATGTAAACAAAACCTGCTTTCGTTTTACCACCTGTTATCTTTAAGATATAGTAGTAAGTTGCATCTGGCAATCTATCTCCAGACATGTTGGTTCCGTTCCAGTCATTATTGTACTCGTTAGCTTCGTAAACTAAGCCTCCATATCTATCGTAAACCAACAACTCTCTAACCTGGTAACCTTCTATTCCAGAAATTACAAATACATCATTAATTCCGTTGCCATTTGGAGTAAATGCCTGAGGAACCATTGGTCCGTCCCATGTATCATCTCCACAAGACTCAGACGCTGTTACGAACACATTTACAACTGTTGTAGAAACGTTTCCATTGTTGTCAACCACTGTTACTGTTACTTCGTTGTTACCAACGTTATCACAAGTAAACTCTGTAACGCTCAATTCAACTGATGCAATACCACAGTTATCTGTTGTTCCATTATCTATATCTGTAAAGTCAATAAACCCTTCTCCGAATGCATCTAATGCAACCTCAAAGTCAACCACATCTATTGTTGGAGCAATTGTATCAAATACATTCACTTCTTGTGTAGTTGTTGTAATATTTCCATAAGCATCTGTTGCTGTCCAAGTAACTAATGTTGTTCCAATTTGATACGTTGTTGGAGCATCATTTGTCACAACTAATCCCGTAAGACAGTTATCAGAAGCAATTGGATTTCCTAAATCAACCGCTGAAGCTTCACAAGCATTGTCTGTGTATGCTACAACATCAACTGGTGCTGTAATTGTTGGATTAATATCATCCTCTACAGTAACCTCTTGTGTTAATGTAGTAACGTTACCACTCGCGTCTGTTGCTGTCCAAGTAACAGTTGTTGTTCCAATTGGGAAGAATGAAGGCGCATCATTTGTAAGTGATAACAAGTTACAGTTGTCAGTAGCTAATGCATTACCTATATCTACCGTTGCCTCACAACCTCCGTTTACAGATACTGTAATGTCATTCGGCACTACTAAGTTTGGAGCTATAAGATCTTCAACTACAACATTCACACCTGCTGACGTTGCTGAACATCCTGCAGCGTTTGTGATTGTTACTGTGTAAACATCAGTCTGACTTACCGTTATAGACTGAGTCAATGCACCGTTACTCCAAGCATATGTAAATCCTGCTGGCGCAGTTAGCGTTACAGTAGAAGATGGACATATTGTTGTTGGACCACTCGCAACAATTACTGGAGCCGTTGGTGCAGCATTTACTGTTACTGATGCTGTTGTTTCATTTGTACATCCGTTTCCATTTGTTACACTGTAAGTAATTGTTGTTGTTCCTGCTGTTAAACCTGTTACAACTCCACTTGCACTTACGCTTGCAACTCCTGTATTACTTGAACTCCATGTTCCACCTGCTGTTGAACTTGCCAACGTTGTTGTTGATCCTACACATACGTTAGACGCTCCTGTAATAGAGGATACAACTGGTAATGGATTTACGGTTACTGCTTCCGCTGCTGACGTTGTTGAACATCCACTTGCATTGGTTACAGTTACTGTATAGTTATCTGCTGTACTTACTGTGATTGTTTGCGTTTGCGCTCCATTCGACCATAAGTAGCTTGTTCCTGCACTTGCTGTTAACGTTACACTTCCACCTGTACAAAATGTTGTTGCTCCGCCTGCTGTTATTGTTGCAGTTGGTACAGCATTTACTGTTACTGATGCTGTTGTTTCATTTGTACATCCGTTTCCATTTGTTACACTGTAAGTAATTGTTGTTGTTCCTGCTGTTAAGCCTGTTACAACTCCACTTGCACTTACGCTTGCAACTCCTGTATTACTTGAACTCCATGTTCCACCTGCTGTTGAACTTGCCAACGTTGTTGTTGATCCTACACATACGTTAGACGCTCCTGTAATAG
>Ga0209555_10000050_pt1 | contig 90686 bp, 92 predicted proteins | sample SaaInl85LU_5_DNA_FD_184643 | JGI IMG/M metagenome (GOLD analysis project Ga0209555, IMG submission 184643) | Marine microbial communities from expanding oxygen minimum zones in the Saanich Inlet - ESP_85LU_5_DNA (SPAdes) (version 2) | ecosystem: Environmental > Aquatic > Marine > Intertidal...
AAATGGGTGGTGGTCTTCTTCAACTAGTAGCTTATGGTGCTCAGGATGTTTATTTAACTGGTAATCCTCAAATTACCTTTTTCAAAGTTGTATATCGTCGTCATACTAACTTCGCTATTGAAGCTATCCAACAAACTTTCAATGGAAATCCAGGTTATGGAAACACTGTAAATTGCCAAATCTCTCGCAACGGTGATTTAATCAACCGCATGTATCTCCAAGTAGATGTGTCTTCTCGGACAGCCGGTACTGATACATATGTTAACTACTTAGGTCTTCGCTTATTAAAATCTGTTGTAATTGAAATTGGTGGTCAACAAATTGATAAACACTATTCTGACTGGATGTACATCTGGAACGAATTATCTTTACCAACTGGCAAACGCTATGCGTATGACAAGATGGTAGGTGCTGATTATGGTGACACTACAGGTAATATAAGTGATGAAACAACTACTACTTTATATGTACCACTTGAATTCTGGTTCTGCCGCAATGTAGGTTTAGCTCTTCCATTAATCGCCCTTCAATACCATGAAGTCAAAGTTAAAATTGAATTTGAACAAAAATCTAATTGCATCGTAACATCTGCAGGAGACACTGGTGCTAATGCTAGCAATTTCCCAGAACTTAAAGATATGTCTTTATGGGTAGATTACATCTTCCTTGATACCGATGAACGCAGACGTTTTGCTCAATTATCACATGAATATTTAATTGAACAATTACAATTCACTGGTACTGAAACACTTGGCACTGGCAGCACTCGCGTTAAACTTAACTTCAATCACCCATGCAAAGAATTAGTATGGGTTGCCAAAGCCAAAGGTACAACAAAACGTAATGCTAAATGGTATGATTACTCTGATATGGATGTTCAAGATAATAATGTTGTTACACCATCCGCTCTTGCTAAGAATCCATTCGTTGATGCCATCTTACAATTAAATGGCAATGATCGTTTCGCAGTACGCAAAGGTTCCTATTTCAATTTAGTACAACCTTATCAACATCACACCAATGTATCTGCCAACCCTGGTATCAATGTATATTCCTTTGCTCTTAAACCCGAAGACCATCAACCAAGTGGCACTCTCAATATGTCTCGTATTGACACTGCCACCCTTATGGTTAACACAGTTGATAAAATACAAACAGCAACTAATAGAGCAACAGAAGTCAACATAGATTACAGTGGCATCAATATCTATGCTGTTAACTACAACGTTCTCCGCATATTATCTGGTATGGGTGGTCTTGCCTATTCCAACTAAATTATTCAATTATATATTTTATTTTTCAATATATTATAACAATAATAATGTATATGTTTTGTGTAATATTAGACTTTTTTTTTTCTCCACTAATAGTATAAAGAATATAGCGTAAATGGGTGGTGGTCTTCTTCAACTAGTAGCTTATGGTGCTCAGGATGTTTATTTAACAGGTAATCCTCAAATTACCTTTTTTAAAGTTGTATATCGTCGTCATACTAACTTCGCTATTGAAGCTATCCAACAAACTTTCAACGGAAATCCTGGATATGGCAACCGTGTAACTTGCCAAATCTCTCGCAATGGTGATTTAATCCACCGCATGTATTTAGCAGTTGATATGTCTGCTGAAACCGAAGAAGTATGTCCCTATTTCGGCTTACGTCTCGTTGACTATGTAGAACTTGAAATTGGTGGTCAAAAGATTGACAAACAATATTCCCACTGGATGTATGTATGGAATGAATTATCATTACCTGTATCCAAACGTGATGGCTACAAGAAAATGGTAGGTGGTGATGGTGGTGTATTAAAAGATACTACTAATGACCAATTATACATACCACTTGAATTCTGGTTCTGCCGCAATGTAGGTTTAGCTCTTCCATTAATTGCTCTTCAATATCACGAAGTCAAAGTAAACATCTTATTCCAATCTGCTGATAAATGCAAAGGTACTGCTGATGCTCTTGGTGATCTTGGTTCTACTTCATTATGGGTAGATTACATCTTCCTTGATACTGATGAACGCAGACGTTTTGCCCAATTATCCCATGAATATTTAATTGAGCAATTACAATTCACTGGTACCGAATCTATTTCTGGAACCCAAGCTAAACCAAAATTATCATTCAACCATCCTTGCAAAGAATTATACTGGTTTGTTGAAACACAAAATACCAACGATTCTATTGCTAATAACATTAATTGGTTTAATTACACATCAGCACCTGGTATCATGGATGATGTTTTTGATAAAGTAAGTAAAAGAGATGGCATAACTTCTATAAATCCAATTGTATCAGCCAAACTAGTATTAAACGGTAATGATCGTTTCTCAGAACGTCCTGGTTCTTATTTCAATTTAGTACAACCATATCAACATCACGAAAATGTTCCAAATAATGCTGGTTTAAATGTTTATTCATTTGCTCTTAAACCCGAAGAGCACCAACCAAGTGGCACTCTCAATATGTCTCGTATTGACACCGCGGTACTAAACTTAAACTTAAATTTACGAACAGGCGAAACTTCATTATTACATGTATATGCTGTTAATTACAACGTTCTCCGCATATTATCTGGTATGGGTGGTCTAGCTTATTCCAATTAAAAAATTCTACATTATTTTTTTCATATTATAATAATAATAGTTTGTGTATAATAATATCTACTTTTTTTTTCTCCACTAATAGTATAAAGAATATAGCGTAAATGGGTGGTGGTCTTCTTCAACTAGTAGCTTATGGTGCTCAGGATGTTTATTTAACAGGTAATCCTCAAATTACCTTTTTCAAAGTTGTATATCGTCGTCATACTAACTTCGCTATTGAAGCTATCCAACAAACTCCAACTGGAAGCAATTCCTTAGGTTCTCGTGCCAGTTTCCAAATAACTCGCAATGGTGATTTAATCCACCGTGTATATTTCAACGGTAAAATCAAAAATGATAATGCTACAGGCACTACTAATAATGTAGCCCTTGTACCAAACTTTGGTCAAAGATTATTAAAAACGGTTGAATTAGAAATTGGTGGTCAACGTATTGATAAACATTATTCTGAATGGCTATACATCTGGAATGAATTATCATTACCTGCTGGTAAACGCTCTGGTTACAATACTATGGTTGGTGCTAACGACGCTAATTTATGTACCAAATTACCAGCACAATCTGAATACGAATTATATGTTCCTCTTGAATTCTGGTTCTGTCGCAATGTAGGTTTAGCTCTTCCATTAATCGCCCTTCAATATCACGAAGTTAAAATCAACATTGAATATGAATCTGCTGCTAACTTAGTAGATACTAATGATGCTAATTTATGTGAAGATGAAGATGCTGCTGATGGCGGCTGCACAAATGGCAATAAATCCGCAACTGATTATAATACTAATTTTGAAATCAGTAGTACTGCTACTACTAAATTCGCATCCGGATCTAGTGTTTCATTACGTGATGCTAATTTATGGGTTGACTATGTTTTCCTTGATACTGATGAACGCAGACGCTTTGCTCAATTATCCCATGAATATTTAATTGAACAATTACAATTCACTGGTACCGATACCATGACTCAATCTACTTCTGCTGATAGCATGAAACCAGTTAGACTTAACTTTAACCACCCATGCAAAGAACTTGTTTGGGCTGTTAAATCTAATGATAATAAAACAAATCAACAATACCCATTCTGGAACAACTTTTCAACTGCTGAAAGCTCAGATACTACCAAACTTGGAGCAAATGATTACAACAATTCTAAAAATCCCACATGGCAAGCGAAAATTATGCTTAATGGCAATGATCGTTTTGCTACTCGCAAAGGTGATTATTTCTCCCTTGTTCAACCTTATCAACATCACGAAAACACTCCTGATGAAAACCACAAAGGTATCAATGTATATTCTTTCGCTCTTAAACCCGAAGAGCACCAACCAAGTGGCACTCTCAACATGTCTCGCATTGATACCGCGGTATTATCGTTATCTTCTCGTGTAGCCGGTACTATCCACGTATATGCTGTCAACTACAACGTTCTCCGTATTTTATCTGGTATGGGTGGTCTCGCCTATTCCAATTAAAAAATAATTTATTTAATATATCCATATTATTTTTATACATGTTTAATATTAAACCATTCAATTATATTATCATCATTGATAATAACATTATCTTCAATAATTACCATAATATCAAATAATTTTTTAGATAACAAATATGATATTTCTTGTATATAGTTGTTTAGTCCGACATTTCTCTCATTATAACAATAATCTATCTTGTTATATATGATATCAATGCATTTTTTATTAAGTTTTTTGATATAATAACTAAGTCGGGATTCGTATTGACTCATTTTATCATCTTTGTATTTTAAAATATTTGTCTTTAAAATCTTAATTAAATATGATTCAACCATATCACAATTATAATTATTAATTTTGTCTTCAAGTAGCATATTAAAATTAGTTTTTTCTTTAACTAGACTATTACATTGTTTCGATGATTCAGATAGTTTTTTTAAGGTTCCAAAATCATTATTTAGATAACGCATGATGTTACCATTGAAATCTTCAATAAATACATTGTTCATAATGTTAATAAAAGTATATTAATATATATTATCATTTTTATATAAAAAATTGAATATTATCTTTTGTATTTATTAAGTTTAAAAAAATGAGGTGTTATAGTTGTAATAAGAAATTGAATACATTGGAAGGATTAACCAACAAATGCAAATGTGGTAACCATTATTGTAGCAAACATTTATTTTATACAGATCACGAATGTACATTTGATTATGTCGTTGATTATAAAGAGAAAGCTACAAGCAATATAGTAGATTTAACAAATAAGGTAATCAAAATTTAAAATTGAGTACATAATTTATAAAATATATAGATTTTCAAAAAGTTTATAAAAATAAAATTATAATAAAATTATGTACTCAAATTATTTAATAAAAATTGATATAAGAATATTATCATGAGGTCGTATTATAAATGAACGACTTAGAAAGAGCAGTGCTTTTCCAAAAAGCTGGAGATATTTTGATGGATAAAATTAGCGATACAAATTATTGTGATATTCCAGAAAAATATAAGTATCTATATAATATCTATATTCCATTGTCATCTGGAAATAAAAGAAAAATCAAAGAGTAATTATTGTTTCACTGTGGACTTCTTTTCTGCTGTCTTTTTTGTAGTAGATGCCTTTTTAGTTGTTTTTTTTTTAGTATTTTCAACACATGAATTACAATGTTCAAGTAAAATTAAAAAATTATTAATACTATTATCTTGCTTTCTAACCATTTATACTCTAATTAATCATCAGAAATAATAATGCTATCTAGATAAGGATTAAGTATTTCGTTTACAATAAATTCAGGCTTAAACTCATTATAATTCATAAAGATTTTCAAGAGTTGTTCTGAAAATCCTGAAACCATTGCTGTACCCTCTGTATCACAGTTAACAGGGAATGTTCCTTGATTATCTGAATTGAGATTCCAGAATACAAACTTAGGTGCCGTATAACTACACTTTTTATATTTTCTAATAATATTCTGATAAATTGTTTCTAATTCATCTTGACCATCTGATGCTTCATTAAATTGCATATCAGTAAATACAAAGAGTTTTTTAGGCATTTCTTTATCAGGAATATTATGTTTGATACCATAGCTGATAATAGCTTCACAACATTTAACAAAATCTGTGCTAAAACCATAACTTACATTCATCATAGAGTTAAGTGATTCAAACAAACTAGGTTCATTATATTCAATTGTTACCAGTTCGGGATCTTCACTAAATGTAATAAACTTGTTTTTAAACAAACCATTACAACACTGTGATGTAAGAATACCAAGAGAAATAGCTACTTGTGCAGGAATACTGCCATTTCTTGCTCCAAACATTGAACCGGACAAATCTACAATTGCCAATGAATTATCAAAGTTACCAGATTTTTTAACATTTTCTAGAATAGTTTTCCACTGCAATTCAATAGTTTCATTTAGTCCATAATCATCATTATGACGTGTATCAATATAATATTTGGACAATTCATGAGGCAAGATACCAGTTACTTTGATTTCTGCTTTACCACTTCTAACATCAGCAAGATATTTGAGATATCTTTCTTTATCATATTTTATAAAGGCATTAAGTAATTTCTTTGATGCTACACCAGGTACTGCTTGATAATTAATATCACCCCATTTGCCACTACACATTAGAGTCTCTACAATATTAATTTTTTTTCTAAGAGGAACAATGATTTCCTTACGATATTTTTCCATTCTTTTATCATCATCCAAACCATAAATTTCTGTTGCAACACGTTTTGCCATATGCTTTCTTTTATCATTTCTATCTTTTTCGCTAGGAGCCCATTTAGCACATAGTGAAACACTTTTATCATCTTCGAGCAAAAGCTTATCATTTAATAATTTGTTTGAAAACAACTTCATCTCGTAATTTTTATTTATAGTACTAACATTATGATAATAAGTAATGTAAAGTAAGTCCTTCCAGCAACCATATTTATCAATGTAATTAATTAGATTATCACAATAAGTAACAAACTTATATTTTCGCAACCACATCATTGCTTGATTAGCAACCTTCTTTTCTTTTTTGCCATTTACTCTATCGCGTCCATTGAAAATGATTGCGACAGTTTTCGTTGGGTCTTCTTTCCAACACTTTTCAAGATATTCATAGCTTACTTTTTTATCCAAATCACGGACAAACAACATAAAATAATCAACTATATAACTTCCAGTAGTTTTGAGAGATACAGCTCCGTTGGTAGTTGTAATGTAAGACATTATTGAAAGTAATGTATTATATAAAAATAATCTTATATCAATTTTTAAATATTTATTTAGCAGCCGCCGCAGCAGCAGCAGCAAGTTTGCTAGCAGATGGTGGGAAGTGATGGGAGATGAGTTTTTGAAGGATGAAGTAGTTGATTTCTTCTTTGGCATCAACATTTAGGATTTTGCGTAGCTTTTCATCGGGGAGGATGAAGCGTTTGTTTTCTGGCTTATTAAGGTTGTGTTCTTTGATATATGCATTGATAAAGCGAGTGATATCAGTACGAGATTTTTCGGTACCATGTGGTTCGCCAATAAAATCACAGAGTTCATTTGAGATCTTGTTGGGTTTAGCGAAACCAGAAGGAGAGTTTTTGGCATTTTGACGTTTCTTTTGTACCTTGTCAATGATTTTTTGTTGCTTGTCCCATTCTTTGCTTAGTACTTTAAGTTGACTTTGAAGTTCTTTGCCCATTGTTACAACGATATTAACTTTTTCAACAATGCCTTGAAGTACGTTTTCTTGTGGAGCAGCAGGTTGTACGGTCTCGGGTTTTACAGGTTCTTCAATTTTTTGTACAGGAGCAGGTTTTACCGCATCGGCAGCTTTAATTACAGGTACTTTTGCCGCGACAGGTTTTTTCACAGCGACAACAGGTGTTTTTTTGGTGGCGGCAGGCATTATATATCGTATTTACTTTATGGATATTTATATAATCTTTTGTTTATATCATTTTTAACCAGCGTTTAAAAGATATCAATTATTATTAGAATGAAAGTACAAAGAATAGGTACCTATAAAACAGGTTTTAAATATTTTAGCAAAAATAATGAAATAAAAGATGAAAAGCAAATAGATTTTTTTAAATCTCTTAAAATACCACCAGCATATGATAATGTAACTATAACTAATAGTAAAAAAATAATAGCATATGGATATGATTCAAAAAATAGAAAACAGGTTATATATAACCCCAAGTTTATATTAAAACAGAATAATGCAAAGTTTAAAAAAATCAAAGATTCAATAAAGTACTTTTCCAAATTAAAAAGAAAAATAAAAAAAGATATAAATGGTAATAGTATAAATAAAATTTGTGCAATAATAATAACCCTAATATTAGATTGTGGTTTTAGAATAGGTAATAAAAAATATGAAATAGATAATAATTCTTATGGATTAACAACACTAAAAAAGAAACACATATTTATTGAAAAAAATTTTATTAAAATAGATTTTATTGGTAAAAAAAAGGTTAGAAATACAGCAATATGCAAAAGCAAAGATATATATAAATTTTTTTTTGAGAGATTAGATAATATTGGCAATGAAGAATATATATTTAAATATGATGATAAATGTATTACTTCAAATGATGTAAATAAATATTTATATAATTTTTATAAAAGATTTAATTTAAAAATAACAACAAAAGATTTACGAACTTTAAATGCAAATACTCTATTTATGAAATTCTTTAAACTAAATATTGGTTCTAAAAATCCGATAAAAAAATCTATTGAAGATACAGCAATAAAATTACATAATACTTATGAAGTGTGTAAGAAGAATTATATTGATCCTGAAATTATTAAAATGGCTGAAAGTCAATTGAATAAAAAATAAAAATTGATTTTTTTATATACTATAATATAAGATTAAACTTTGTTATAATATAAAATGGATATCGCAAGTATTATCAATAATATCAAAGAAATGTTAATGGAACGTGGAGATGATATATCTCTATTTGAAGAACACGAACTTTCCGTTGATAAAGAAGAATATGAAAATGATAGAAATATTATAGAGTTTCAAACATCAAAAACCACAATCATATTTGCTCTAACAAAAAAATTGAGAAAATATGTTATGGATGAATTAAAGAATTACGAAGGTGATATTAATAATTTCATAAGTAAATACGGTAATAAGAAAAACGTTATATTAATATTTAATAATGATACCGTATCTCAACCTGTTATTACTCAATTAAACAAATATGATAAACTGTTTCAGAAAAATGATGGTCAATTGCAATATTTTCACGCTCAACAAATAATGTTTAATCCCACAAAACATGAATATGTACCTAAACATATTAAATTAAGTGAGAAAGAAGCTTCTGATTTTATGAACGAATATATGATTAAAAGTAAGTTATATATGCCTTTTATATTACATAATGATCCAATTGCAAAGTGGCTTGGATTAAAACAAGGAGATATTGTTAAAATTGTTAGATATAATGAAAATAGCGGTGTTTCGTTTTACTATAGATCTTGTTTTTAAATAAATATATATATTATTATAGAAGAGAATATAACATAATATGAGTATGGAGGTTCATAATGTTAAATATAATGAAGTCAATAAATTATTAAATAATATTTATAGCAAATACATTAATATTAATAATTCAGCTGATGCTAGAACTCCATTTATAAAAGATACATTAAAAAAAATAAATATAGGAGAAATTCAGGATGTTAATTTTGGTCTTGAAAATAGTAATTACAATATAGATAAAAGCTCTTTTACAAAATTGATTAATGAAATAATATATTGTAAATTAGGTAATATTAATGTTAGTAATAGTGTAGATATTGATAATACCAATAGAACAAAAGGATATTTAAAATTTGTTAAAAGTCATAGTACACAAGCAGTAGGAAAAGTTAAAATAGAAAAAGATAGTGATATTATTAATAATATTCTTTCTAGTATGCATTTAGTTAATGTTTTTATTGATATATTAGATGCTTATAATTCTTTTTTAAATGAAACAGCAAATTTAGAACATTTTAAAAAGAAGGTAAATAATATTATTATTGTAAATAAAAATGCGAAAAAATATTCTGATCGTAGTAAAACAGACAAAAATTATGGTTATTGGATAGATTCTGGAATAGAAGCAAATAAACCGGCTATATCATCATTATATTTATCTATAAATTCTTATTCTGGTGATGCTAATACAAATCAACTATTACAAGATTTTATAGTTGAATATGATGCTACAATAGGTGTTGTATCAAACTCAATGTCATCATATAGTAATACAAATGAAATTACAGATGTTAATAGTGGTTTATTTAATAACGGTGGCGAGATTATAGATAATAGTGGTGCGGTTGCTGATATAATTACTGGTATTGTAATAAATATTCCAGCTGATGGTAGACCCGTAATTAAACAAGATAAAAGTATAGAAAATCCAGATGATATAATATTAAATGATATTACAAATAGTAATATTCAAAATAGTAATTTATATGAAGCATTGCTCGTACGTAATAAAAGATTATTAAAAGATTTTTTAAATTTAATTATTAATTTTGATTTGATAAATAGAAGAACACAAATTAACGGATTATTAACATATTTCAAAGTTATTAAAGAATATTTTTACATAGCATTAACATCAGGAAATTTATTATTTAATAGTTATTTAAATACGATTACTTTAACTGGAAGTACAGTACAAGCAGTTGATATGACTTCTAATGATAGTACTTCTAATTCTGGATATGCCATAAAATATTTAAATAATTCAGATATTGAAGGAGAAGTAAAAAAAATATATACTGATGGAACAACTAATAGTATTATGATTCAAAAACCATCTCCAATTACAGATGTTTACAATGATTCTGTTTTTGGCATTGCAAAAACAGAGAATGATGAAGAATATATGAATAAAATAATTGATAATTTATCAAGCTTACAAGAATTGGGTGCTAAATCAGCAAATATATCAAATGATACACAACAAGATATATCTGACAAAGGTTTTGTTGCAATAGTTGAAAATAAAAACACTATTAAAATAAAATCAAGACTTGCACTGCTTAATAAATTATTAAATGGTACAGATGCAATTGTAACTTCTGGTGAACAATTATCTAACGTAAGTAATATATCACCGCCAGATTCTGTTCTAGTAGGTGGTACACCAATTACAGATAATGATTCATTTAAATTAGATAAATTAACAAATAGCAATAGTAGATTGCCAATTGATGTTAAAAGATTTATATATAAGTTAGATAGTAACAAATTATCAAAAAATTATATTATACGTATTAATAATACTACTTTTCCCATTAAAGGAATTATAGCTCCAAATAGTAATGATGTTGAAATTTTAATAAGTGCAAGATTAATATATCCAACCCAGATTTCAGATGAATTAAAAGATGTTCCAGTATTAACATTGCCATATAATAAGGTAACATTATTTGATGATAATGATGGATACTTAGGTTCTAGCAATACCCAACCTGAAAGATACTTTAACTCATTAGATGAAGCAATAGGCAAAAAAGTGTTATTTCATTATTTAAATGGAGGATCAGTAGGTTCAGGTGTTGATAATAAAGTAACATTAACAATTAAAAAACCACTTGATTATAAATCAGGATATGTTAATAATTTAGAAAAAATAAAAAATATTAACTATGATATTAATTCTAATGAATCTAAAATTAAAAATGCTAAAATATTATACGATTTAAACAAATCAAAATATAATGTTTTATATTATCAATTAATTTCATATATTCTAATATTAGTTGGTATTATCGTAGCTTTAATATTAACAAATACAATGAATATACCAAAATCTATTACTAAATTAGTAGCTAGTGTATGTTTCGGTATTGTAGTATTGCAATTTGTCACATATTATATATTAAGTGTATTATATGTTGAAGCATTTACTTCTGATAATGTTATTGAAAAATTTTCTCAAACATATTCTAAACCAAATGTTGTTGGTAATTCTAATATGGAATTTACATCTGATTCTATAAATAAATATCCTCAGCAAAAAGTAGAGTTTGTTCAAAATCAATTAATATTATTAAATAATAAAATTATTCAAGCATTAGAATTGGCAAATGTTGGTGTTGGACAAGCAAGCTCAACAGAAGCATATACAAAATTATTAACTATTACAGATTTTGAAAGAGTATCAAGAGGTAATATCAACAGTATTTTAGCTTTACAATCTGATGGTTCAAAAATGCACATTGACTTACTTAAATATAGTACATCTGTGCATGCTGTAAATATTAAAACTGTTTTAATGTTATCACTTGCTATTGTAGGATTATTTACAATTAACGTTTACACTGATGGTAAATATATGGAAAATTTAGCATTTTTAGGTGGATTTATATTAATAATTATATTAGCATATTATTTAATATATTCTAACTCTGTCGTTAGAACAAGATCAAATAATGTTTATTGGGGGAAAGAAAACAAAAATAATTATAGTGATATTTAATTAATTATATTTTTTTTATTATTATTTAAAAATATAAATCATAAATATTATATAAATGTACAATGACAACAGAAGATAATTCAAGTTCAAATAGTGAGAAAACAAACGAAGAATCAAGTGAAATATCAGAAGATAATTCTGATAAGGATCCAACATATATTAACAAAGAATATGAAGAAAATGAGAGCGAAGAGTATTATAATTATGAAGATGATGAAGAAAATTATGAAGATGATGATGAAAATGAAATAATACAAAATACAAGTATTCCTAGTGGTGGTTTTTTTAATAAGCACGATGAAGAAGAAAATTATAATACAAAACAAAAGTTTTTTTTAATATTAAATCCTCCAAGGAAAACAGTAAACAAAAAAATACAAAAGAAAAAATATGATTTTTATCATAAATATACAATTATTGAAAAAAAATATTTTGATAATTTGTCCGACGAAGATAAGGATAAAATTAAATTAAAAGAAGATTCTATAAATGATGAATTAATATCCGATATGCCAATGAGGTTTAAAATTCTCAATTTAAATATTAATGAAAGAACTAAAAAGAATATAATAGCTAAAATCGATAGTTTCAATAATATGTCACCATGTTCAAGTGAATATAATAAATTAAATAATTGGTTACATGCTTTAAATAATATTTCATTTAATAACTATTATGAAATACCTATTAAAATAAGTGACGGTAATGATAAAATATGCGAATTTTTAAATGGTATTAGAAAAAAAATGGAGGATACTGTATATGGACATAAAGATGCAAAAGAACAAATTATAAGAGTTTTAGCTCAACTAGTATCATTTCCAAAAGCAAATGGATATATTATTGGAATACAAGGTAGTGCGGGTGTTGGTAAAACTAAGCTAATCAAAGAAGGTATATGTAATGCTCTCAATTACCCTAATGCTTTTATATCACTTGGGGGCACAGATGATTCATCTTTTTTAAGAGGTCATTCTTACACTTATGAAGGTGCTACCTATGGAAAAATATGCGAATCACTTATGAAAACTGGAATAATGAATCCACTATTTTTATTTGACGAACTTGATAAAGTTTCTAATACATATAGAGGTCAAGAAATTATAAATACATTAATTCATATAACAGACCCAGTGCAAAATGATAAATATAACGACAGATACTTTGAAGAAATAGATTTCGATATTTCGCGTTCAATGATTATATTTACCTACAATGATGAAGAACTAATTAATCCTATTTTAAAAGATAGAATGATTGTTATTAATGTTCCAGGATATTCAAATGAAGAAAAATTAGTTTTAGCACAAGATTATATAGTTCCAGAAATTTTAAAACAATATAACTTAGAAATTGGTAATATAGTATTTAATAGTGAATTATTAAAACATATAATTGGCAATGTTCAAAAAGAAGATGGTGTCAGAAATTTAAAAAGAGCTATCAATAATATAATTTCTTGGGTAAATATGATGCGTTATGTACCAACAGATTCGGTAAAAATAACTTTACCATATATTGTAACAATAGATTTTTATGATAAATACTGTAAATATAATAATAATAGTGAATATGATAAAAATATACATCATTTATATTTATAGTGTATAGTTAGGAAATGTCTAAGTTTTTATTTTATGGATGTTGGAATAATATCAACTGTGAAAAAGAATATATTTATCGCGATTTAGTATTAAATTATATTCATAAAAAAGAGAAAAAAATATCAACATTTTTCATTGCTGGTGATAATTGGTATTCAACAAAAGTAACAAAAGTTAATGAAAGTACTACCAATCTTATACAATATTATCTATTAAGTATTCTTAAAACTGGATATGATAAATTATATCAATTAAATAAAACTATTCATATTGCAGCTGGCAATCATGATGAACATAATGACGGTAATGGCGAACCGTTAAAATCTAGATGTATGATTAAAACTCAAAAGAAATATATTGATAAATTAAATGAAAAGATATTTGATAGTAGTGTAAGTAAAAGTTATGATAAATTATTGCCAACATATAGTAAATTTATATCATCAAATGATGAATTAAGTAGTACCTTATTTGTTAATAATGATATGGATGGTTTCAATCCTACATTAGAAGAATTAAGTGAATTACAAAAATTAGATATTCACGATAATATTATGAATATATATGTTGATGAAATTGGTATAGTCAATAATGAAAAATATATTGTTATCATCATAAATACTAATAAATTAAATTATCCAAATTATCTTAGAGCTATACAATATAAATTCAAATATGTGAATCGAATTAAAGCACATAAACAAGTGTTTGTAATGGGACATGTACCATTATTTGCATTAAAAAAAAATAAAATAAAAGATAAAAATGAATTATTTGGAAAAAGAGATAATTTGTTTCATTTATTAAGCGATTTTAATTATATTTATCTTTGTGCTGATGCGCATTATTTTAGCATTATGAAAATTAATAAAGGTAAAAAAAAGGTATTACAAGTTACAACTGGTAGTGGCGGCGCGGATCCTGATATAAATCTTGAATTTCATGATATAAAAAAATATATTAAATTTGACGGGTACAATATCGAATACTTTTTACTAAATTCATATGGTTATAGTACAATACGTATTTATAAATATAAAATTGTAATAATATATAAGCAAGTATTTTTAGTAGATGATTCTAATATGAGTGGTAATACATATATATATTCTATACAAAGAGGTCTTGATGGTGATGTAACATTTGAAAAACATTCAAATATAAAAAAGCAACTATCACAATTAGCATTAAAAAAATATAAATATGATAAGGGTCTAACATGCGAAAATATTAGTAGACAAATAGAAAATATAGAAGAAAACGTTGTAACATCACAAGATAAAACCAAATATTGTTTTAAAAAAAATAAAATAGATTAATAATAAGTATGATTATTTTAACTATTATATCAATTATAATATTTGTTGTAATTTATTATTTATTTTTAACAAATACTGAGAAATATGTAAATAATTTAAATAATGATGTGTATTTTATGACAAAATATGAAGCTAGTGATTTTTTGCGAAAGGATAGAGATAACTATGTAAATAATATGTCTAATATGGATTTACATGCAAGAAAAGTTAAAAGTAATAGTGAATATATTGACAATATTGTTAAATGTGTCTGTGATATCTCAGATATAGAGAAGGGTCTATTAACAAAATGTTGTAGAAATGCAGATAATTATTTAAAAAATTGCAATTTATACAGTAAATATATTAATTATAAAGATTTAGTTAACATCAAATGGATAGTTGCATGTACATATAAAAATCAAAATCTACAATATGAAGAGGGATTACCACATACAAGAGAAAATATTATATTTATATCTAAAAGTGTATTAAATTATAGTGAAAATGATTTAACTAATACTATGATACATGAAAAAATTCATATTTATCAAAGATATAATAAGGATGTTTTTGCTAAATTAATATATGCGGATGGATATAAAAAAATAGATTATAACAATAAATTTATAAGATCAAATCCAGATACAAACAGTAATATATATTTAGATAATAAAACAGATAATATAATGGTATGTCTTTATAGAAACAGTAAACCAAATAACATAAATGATGTAATTATGAAAAACTTTTCACTAGAACATCCTTATGAAAAATATGCATATGAAATTGCAAATAATTATTATAAAGGTACTAAGTATAAAAACATATAATATTTATATTTATAATTAATACAGTATATGGACGAATTACTTAAACAAGCACCTGATAATATTAGTAAAGAAGAAATTGAAAGTATTTATTTAAGAAATAATAAGAATATACTAGATACATTGACAGAATTATGGAAAATACCTGTTAAAAATGTACAAAAAACAGAAAATGAAAAGAAATGGCAAGAGATAAGAGAAATATATGATGACATTGACACTGAGATGTATAAAGTATTGCGTGGACAAAAAAAATAATATATTGTAATATTAAATATGTTCAGAGGAGATTTAGGTGTAAATAATATAAAAGGTATACCAGTTATGAGTTTTTCAGATTTAAATAGTATTATAAGTAATCAATATCCAGGTTATCGTGATAAAGAAAGTTATATTAGTTTAGCAAGATTAGCAGCGGGTGGTTCAATGTCTCCATATACATTTGGAAACGGATTATACAAAAACTTAAATTCTTCTATTTACGGTGATGGTAAATATGAAGAACGTGAAAAAATTGTTTCACCACCGGCATACGAAAATAAAATTAATTTACCTGTTAAAAATATATAAAAAGATATATATATATATAATATATTGTTAAATAATGAAGATTGTTAATTTAATGCTTTTGTACATTTGTTATGCAAATGCTTTTATTCCTTCAACTAATGTATTAAATAAAATTAATTTACCAAACTCAAATATATGCTCTTCTAAAAAAATTATTTACAATGCGGTATCATTACTAAGAGCATCTATTCATAATGACAAACAAAAAAAATGGGATCCACCTATTGGCTATACGCCAAAACAAAAAGAAATCGTCAATAATATCGATAAAGATATCGAAGATTTATTTGACGAAGACGCTTTGTTTACAGACATTAGCAGAGAAACAAAGTACATCAATAATAAGTTTGATAAACTACTCAATGATATTGAACATATGAAGGGTACTGTTGAAAATATCAAAAAGCACAATAATATTATTCATACAAAATCAGAATATTATAACATTGATTGAATTATTTTTATTATATAAAACTTAAAAGCTTTTTTATTAAAAGAGATGAAATTATTATTACTATTATATATAATAAACATTGCTAACGCATTTAGTGTAAGTTTTCCAACATTAAGAAAAAATAATGCTGTAATAAGTAACATAAGAGTTAACAAATTAACAACAGAAGATAAAAAAGAATTAAAACATTTATTTAATATTGTACCATTATTGGTATTTAAAAATCAAAAAATTAATCCAAGTGAATATTATGAGTTCGTTAAACTATTTGACGAAAAACATAAGGACGATATTCTATATCCGTGGTATACAGGAATACCAAAAGATCCACAGGTATCAATTAGAGGTAATATGTATATAAAAGATTATTATGGTGTTAAAAATAAATTTGTAGGAGAAAAAAGATATAGAGGAAATCATTTTAGATATAATTATGTATGGCATCAAGATTTATTAGGACATCAAAAACATATTACACCAGTTGTTAGTAGTATGTATAAATTGGTTACACCAAAAAAAGAAAAAATTAAAACATACTATTCTAGTCTTGAAGATGCATATGATATGATGGATATGTCATTAAAGAAAGAATTAAATAGTTATAATTCAATTCATAGTGATTCATTTGAACGTAGAACAAATAGTACTTACGATTATTCTGGTTATATTAGGAAGGATAAACAGATTATATATAGTGATGATAACATATTTACAGAAGATCCCTTAATTATATATTCTGATAATACTAAATATAGAAAATCTCTATTACTTAATCCTACTAGATTTTTAACATTTGATAAACTTAATTTTTATGATAGCAATGAATTATTCAGACATATTATGAAAAGATATGTACTAAGTCGCGAAAATATGTTTTATCATGAATGGGACAAAAATGATTTAGTAATTTGGAATAATAGAAAATTAATACATTCCTCAATGCCATCAGAAGAGTATAATAGTAAGATAATTCCTGATAATAGATTGTTTATACAATGTTTTTTGGCAACAAATGAACCAATATATCCGGCAGGTTCAATTGATTCAAAACCAATATATACACCAAATATTGTTGATATTGGTAAGTTAAAATAAAAAATATTAATATAATAGATTTGATATATTCATCAAGACAATGCTAGATAATATAGAATTATTAATATTATTGATTATTATTATTATTTTAATTACTATCAGTTTAGTAACTCTTGTTGAATTGAAATATCATCTAGATTTAAATGATACAATACAAAATATGAATAAATATTGTTTGTATAATGATAATATTCTTGATATTCATAGTGTTGAATTAAAAAGAACTTTTATGTGGAATATTTCTAATTATCTATTTGACTTTAACCAAATAGAACAAAATTTCAAAAAAGTAGGTGATCTTGATAAATACAAGGATAATTATAAGGATATAGATAATTTAAACAGAGATTTAAGTATCGTGGATGGTAAATTTAATATTATGAAAGTATATAATACATATTTACATTACAGTTTGCCACTTTTTATATTTATTTGGATATATTTTATAATTCATTTAGTATATATTAAGTATTTTGCAGGTTCCGATTATAACAAATATGTTTATATCTTTAATTCAACAATATTTTTATTTATTTATGTTGCAATATATACTATTTTCTTTTCTATAATATTAAAAAAACTAACAGAAATATATGCACATACAAAATGCTATGAATATATTATGATATTAAAAGAATTAGATATAATAATAAAAGAAGAAAATCCGGAAAACACTGAAATTATTAAATTTTTGAAATCTGATAATGACAATATCAATGGTGTAGAAGATATTTTATTAACTGATGAAATTATTAATAGATTAAAAGAAATTAAAAATAAAAATGATGTAAATGGAACATATATTGCTAATAGCAATAACTATAAAATTACATTAGAAAATATTGATAAAATGTACTTATATAATAGTAAAAAAACATTAGATAAGATATTTGATGAGATAAATGATGTAAATAGATTTATGTATGCTTATATTATATTATTGATACCTCCTATTATTATACTATCACAAGTATTAAAAGAGAGATATATATATTATATATTTGGTTTCATTACTATATTATTGTTTTTAGTTACAGTATATAATATTAATAATATTTTGCAATAATTTAAAGACAGCAGAAATAATTAATCTTTTTTTCTTTATAAGGGTTAAAGTAATTTATAAACTTTTATAATGCGCATATTGATATTTATAATGTTTATTATCATGATTATAATATTTTTAAATGAACTTAAAAATTTAACATTATCATTTTTGAAAATTAATTATCTAAAAGATGTCGCAGATATCAATTTAGAAAAACATTGTAATAATATATATTGTGAAGCTGAAACTGGTAGATTTAATTTAGCTAAAAATAGTTTTGACTTATTACTCCCCAATGATAATTTCAATACAAAAACATATTACTATACAATTTTATTTATAGTTGTATTACTTTTCATAGACTTATTTTATAAATTTTGGAAATATAATGATAGATTTGTACCATATTTAAGTAATGTTGATGGAGAGTACTTTATCACTTATTTAAAAGCATTTCCATTTATATTATCATTTTTAGTAGTATTTATTCTTACAATAATGATTGTGAGAAGATATGCACCAACATCTAGTAAAGGTTATAAAGCATATTTTAATACAGATAATGATATTCTACCAGATGAAATTGATAGTTATAATATCAATGTAATATTGGAACAATCTAAAAATATTATTGTGATATTTTTGGTATTATATATAATATGTGGATTTTTTTCAGCTATACCATCGGTACCATATATATCAAGAATTGATGGAATTAATTACTTTTACTTTGCGATGGCCTATATATTTATAGTGTTGTTATGCTTTTACATGATGGTTAATATTATAAATATTACAATGACATTTACCGATAATGATAAGCCTTCGCTTAAAATATTAAATTTAAAAAATATATTACAAGATACAATTAAAAATTTTAAATTTAAGGTTTTATCATTTGATGAATTTAAAAATGTATTAGAACAAAAAATAAAAAAAAATGACGATATTTATGAAGATAATTATTTAACAGTTTCAAGTGATGATATAAAGGTATTTACATACATTAATAACCTTATCAAAGGTTATTATTTAGCACCAGATATTAAAATATTGGATTTTGGTGATACTGGTGAAATAATTAAATTATTGAAAGATGATGATTCATCCAGGAATAATATTGATGGATTTTTGAAATATAAACAATCTGAAAAAAATTATGAAAATACAAATTTTAATATATTATGTAAAGTTATAATTAAATTACTTATTGATAATGTTGAATATAACATAAATAATAAAAATAATTTGTTTGATGAATTAAATAAATCAAAAGGTTCAGAATATAACGAAAATTTTACATCATTATATAAAACGTATAAAAAGGAGTACAATAAATTAAAATTAGTTATTAATTTAAATAAAATAAATAATAAATATAAAAAAAAATTTTATGAAGATGATAATAATATGTTAGAATTTAGAAAAAACTTTAAAGATGATTTTATAAATGTTATTGATATATATGATGAAAGTATTAAATCTTCTATTTCAAATGCTTCATTATACGAAAATGATTATAATTTAATAAATAGTTATGTTGAAAACGATAAAAATTATACAGTAGATATATCATATAATAGTAAAAATAAATTTTATGAAAATTATTTTAAAATATCAAACGGTCAAAATATACAATCAGAATACAATATTGGCAATTATCAAATTAAAAATATGGAGGGGCTATTATCGTATATAATAATGTTTATTGTTATTAGTCTTATATTATTATTAATCGTTTATAATATTACAACAGCTACAATAACATTTGATTCTTATAATATTTTTACAGCCGAAGTAATATCACCATTATTTATATTATTTATATTTATATTATTTATTTATATATTTATTAATTATAATACAAAATATAATTTACATTTTATTAATGGTGTTTTTGACAGCTCTTATAAAAGAGATTTAACTCATCTAAATAATAAAATTATACCATTTATAAAAATACACGACAATGTTAGTGGTGGTAATTCATACAATTATTTAGAAAATTATATTATATTAAATGTAATAACATCTATAATAAATGGTAACTTAAAATTAAATTTCAATAAAGAATTTTTAAATTATAAAAGTGATGGATTAAACATTAACAAGGATTTTGAAAAGAATTATGAATATATCAAAACAAATGGATTATATTTAAAATTATACGATGAAATGGAAACAAGTATTAAAAATAATTTGGATAGATATCAGGATATTCTTTATAATGAATTACAAAAAAATATAGATATAGATGATTCTATTTATTATTTTGTAGCAAATATTGAAGTTTCCGAAAAAGTCAAAGCTTTATTTGATAATAATAAAGAAATAGACATACCGCCAAAAGAAGAAACATCTTCTAGTAGAACTACTAGAAGTTCATCAGGTGCCAATTGTGGAAGTCATGATGAATTACTTGATAAAATTGCAAAATTATTTAAGGACTATGTAGAAGAGAAGTATAGCATCGATATTGACAAAAGTGAAATTTTAAAAATTCTTAAATATTGTTTCCCAGAAGACAAAACTAATGATGAAAATGCACAATTATATATATCTACAATTAAAAGATATGTGTCTAATTCTTCAACCGAATATAAAAAAAATTTAAAAGAAGTTTTAATATCATATGTTAATGGAGATTATGATTCTAAAGGAATTAAAAATATAAGATCTTTACAGGACCTAGGTAAAGATGTTAAAATGGCATATTTCACTTTAAGTGTTGATGAAAAAGATTTAATTAATAAATATCTAAAAGTTAATTCAGAAGATATTGCTTTTGCAGATAAATTAAATATATTTGATGAAAATTATAAATCAGGTATTATTACATTTTTAAATCAGCAAGATAATATTCAATCTATACTTGTAATGATATTAGATACACTTTCTGATATAGATTATACAAATATTATAGACTTATATAGATATTTATTAAGTCTATTAGGTAAAGATGATGAATGTTTTGATTTTGACGATACAGCTTTTTTTAGTATCGAACCACTGAAACCCGAACCACCGAAAAAAGAATATGATTCATCTTTAATAAATATGTTTTTTGAAGAAATTATAGAAAAATATAAAGATAATATATTAAATATTATTTTAGTTTGTAGACATTTATTTAATCATTTTAATTTTAGTAATAAATTAGATAATCTAAATAATGATATTAGATATCAAATTAGCGATTCTATATTAAAATATTTTAGTTTTAAATTTGATGATAAAGGTAATATTTGTCCTTATAATTTTTTAATTAATATAAATACTGATATTGATTTGCAATATTTTATAAAATATCTAGAACGTAATAATGTTAAATCTTCAACAGAACAAATAATTAATCCAAGTTTAGATAAAATTGTTAAAAATTTTTTAATTATTTCCGCGCATACAAAATATAATTATAATTTATATAAAAATATTAATGATAGTGGAAAAAAATTAGCATTGGAAAAAAATGATTACGATAAATTAAAAGATAGACTTGTCAGGTTATACACATTATTTAAAAATAGTTATAGCAAAGATTTGTTTATTGATGATACATTTAATTATACATTTAATGATAAATATATAAGTTACATGTATCAAGAATATAAAAATTTAAAATATAATTTTTATTTAATAACTGAATACAAAGTACAATCTGAAAATATTACTAATAATTATTTAAAAAATGTTATTAAATCAATATATAAAGAAATTAATAATAAAAATATTAAATTTATTGATGATAGCGCTAGCAGTGATACTAAATTTAAATTAATAATAAATAAAAGTGATTTAGCTAAACCACAAGATACTATACTTAGTAAAGCTAATAATGTTATAGGCGAAGGTTTATTAATTAATTATATTACAAATATAATAATTATTATTATTATGTATAACATTGGTAATAACATATAATTAAAAATATTATAAAATAGTAAAGAGGCACGTGTGTATAACACAAAATGACGGAATCTAAATATGATCTTAGTATTAAATTAAATGAGTTTCAAACTCCTTACTTATATCGTCTAGAAACAGCTAGTGATGATAATGAAGATGAAGAATATCGTTATAGATTATTGAGCAATTTATTATTTACACCTTATAATGAAAGAGATCCTGAATATTTACATTTTTTTGGCATGTTACCTTGTGATTTGCTTCCATCTGCTTATATTCCTCTTAATTATAAAAATCATGTAAGAAATTTTAATAGATTAACTAAAAATGATAAATTTTCAGTAAATAATTATAATGATATATTTAGCGATGAATTTAATATTAGTAATAAAAAAAATATAAATGAGGATATTAAAAAATATTTAGTTAATTTTGAAAGCGAAAAATCGCTATACAATTTCAATTATTTACCATTTACAATTAATTTAATAATACTATGGACAATAGTAATATTTATGATAATGTATATATCATTATATTATTATGCAGAATTATTCAACTACGTTATCGCTATAATATTAACAATATTATTATTTGGTTCTATTATATGGAAAATGATATACACTATACAAAATTAATAATTATTTTTATCTATAATACGAATAAGGAAGTATTAAATATTTAATTATGGTTAAAAAAGATGATAAAATGAAATTTATTACATTATTTAACAAATTACAATATGAAAGACCAATTGATGATGAAATGTCAACAGAATCATTTGCAGATTATTTAATTGATGATATCGATTTAAAAAAATTGGCACCTGAACGTTTTAATTATTATAAAGATTTAATTGCTATTTTCAATAAACGCCCACAGATATTATATAATATTCTTAAAAAATATTACAGAATTAAAGATTTGAAAGAAAATGAAAAAAAACACATCAATAAACTTTCTTATTATGGTGAAGGTAATGATGTATTGAATATAAGAGAGTTTCAAGAACTTTTAAATGAAGAAGAAACTCAAAATAAAGTTAAAGAAATAGCAAAAGAACTTTTTACAAAAATGAAAGAAAATGTTGAAAAACAAAAAGGTGGTAGCATTGAAATCAATAATAAAGATGAAAAAAAAGGTGGAAAAATTGATGCTAATTATAAAGAATCTAAATTTAGAAATGTTTTAAAAAAAGATTATGGTATTACAAATCTCGATAATTTAAGCGAACCGATCTATGTGCCTAACGCAACAGGTGATGAACAAGGAAGAAACAAGGATATGGAAAAACGCTATAAAACTCAAAACAAATTAGTTGATATTGGTGAAAGAATTGATAAGTTTAATGACGGTGATTTAAATACAACAGATATTAAATCAGATATAAAAAACTTTGAGAATGATCCAGATAATCCATTGAAAGAGCTTGAAATAACATTTGATGATAGATTAGTTTTTATATTTTCAACTTTTTTTATAAGATATATTACACTGGTATTAGTTAAATGGTCAATAGATATAAATATAATTAAAACATTTGAAGAAGGATTTTATTATTATGCTGGTATATATTTAACTATTTTTTGGTTTATTGTATTATTTGTAAATATTGATAATTCAACTCAAATTGATTATATGAACTTTGATGATTTTATGAATAGTATTCGCTCGGTATTTTACTATTACTATATGGGAACAAATGGTGTAACAAGATTATTTATACATTCAGCATTAATAGTAATACTTTTAATGATACCAGTTATATTAAACATTAGAAAGAAAAATGACTTTGATGAAGATGAGGAAAATACTAGTAACATATTAAATTATGAGGAAAGAAAGAAACTCATAAAATCATTATCATTATTCACAATATATATATGGATATTAACAAGTATCATCGCTACTAAATTTTAATAAAAGATATATTTATTTAGTTTAGAGAGCATATAATATATGAAAGAAGAAGACAAAAGAGCGGTTGCATTAAATAGTTTAACATCAATTGGTAAGGAATATGTCACTCTTTCTGATAGTACTACCATTGGAAAAGATGTTTTAAAGGATTTAAAAAAGTTAATGGAGCTTGAATTACGTGAAAAATATAAAGTTAATAAAACTAAATGGAGAGAGATTAAAGAACCTAAAATGTATGATGAAGAAGGAAATCCACAAAAGCTATCAAATGCTTATGATGTTATAACTGACAATGAAAAATTTATAAAAGAACTTGAAAAAAAATTTGATGAAAATAATAATAAAATAAAAGAAAAAACTAAAAAGATACAAGAACTAAAAGATGGTAATAAGACAGATACAGATAAATATAAAAGGGTTCAAAAAGAATTAAAAGAATTGGAAAAATTTTTTGTTATTGATATGGTTCCAGATATTCCAATATCTTTCAATTCAATTGTTGAATTGAAAGATAAAACAGTATTTGATAGCGAAGACAAAGATGAAAAAACAGTTTATTGTGTTCCATATATTGAAATAAATAAAGACCCAAAAGAAATTGCTACTATTTTAAATGATAAAAAAGAGCTTGATAAAATTTTTAGAGAAAAACAATTTAAATCATTTGATGATATGGTAATATTAGATTTTTATAATGAAATTACTAAAAAATTATCAGATACCAAAGATTATCTTAGGAAAACTGACCCAGATATAAGACAGGATATTATTGATGATTTATATAATAAATTATTTGCATTATATGATATTAAAGAATATTATTTTAAAGATAAAATAAAAGATAAAGATGAAATAAAAGAAAAATATATTAAAGAAAAAATTAGAAAAAATAATAATTTGTCTATTGGAGGTGGTAATTATACAGATGTGAATAATGAACTTGCAGGTGGGGCACTTTATGTTTCAGACAAGTTATATAAAAATTTTAAAGAAGACCCAAATGATAATACGATAAAAAAAGTAGGAAAAAATTTAGTAAAAAAAATAGCACCTGTAATTACTTTACCTGTTGAAGCAGCAGCAAATGTTAGTTATGGTACTTTAAAAGGTGTCGGTACTGGTTTAGAAAAAGCTGCTGTTGGTACGTTTAAAGGCTTGAGAGCGACAGCAAAAGCAGTAGATAAATTAACTGATATTCCTAGTAAAGTAGGTGAATATGTTGTTGATAAAGTAAATGAAAGAGAAAGATTAAATAAAGTAAAAGCCGAAAGTTTTTTAGAAACGGATAAGCTTTTACATATTGTAACAGATAGTCTAAAAAATCAAGATAAATCTGTTATTGATAAAGAACTTAATATTGATTTATTAAAAAAATTATCAGTATCATTAAATGAAAATAGCATTTATAAAAAAAGTATTGAAGATTTAATTGATATTCACGATTCAATATCAAGTATTAATAGAAATAATTTACTTGATCAACAAAAAAAAGATGCTGAAGATTATATTGAAAAGAAAAAAGAAGCGTCGGGAAATTTTGTTTTGAAAGCTGTTGAAAAATATAAAGAATTGAAAAAGAGTTTTGTTGATAAAGTAAATAAAGATAAAGATGACATCGAAAAAATGTTAGAAGAAGAAGCCGGTGATAATTTTGCAGAAGAAATAAATTTTGATACTATTGTTAATAATAATAGTGGTAAATATATTAAGAAGCTAAAAAATATGAATAGTTTTTTATATATGCTTAATAAAAATAGTAGTAAATATATGGATGGTGGTGCTGAACCTATGTATGATGTACAAAAATTAAAAAAAGATGATGTTGGGCTGGAAGTATCAGGGAATACTCCATTTGATTATTATAGAAAATTAAAAGACAACTATATTGAAATTATTAATTTATACTATAAATTAATAAATGATATTGGAGGTGAAGAAAAACATTATAAATTTATATATGATTATGAAAGTTTAAATATCAAATCTCTTGATGAAGATGATACGGATGAAATTTCTAATAAAGAAGAATCACCGGAGGATTCGGGTGTAGCAGAATTGAAGAAAGTATATGATTATATAAGTACTAAATTACAAAGTATATTAAGTGGAAATGCAAAAATATTTGTACAAGAAGGTAATCCTAAACCACAAGATAATAATATCATAAAAAAATATGCAACTATTAATGGCGTTAATAAAGCATTATCTGAGGATGCAGAAGATCCACGCAATAAAATTACACTAAAATTAAGGGATGAATTAAGTAAAGATGATAGAACCAGTTACGTTCGCTGGGAACCTCAAGCGAACGCTGATTTAAAATTTTTTTCAGATTTAGATAGTTCACTTAATCAAATAGAAAAATGCTATAATGGAGATACTATTAATAGTTCTTGTAATATATTAACTAGAATTAAAGAAATATTTAGTTCAGAAAAAAGAAAAGATGAAATACAAGGTAAAATAAATGAATATGAAGCAAAAATTCAATTAATCAAATATAGAATTGAAGTTTTGAATGAGTTGATTACTAAATTACCAATTGAGTTGCAAAAAATATACAAGACTACAAAAGATATGAATGGGCAAGCACAAGCAACTGAATATGAGGAACATTTAATAAATATATTAAAACGTGATAAAATTGAATTTTTTGAAAAAGATAAAGATAAAGATAAACATCCAATAATAAAACAATTAAATAATGAATTAGCTTTAAGAAAAGAACAACTAGAAAAATTCCAAAGACAACTTAATCAAGCAGAAAAAGAAAAAGTATATAAACTTGAAAAAATGAAAGCAGAACAAAAAGGCGTACCAAGTATTTATTTAGCACAAGGAGAAAGAGAAAGATATGCTGCTGATAGTAGCTCAAATGGCGGTGCTTTAATTAAAAAAGATAGTAATACCATAAAATATGAAAAAGACTTAGGATTAAGTTCTGATGAATTAAAAAATAAACATAAAAGCTTTGAAAATTTAATCACTAATGATAAAACTAAATTAAATTTACAAGATTTAATGAAAAATCTAAAAAGTGATGTTGAATATTTAGAAAATAATAATGAAGCTAATAAAGGTTCAGATAATTCAATTGATATTGGTCGTGACAGAGGTATTTATGAAGATATATGGTATGATTATAATTTAGGTGTTAATAAAAAAAATAATAAAACAGAAAAATGGAAGAATTATTTGTTATATTTAACTGAGGGAGAAAAAGTACATGAACGTGTTATACAAAATAACTTAGACCCCGAGATAATATTAAAAATTAACTTTCGCGATAAATCTATTTATATATTTTTAATATTTTTACTAAGAACCATTAATATTATTGCATTAGAATTTTTAATAGAATATAATCTAATTAAATCATTACAATATACCATAATTCTTTATGGATTTATGTATTTATTTATAATTTCAATACTTATAATATTAGTAAATTACGATTTATACAAATTACGTATTCTATTTAATTATTTAAATATTCATATTAATTCATCAAATTTATTACTACAAAATATATTATTCATAATATTTATTATTTTAGTTTACATTCTCGTAAAATCTGATGATTTCTTAAAATACTTTGGGGACCTATTTGATTTCACAAATATATATAATAATATTTATAATTTCAATGAATCTCTCAATGAAGATTCTAATATAAATCTAACACAAAATGAAAAATTAAAATTATTATATAGAATTGATATTATTTCAATGATAATATTTATATTCTCAGCATTCTTAGTATTAATATTATAATTTTTGATGATAAGACATTATAATACTATATTGTCCTTTATAATTTAATAATGAGGCATTCATCAACTCTTTTTTCTCTATATTTTCTATATAAACTGTTAAAATATTATCATTAATATGAAATATTTTACCTTGTATATTATCACCATTATTTGTTTTAATTAGTAAAATATCATATATATTACATTTACCAAAATCATAATATTGCTTTTCATTTCCATTATCAATTGTTAATTCATATATATTGTTTTGCTTTTCTTTAACCTCAATAATATTTATACCATCTGCTCCTATATCTAATTCGTTATTGATAAAGTCTGTAAAAATTATATGCCAATTTTTTTTAATTAATAATAAATTGTCATTATCCACATTAGCATTTTCCCAAGTATCCCATTTATTGTCACTATTAGAAGATTTTAATATAAATATAATTTTTTGTGTAAAATTGCTGTCACCAATTGACATTGTAATATATGGCGTTTTATCTTTAATATTTTTTGGCAAAATAAGTTTATCTATTTTAATATTATGTTTTTGCAAGTCAATGTTTATACTAAAAGATAATTTATTTCTATATGGCTTATTAATCCAATCACGATTATAGCTATTTATTACTATACTTTTACTGTTTATTTTTGTTTTTTCTTTGGATAATAATTCTAATTTTTCAATAATTTTAAGATTAATATCTATATTAGTAGGTTGTGACATAATAATTGGTTCATGTTTATTTTCTTGTGTTTCTTTTTGTAAATTAGCTAATGAGTTTGCAGCATTACGTTTTTCTTCTAATTCTAAAACTTTTAGCAATAATTGCTCACTATCATATTTAATATTATCTATATTATCTTCTTTTTTTTCAATTATTTCAGGTTGATTTTTTTTATTTATTATATCATCAAAATGATCTTTAACTTTTGATAATGCTATTTTATTTAATTCCATTAGTTTTACAATTTTTTTTATTAATATAGCATCAGAACATATTGTTATTTTGATACTATTTATAATATTTAGTAAATCACTATCTGATGTATCTATATCACTATATTTATCTTTTATCATTTTGCTTGCAGCAGTAAATATTAAATTAATGTTTTTTTCTGTTTTAAAATCTTCTATTACACCCATTGTAACTTTAATAAATAGTCACAGAAAATAGATGATAAAAATAACACAATTAATTTATTTTATAATATAACATTTTTTTTTTTTAGATGCATTTTTAGATTGGGGCGATAAAGATATTTTCTATTTTCTTCCATTTTGCCATCATTTATATTATTATCATTTACAATTTGTAATCTAAAATTGGGATCCTCAAATGGCGATTTTAGCTTCAATTGTTTATATTTTAATAGTGCGTTTATCCATCTAATTTGATAAGCCATGGAAAACATGCCACATTCTGTATTTTTCATTTGATGACGTCTAGTATTTGATGTTATTGCAAATGGTACATTAGGATATTTTTGTACTAACTGTTTTTTAATATTTGATATAAATTTTTTAACATAATGCGGCATTGTTACCGCATTACTATCATAATAATGGGCTCCATATGATTTATTCTTAGGGTCTATTATGATAAATGTTGATGTCCAATGTGATCCACTTTCATCATGTTTATCTAGATTTGTTATTAAACCCAAATATTTGATACCTTTACTTGTATATTTTTTTAAGTCTAATGAACATATGTGGCTATATAAACATCTACCAAACTTATCTTCCTCGGAAAAGTCTATTGGAAAAACTCCCAAAAATGAATAGCAATATTTTTTTTCATTATTATATTGTACCATAACATCATCTATATCATAATTAGATAACCATTCAATAGGGTTTTTATACCATTGAGCAGGCATTTCCGGACGTAACTCTGTCTTTTCAATAAGTTTTATATTTTGTCGCATTTTTGGATCTTTTGTTAGGCGACCAATAACACCTGGCCAACACCAATATTCTTTATCATCACATATAGATTTTATGCGTTCATTCAATAATTCGGATAATTTTTTGGCACTATAAGTTTTTTTATATTCAATTTTATTATTACGACAGCTATTCCATGCTTCAATTAATTTAATCAATGACGCCTTTTTAAATAGCGTTGGGGTCTTTGCGCTTTTTGGGCTATTATAATTTTCTTTTTTTGTTAGCATAATTTATATACTTTGACAAATACACCTACCATATATAAACATAAATAATATTTTTAACATGTAATTAAATATGTATAAAAATAAAAATTGATATATATATAAAGCAAATTTAAATTTAAAACAATGGGTATAAATGAAGATTTACGTTCATTCATTAATAAACATAAGGTTGAAAAGGGAAAACCCTACACCAATACAAGCATAGGATCTCCAAAAGTAAGTCTTTATATTCCCGAAGAATCCTATGAAAAATTTATAAATTTATATAGTCTTGCCCTTACCAGTGGCATGGCATTACATTTTACAGAAAAACCTACTGAACCAAGTCCATTGCGTGTTGATCTAGATTTCCGCTTTACTATACCTGATGATAAATCTGGTATTTATAGTTCCCATAATTCCAACTCATCTTTAAATGATAAGCGAGTATATGATAGAGTATATACTAGTGAGAATATCTTTAGAATAGTTGATGCTTACTTTAAAATAATCAGTAGTTTTTTGGATGTAAAAGAAAAGAATGCCATTGCTTATGTTATGGAAAAGCCAAACCCAGTTGAATTTAGAAATAAGCTTAAAGACGGAATACATATCGTATTTCCACATATAATTGTTAAAAACAACACGCAGCATTTTATTAGAAGAAAAATACTTGATATGGCACCTGATATTTTCAAAGACTTACCAATTTGTAATGATTATGAGTCAATTGTAGATAAAGCTATTATTGATGTAAATTGTTGGCAAATGTATGGTAGTCGCAAACCTGATTGTGATGTATATCGGGTATCATGTATTTATAACTTTAAAGACAGTACTACTAATCGCGTTGAATATGAATGTAATGCAAGTGATGAAATTGAATATATTAAGTTATTCTCAATGATTAAACGTGGCAATAATTATCCAGATATTGTAAAAGAAGACTTTAAAACTGAAATTAGTCAATATAGCAAGCATATTCTACCTGCAATTGATCAAAAGCTTAAAAGCAAGGTTCAAAATAATATCTTTGGTAAATCTCTTAATGTTAACAGAGCATATGTATCCGATGATGAATTAGTATTTATAAAAAGATTAGTTGCCGAATGCCTCGCACCTAGTAGGGCAGATAATTATACTGATTGGATTAATCTTGGATGGGTTTTACGTAATATTGATTACAGATTGCTAGAAACTTGGATTGAATTCTCTAAAATTAGCAGTGCATATATTGAAGGTGAATGTCAGCAATTGTGGGACAAAATGCGTAAAGATAACATGGGTCTTGGTACTTTGAGATGGTGGGCTAAACAAGATAATCCTATAAAATATGTAAATGTAATAAATACTGCTATTATCAAACTAATTGATATTGCATTAAATAGTGACGGCTCACACTTTGATATTGCTTGTGTAGTTCATGCAATTTTCAAAGATGAATTTAAAGCTATTTCTAAGGATTTATGGTATAAATACGATAAACAACGTCATCGATGGGTAAGGGGACGCGAGGGCTTAGAGTTGAGAAAAATTTTAAGTATTGATATTTGCAAGAAGTTTATGGAAAGAAGTAACTATTATAATGAATATTGTGAGGACCCTATTCAACGTGCTATTAATGAAGAAAAAAGCAAGAAATGTTTAAAGATTGCTACACAACTTAAAAACTCTAGCTTCAAAGATTCAATTATGAAGGAATGTCGCACATTATTTATTGATGAGAAATTTGAAGAATTACTAGATAGTCGCTCGCATTTGATAGGCTTTGATAATGGTGTTTATGATCTAAAAATGCATATATTTCGCGATGGTATGCCCGATGATTATATCTATTTATCTACAAAAATCAATTATACAAACTATAATCCAGAGTGTCCAGAAATTGGTGAGATAAATGATTTCTTTGCAAAGATATTTACAAACATAAATTTAAGAAATTATGTTATGGATGTTTTAGCTTGTATTATTGATGGCAGTATCGCACAAGAAAGATTTTACATATTCACAGGTCAAGGAAGTAATGGTAAGTCGCGTTTATTAGATCTTATCCAAAAAGCTATTGGTGATTATTATTGTATATTGCCTATCGCACTTTTAACACAAAAACGTGCTGCTAGTAATGCTGCACAAAGTGAACTTGAAAGAACAAAAGGTAAGAGATTTGCTGTTATGCAAGAACCTAGTGAAAATGAAAAGCTAAATATTGGGCTTATGAAGGAATTATCCGGTCAAGACAGAATTTTAGTAAGAGCGCTCTATAAAGAACCTTATGAATTTAAACCACAGTTTAAAATGATATTAACTTGCAACGAATTACCAGAAGTACCTAGTGATGATGGTGGTACATGGCGTCGTATTAAAGTATGTAACTTTTCAAGTCGTTTCTGTGAAAATCCTAATCCTGAAAAAAATGAGTTTCATATGGATTTAGAATTAACTGAGAAGTTTGATCGTTGGAAGGAAGTATTTATTAGTATGCTCATTGAAAGACATAATACTATTAATCCATCTGCAATTACTGAACCAAGTGAAGTTAGAATAGCAACTGAAAGTTACAAACAAAATAATGATATTATTAGTCAATTTATCAATGAAAAGATTATCATTGATCCAGGGATTAAAGAACCTCGTGTTACAATTGCCAAACTTTATAATGATTTCAGAATCTGGACTGTATCAAATGTAACAAAAGGTAAAAAATGTCCAGATAGAAATCAACTCAAAGCATATTTTGAGAAAATACTTGCTACCCCTTATGATGTCAAGGGTTGGCGTGGTATTGGATATCGCCTCGATGATGAAGATGATTGATTAAATTTCATTAGATATTCCAATTCGTTTTTAACATCTTTATCGCTATATTTATTTTTTCTCGCGATTGTTGGCTTGAATCTACTGTAATCATATACATTATTATGCTTTGCTGGGATAATTATAACATTTTTTTTATTTTTATCATTACAACAAGAATAACATGAATCATTATTAAATATATCGTTAATTAGTTCTTTAAAATCAAACATTTAATATTTAATCTATTAAAGTATATTATGTCATTTTTTATAAAAAATGATTATATAAAATTTATAATTTTCTTATAACTAATATAAAATGGAATTCTGCGAAGTGTGTGACAACATGCTATATGTAAAAACAAATGAAAATAAACAATTAGTCAAATATTGCAAGCATTGTGAATTTGAAAAAATAGAAACTACAAATTCTGCTATTAGAATATCACAAACGATATATAGTGAAGATGATTTGTTATACAATCAAAATGTAAATAAATATTTGCGTTTTGATCCTACTTTAAGAAGAATTAAGGATCCTCATATTGCTTGTCCCAATACTGAATGCACATCTACACCAGATAACAATCAAGTAATTTATATTAAATATGATTCAAAGAATATGAAATATTTATATGTTTGCGAAACTTGTGGAGAAACTTGGAAACAAAATTAAAAATTGATTTTAGTTTATATTATTTTTTTAACAAATTACAATGAAATCATGGTTTATTAAGCTAGCTATTATTTTAAATTGTATCATTAATATTTATTGTTATAGTTTATCTATGTCAATTGCGGATAAATCTTATAATATTAAATATAAAAAATTATTTGCTGATTCATATTTAGATTTAAAACCTAAGAATATGGTATTATCAGATACTAAGGTTTGTGAAATATGCAAAGAAAAAATTAATGTCAAAAGAGAAATCCCATATAATTGTACTATTCCATTGGAATGTCCATTCAATAGAAATACAAAAACTACATTTGAAGATAATTAATATGTCATCATTAGTGTAGAAAATGGAAAATAATATTTATGCCGAAATAATTGCTACAATAGCAGGTATATTATCTACAATGGCTTATATACCACAAGCTTATAAAATTTTCATTACAAACGAAACAGATGATTTAGATATTTTTACTTTTTTGTTATTATCTATTATATTTTTCTTATGGATTATATGGGGAATGTTACTAAATAGTTATAGTATAATAATATTTAGTTTTATACAGCTATTTTTAATTTTATATATAACTATGAAAATTTATAAAAACTTTAATGGTGATATAAAAGGCAATTATAATTTTTTTCTTAAATTATAATTTCATCTATCTCTGATATATTATAAGTATATCTTGCTAACATATAAAAATAGTCTGAAAGTATATTAATAAATTCAAGACATTTTTGTATACATTCTACATCACTATGTGTTAGTGTTTCTGAGTTAAAATAGTAATAATTCATTGAAACAAGTCTTCTTTCTGCCGCCCTACATTTTGCTCTTGCTTTAAAAATAGAAGCAATTGTTATATTACCACCGGATAAAACGAAATTATGCTGTATTGGTAATATTTTATTAATTTCAACAAGATAATCCTTTATTTTTTTGGTACTTAATTCTTTATAACTATCTTTAAATAACACATTTTCTTCAATCGCATTAATATCTTTTTGAATTTCATATAGTATTTCGTAATATTTTGTTATTAAGTTTGGATATTGATTATCTCTGATAAAATATTTATATACTAATGTATTAATATATCCTATCTCTGCACTTAGTTCATCAAGTTCTCCGAAAAATTTAACAATTATATTATTCTTAGAAACTTTTGTGCCATTACTTAGATATGTTGTACCCTCTTTGATTCTTGTATTCATTTTTAATATTGTCAATTTATTTTTTATATAAAATAAAAAAATGATATTAATATATTAGAATTATATTAACTAATGTCTTTGTCTTATAAAGCAAATTATATTGAAGATGTTTCTAAAACAAACGAGTCTCTTGGTAAAGAGAAAATCTCTAAACCAATTATGACTGTTTATGAATTTGACAAGATTATTGGAATGCGTACTCAGCAATTATCTTCGGGAGCCACGCCTTTTATAAGCGATGTTAAAAATGTATCCAGTAATATGGAGTTGAGACAAGTGGCTCTTGAAGAATTAAAGCAAGGTAGATTACCTTTCATAATTGAAAGAGATTTGCCAAATAAAAAGAAAGAGTTTTATCGGGTAAGAGATTTAGATTTAGTAGCGGTTAGAGATCGCATGAGATAAATTTGTTCTTGTTTTAAAAAAATTGATATTTAATTATTTTTTTGTTATATTCATCAAATGACTAAGTTCTTTGCTATCTTTCTCACCGTCGCCGTCACTTACACCGAGTCTCGTACTTTGCGTATGAGCCGTGGTAGTTCTTGCACTTGTCGCCAGCGTATTCAGAGCGAGCTTGACAATGCTGTGAAGAAACACAATGAAATAGCTGAAAACCTCGATAGGTTGTCAGAGTTTATTAGCATGACAAACTGCGAAGAAGGATATGTCTTCGATTATGAAGCATCTATACATAATACCAGCAAGGTACTATGTAAAAAATGTCCTGAAAATCATTATCGTGCATATAACAACGCTACGTGTCTTCATTGCCCCGAGGGTTACATTCCTAGTGAAGGTAGTAGTCGTTGCAAGAGAGCTGGTATATATGATTTGGTGCATACTCTCTGTCCTTCTGGTAGTGTCGTAGGTGATAATCCATATGGTATTCATCGTGATAGTTGCAAGAAGTGTAATATTGAAAGTAGGGAATATATGCCTTATCTCAATAATGCAGATGATTGTTTGATTTGTCCAGCTGGTTCTGTTATTATAAAGGATAGTGATTGCAAAAAGTGTCCTGTTGGATATTATGAGCACAATAATAAGTGTATTGAGTGTGATGCCGGTACATATAATGACATTGAAGGTCAGCCCAAATGTATGATTTGTAATAATGACAAAGCTATCGCTTACAATTCTATTGGTGGATCCAATTGTGAAGATAGCTCTTTATTCAACCTGGCAAACAAATTAAATAGGTATGCTAGGATGGATTATATTTCTAATCCACTTATCACAGGTATGCATATTGGAAGTGCTATCATTTATAACAATCGCAGGATTATCCAAGAAATTAGTATGATTGGTGGTGTTGTTGGTATTATTACTGCTGGTATTATAAGCGGTTAAATTAGATAAATGTGTATATTATGTGTCTGTATATTTTTATATTTGAGTACATAATTTTGAAAATCTTTTAATTTTTTAATTTTTATAAAAGTTTATAGAAAAATAAAATTATGTACTCTTTTTTAGAAATGTGAATTTTTATTTAAGAAGGTATGTTTTTAGGTTAAACTTGTATCCAGTAATTCTGCTACTATGGAAGTAGATGATTCTATCAGGTATACACGATTAGTTAATGATATATTAATTTAAGTAATCTTGTAATATTAAGGATAATGTACAAGTTGATGTTAGGCCATTTATAAGAGCCATTAATCCAAATATCATTAGAACAACTAATGGTATAACATTAGCATTCTTATACTTACTCATTTCCATATATGTTAAACTACCAAGTATTAGTATTAATAGTCCTAAGAAGGTTTGAACTATACGCATTATGCTATAAAAATTAATTCCAGGTGTCCCTTCTACTTTTACACGAAGTGTATCATTATTAATTTTAATTAGATTATCTCCATAATTTAAATTATTAAATTGCAAATCTTTACTTATTTTTATATTTACATCATTAGCAAAATATTTATCCTTAATATATTGAGAACGCCCAGCTGATCTACATACTATATAGATTTCATTGGCATATTCTAGATGTTTACGTATGGTATGTTGATTAAATCTAATCATATCCATTGGTATATTATAATATCCATAATCTCCTGATGGTACAAATCTCTTATTATATACTTCATCACTCTTACGAATATCTATAAATATATATTTCATTCTACAAAATAATAAATATTATTATTTTATAAAAATAATTTGGTTCACTCTCAGTGGGGCTCGAACCCACGACCACATGGTTAAAAGCCATGCGCTCTACCGACTGAGCTATGAGAGCTTATGGAAGTAATTTACCTTCCATATCTATTATGGAGATTTATCTTTATATGATTTAGTAGTTAAAAAAAATGATAAATTATCATTGAAAAAAGAGTACATAATCTTATTTTTCTATAAACTTTTATAAACCTTTTATAATTTATACTTTTTTATTAATTATGTACTCATTTTATTAGCATTTCAAACTCTGGAATATCTAAGATTTTTACACCTAATTCTTTTGCTTTATCTATTTTACCTGACTTCTCCGTATTATTTTTAACAATTAAATAATCAGTTAATTTAGATATTGATGTAACTACTTTACCACCATTTTCTACTATTATTTTTTCATAGTCTTTATTTCTAAATCCAGAGAATATAAATTTTTTATCTTTGATATTAGCCTTCTCAGTCTTTTTAATAGATTTATCAACCTTTTCTTCAATACCCTTGCATTTGACACTAAGACTATCATAGAACTCATAAAATCGTGGTAGATTTTCTATGAATAATTTAGCACTTATTTCTGCAATTCCCTCTACTTTCATAAGGTCTTCAACAGATATTTTAAGGCTTTTCTCGCGATTTTCAGCATTATCTATTAATATACTAGGATATACATCTGTTATCATTTTAATCTTTTTATAACTAAATCCTCTTCCTAACATATTTGACGCATCCATTAAAACAAGGCAATCTAACTCTTTGATTTTTTCAAGAGATTTCAAGATATTATCTGCACTTTTACATTTGAAGCCCTCTATTTTTAATAAATCTTCTTTCTTGATTTTTAATATACTTTTGATATCATGAAATCCTGCATTATATATCTTGGTAATATTACCTGGTCCCATATTATCAACTTCTGCTGTTTTCATAAAATACACTATATTTTTGATATCAAATTCCGCATTTCTACCCTCGCCAATTTTAATAATATCTACATGCGTATCATTCCATTTATAATCCTTATCTAATTCACCTGGCATACTAGGTTTTCCATTTGCAGATGCTGTTAATACAGATTGTATATGTGGAATAACATTTCCAGAACGTATAATAACAATTCTTGAACCGGGGCCAATATTATGCTTTTCAATATATCCTGCATTGAAACCAGTAGCCTGTTTGATTTTAACATCATCTAATAAGATTTCATCAAACTTAACAATTGGTTTCATATATTTATCCTTAGATATATTCCATTCAACTTCTTTAACAATAACTTCTATTTGTTCTAATGTGTGTATTGATTTGAATGCAAATGAATGTTCAGGATTTTTTCCAAGTGCTATTTCATATACCTTACTTATATCAGAAATTACAATACCATCTATGACATAATTATTTTTTCTAGAATCTTCTAAGTTCTTAGATAAAATAGCTAGATTAATATCATTCATGACAATATTATTTACAACATTGAACTTCATTTTGACTAACTCTGGAAGTCCGTTTGGTAAATTAGGATAAACCATTGTATATGCTACAAAATCAATCATTTTCAATAATTCTTTATTTAATATCTTTGAATTAACAGCACCACTTACAGTATTGCGGGGATTTGATAAGGTATCATCTTGTTTTTTTAATATATCCCAATTATCTTTTGATATAATAAATTCACCACGCACAGCTAACTTATCTTGTTTTTTTATCTTAGGAAACCCACTAATATATTTATATAAATGAGATATATCTTGTCCTTCTCGACCATTACCGCGCGTATATAATTTTATATCTTCACCTGTATAAACAATCATACCACTAACACCATCTAGTTTGTCACTAATTAAATAAGGACCTGGATATTTTTTCTTGTATTTTGTTATTTCACTTTCGCTATCTTTGATTTTGTTTTGAGAACCCATGTAATAAGGCAATTCAACCTTATTGTCAACGTCAGCACCAACTCTTTGTAAATATGGATCTTTTGGATATTTTTTACGAATATAATCTTTTATAATATCATAAATATCGTCAGTTAATTTAGGTTGCCCACTGTTAAAGAACGCATTATCTGCTTCTTTAAGAACATTTATGATATTTTTCTTCTTATTTGTTTTAATAAAATCCTGTGGTTTAGCATTTATAAAACTATAATCATAATCCATAATTATAATATAATTCTATATAATAAGTATATCATTTTTTGTTTAATAATATACCTAAGATGAACAATATAATTAGACATTCTATATTTATAACTATATTTGCTATATTATTTTCAATGCTAGAAATTGAAATAGAAGGAGAAACAGGTGGATGGGCTAAAAATATTCCTACATCACAATCGAATATAGGAATATTTACAAGTTATCACATAATAATGAATATTATGATTATATTAGTAGTTGGTTATTCCACATTGATAATAAATAATAATATATATATTGCTATATATTTTATAATAGCATGGTTTGTAATTGAAGATTTTTGTTGGTTTGTATTGAATCCTTATTTTACATTAAAAAAATATACGAAAGAAGATATATGGTGGCATTCAAATCAACCTTGGATATATAATATACCTTTTCACAATATAATATCGTTAGCTTTGATATTAATATTAATTATTATAAATGGCGATATAACACTTTTTTATAGTTTAATTTTAATGATAATTTTAGTGTATATTACTATATTATTATCACCTTATTATCATAAATGGTATATGAAAAGAAAAAAATAAAGTATAATTTAATAGGAACGCGAAATGGCACATTTTAAGTATTTAATTTTATTTTTTATAAGATAAATACATCTTTTAATGTGTTTCGTAATATCACTTATTTGTGGTTTTCTGCAACTTTCTATATTTTTTTAAATAATTTTTTTTGTTATCAATATTACTATTGATGTCTATCATTTTTATATAAAATAATATTACATATATAATAGTATAAAAAAATAATGTATACCTTCTTAGATATGTTTGAATATATCTACTCCATTGAGAAAAATGAAACCCAAATAGTCAAACCTAAATTAACACACGTAGATGTAGATTAAATTATATTTTTAAATTTTAAAACACATTGATGACCAAGATGTTTTACATATAATAGTCTGTCATTTACATTATTAAATATTATATTAAAATCTAAGTGAGAGTAATCTTCTCCATCAAAACATTTATTTTTGAGACCTTTTAATGTAATAGGATCTATTTTATCAAAATCGTCAATATATATAATACATTCTCCTTTAAAATTTTTGTATATTTGATATATTTCCTGTTCTAATGGTACTTGATTTATTCCCGGAACAATACCATTTATTTTTTCACCTACATAACCAGTATCTGTATTATATCCTTTCCATGGTGATATATCCCAATTAACACTGCTATCTCCACTCCAATGAGCATCTAACCAAAATAATATATTTTCATTTTTTAAATTTTGCTGAGATGATAGTTCTAATAAAACACGTTTACTATCACCTTTTAAACATTTAATATTTTTAGTATTACTAAATTTATTAACTGCTGTATTATATAATATATCGTTAATTTCTATTGTGTAGACCTTTTTAAATATTTTAGATAAGATTTGTGTTCCGTCCCCTTTAAATGTTCCCGTTTCTATTGCTATATTATAAGTATTATCAATTAAGTTTTCTATAATATTATATGAAAAGCCTCCCATTAGCAATAGTTTATATAAAAGGTAAACTCTTAAATAATATAAAAAAGCATTTTTATGCTATCGAGTAATATCAACATTGATAATACTATATTGTTAAAAGAATTGTGTAATAATATTAATTCAAATTATATTTTTAATAAAAAAAATCTTGATAAGGATAATATAACACAATATGATTATATAATTAAGAGTGTTGCAGAATTAGAAGAAGATTATAAAAATAATATATTAGAAGAATATTCAGATAAATGTATTAATAAAAATATTTTATATAAATTAAATAACAAGTTTGATGGTGACCAAGTTGCTATTATTTGTTATAGTGTATTAAAAGATTATTAACATATACAACACTTATTTTGTTTTTCTACAATTTTGATTTCCTCAATCATTTTTAATATGTGATCAATATCAGGTCTGTTATCAGGATTTGTACTCCACATTTGTTTAATAAGATATTGTAATTCAATAATTTCAATTTCTTTAATTTCTGGTCTATAATCAAGTTGAATAAGTTGTATTACATGTGGATTTGTATCTAATTCTGCGTATGGTACTTTTCCACAGCAAATAAACCAGAAATTGAGAGCCAATGAATAGATATCTATTTTTAGATCATAGTCTTCACCATTATTAAATAATATTTCAGGTGCCATATATCTCAAAGTTCCTGTACAACCACTCATTTTATATTTTTTATGTTTTTTCTTAATTGTTCGTGATAATCCAAAATCAGTTAACTTAATATGCAAATCTTCATTTAGCAATATATTTGATGGTTTTAAATCACGATGCATAATGGGATAATAGCAATGATGTAGAAAATATATTGCCTGTGTTAGCTCATATATCCATTTATATGCTAAATGTTTTTTGGGTTTCCATAATCTATTTTTTTCACAATATTTCTTGGAATAATATACATCCAATGAAGAGTTAGGCATATATTCATATAACAATAGTAAAGGGTCTGTTATAATAGTACATGCCCCAAGAAACAAAACTAAATTTGGATGTCTTAAATGAGATATAACTGATATTTCATTTATCATATCTTTATATTCAACTTCATTATTGTTATGTTTTAAACATTTAACTACACATTTTAAACCACGCCATGAAGCTTTATTAATAACACCATTACCACCCTCGGCTATTTTTTCATATAATAAAATTTCATCACGTTTTAATTCCCACCACTCTGCGCGACCCCTAATATGAAATGGTACAGGTTCGATATAAAGTGAGTTATTTGATGAATTGGATTTAATATCATCATCTGAATCGTTTTTTTGTGATATATATGCCATATTATAATTAATAATATAATTGTTGTTATATATCATTTTTTATAGAAAACAATGAACCAATTTTGCATTTCCCAAGTAATATCATAATCAGCTTCTATTTTATCTGCCAAATATTTTATACTTTCATAATCGTGTATATAATAAAATCTTTTAATTACATTATCTTTTCTTAATTTCCAATCAACATAGTTTGGACCTGTAATAAAATCCCTACAATCGCTTTTATTATTTTCCTGATTATTGAAGTGTTTTTCTTTTGACCAAAAAGATACTAGCAATTTGCCACCACTATTTAAGCACTCTAATAATTTGTTAATAGCAACTATCTGGTCATTTGTGGTTTCTAGATGATGTAAAACGGCAATAGAAATAATTTTATCATATTTTTTATTAGTATTTATGTTTAAAACATCATTATAAAAAACATTTAGCTTTTTATTATAACATATATCAAGTAATTTATGAGATATATCAAAACCTTCACATACATATCCTAATTCTGATGCATATATCATATTTTTTCCATTACCACATCCACAATCTAAAAGTGTTTCATTATCATTACCATTATTTAAAAATACCTTTACATTATTCCATATTCTAACACGTGAAGTATCAAATGCTTTATAAATAATATCATATTGATTAGCAACGCTCATGTTGTGATTGTTCATTGCTTCGCGATTTTATACAATATTATATCACGATATATATTTATATATAATCAGCAGAGCGACTTAAATCAGCCTTAGGAACTTCTACCACATCGTATGGTTCTTTATTAAGAAGGGGAGTATTAAATGTTAATTGTTGTGGTATATCATAAACATCGCGTAATCTATGTCCTACCACGTTATTATTATTAATACTTATTTTTAGATCATTTGTATTATCAGTTGGTATCATATAAAATTCAGAGAAATGTCTATCTTTTTTTCTAGCAAATAATTTCCAATTATTGTTACCTGAATCTTTTTCATCAGAAGTGCTAGTAACATATGCTACGAGCCTAAATGTATCTCCTGTTTCTTGTGTATTGACATACATTCGGCGTCTATTAATATTATTAGCTAATTTTGTATGAGAACGTGTATCACCACGATTGAGTGGTGGATATAAATCATCATCTAATACTTTTCTATCGCGTGCTATTGTATCAGCATCGCTTTTAGTTTGTGGAATAGTTACCGCTTTTAATCTATTAAACTCATCTACTGACATACATATTTTGTCTGATTTAGGTTTTATAGCTTCTTGATTATTTTTTTTATCTATATAATTCCAAACTAGGTAACCAATAATTGCAAAAAACAACAAAAATACGACAATAAGAATATATGGTAAAAAATTTGTTAATGTCATTGTCATATAAATATATCTACTATATTGTAATATAAATATGTTAAATTATGCATTTTATTAATAGTTTAATTTATTTTATAATGTATAGTCACTATTTAGTTACATCATTAGGTTATAAAAATCCTCTAAAAAAAATTGTTACAATGTCGCATATAGATCAATTTTATAGTTGCATTACACGTTCTGTATAAATAAACTAAAATGATATAAAAAGAACGCGTATTATATATATAGCTTACAGGCACGACACAAACTAATAACAAAATGCAATCCCGTTACAACAAACTATCCAACTTTGATGAACTTCGTAAAAACGAACTAACATCGCGTGCAGGATTTGGTTGGGAATATGGGGAAGAAGAACGTCTACTTGCTATGAGAGTAGAAAAATCTTCGTATGAAGATATTGCGTGTGAACTTAAACGCACAGTTCGCAGTATTCAAACACGCCTTTATCAACACATTTGCAAACAAGTAGAAACTGAATCTGTTGAAGAAAAAAGTATCCTAGATAAATATGAAGTAACATCAGAAGAGCTTGAAGAATTTAAAAAGAAACGAGAAGAGCATCAAAACAAGATGGCTTCTCGTAAACGCAATAACAGATATCAACGCGATTCTTCACGTCCATATATCCCATATGAAAATCGTAATGCCAATTATGATATTCGTAATGAGCTAAATGTACTACGCCATGAGGTTCGTGAACTACGCCAAGAACTTCGTGACCTTCGCAGTGCCTAATTTGCCTAATTTGCCTAAGTTGCCTTAATTATTTATTAATGAAGTAATGATAGATGCAACATTGAGTAAGGTGTCAATTTTACCCAATTCATATCTAACCATATCATTATTTTGCATATTATTTTTATCTAAATTTACTACGAGAGTATCATTCTTAGTAGAAATTTGAATTTGTTTGATATTTGAAACATCAATATGGATATTAGATAATACCAGTTTTTTAGCAACCAATTCGCTATTGTCAATCAATGTTTCATTTTTTTTGAGATATATTACAGCTTCGTTATTTGTTGTTGTATTAGTATTCATATTGTTCAATATACTATCTATAATACTATTGACATCCACAACAGAATTGCTGTGTTGCATACTTTTTTTTACTTTTCTGACACTTAACAAATAGTTTTTGTAAATAAACTTTTGGTTATTGTCCATTAACTTTTTTTTACTAAGACAAAGAGATGTGGTTTTGTTTTTTCTTAAATTGAGTAATGGGACATTGATATAAGATTCGGCAATTCCAAAGAACGTAAGTGTAAGAAGAATGTAATACTTCATAGTTAAAACAATTCTAATAAAAAATAGTTATCAATTTTTTATATAAATAACACTTTTTATTATACTATGTATTCTAATGTCTATATTTGAGTATATATAAAGTTGTGATAATCCCTGAACATATTCATATAACTTAATATATCCAATATAAATATTTTCGACAGGATATTTATTTTTAAGATATATAAGAATATTATTATTTTTTTCACAGTTTACGAAAACAATATCTGTAAAATATCTCAGCTCGTATAATTTCAACTTTTTGATTTTCCTTGATATATCCTTGGATTTTTTCAAAAGACTATCTAAATATTTTGTTTTAGACATAATTATATTATGTTAAATAAATATATCATTTTTTAATTCTAAATTTATTTATTCTTCCTTTTATCTCTTTTGTTTTTTTTGCTTTTTCTAACTCATATTTAGTTAATTCTTTAAATGTAAGTGGTGTCTTAGATGTTACACGTTTAGTAGGACGATAAACATCATTTGCATTACGATATCCTACTTCACCTCTCTGATTTTTCCATTCTTCTTTAAACCATCTTGCTAGCCCTTTTTTTATAGGTTTTTTTCCATGATAGGCATCAGTTGATTTATATTTTTTAAGATATGCTTTTTTATACTCTTGCACTAGTATGCCACTTCTATATGCTGAATGTTGCTGATATTTATTATAGACTTTCTTTTTAATAGTCTCATATAGCTTGGTATCTTTTGGTATATTTGCCATTATTCTATATAATTAAAATTATTTAAAAATTGATTATAGTTATTTATATATTGTTTATACCATTTTCAAAATAATGAACGAGGAAGAACTTTGGAATCTTTTTGATGAGATTAAAAAGGAGGAGAATATTGATAATGGTATAAATGATACTGATGTAATAAAATGTTATTGTGGTTGTGAAGAGTTTATTACAGAAGATAATATGAATATATGTACAAAATGTAGTTCCATTGTTTCAAAAGTAATTGAAAATGGCGCTGAATGGAGATTTTATGGTAACGACGATAACAGAGATGGTGATCCATCGCGCTGTGGTATGCCGACAAATAATCTTTTACCAAAATCTTCAATAGGTTCCATGATTGGTTGTAGTTATAAAGATAATATAGATATCAGGCGAATACGTATGTTTCAAATGTGGAATAGTATGCCATATGACGAAAGAACATTATGGAATGTATTTGATAAAATGACGGCGAATACTATAAATAATGGAATACCGCAAAAAGTTATAGATAATGCTAAGGTATTATATAAAAAAGCTTCTGAAAAAAAAATATCACGAGGAGACAATAAGGATGGACTTATTGCATCATGTATTTATCATGCGTGTTTATTGAATAAAGTACCCAAAAGTTCAAAAGACATAGCAGCTATGTTTAATATTTCACATGTTACATTAAATAAAGGCAATTCACGATTTCAAACTTTATTACAAATTAATGTTTCTTCACCAGATCCAATAGACTTTATTTCACAATATGGTAATAATTTAAGTATGTCAATTAGTGATATCAATAAATGCAAAGAATTAGTTAATTTGATAGAAGATAATGAAATAATGAATGATAATTCCCCTACATCCTCGGCAGCTGGTATATTATATTATTACTCTACTGTTAAAAACTTAGGATATACTAAAAAGAAATTTGCAAAAGCATGTAATGTATCAGAAGTTACTATTGTTAAATGCTACAAAATAATTAATAATTATCACGATTTTATTATAAAAAATAGTGATATATTCGTTTAATATATATTAATATTTATAACATTATATTATAAATGTACTATGAATAATGAACTCTTTACATCAATTTGTAATGGTGATATACAAAATAGTCTATTATTAGCAACAAAAATAATTTTTTTACATGACACATTTGAGCTATTAGAAAATGTTTATATAGATGTTTGTTCATATATAGGTACTTTTATATCATTATCAGATATTAGCAAACAGATAGATGTTATTAATCAAACTAATGACATTATAAACTCAGAAAAGGTTATTATAAAAGATAATTATAATTTAATAACAAAACTATGTATAATTTGCGATATATATAATAAACATCCAATAGCAAAATGCAGTAATATGTCAATAACAGTTATAAAAAGCAAGATTGCTCATATTATTAATGATAATGAAATGAAATTATCTCATAATGGTATTATGCGTTTTGAAGGTATATTACCACCACAAGACCATGAAAATTACATGACAGCATTAAAAATAATTGCAATATTTATTAAAACCATTAAATCAACAGATAACATATCTGTTGATAGTCATGATATATTAAAAGATATATCTAATAATTTAAGATTAGTAACAGAGTTTATATTAAGAAAAAAATTAAAGTTTGAAACTAAATTCAACGCAAATGATGATGACATTGTTTGGTTTTTATGGGGTGTATATAGCGTACTCTATAAAGATACTATTATAGATAATACATATGCTTTGTATAATTATGAATATAAAAAGAAGCATAAAAGTACTAGAAGTGGTTTATTACATTCATTATCTTTAATAGCTATCTATACTCATAAAAAAGATATATCACGAGGATGGAATAGTCGTGAAAAAATAGTCATACAAAAAATAGATGAAGTTGCTATCAAATTATATAATGAAATCAGAAGAGATATTATTAAAGAAAATCCCGATAAATTTGAAAAGCCTGATAAAAAACAAGATTTTGCTGAGTATGATGGATTAGATTATATCACTAATTTTATACCTGAAATAGATACTGTCAAACAGAATGCAATGAATACTGCGCAAAATATGTATCCAAAAAGTACTGGTGCAAAATCGGTTGAGTATAATAATGCTAAGATTATTTCATATTAATTTTATTATATTTTTTTATTATATCTTGTTTTGATATACTATATGCACCTACATTATTTTTCATATTATATTTAATCTTATTTAGCTTTGCAATTAATTTATTTGTTACCTTACTTGTTTTTATAAACCAGTTTGTATTAGTATTATCATTTTTATCACATTTTTTTGTTCTTCCTGTACTAAAACCCACCCGCTTTATTGCAATACTACAATCTGGTTTCTTTACAAATTTATACCATTTGCTAGGTTGAGTTTTATTAGCCTTTTTTCTTTTATAATTTCTTTTTTCCCATATTTGAAATACTGTTTTGATATCAACCACTTTATTTTTATTAGTATATGAATTTAGAGGTAAAATTTTACTATATTTTAAATGATAATTACTCGGAAAAGCTTTTTTGAAACTAGGTTTATTAAAACTAATTGGTAATATAAAAGAAATAGTTTTCGCATTTAAATTAGCAGAATGTTTTATGAATTTTATAGCGGTTGACGATTTATTTCCAAAAGGCGGATTTCCAATTATATGTAAATTGTCATTTGTTGTTTTAAGTTTTAAAAAGTTTTGTTTAAATATATCTTTGTGTTCAGGTTTAATATCATAAAACTTATAGTTATTTGATAGTTTCTTGATATACTTAATAAATGCTCCATTACCAGCACTAGGCTCAATAATAGTGTCTGACTTTTTGATTTTAATGTTATTTTTAATTGCTTTATAACATATTTTTACAGTTTTATCAACAGTATAATATTTATAATAATTGATAGGCATTATTTAATTTATAATGATATAAAGTTTTTCGCAGTGATATTATTAAAAATGGTTAATGAAAAGTATTTTGAAACAATTGATACGATGGAAAAATCTTACATTCTTGGTCTAATATTATTCAATCTAAAAGAAAGATATAATGGTAAATATTTAAAATGCAATTTTAAAACATCAGATATCAAAACTAATAATAGGTATTTAACATATAATTATTATAATAAATGCGAATCATATAATAAATTAAATTATCCTTATTTTAAAAATATTGATATGATTATTGATAAACTATCACAACTTGGAGATATATATGTTAGTGAATACAATAATGTAGAACTATGTATATCTTCAAATAAAATAGTAGAAGATATACAAAAAGTAATTAATAATGATAAATTAGAACTATTAATTGATTTGGATTTATCTAATATTGTAAATAGTCTTAATAGTTTTAATTTAAAAAACCAATTTATCAAAGTATATTTAGAACAATTTGCTAAAATAGTAGGTACTACTCTGAAAGTAGCTATATATAATAATAAAAATTATGAATTATTATCTGAAATTTACAAAGTACCTTTTACAATTCAAAAAGAAGCCATTGGATATACAATTGAATATAAAGATTCAGATATGTTAGATTTTCTCGGAATAGTTTATGATGAAAAGTATCATTATATAAATTATAATTTATATAATTTTAATGATTGTGACAATCAACCAATGATTAAAGTATATATGGCAAATGAAAATGCAATTATTCCCACAAAAGCATCTTATAGTGACGCGGGATATGATCTGACAATTATTAAAGAACATAAAGTATTAAATAGTGATACAGTTTTGTATGATACAGGTATTAAGTTAAATATTCCAAATGGATATTATGTAGAAATTGTCCCAAGAAGTTCTATTAGTAAATCAGGATATATGCTTGCAAATAGTATTGGTATTATAGATCAGAGCTATCGTGGCAATTTATTAGTTGCATTGAGAAAAATTAATAAAGATTGTCCCAATTTAGAGTTACCGTGGAAATGTTGTCAACTAATTGTTAAAAAACAAATATATTCTAATTTTCAATTAGCATCAGATGATTTAAATAAAACCAAGCGAGGCGATGGAGGTTTTGGAAGTACGGGCTAAAACATTCTGGAATAATAATATCTTTTATTTTTATGTGAATTATTAATCAATTCTTTAATTAGATATACCAAAATGATACTCAATATGAAATTTAATATAAATACAGGAATAATTACAGGTAAACTTTTATTATAAATATTTACACCAAAATAATCTAAATATTTAAACCACAATTCGCGTGTATATTCTGTTTGTTTAAAGAACATATATAGATAATTTTTGCATTCATAAACTATTGTCTTGTTGATTTCAGTAATATCCATTTTGTATAAGTATATTATTATAGATATCAAATCAATTTTTATATATTTTATTAGTAATTTTATTATGAATATCTTCATATGTTTCTAATGAATAATTAATAAAAAATGGATTTTTAGAATAAGAATCACTACATATGTAAACATGATTAAACAATTGTTTTATTTTATCTTTTATTAACACATCATTAATACCTACGTTCCAAAGATATATGCTATGTTTTCTAATAGGACATACGATATGTATATTATTTAAAAGATGTTCTTTAATATCTCCTTCATTTTCAATTGATTTATCACTAAATATTTTCTCTGCGTCTATATTAAACTTTGTGACATTATTTAGTATTTTTTTTTGCTCTTTGTTTAAAAATTTAAATTTCAATAAATTATCTTTTGATAATGTTAATATAATTAAATTAGTTTTAAAAGTTTTATAACGTGTTGTAATAAATATATTTGACTTATATAGTACATCAATTATTTCAGTATTATAAATAATATTACCATTATTTTCTTCAATATAATTAATCATTTTATTAATTAATACCGATTTATCATCCGTCATAATAAAATATTCAATATCATTATTGATATCGTTTGTAAATAATGTTATTGCAAACATTACTGATATATTGTCATATATATATTCAAAATCATCAATATTCATTTTAAGCAAATTATAATCATGAGCAGATAATATAGAACGGCAAAACTTAACAAAATTCTGACTATTAAGTATTTTTTTTGATATTAATTTGGACTTATTGATGATATTAAATATTATTTTATATGTATTATCATTATATTTCAATGTATATTTTTTGTAATTAATTGAAAACTTATTTAAAAGATTAATATAATTACTATGATTTTTATTAAAAATTCTGTAATTATTCTTTCTATAATTAAATGAATTACGTTTTTCAATTATAGTTACTTTATATCCATTATCAAGACATTTAATTGCTGAATATAATCCTATAAAATTGCACCCGGCTATGACTAAATTATTATTCATATATTAATTAATTTAATTATCTAATATGTTTTTATATGCGTATTATAAATTCTAATAATTAACTATATATTAATTAAGGATAATTTATGATATGGGAAATACATCATCAAGACAAAATACTTATCAACAATACCATAGAGAATTAAATGCTCCTAAAAAAACAGTAATTGAAGATGCTGAATTAAAAAAAATAGATATAAAAACACTAAATCATTATGAAGTTTTAAATGTTAGTAAGGATTTTACTTGGGATGAACTTAAAGAATCGTATAGAAAGCTTGCTATTAATGTACATCCTGATAAGCCTAATGGTAATAAAGAGCTATTTAATATTATAACATATTCTTTTAAACAATTGGCAAAAGAATATAAAAATCGCACAAGTGATTTGGACCATTATGATTTAAAAAAACAATCAAGTGAGTTCTTTTATAAAATGACTAGTGAAACCATGCCACATCCTAGTGATGCGTTACAAAATCCAGACGAAACCTTTTCTACTAAGTTTAATCGTAATTTTGAAAAATGTAAAGTTATGGATGATGATATTGATTTTGGATATGGTGAGAAAATGCACGAATCCTCACAGGTACGTGAAGATATTAATATTGAAAAATTAATCAAAAAAGATAAAATAGATAATGAAAGTTTTAATAAGCTTTTCAACAAAAATGTTCCAGTAAACAAGCAGTTGGTTAAATATAAAGAACCTGAACCTTTATTATTAGCAAAATCTTTAAACTTTACAGAATTAGGTAGCAAAAAATCTGATGACTATACTAGCAGTATGGAAAAGACAAATAATTTATCATATACTGATTATATGAGAGCACATGATGGTACTCGTCTTGTTGATCCATCTTTAATAAAGTCCGGAAAACAATTTAAAACAGTTGAAGAATATAAAGCATATAGTGATAATAAAGCCGAAAGAAGAATGAGTGAAAAAGAACTTAAATTACAAGAATTAAGGAAATTAAAAGCAGAAAAAGAAGAAAATATGCGTTTATCTAGATTAAAGAAGTATGATGAACGTGTCGAAAAATCTTTTAATAAAGCTAATAAACTATTTTTGAAATAATTTTTTCTTTATTTTTTTCTGTATCATTCCATCCAAGTTCAAATAATTCACGTGACTTATCCTTATCAATATATAAGTAATTATTTGGTTCAAATTTTCTACCCCACATATGTCTATGTATAATTATTTTATTAGTCTCATCTACTTTTTGATAATCATATTTTATATCACCGTCAATATATCTATTTCCTTTATATTTTTTTGAGAAAGTGCTACCTGATAAATAAGGCAAATAAGAACTACAAAGACAATAATCAATAACATCATCAATATCTGTAAAATCATTTCTTTCTTCTGTTTTCATTTTAAATAAAGCGCCTTCTATTTTGGTTGATATTATTGATATTTTATCAAGATTTTTTGGTTTTTTATTTTTGTATCGTAATTTAAGATTATCTTCTACATTTTTTTGAAATTTTCTCATGTCACTTTGTATTTTTAATTTAGTTACATTATTACCAATTGTATAACCCCATATTTTATCGTGATCTGATAAATCTTCTTCCTGTGTGTATAATAAAGAACACCATGCACCACCAGATATTCCAGTAATTTTATAGTCGTCATGTACAACAATATTTTTCTTTATATATCCAATAACGCCCATACTATATGGTAAAAATAATCCTGTACCATAAATATTAATATTAGTAAATGCTTTCGCAATACTTATCATATTTAAAAATAATATTATTAATGATAAATATTTCATTCTTAGTTTAATATATATACTATTTTATTTTTTTATACTTTTTTAGTCCATTTTGCTTTTTCATCTGTTAAATCACGCGTTCTCATATAATTAAAAAAATTCATAATTTCTTCTTCATTACCTTGTTTGAAAAAATCAGATAATTCTTGTATAGATTTTTGTTTATTTTGTATTGATGCCAATATTATATTATTCATATTCTTTTTATATTTATCTGATATAAATGGTGGTTGTTCTTTAAGCCATATATCTCTCATTTTTTTATAAGAATCTATATTTAAAGGTATGGTTTCTTGATTGCTATTGTCATATGATACTAAAACATTATTATCTGTTATTGATACAGATGTAATAGTATTATTTGTATTTTCCATTTTAATATATGATTATATTTAATATTTTTTTATATATCTTTTATTAGTAGTAATCATAATGGCGAAAGTAGAAAGAGGTCTTGAAATGGTATTACATTCTGTTATAATAGGTTTAATATTGTATATGTTAATGGTTTTTGTATTAAAACAGAGAGAAGAAGTTGCTGAAAATAGAAGTATTTTAATAGCAGCATTTGTATTAATATACATGGTTATATTTGGACACGGTCTTCCAAATAAAATTAACAAGGATTTATAATTATATTTGATTGTATATAATCATATAAGCTGAATTATTATTATTTTTAAAATTATTTATTTCTTTAATATCCATATCATTATATAATAGATAATTATCTGTATCATTATTACATACCGCCATATAATGCCCACCATGTAAATTGCCTACATGAAGTGCCATAGATGATAATTTATACCTTTTTCTAACATTTGGATTACCTAATTCTGTTCCTTCATTGAAATGTAATTGTTCATTAATATTAATAGGCACGGTGTTTTTTCTAAATATATCTGCAAATCTAGTAACAACAATAAATAATACCTTAGGCAAACTCCATAATTTTGTTTGTTTTATATATTGTGTTTTTGATTTACATTTTTCGCATTCCCATTCGTCACAATTATTTTCTTCTTTATACAATTGTTTTATCATATCAACAATAGAAAGATTTTTATCAGTAATATTAAGATTTAATGTTACGAATGGTTCAAAATTATACAATGTATTATTGCATTTAGTGCATCTTGTTATGTTAAGATAAAATCCTTGTATCAATGATTGCCATTGTGATATTTTATTATTATTATGTTTGATATTATAGTATTCAAACTTATCTTTTAATTTATTATTATTTAATAATACTCTATTAAAGTCTCTATCATTTTCTACAACTATTCCATCTTTAATTTTATCATTAATACTATATTCATTTATAACTTTATAATATCTAGGATTTTGATTAATTTCATTTATAACTGCTTCTGATAAATAAAGCCATAGTTCATAGATATCAAGCTGTTCACCATATCTAAATGTACTCTCAAATGTGTTAAATACTTTTTTGACGAATTTTCTTGGAATTAATGATTTTTCTTTTTCATGCATTAATACCAAAATCTCTTTTAAATTACTTGTAAATGTATCATCTGATAATTCATAGCTAAGTATAGTATCGCGCAAATAAGTATTTCTGCAAATTATTTGTATGAGACTATTAATAGCACATGTTGCTCCAATATTTTCTAAACCTTGCATTAGTTTATTTAGATTTATATGTAATATATTTATATCATAATAAAAATAAATCTATAATATAGATAATATGCCTAGAAAAAGTTCTAAAAAGACAGCAAGAAAATCTTCAAAAAAGAGTTTAGAAGATTTTATGCCGATGAGCAGTAAATTAACTACACGATTTGTAGCTTCCCCTAATCAATCTCCTCAAAGAAGCAAAAAAATATTAATAGCATCTATTATCGGTGGTATAATAGGTATAATTATTAATATTAGTGCATTAATGTGGCTACAAAAATTAGAAGAATTAAACTGTGCATGTAGTGAACACTGGATGCGTAATTACATTAAATACTATTTATATGTCATTATCCCCATGTTTTTTATTGGATTAATTATTAATATATATGCATATGTAGCCGATGTAAGTATCTATGAAATAGATAATAATAATTTATTTATATTTTATAGATCATTTGCTGGAATAGTATCATTATTTGGATTTGCTAATATATTTATTGTTATAATATTTATTAACAGATTAAAAGAAATAAATTGCGAATGCAGTGAAGATATTAAACGCGAAGTATATTGGGTTTATAATATCGTATTAGCGGCTATTATTGGTTTGACTATATTATTTATGTTAGTGGGATTACCATTAGCTCTTATGACTTTGAGAAGATAATTTAATCTACTTCATCAATAGTTGGTTCAGTTGTTCCCGGCATACCACCGGGCATTCCTTCTGGCATACCACCTGGAGGAGCTTGACTACTATAAAGTTTTTGCATTAGTGGATTAACCTTTTCTTCAAGTTCTTTTTGTTTATTTTTATATGTATCAATATCTTCATTGTCATTATCTTCTAGCCATTTTAGTCCTTCTTCAATAATTGGGTCAAGTTCTTCTTTTACTTCATCAAGAGCAGCAGGAGAATTTTCATTTTTAGTCATTGAATTTTTAAGATTATACAAATAGTTTTCTAGACCATTTTTAGTTTCAATAAGTTCCTTTTGTTTATTATCTTCTTCCTTGAATTCTTCTGCTTTTTTAATCATTTCATCAATTTGCTCTTTTGAAAGACGACCTTTATCATTTGTAATAGTAATATTATTAGTCTTTTTAGTTGATTTTTCTTCTGCTGTAATGTTCATAATACCATTTGCGTCAACATCAAATGATACTTCAATTTGTGCTTGACCTCTTGGCATTGGTGGAATACCATCAAGATGAAAACTTCCTAAAAGATTATTATCTTTTGTAAAACCTCGTTCTCCTTCATAAATCTTGATATCTACACCAGGTTGATTATCTGCATATGTTGAGAATACTTGTGATTTCTTTGTTGGAATAGTTGTATTACGTTCAATGATTTTAGTCATTACACCACCAGCTGTTTCAATTCCAAGAGAAAGTGGTGCTACATCAAGAAGAAGCAATTCGTTAGTTTTACTATTACCTTGTCCAGTCAAAATAGATGCTTGTACAGCAGCACCATAAGCAACAGCTTCATCAGGATTCAATGATTTATTTAGTTGCTTTCCATTAAAATATGATGATAGTAGCTCTTGAAGTTTTGGAATACGTGTAGTACCACCTACAAGAACAATTTCATGAATATCACTCTTGCCCATCTTTGCATCTTTGAGAAGTTGTTCAAGTGGTTTCAAAGTACGTTGAAATACTTTATCAGCAAGAGATTCAAACTTAGCACGTGATAGATTTGTATTATAGTCAACACCATCCATAAGAGAATCAATCTCGACACTTGTTGTTGAAGCAGAAGAAAGATTTTTCTTAGCTTTTTCAGCAGCAATATTGAGACGTTTGAGTGCTCTTGCATTTTCACGCACATCCATTTTATGCTTCTTTTTAATATCATCACATAGATAGTCAACAATAAGATTATCAATATCTGAACCACCCAAATGTGTATCTCCACCAGTAGCTTTTACTTCAAAAATACCTCCATCAAGAGTTAGAATTGAAACATCATGAGTACCACCACCACAATCAAATACTAGGATATTTTTCTCTCTTTTATCATCTGTTTTATCTAGACCATATGCAATCGCCGCAGCAGTTGGCTCATTAATAATTCTGAGAACTTCAAGTCCAGCAATTGCTCCTGCATCTTTCGTAGCTTGACGCTGTGAATCATTGAAATATGCTGGAACAGTAATTACAACCTTTTTCAATTCGTGTCCAAGATATGATTCAGTTGTATCTTTAAGACGCTGAATTACCATGGCTGAAATCTCTTCGGGATGAAAAGTTTTTTCTTCATTTTTATATTTAACATTAATTAGCGGCTTATTATCTTTATCACCTGATACAGCAAATGACCACAATTTAATATCTTTTTGTACTACATCATCAGTATATTTACGACCAATCAAGCGCTTTGTATCATAAATAGTATTTTTTGGATTCATTGTAGATTGATTTTTTGCTGCATCTCCTACAAGTTTTTCAGTTTCACCAAAAGATACATATGATGGTACAATACGAGATCCAGTTTGCGTATCTGGAATAATTTCTACACGATCATTAATCCAAATAGCCGCACAACTAGTTGTAGTACCGATGTCAAAGCCCGCAGCAATTTCATTTTCTTTACCCATAATTCCTGATTTTCTAATACTTATTAAATGCAATATATCTTTATATATTTTAACACTATATAAATAGAAGAGGTTATCTATAATTATTAGTAAAATGGTATTTAATAATACAATGAATAATTATGATGATGAATATAATAATAAGTGTACCAAATGCAAAAGAAAACATATTAACTGAATATTATAAAAAATATATGAAATACAATTAAAAAAATTATTTGTGAAAATAAATAACTTGTTAAAGTATACAAAGAATATCAAAGTCTTAAAGATTAATAAGATAATTCTTGTGCAATTCTTTAATCAAATAAATATATGCTTTAAATATAAAGGCAAAATATAAATGGATGCAGACTTAAATAATAATTTCGAATATGATAAAATTGTTATTAATTTAGATTCAAAAAATGGTATTAATAATAATGGTAATACTTTTGGATGCTATTTTAAGTTTGATGATGCAATTAAAAATGCTGTTGCAGTACAAGTAATAAATGCAACAATTATATCATCCGCATCTGCAACATATCAATCATATGATGATTGTTTTTTTGTTATATTAAATAATATCGAAAGAGCAACATCATATATCAAAGATGGTAATAATAATTTTAATATAGTTAAATATTTAGAAAAAGTAGAATATACAGATAATAGTACTGCTAATAGTAAAAACAAATCGGTTTCAGATATTGGTACAAGTACAGGTAGCTTTTCTGATTCTGGTACATATATGTTTAATCCTGTAATACCTACATTAGATCGTTTTGATCTAACTTTAAAAAATAAAAATTTTGCAAATATACCAAGTACTAATATTGATTCAGTAAAAATATCTGTTTGTATATACACGCTCAAAAAAAGTTTATGCTAAAAATCATATAAGAACCATTAATATTTTTAATAATAAATGAATATTATTAGAAATTATAAAACCATATATTATAATCTTTTAACTAATTTTTATTTAATATTAAATTTAATTTTACCATTATATGATAGTGTTATTATAAGTATGCACAATCAAGCTACAAAGAACTTATTTGGTAATATAAAAAAAGTTAAAAGAATTAGAATGATTGAATTCTTAAATGAATTAAAAAGTAATGATAAACTAATTCTAGATAAAAATAATAATTTACTAGTTGTTGAATACATTTATAGTGATTACATTGAATACAATAGTGAATCCGAGTCTGAAAATGAATCATAGCCAATTAAAAATAATAATGACATAGGTGTTTTAGAAGAACTCAAAAAACTACTAAATAACTCTATAAAGAATTATTAATTTTAACTTAAATATTTAATTGTTAGTTTTTGCTTCCATGCTCTTTTTATCTCTTCTTCATTATCTATTGTACCATAACAATCACTTTTTAATCTTTTTTGCACATCATCTTTAATATTTTTTTTGATGTAATCTTCATATTGATTTATGTAATAAATATTCTCTTTTGCTTCTTGAACCTTATTTAAATATATTTTATTTCTAATGTATTCTACATATAAAAAGTATAAGTTAGTATCAATACTACCTGTAACAAAACCATCTTTTTCATTTATAGAAAAACATTCATTTTTATTATATATAATTTTTATTATATTAAACTCTTCATTTGTTTTATTGTCTATTATTTTAATTGAATATGATGCGTATATATTATACAAATCAACATCATTATGATATACAGATATTTTATAATCTTTTTTAGATAATTTACTTTTTAATATTTTAATAATATCATCCTTGGTTGTTGTATATATATTTGATAAAATTGTTACATACTGTGATGATTTACTTAAACGATAGCAACAATCCTTTTTTTTATATAATTTCAAAGGATAACTATCAATTAAAGGATATTTATTTGCTTTAATATGTTTCAATAATAAATTAGTAACTTCAATATATTGAGGTTTTATACATAAACATTTTTTTATAACAATTTTACTTTTTATAGATGGATAAAATTTTATTAATAAATTAAGACGTTTATAAATTTTTTCCCATCTCCACCCCGATTGTTCTGGGCGTGCTAATTCAAAATATAAGTTTTGTTTCATATATTCAATTGGAATAGTTTTATATTTTTCTTTGTAATATTTTAATTTATTCTCTGGTTTACTTGTATATTTTAATAATTTGTTATACTGTACCTGTGACATCATTGTAATATCGAATATTTGTTTTCCATATACATATATTTTCAATGTACCATCGTGTTTTGCTTTTTTAATTTTAATAAACTTATAGTTATATTTTTTTATTATTTTAGCCAATTCTAATGAATCTCTCATTGGATTTTTTGAAAAACAGTCATAATCATTAATTGTATAATCTTTATAAAATCTATATTTTTTTGGTAATGCCAAATTGATTACTAGACCTCCATATAATATTAATTTTTTTCTAACAACAAAACGCGATATGATATTAATAACGTTATTAAACTCTTTATAAACAGTTTTTAACTGTTTTTCTTCTATTTTGCCAATTATATTATCTATTGCGTCAGATGACATATGTTATCTAATTTAAATAAATATATAAAAAATAATTAATTTACTTTTTTACTGATTTTTTCTTGGCTTTTTTTGGTGTATATTTAATGTTTTCTGATAATGATTTTCTTTGTAAATAAACTTTTTTACCTTTTCTATTAATTATAAATTTGCCACCTTTTGGTCCTGTATAGACTTTTACTGATCCACCTTCATATTCCATATATTCTTCTTGTACCATAATACTTTCTTTTACTAATATATATAAATATTTTTTAATTTATTTCTTCATATTCTCTATATTCAAACTTGGGCATTATACTACCTATTTGTGTATTGTTAAATGCATATTCAATATCTGTTCCTTGAAATAAATTAGAATTTTTTAATAAAACAGGATTTACAACTTGTTCAGTACCATAAGAGCAGACATTAGGTCTATATCCAGGATGTCCTCTATATTGTTGTTTATATGTTAATGGATTATATATTCTATTACCTATTCTATAACTGGGATCACGTTGCACTTTATTATATGGTTCCATTTTACCTGTTTTACTATTTAATACCATTCCATCTTTTGGATGTTCGGTATATTCTGGGATACTATTTATTTTAGAAAATACTAGTGATTCTCCTGATTCTCCTGATTCTCCTGATTCTCCTGATTCTCCTGATTCTCCTGATTCTCCTGATTCTCCTGGTGTTGTTTTCGTTGTTGAATAAGTATCTGCTGACATATCACGATTATCATTATTTATTACTTGGGTTGTCATACTATATGGTTTGCTATCGTCTTTATTTTTATCATTGAGTGTTATATTAATATTAAATACACTATTTCCATCTTTAACAATATTTGATATATGTTTGCCGCTATTCATTTCAGTTTCTTTGCTGTCACTGCTACTTGCTGCTTTTTCACTTGATTCAGTATGTAAAGCTATTGGTGTTTCAAAAGCCTTTCTTTTAATTATATCACGACGTTTTAATTCATTTGCTATTAATCTTAATTCATATAATACAAAATGTTCATTAAATATATCTAAAAGTATTTTATCTGTCATTATATATTCTCGCATAACTGTTTTCTCAAAATCTCTATATTTATCATGTATTAACATAGCTTTGAATAAATAATCATTATATTGTAAATGTATATAACATTGTTTTAATGGTATTTTCATTTTATCTGGTATATTTTTTTCATAATGTTGTTTATATATTGGCTCTATTCCATCTATGAGTTTTGTATGCGATATGTGTCTAAATAAACCAGGTTCTACATCATTAGATTGCATTTTGACAATCATTTTATACTCGGTTGAATTGTATATCTTCATTTTTAGCTTCTCTTCATCTCCTAGCTTTTCATAAAACTCTTGTAAGTTTTTATTTAATTCCTCTCTTTTAGGTTGTCTATTTAATAAAGATTTATATACATCAATTATAACATATTCGTTTATTTTATTTGCTGATACAGAGCCAGGATCATCGTTATATTTAACATCATTGTATGGTAAATATGTGTCTTCTATTGGATCCATAATAGTTTTCTCCATATCATCACTACTTTGTCTGTAATACATATAATTAGTATTCATGCTCAACTCTGCATTTGTAGCATCAGTTTTATAAGCATCAGTAGATGAGTAAGTATCAATTGTATTTTGTGTTTGTATACCAGTAGAACCAGTAAATGAAGCATCTAATCCACGACTTGTAATATATTCAGCATTCAAACCCGATGATTTAACATCTGGTAATATTAATTCAGTTGGATAATATGGTTGATAAATGTTCTCATCAATAATTATGTAAGAATCGTGTGTTAATATTGTGCTACCTATCATATTATTATATTCTCTTCGCGTAAAGCTATAAACTTTTGCACCATCAACAGTTTCAAACTCTTTTGCAATTACTTTTGCTTTAATAGCTTCTTTAATACTATTATTTTTAATTTCAGTATAATTATCTTTGACATATACTTCTGTTTCTCTGCCTAATTTTAGCCATTTTCTACCAGTTTCTTCTGGATATATTTTATCTGGATTATAAGGTTTAAAAAAACGTCCATCAACATCAATATAGCTATCATATGTCAAGTCTTTTAATTCCATAGAATCTAATTCATCGCGCGATATGATAACAGGATATACGAACTTTACCTTTAAAATATCATATAATTTTTGATTATTAATTTTATTACCATCTGGTTCCATATTTGTATAGTATACCCATTTTAAACCTATATCACTTGTATCTACGTTAAAATTCTCAACATTATATGTATTAAATAATTTTTTTATTTCTTTATTAAAATATAAAGCAACTGTTAGAAATATAACAGTTATTATAGCTACTATTATAGCTAATTTTTCCATAGCTCTCTATAATAAATAATAATAAAAAACGAGTACATAATTTTTATAATCTCTTAAATTTCTTATTTTTTTATAAAATCAAATTAAAATTAAATTATGTACTCATTTTTAAAATCAAAACAATATAAGATTATAGCAACTTTATATATTAATAATAATGGAATTTATAAGAAAACGAAAGAGGGCCATTGTGGAAGAAGAAGATGATGCTATTGCTAAAATGAATGAAAGTAATATTTATATATTGAATAATCATATTTATTTTTCAGATAATATTACACCAAAATCAGCATTTCAACTATGTAAACAACTTAGAATCCTCGAAACTAGTCTTAAAATGGAAGCTATTGCTACAAAAGTAGACCCTGAAATTTATTTGCATCTCACAACTGATGGTGGATGTGTTAGTTCAGCATTTTCTATCATTGATTGTATGAATAATCTCAAAATCCCTGTCAATACTGTTATTGATGGTGATGTATCGTCAGCAGGCACCATTATTAGTATTCATGGTGATAAACGTTATATTGGACAGAATGCATATGTGTTAGTTCATGAATTGCGTTCAGGATGCTGGGGAAAGCTAGCATATATTGATGATACTTATAAAAACTGTGTAAAAATTCAAGATCATATTAATAGAATTTATTTGACAAAAACTAAAATTAGCAAAAAAATGTTAAATAATCTACTTATCAAAGATATTCAATTTAATGCAGAAGAAAGCATTAAAATGGGATTAGCTGATGAAATTTATAAGGACTGATAGACATAAAGTTTTATTCTTTTTATATAGTAATAATGAATAAAGTATTTTTTTCTGATTTATATTTGAATATTACACTGTATATGATTATAATGTTTTTCACTTTAATTACAGCAACATATATATTATTAGATGATAATTGTAATATTATAGTTCGTTCATTATCTATCATCGTATTAATAGCAGTTGTATTTTTGTTATTAAAAAAAGAAACATACTTGCCTTTTCTAGGAGCAACATTTATACCAAGTAATTTATTTGCAGATCCACAATATCCTGATGGTGCAAATCTAAATTATAGCATTGATATGCGAGATTATGAAGATGGAACAAAAGTAATTTATTGGGCATCAAATAGTACGGGTAATATAATTGCTAATCCTTATGACGCGTATAAAGGTTTTAATAACTCTGGATTATCTTTTGTAAAAAATGGTAAAGCAGATATTCGTATATTCTGCCCAGATAAATATAAAGTAAATAAATTATTTACAATGACACTTGGTAAACATTTCCATTATCGCATTATATCAAAGAATACTGGATTTATTAGCCCAGTTCAAACCTTCTATGTTGATTGCTAAATATGTTCTATTTCTATAAAAAAATGATTGACTTATAAAATATAATATTAGGAACAAAATGCCATTACACGGAACGTACCTCCAACGCGACTGCTATCTCTTCTTCAACAATTTAGAAGAAAATATAAAATTTGAATATAACAAGGACGATATTACAGATATCCAAAAAGTTAAAAAAGAATTAGATAAAACAATGAATTTCATCAATGAGGCATGGATGGATATGATGTATGAAGGAAAAAACTCAGAATATTATGATAAATTCGCAAAAGATAATAATGAAGAAGATCTCTTACGAGAAAGTGATTATGTGCTATTAGACTTGGATGAATATTCAATCGAATTGCCAAATGGCAATTATAGATATTGGATATATGAAAAAGAATTATCAGATGTCATAGATATACTAAGAGAGAAAAAACTAACAATTCAAAATCACATTTCTGAGTTTAATGTTAGAGCAGGAGTGACGCTAGCATTGCTAGCAATGAAATAATTACAGTTGTCAAACCTTCTATATTCTATATTTTTTATAATTTCTTCATGATAATAATATATTCCAAATGAAGAAAATACATGCCATAATTGATGACTATTACCTATTATATCAAAGTTTATAGGAAATAATCGTTCTGGTATTTTTGTAGTATATATTATAAATCCAGCAAGAAAATATTTCATTGGTTGAGTGAAATTATATTTAATTATTTTATTAACATCACCATCAGTCAAATTATGAATGTGAATATAACTAATTATAATACCCACATTATATATACTATAATAAGCCAATATAGAATTGTATTTTTTTATAATATCTATTTTCAATAATATAACTATTCCAATCCCCAAGTATAAACCAGAAAAAAACATATAGATATTTCTTATTATTTCATAGCACCAAAACCAATAATAAAATATTAATATATTTGAAGTAACTATATTTAGTATAATTGAAAATAAATCTAATTTTAATAATAATAAATAATTTTTATGAGATATAGGCATATATGTATGATAACATGTTGACATAGCAAAACAAATTATTGAAACTATCTCATATAATTTTATAATAATATTATTATTATAATTTATAATTAAAATATAAATAAAATAAATTAAACTCATCATATGTGTCCATATATTTATTGTTTCATTATGTATATTAAATATACTAATTAGACAATTTAATCTATTTGATTGACTTCTATATCCTGTCAGTATATGTTTATTTTTTGTCCACAATGGTATATTACAAGTCATATAGTAATATAATGATTAAATCTTATATTATTATAAATGGATTTAATAAAAATTAACTTAGTTAGATTTAAAACAAATAAAAATGCCGATATATTCTCTAAAAACGACATTAAAATTGTTATTAAATATGGATGTTATAATATTATAACAAAGACTATAAACAATAATAACAATCCAATATTTAATCAAGAATATTATATGAAGTATTTAAATGATACTAATATGATAATTACTGTATATGATAGTGATAATATATTTGGTGATATCGAATTATATAAAGAAATTATATTTAAACTTGACAATAAAAGATATTGTAACCATGAATTAAAATATTATTATGAAATAATATATGATATCAGTGATAATATATTATTGAAATCTTATTTTGATAAATTAAATAATAATATTAATAAAAATAAATTAGAAAAGATAAAGAAAATTATTTAATAATCCTCATCTGAATCAGTTGATTAACCTTTGTTTCTACGTTCTTGTTTCTTTTTCTCTTGCTGTTAGAACTTTTTCTTTTTGAAGTAACATCTCTAAATGTTTCTTCAACATTATTAAACGATAATTTTTAGACAAACTCGCACCTAAAAACTACATTTTTCTAATAGTAATAAATACAATTCTTTTTATATATATTTGAAAAAAAAATTATAAGTAATTACTAACATATTTATTATTATATTGCCTTAATTTCTCGGGTGCAATAATCTTTTTAACATCATAATGGCTAATATAAGTTGCCCAGAGATATTCTAAGTTATCTGATAATATATTATATTGAAACATTGAATATAATATTAATCCCATTTCTGTATCAACATTTTCAACATAATATATATTATGTTTACTATCAAATAAATCTATAATATCATCTTTTTTATCACAAAATACTACTAGGTTATTTATATCAATTAGATTTAAAGCTTCTTTATAATAATTAATATCAATATCTCTTCTATAATCTAAGCAAACTACATCACTATCTTTTGTATCTTTACCATAATAATCTAATATTTCCCTATATTTATAATATGCTTTATACATTAAATCCTCATCATTATATATTATTTTAGTCATTTTCTCCCTAATATCATCACAGAATTCATATTTAGAAACATTTAACATTATATTAGATTTATCACCATAATAATCACTGAAATCTTGCAATACTTCTTTGAACTTTATAGTGTCATATATACCATCTTCATATAATCTAAATAATCCGCAAAATATTGTATCCCAATATTTATTACCCCTTTTAAAAACAATCTTTCTTTTAATATTATTCTTCCTAGATTCTTTTGCAAATTTATATATATTGGATAATTGAAATAATTGTTCTCCTAAATCCCCAGATATATCATATGATAAAAAAGGGTAACTCATTATATAACTATAATAATGTAACAATAAATCTTTAAATATTGTATTTAATTGATGATACCTTTGTATTCTTATTATATTCTATATTTGCCACAATATCCATGCTATCCTTAATAATATCTATATGTGACATTATTATAACTCCACTAAATGTATTAAGTAAATTCTTTAAAAATCCTGGTACTAATGACAAGTTTTGCTTATCACATGCTGTAAAACCTTCATCAATAAATATTTGTTCACATTGTGTATTAGAATATAAACTCATTCTTAATGCAAGTGATATTACAAATCTCTGAAATCCTGATGCCTGATTTATAGATATTACTTGTTCCATATTATCATTTGTAATATTATGTATTAACCAATTAATATGTATTATATCTTTTTGCTGATTTATTATATAGTCTAACTTAAATTTCTTTGTGTCTTCATGGCATAAATCCTTAATATAATCATTGGCATTATCTATTAGTCTTTTCAATATATGATTTTTATATAGGTTTATTTTGTAGTCTTTAAAATTACTAATAATGATATCTAATATCGTAATAATCTCATTTATTTTTGTTAATTCTTTACTATAATAGTTATAGTTATTTACATTATTATTATTATATTTTTCAATAGTTTCTATTTGCGCTACCTTTTCAGTAATATCTTTAATATTATTGTTACATTCACTTATACTATAAATTAATTCTCGCTTTCTAATAATTTTTTCTTTAATTGTTTTATTATTATTATTAAGTATCTTAACTTCCTCATCAAATATTATCTTACTTAACTCAATATATCTATGTGATCTAATAATATTGTAAATTCTATTATATTCATACCATTTATTATAAGAAGATTCTAATCCTTTTAGTTTAATAATTCGTGGCTCAATATATCTTTTATATTTTATTTTACTTTCATATAATGCTTTTTTATTACCTAATTCATCATATCTTTTAATATATTTACAATACAATTCATAATCATGATATTCTGCTAATTCATTGTATAATATGTTTATATTGATTTTAAATTTATCAATGTCAATACGTATTGTTTCTAATAGTTTTATACTATCTTTCTTTTTATTGCTCTCATCGCTAATTTTTGTAATAATACTACTTATATTATTATCAATTTGTCTACTTGTAGAAAGATACTTATTATATGTATTCCATGAATTATATAATTCAGTATTAAATAATTTGTTTTTATTACTTTCATTATCATTGAATACTTTTATATAATCAACATTAGTATCAACGTATATATTATCATTTAGTTGAGCTATTTTCTTTGTAGTTTCATAAATACTTGTTTCTAGTACTTTTATGCGTTTTACCCATGGTCTATTACAACAATATTTACACTTAGGATCATAATCATTATCTTTATTGGATTTTAGGTTTCCAAGTTCATTATTATATTCTGCTAAATCACTATTAAGTTTATCTAGTTTTTCTAAATTCTCGTAACAGCTATTTAAAATACTATTATTTCTCTCAATAGAATGTTTGGTTTTATAAATATCATTAACAATATCAATTGAAATATCATATTTATTGTCGGGCTCATGCTCTACTTGTAATTCTTTTTTTGAAACATAGAGCTCTTGCAATTCCTTATTATATTGTATGTGATTAGTATCATAGTCTTGCAATTCTTTTGTTAGTTTTGCTTCTAATTCTAATAATTTTAAGTAACATTCATATGATATTAATTCTGTTAAAATATTATTAACATATTGCTTATTATTATATATAAATTCATTTAGCAGCTTTAATGAATCATCGCCTTTGAAAATGATACTAATATCTTTTTGTATTTCACTGATATCTCTTAATGGTTTATTTGCTTTATTTGGCTTCGTTGATTCAATTTTATTGATTTCACAAATTAAATTATCATATTCTAATTGTATATCAGTAATATCACTTTCACTTTTAATATCTAAATTATACTGTGATAAATAAGCCTTTTCATCTTTGATAAAAGCATATTCACATGGTTTATTATATTTTTCTGGCAATATAATTTCACTATTATATTCTTTTGAAATTGCTAATACTTCATTATAAGACTTTGATTTAAAATATAGTTTTAATTCATTGAGCTCATCACACATGGCTTTATAACTATTTTTTTCTATTTCTTTTTGATATTCAAAATCATGTTTCAATAAATCTGTATAATTATTACTATCAATATCAATGTCTATTCTATTGTTTTCTTCCATTAATTTTTCATATTTTATCTTACTATCTTGCAGACTCAATAATAGCTCGTTTTTGTTATTATTATCAATTACATTTTTTGAAACAATATGTTTATATACTTCGCGTTTATTTTCTATTGTTTTTTTATAATCTTTATATTTATTTAAACTCAATTTTAAGAGATTGAATAGCTCATAAATTTCATTAATATTTGAAGCCTTATCAATTATTGCTGTACATTCTTTATAATCCATTCGTAAAATATCATTATCTACTACTTGTGTTATCATACTACATGTTAGGAAATCGTCCAATGTCCCGAGATTATCCTTAATAAACTCTGTACATGCATTATTTTTCTTTATTAATATCTTCTCTAAATCAATGTACTCGTATATTTCTATATTATTTTTAGCTACTGTATTAAATGTTCTTTTAATATTATATTTTTTACCATTTATAGATATATCAATTGATGTAATCGCTTTGTTATGTTTATAATTTATAATACAATTTTTAGAAAACTGAGATTGCTTATCTTTTGTAACTGACCCCCAAATTGCTAATGATATTATATCATATATTGCAGATTTCCCTGTTCCATTATTTCCACATATTAATAAAGTACTATTTATTGCATTTGCAAAGTTTATTGAATTACCTGTTTCATAACAAAATAAATTATCCCATTCTATATACTCAATACAGAATGGATATTTAATATTTTTATTACCATTTATAATAGTATTTGTATTATAAGTTTTAATCAGATGTGATATATCCTTGTTTTTTTTATTACATTCTTCAATGAGCTCATCGGGGCAATTTATACTATCAAATAATAATATCTCAGTATTTTTAATTATATCAACCGCTTTATCATAATATTCTTTTGGTATAATTGTATTTAAATATTCTATAAATGTATCTTTATTGACTTGCAAAGATTTTTCAGTTTTGTTTTCTATTTTTTTGCTCGTAAAACGATTTCTAAGACATTTATAATTTATACCATATGTATTAAAGATATCATATAGTTTTGCATATCCATCAACAGCTATCTCCGTGTATGTTCTTATTTCTATATTTTTTGGGAAATATTCATTAGTAACTACATTAGATAGTAAAACATCATATTTGCCTCTTTTGCGAATATAAATGTCATTACTATGATATACAATATTTATGTAACCGTACGGATTATATACATTAACATTTTCCACACTATTGCTTTCCATATCCCAAATCATATAACCATGGTTTATAATATCTTCACCATAATTTTGTTGCACAAGTGATCCAGCATAACCCCACAATAAATCACCATACATACCTTTTTGACGCAAATGAATATCTCCAAGTAGGGCAAAATCAAACTGGGATATCCACTCAAAAGGGTAAGGATTAGTACTATTTAAAACTTGTGATCCATTATATAACTTGACATTTCCAAACGTTCCATGGAATAAAGCTACTTTCTTTGATACATTACTAGAAATATCGGGAAATGCTGGAAGATTTTTTACACGTCCCACTGTTGAAGTTTTATCTAATGTATCATCAATATTCACATAAGAAAATCCTATGTCATCAATAACAAACGATTGTGTTGATTTTAGTATTCTAAGATTTTCTATTTCAATTGTTGATGATATAAGTGATGGTTGATCAATTTCATTTTGATTTCTATCATGATTACCATGAAATATAATTGTTGTTCCGATATCAGTTAAACCTTTAATAAATTTATTATATAATTCAAGACCAAAATTACCTATGACGTTTTTATTATGAAATATATCTCCTGTAATAATAATTAAATAATCACTTTTATTTAATTTATATTTAGTAATATTATCTTTTAGTGATATAAATAAATTATCAAACACCTTTGAATATTCTTGATATCTTGACGCTTTTTTGTCACCATTACGTATGTGTATATCGGAAATATGAAATAATTTCTTCATTATTTATATAAAAACAATAAACTCTAATATCATTTTTTATAATTGAATGCTATAATAGTGATGCCAAAAAATGCTATTATAATACCAACTATACATTCAGTATTAATATTTTGATTAAATAACATATAACTCGCAATTAATGTAAATATGATATTTAAATTGATTATAATATGCGTATAACTTATATTAGGTGATATAGAGAAAGCATACTGTTTTAGTAAGTTTGCTGATAATAATAATAATGAAAATGCAAACGTATATATTATGAAATAATTATCACAATTTTTCATAAACTTATAAAATATATCCTGATTTGTTATAATATAAAATAAGGATATAAAGCCTGATATAACAAAGCTAAATAAAATAAAGGTAATATTATCATAATTACTAATATCTACATATTTCATGAATATAGCACCTATCGCGGTTATTATCGTTGCTATAAAAGATACAATAATCCATTTATTACTAAGCATTATATATCTATTTATAATATTAATTATTTTTTTGATGCTGCTCTGGAAGATCTTCTTAAAGGTGTTTCTTTGACACTTTCAGATAAGCTTGCTGATCTAGATTTAACTTCCGTTTTATTTAAATTGTTACCAACACATGTTGCATATATTTTTTTTGCTATTTCTAATAATACAAAATGAGCATCTTTATATACATTAATTATAAATATTTTTTTTTCGTTAATATCACCATAAAAGGGGTAATATAAATGAAGATGATATAAATTATTAAGAGATTTATAAACATTTGTTCTATTTCCAAATAATCCACTAAATCTAAATACATTTGCAAATCCAATTACAATTGTTAAATTATCAAAAAAATCTCCTGATATATGCATTGATAAGTTTTCTTTTATTTCAGAATAACTTTTAAAACTAACTATCGGTATATAATTGCTACTATTAGAGTATGTTAATAAATACTCGTCGCTTCCTACACCACCTTGTTTTGCTTTTTTATAGTTTTCTCCATAAATAGATTTGATATTTCTTAAAAATTCCTTTGTTTCAATTAAACCACTTTCAATTACTTGTTTGCCTTCAACACTAGAATAATCATCAAATAATATAAAATCTGTTAGTTTTTTCATTGAATCTGATAATTTTACAAATGATATAGTATCAACTGATTCATCACTTAAATCAAATGTTTCATCAGAATAAATATCAACTAATAGATTAACAAACTCTTCTTTGTCACATACAGTTTTTTTTAAATTATTTATGAAATATTTTTCAATATCAGGTATATATTCTTTTATTAAAAATATATATCCATTTGGCTTTTCAAATATATTATTTTTAGAGACAAAATCCAATGAATGTGCAAAAGCATTGATTTCCGCCATCAATTCTATGCCATCTCGGTCTAATAATAAACTTATATTGTACTCTCTTTCAACAGATATTTTTCCGATTGTTGTAATATCAAAATTATATGCTATACCTCCCTTTGTTTTTTTTTTCATTTACTATATTATACTTACTTAAAAAATGATAATATATTATTATTATTTATTGTAACTATATTTATGACTGAGATTTGGGATAAATTACCTGATTGCATATTAAATAAAATTTATTCTAAAATAACATATCCCCAACCCAAGCATTTATTAGATGATATTAAAAGCTATGTGCTATTTATGAATTTTGTCAATAGTGGTCACATGAATATTAATAGAATATTGTGGTATTTAATATTATACAATTCATTTTATAATGATAACAAAAGTAAAGATGAAAAATTTCGTAATATTATATTAAAAAATGATGATGAACGCGATTATATATATAATTATATAAAAAAATATGCCAAGATCATTAGCATAAATGAAAGATATAGAATTATGAATTTTATTTTATATTCAGAATAAATAGTGGTTTATTAACTTAATGTCAGATGAATATATAATTTGTGGAAAAGATTATAAACAAGCTTTGAAAAAAGCTGAGGAAATGTATTCTAGCGAAGAATGTTTAAAATACAAAAATAAATATAATTTTGGGACATATATTGGTTTTAGCACACTCAAATTTGGTAAGAACTCTTTTATTATTTATAGTATGAAATTCGTTTTTAATAGTTTAAATATACAAAACAATAAAATATCTGGAAAATTTATTCATACTATAAGTGATGTCATACTTGATATATCTGATTCGGGAAAACTTGAATACATTAATTATGCTGATAACAACATAGCAAATATTAATAAAATATGTGAAGAATATTTTGAAGGTTATTGGTTTCCAAAAGAAAATAGATTATTAATATATGGAATTGAATTAAAGTTTCCTAATGGTGAAATAGCAATAGGTAAGGAAAATTATGATTTATATCTCAATGAAAGATATATCATAGGTAAATGGGCTTTTAGAAAAGCTCCAAGAAATGGAAAAACAACTCCTGATATTTGTTTAGATGATTCAGATGTATTTACAGAACATATATATATGTTTAGTATTGACGAATCTATATTATGTTTCCCTTTGCATATTTTTAAAAAAAATATTTTTAAATACATTAGCATATTAAAAAACAATAATCATAGTAAATCAATTAAAGGTAATGAATGGACACACGCAGATATTACTTCATTATTAAACAATTATAATGATATTAATAATAAATTTAGTGATCTCAAAAAATATTTGCAAGATAAATATTATATCGATAACAATAATGTCATTAATATATCTTATACTGATATTGATAAATTAAATATAAAATATAAAATAAATTTAAATGATCTAATATATTTTGATAACAAATTTTTTGTTCCCGTTGATAATGAACTTATTGGCTCTTCATGGACTAAAATACAAGAAACAGAATTATTTATTGGCAAAAATTTAACACGTACTGATATGTCATTTACTTTATATTTAAATTCAAAAATAAACGATTGTGCAAATAACATTTTTGATATATCATTTTCTGAGAAGGAATGGAATAATTTTAATCTAGATAATATAAGAAAATATGATTACATTTGTATATTAAAAAATAATGAAATTAAATATTTTAAACCTAAAATAAAGGAACAAGATATTGTCATTACTATTGATATTAATAGTGTAACAAATATAAAACAAATAGAACAAAAGTTTGAATGTGTATTGCGAGTAAAAATAGAATGGTTACCCAGTATAGAAGATTTATATTTTATATTATCACACGGTATTGATAAATATGTTCCGAATTGGATACCCCTTGATTTAATATTTCTAAATAAATATGATATTAAATCCGAGAAAAAGGTCGGTCCATTCTTAACAAAAAGCAATGGTAAATATAAAAACGTATACTATTATTATTATAATATCAGCTTTATTGATAAGGTAGAATTAAATAATTTTCCATTTGATATACAAGATTTAGAGATTGAAATGGAATTGCCAAAATCAGAAAATTACAATATTAATTGGATAATTAACAATAATGATAGTATTGTTAATCAATTATCTGAATGGCAGTATAAAGATATACAACACTCATGTCATAATAATATAAATAAAAAATATAAACGTATAATTCATATTTATGTAAAAAGAAATTTCTGGGTTTATGTTTGGCGTATTATGTTCGTGATGTCTTTAATATCATGTGTAAGTTTTTTTAATATTAGTATAAAACCAATTGAATTATTAGGAGAAAGAATAGCTTACAGTGTAACATTATTTCTAACATCTATTGCTTATAGTATTGTGACATCATCTTATTTGCCAATACTTGGTAATCAAACACTAATGGATTGGTATATATTTCACGTATACATATATCTGGGATCTAATATGGGTATTATATCATTGTTACCATATTATAATCCTAATTTTATTTTAATATATGATGTTTGCATACATTATACATATCTATTAATATGGATTATATGGCATGTATTATTTATAGTCAGAGTTAAATATTACATAATACCCAATGAAAACAAAAAGCTATTGAAGTATAAAATTGTTGAATTATATTGTGATTATTGTGGTATATGTGGTTTAGAATGGGTTTTAGTAGATAATATTTTACCAGATGATATACCTTATGATAATATATTATTGAAAAATGAGATACATAAAATATACAATAAAACAAAATATAATAAAATAATGTTTAAAGAAGCAAGATATTATGAGCTGACAGATAATTATCCAAATATCACTAGATATTCTTATATAACATTAGATTATAATGAAACAGAATTAATATTCAAACCAGTATGTGGAACAAAAAATCAAGTTTATGCTAATACTGATAACAACCGATGCTATATTTGTGATAACGAACTTGCTGTTAAGTATAATGAGAAACCTAACAAAAACTTTTTAATTGATTGTCATATAGGATATAAATAATTGATATCATATAAAAAAATATAATATAATATATATAATATGAACAAAATATTATTTTTTTTAAATTTCTTACAAATATTATTTTATACTTATGCATATTCATTAAGCATTGGTCCTAATAAGTTTAATAGTGACGGTGGTAATTATAACAGCATATGTTATTTAAACTATAATAATGCATATAGTTCATTTTACGAATGGTCAAAAAAAAATAGCTTAACATATCAAAAAAAAATAGTAGATGACACTTTATGGTTAAATAAATATAGATTTATTAGTTCTACTGTATTAGTAGGTATTTATAATAGTGGTGATGTTGATAACATTTTAAACTATATTTGTTTACTTAGAAAGACCTCACCGAATACGTATAAAGTTTTAAATATATTTTCTAATCCATCAAATAATTTAACAGATGATAATGCTTTATTTGATAATCTGCTATATTTTTGCAATGATAATGATGCAATAATCAACTTTGATAATTTAAGAAATATAGATAATAGTAAATATTATTTAACATATATATATAAATATTTATTTTGATTTTATACATCTACCTGTCTTGGGATTTCTTACTTTGCCTTCTGGACATTGTTTAGGTTCTTTATCTGGTTTTATATTTATACATCTACCTGTCTTGGGATTTCTTACTTTGCCTTCTGGACATGGTTTTGATGGATTATTTTCTGGTTTTTCTGGCTTACTTAATGGATTTTTTCTAACTTTATTTATAGTTTTTATTTTTATACATCTATTTGTTAATGGATTTAATACTTTTCCTTCTGGACATACCTTTGCAGGTTTATCCGATTTTACTTTTGATGATTTCTTTGATATATTATGAATTAGTTTTTTCTGTGTTTTAATATTTTTAGTAACATATATTACACATCGTCTGCCTTTACTAAATGAAAAACATAGATCCTTGGGATTTATTTTATCTAATGTGCATTTTTTAGGATTTAAACAAAACTCGTTAGTATTTGAAATATTCCAGTTATATTTCATAAGTTCACATGGTATTGATATTTTATCTTTTAATTTTATAATCTTTACATTATCTGGTGGTGTCCATCTGGATTCTTTTAATACATTATTATAGTAAAATAATTTACCTTCTTTATTTAACACTTCTTCCCAAACATTTTTATCATCGGCATCATAGTTTTTTATATTAGGATCTAAGGTTGTTCGCGTCCATCCATTATAAACATATCTGTTACCTCTACATGTTATACCTGCTATTGAATGACCACCAACATTATTTTCGCCTTTATTCCAATTATTTAATAGTATTGAATCTTGCATATATTTAATACCATTGTCTGATACTATTTCATCTTCTAAATTTATGGCTTTATTGTATAATTTAGATTTTCTGTCAACTTTATAATGTTGAGGATATCTATTTTTATTAATTGAATTTCTATCATAATTAGTTATTATTATAACATCTGGACTTTCAAATTTTTCTTTTACAGTTTGTTCTTTAACAAATTTAATTTTAAAAGTAACATTATCACCTTTTTTAATATGAATATTAGTTATATTATTAAATAGAGAATAATATAAATCATCATCTACGATATCTAAATATAGTACATTAACACCTAGTAATTTATAAACCTTTCTAATATACATCTCGGATTTATAGCCTCCTTTATGTTTTTTTAAATCAAATACAAACTTCTTTTTATTATATTTATACAATTTATCTAACAAGTATTCCGGTCGTATTTTATCAAAATATTTATAATCATCAATAACTTTACTTGATCTTAAATATTTATTATGTAATATATAATTAATTGTTTTAAATAAAACTATTCTTTTATTCCATTTTTTGGATTTTTCTATTAATAATTTACGACTATGATCGCTATATAATATAGCCATTAATATGCTATTAAACCAACAGGTCGGACCATATTGTTTAAGTGATATAACATTATCACAATTATCACTCATATTCTAATTAATATATCTAAAAATATTTAAAGATATCAAGATATTCACATGTTAGTGTAATGGGTTCTGTGTCACTTGAACATATTGTTAATATAGCTGATATTATAGTAGAAAATAATCATGATATAGATTATGATTTACATAAGAATATAAGGGGATTTCCTACAAATCTTGATACTTAAAGAATATAAAATGAGTACATAATTCTCTAAAAACATTTATTTTTATAAACTTTTAATTTTACAAAGTATTTTTAAGATTATGTACTCATTTTATTATATAGGAAAAATTGATATTATATTAATATAATATATTAAGTGAATAAGCACAATGTCTAAGGTTGAACACTATAAAATAAAAGAACATTATAAAGATTTAGTTGAAATTAAAGACAATATTTCTGATAATTTGTCAAAGCTATACAATGATAACTTTTGGAAATTAAAAAACTTATTTAGTGATTATAAGAAACATTGTGATGAATTAGGAAAATCATGTAATAATGCATGGGCAAATGGTGTTATGTTACTAGATTATAAATGGGATAACATGGATACAAGTAGCATAATAATTAATAATATTACTCTTAATGAACTTGAAACAGGCAAATATAGCAATTTATATACAAATGGTCAAAAAGCTAATAATGTTAAAACCGATGCTGGATATGCCAATCGTATTCAGTTCTTTATTAAGACATTTACGTGTTTTGCAAAATATAAAACCAATGAAGATCTATCTTGGGTTGCCATTAATAACCGCGAATTATTGTTGGAGATTTTCAAATATCATAATGATAATAAACGATCACTTGCAACTATAAACAAAGATATCAAAGCATTAGTAAGAGTAATTAAATTACTAGTTGGTGAAGATAGTGAGTTGAGATATAAAATGTCAGCACTTCAAGTTGCATTTACAGAGCTAGAAAATAATCGTGACGACGAAAATATGATATTGACAGAAAATGAAAAAAGACAATTTATTAATTATGACAAATTACTTGAAATATTAGATAAATTGCAAAAGGATTACCAAGAGAGTGTCAATAAATTACCTAAAACTGATAGAAAAAATGGCATGAAACATAATGACGAATTATTTTATAAGCATCAAATTATTCTAGCATTAGCTTTAAATATATGGGATTTTCCTTCAAGACATGAAAAGTTTACTATGGAAATCATTTATAATAATAGTGCAGCTGAAAAAGATAAAAATTATATATTATTGAAAAAACTAAAAAATAGTAAAGTATCCAGAATAGTTCATTTTATATTTAATGAAAATGTCAAGAAACATAGTGCTATTTCTTATAAATTAGATAGTACACAACTTAAAGAATATAATAAAAAGTTATCCAAATTAATAAAGTATTCATTAGACACATATCCTAGACCTTACTTGTTTCTTGGAAAGGATAACTGGGTAAAACAAAACTTTACAAAAGCCAGTTTTAATATGATATGTGAATGGCTTAGAAATGTAGATATAAATAAGAATATATGTATTGATGGATTTAGAAGTGCATTTGTATCACATTATTATCCAACTTTAAACAATAAACTTAAAGAAATCATGAAAACGAGAATGCGAACATCTCGCGATATTATTGAAAGATTTTATTTAAAGTTTGAAAAAGAACAAGAAAAGCCAGAGGAAAAGCCAGATAAGCCAGATAAACCAGAGGAAAAGCCAGATAAGCCAGATAAACAAGAGGAAATGCAAGATAAACAAGAAGAAAAGCAAGATAAACCAGACGACAAAAATATGACTCTTGCAGAAAGAAAAAGGCTAAATTATAAAAAATGGTATGAAGTCAATAAGCAAAAAAAATTAGAATATAATCATAATCGGAATATAGATCCCAAAACAAAGCAAAGAAATATACTAAATGACCTTAATACTGGTAAGACTACATTATCTAATTATAAAAAAGAAACAATTGACAAATATAAAATATACCAACAAAATGAAAAATTTTATGGCGAAGAATTAACATAATTATATATTTAAAAATAATAATAGCTTATATAATAGAGTTAATAAAATGGTATGGCAAGTATCTACTGAATCAGGTGAATACAGAATACAAAATAATAAAAGTAACTCATATGGAGGTACCTTTATTGATTATTTTACTGTTAAAGAAAGTGGCAATGTTGGTATTAATAATGGTAACCCAGAATATATTTTAGATGTAAAAGGTGATACATATATAGATGGTATTATATATACATCAAATATTCTGGGTAATGAGCATATTAATACAAATAATATATTAAAAATTAATTATGAAGAAGGTGAAATAAATAGCAATCTATTATATGTATATGGTGATAGCACTTTTTATGGTAAAATAGGTATTGGAGTAACTGAACCTGAAAACTCATTAGATATAATTGGTAATATCAAATGTGATCAAATTGATGCTATTGGTAGTAATATCACATTAATAAATACATGTAATATAACAGATGGTATATTACCTGTAATAAGAGGTGGTATTGGTATAGATACAATAAAGCCTTTACAATTAGTATATGGTGGTATAAATAAAATAGAACAAAGTAGCAGTTTATATTGGAATAATGGTGCGGGAACTTTAAATGCTCCTAAATTTAAGGGTAATGGTAGTGAAATTAGTTCATTAGATGCTACAAATATTTCAGCAGGTACCTTATCTGTAAGTAGAGGTGGTACTGGACGTAATAATTTTAGTATTGGTGGTGGTATAGTAGTTGGTAATTTTTTTGGCAATAATCAATACAATATATCACAAACAGAAGCTCTTAAATGGAATAATACAGATGGTGCACTACATGTTACAGGTGATATTATATTGCCAGCAGGTAGTAATATTTTAATTGATGGCGTTCCTTTAAAATTTGATGATTTTAATAGTTTTCCATCAGCTTCTTCTAATGTAAAAGGTATGGTCAAAATATTTGAAGGTGATTTTAAATTTAATGATAGTAATCAACTTATATTAGCCAAACAAGGTTCCTCAAAATGGGGTCGCGAAGGTAACAAAATTTGGTATCCTGTTGGTGAAACACCAGAACCTACACATTGTGTTGGTATTGGTAATATTCCTGAAACTGATGCATATCGCCTAGATGTTGATGGAGATATTAATACATCAAATGGTGTATTTAGAATCAATGGTATAAATGTAATTGAAGAAAATTCCAATTTTATATCAAATAGAATAAATACATTTACATTAGATAATATTGCTGTACCACCATTAATAGATGAATTGCAAACACAAAATGGTGGTTGGTATAATAAATTCTTTTCTTTAAGAGATATTGTACTTGATAGTGGTGCACAAGATAAAGAGTTTTTTATTTCTGCTACTCCCGAAAATTATCGCTTTACTTTTGATAATCCTCTTATACTTAAAAGTGATCTAATCGTTGAAGGTTCATTTACATTGGATAATCCAGATGGTTATATTAATTTTAGTTCTTTGAGATTGCAAAGAGCCCACACTGAAAGTATTTTAATTGTCAATCAAACTTATAGTTCAACAGACGATGATACAATTGAAGGTAGTATAGTTAATTTTCAAAAAGCCTCCCAAACACATTTTCGCATTAACAGAGATGGTAATCTAGGTATTGGAAGAAGTGTATTGCTAGATTTCAATGAGACAACTGGTGGTACATCAATTGAACCAGTGGAAAAATTACATGTTATTGGAAATATAGTAGCAACAGGTTTTATTACAGCTTATTATTCTGATAAAAGATTAAAAGAGTTTATTTCAAATATTGAAAATCCATTGAGTATAATTGATAATTTACACGGATATTTTTATAAAGCAAATAAATTAGCAATTGAAAATGGTTTTACTGACGAAAGAAATATAGGTTTGAGTGCACAAGATGTACAAAAAGTATTACCTGAATTAGTTAAACTTGCTCCATTTGATACCATAAAAAATAAAAACGGTGAAGCTGTTTCTAAATCAGGAAATAACTATCTAACAGTTTGTTATGAAAAACTTGCACCAGTATTCGTTGAAGCAATTAAAGAATTAAATAATCAAGTTAGTGAAATAAAAAATGAGAATGAATTACTAAAAAAAGAAAATAAAGAAATTAAAGAAGATATTATTAAAATTAAAGAAGCTCTTGGTATAAATCAATAATTAGTATTTTCAGATATCATATTACCTACAATTGTATTGTGATCTTCCCTAACATCCATATTAAATTGTATACTATTATCAAGAGATGGCGAAGCTGATATTGCTGATTCAGCTGAACCATATGATATCGAACGTTCTATTTTAATATTATAAGGTTCTATATATGGATGATGATATTCAGGATATTTTTCTGCTTCTTCCTTTTGAACTTCATAAATACATACAATTTCATCGATTACCATTATTGCTAAGTCTTTGATTAAAACAGGTATATTGCTATTAATACCTTCGAATCTTTTCTGATATTTTGTAAGAGCACTTTCAAAGCCATATGTATATATTATATATTCAATGTCTCTTTTATTCTCAGTAATATATTCATATATAATTGTAGTTTTTCTATTTTGTGCATCATTATAATTATCACAATTATTTACCAATATCATTATATCCATAATTTGACGATTGTATCCTGATAGCACAGAATTAACATTATCGTCACTCGCATTAAAGCTTACAACAAAATTCTTTTCGCTCATTTTTGATTATTGTCTATATTATTAGATAATATTTACTGTCAATTTTTTATTATTATATTACATTTATATAGACATAAATTATAATGTATTGGGTACCATTAGCTATTTTGAGAAGTATTATTTCAGCTAGTTTAATTATGTTTCTTAAAATTGATGATACTCCAAAATATGTTTTCCCTGTTATTGTAAATATTTTAGTAGGTATTTTATGTATTACATTTTTCTTATCATTTTATACTAAGCATATATCTGAGTTCTATAATCCCAAATATTATATATATGCTATAATTGTATTTTTCCTATTACTACTAAGCTATTATATCATAAAGGTATGTCCCAATCCAGCATATTTTAGAGCATTCGTTTCGCTTGAAATTATGATAATATTAATTTATACATACTATTACAATATGCACTATAATAAAAATAATTCAATACATATATCAGAAAGAGGCATTGCAGGAATTATATTGACAAGTATTGGTTTATTATTAATATCATTCAATTAAACAATCATATTTACTATATTTAAACCTTCCTTATATTTTACATAATAATCATGTGTTGTTCTTGCAATAGCTGACTCAATACTATCAGGTAATCTGTAATATAACATATAAAATGATAAGCATAATGCAACTAAATTAATTGATATTAAATATACATTTGTTTTAAAATCTATGGTCTTTACATATATATATAAAACATAGTTTACTGTAACAAATATTAATGATGTTGTAAATATTCTAGGTCCACGTTTCAGCCAATATTCTCTTACCTTTGAATGGTCTAATCCTAAATCTTTTTTATTGATATTATTTAGTCCAATAATATAATTTAAAAACTCTATAATAAATATATAGTTATATATTTCACATATATTTGATGTATTAATTAAATGATTATTTATAATAAATAGAATATCATCTTTATTAACATTAGAATCTAGTTTTTTCTCTATTTTTATTAGCAAGTCTATATCATTTACTTTATTTACCAGCTGTATTAAACTTTCATAGTTTTTCAGTTTAGCAATTTTAATTATCTTATTTAAAAATTTAATAATATATTTTTTATTATATATTTTTATATAATAATTTGTGTAATTTTTTGCTCTATTAAAAGCCCATCTCTTAAATGGTTTAGTTATAAAACGTAACATTTATATAATTATTATATTTTTACTTTTAAATTATTTTATTATAGTTATAATATAATAAATAATAATAGGAATATTTTTTATTGATCTGGTAAAGAATATAAACTTATTAATATTTTACGAAATTATATTTATTTACATTCAACTAATGGAATTGGATATAATGTAATATTGATAACTTGCATAATTATTTTTTATAATATTACTTTCATATATTATGGTAATATTTTCACTAGTTAAATTTTTGTAAATAGATTTATCAATACTATCATCATCAATAATATAAAAATTGTCAACACCTTGGTTTAAATAATAATTACATAATTCTTATATGAAAAACTCATCTTCGCATCTTGTTATCAATCCTAAAAAATACATATGATGTTATTATTATTTAAATATTAAATATTAAATATTAATAATGAAGAGTTTATTATTGTTATTATATATAAATTGTGTTTTACCATTTAGTCTGTATTCTGTTATTTATCCTGTTAGACATACTTTCAATTATGTTGATAATAAATGGAATTGGAATAACAAGTTATTTCCATATAATAACAAAGAATCTAATTATATAGGTACATGGTATTATTACAATAATATTGATTTTATTGAAACGCGAAATGATATTATTGCTAATCCCGATTATTGGTTTAATAATATTGTATTAAGCAATTATGTATGTAAAAAAAATAAAATTAAAAGCACCAAAATTATCAATAATACTATGTTTTTACCAGCTTATTACAAAAAGCAAAAGAGATATTATGATAATAATAAGGAGTATTATAAGACAGAGCATCTATATGCAAATAGAATTATTAAATTAAAACATACTAATGTGTATGATAGATTGGATAAGTATGCTAATATATTAAGAACACTTGTAGTACGCCCATGTCATTGTAGTATTACATGTAGTCCATATATACCCAAAAATGAAATTACAAAAAGTCTAATAGATAAAAATAACATTAATAATACTAATTATACTATATCATTCAATGTATGGTTAACTGAAAAATATATGCAAGAAAATGATATTCGCACTGGATTACATTTATCATATGACGGTATCAATGGTAATCTTAAAGAGTTTATACTTAAAAAAGATAGTTTTCTTAATGAAAAAATAAATATTAATGATAAAATTAATTTACGGGATTTACATGACAATGGTAATGTAACTAAAATAAATTATACAAACATTGATATAAATGATATCTATGATTTTGATAATTATACAACAATAAACTATATAATACTCAAAAATAATTGGGAAGGTAATTATAGAATTCAAAATATACTTAATAATACACATTATAATCAGTTAACGTGGAGTGCTGACCATAGATATTTTATACCTATATCTAATAATGATATTAGTAAATATTATCAACTTAAATTTAAAGATGGGATATATATGAATATTCCCAAGAACTTAAATGCATTTAAAGATGATGATAAGATATATATAGAGTTTGTTGCCTTCTTTAAAAATGCATCTGGTGTTCAAAGATTTTTAGCGTGGGGAAGCAAAAGTGAAGGTGGTTTTAAAACTTTTTGTCATGATATATGGAATAAACATACTACACATTTTTTATCTGATTAGTTTTTTCCATTTAGCTAAGTAGATTTTTTTTATAGATCTTTCTCTATGCATATATAAAAAGATAAATTTTTTATCTACCGAAGGTATCTTTTTTAACATTAAACATAGCTCTTTTTCAATATCAATTTCATCTACAACTCTTTTATTCATATTTTTATAATTTATAATAATTAATTTTTATATAAAGAAAATAATAAATTGATAGATATTTATTGTGTTTAATATTATCAAAAAAACTATGACCGTAATGACCAGAAGCATGCAAACATCTCAAAATACCTTTATTTCACAAGAGTATATTGAACCTACTGTGAAACAACTAAACGCATTTAATCATTGCAAAAGATGGCAAGAAGATGATGATAATAAATTAAAAGATATTGTTAAAAAAACAGTGATTACTCCTAATAATATTCAAGATATTGCAAATCACATTGGTCGTTCTTATGGTTCTATTAAAAGTCGTATTCTAACATTTTATATCAAAAATGATTTTGATTATGAAACTGGTGATAATGACAAAATGCTTGATAAATATAAGTTTGCAACATTGGAAGATATTGAATATTACGCTCTAAAAGGATTTAGCATCAAAGCTAAAATTGAATATAGGCTAAGAAAAATTAGTAATATTGTTTCTACAATGAATGATAAGAATAAATGTAATAAAGTATTAAAGGTAATTGATAGTATCCGTGAAGAAAATAATTTACTCTATATATAATAATATGGATTCTAATTTATTGATTAAAAAGTTTTATAAAGATTTTCAAGAATATACTTTTAAAAATAAAGTTTTGGTCGCTTCATCCGGATTTACAATTGGTATAGCTACATCTGATTTTATTAAGAATATTATAGATGATATTTTTAAACCGTTAGGATTGTTAATATCTAATTATATTATTAACATAATGTCTTTGCAAGTTAAAGAGTATCCTGTTATTTTTTATATTTTATCTAAAATATTTAATTTTGTATTGCTAGTTATTTCTTGGATATTTACTATATTTGTAGCATTTTTTGTTATTGAATATATATTGAACCGCAAAATAATAGGTTTATCAAGTGTAATTACAGATAAGGAAAAGGGTGATTTTATGCAACAGAAAATAGAATCGCAAAATAAAAATAATATTATTCCAAATAATACCGATATTATTGAACTTTATAAATTTTAATGCGTTTAATAAATTTTTCTCATATAATAATAGAAGGTAATGGGTGATTATAAAAAAGCAGGCAAGAAGAAAGTTGAAGGCAAAAAAACACCAGTCGTTGTTTACAAAAAAGCTGGTAGCTCTAAATTATATGTTATGCGTAAAGGTAGAATGATGAGCTATGTCAACTACAAAAAAATGTGCGCTAAAAAACTTATGGCTAAGGCTGCCAAGAAAGTTTCAAAGGTACGTAAGGTACGTAAGGTACGTAAGGTACGTAAGGTACGCAAAGTAAGCAAAGGTGGTGAAGGATGTGGTAACCGCGAAAATTTTTTACAAGATAATGAAAATTCTCAAAAAGAAATGGAAATGGAAATGGAAATGGAAAATGAAACTGTTGGTGGCAGACGTCAAAAACAAAGAAGCCAACAACAACAACAACAACAACAACAACAACAACAACAACAAAGAAGATTAAGAAGACAAAGACAATTAAGAAGACAAAGACAATTAAGAAGACAAAGAGGTGGTGATGTAACACTATCAGATGAAGATTTAAATAGTTTATCTAAATCTGAACAAGAACAATTTGTAGCAAATATGCAACAAGATGAATCTTTTGCTAATATACCTGATAATGAAGTATTAGGTGGCTCTAGAAGAAATCGTCGTTCTTCTCGCTCTAAAAAATCTGTAAGAAAGCAAAGAACACGTTCTAGTTCCCGACCTAGAACCCGTAGATCTCGTAGATCCCGTTCTAGATCCCGTAGATAGATTTTTTGAGTACATAATTTTTATTTTCTTTTATTTTTATAATCTTTTTTTAAAATTATATATATGAGTAATTATGTACTCGTTTTTATATAATTATTAAAAATGAATACTCCATTTTATAATAAAAATAAAAATGTAATACTTATTAAAAATAATGAATATATTACTGTTAATTACTATTATATAGATGCTATTAAAAATCTAATACAAAATACAAAAATACTTACTAATCCAGGATATAAATACTATTATTGATCAACTTTATAAACTATAAAACTTAAAGCATTAATCTTAATTTATCAAAAAATCTCATGTATTGTGCTTTATTTATCTTTTTTCCATTTAATTCTGCAAAAGGTTCAGCTATTTTAAATGGTATATTTTTTCCAACAACCTTATTTCTTCTCATTAATGTATTTATCATTTCAAATAAAAATGTTGGATTATACGCTAATGTTACATTTGTTTCATTTTCAGGAGAGTTATCATCCGCATATGCAAAACTAGAAGGAAATTCAATTAATACTAAACTATAACGGCAATTAGGATATGATGTTGAACAATTATATAAATATGAAACAACTATTTTATAGGTTCCAGAATAATCATTATAATAATTAACAATTACATCACTTCTACCACCTGTTGATCCATATCTTGGTACTCTTAATCCTGGATATAAATTTTGCATTACTTCTAATATTTTTGTTTTATCTTCTTGACTAAATTCTTTTCTATTTGCTGGATTTAAAAATTGTTTATTATCTTTAACAGCCATATACCAAGCTGTATATAATGATTTTACATAATATGCATTAGCATAAGTTTTGCCATTTTCTTGATAAGGAATTATTACAACATTCTTTAATTTTTTTAAAGGCATATCTTTCCATTCATCCATAGTATAAAAGTCTGCATCATTAATGCTTCCAGCGTATTCTTTACCAGCATCCATTATTCTTTCTAATTCCTTATTTTTATTTGTTTTATATTCAGCTTTTAATATAGGATTATCAGGTGAAGCAGACCAACTAGGTGATTTTTCAAAAGAAACTGATGCATCTGGATCTGTAATATTAAAAGTGCCATCAATAAGTTTATCTATCAATTCTAAAAATGATTGGAAAATTCTACTATGGTGTGATCCACTATATATAAAGTTTAATTGAAGCAACATAAATTCAATAGCATAATATTTATAATAATTTTCTTTTGCATTTCTTTTAAAATCATCAGCAGTTTTATTGAAATCACTATATAATAATGCTTCACTTACTAATTTATCTGCTTCACTTGTTATCCCATTTATTCTATTAGTAATAACTTGTGTTGTTTCAAAAGGTTTACTATAATATTTATTTTTGATAGCTTTATTAAATTCTTTTTGAGGCATAAATGGATCATATTCTCTCGTTGTTAAATAATTGTCGTTGATATGTTGTTTTATTTTTCTATATAGTAATACATTTTCATCAGTTACTGATTCATCTTCTAAATATGCTTTCAATATTTTTTCTGCTTCTTCTTCTATTATTTTATATTTAAATAAAGATAATAAATGTGTCTTTTTTGCTTTTGGTGTTCGTGTAGGATATTCTAATATTTTATCTATATCTTTAAATTCTAATGGTAATTTTAAAGATTTGTAAGGACTATCTCCATCAGATTTGCTGCTACTACTTTTGCTACTGCTTCTACTTCCAGATAAACGTAAATTAAATGCTGTACGACATTGTTCGGCAATAAAATCAATTCTATCTTTTCGTGTTAATTGTTTTTTTGTTATTGGATGTGCTACACTTTCTGTTTCTCCTTTTGCAAATCTTTTGTACTCCTTTAAATATTCTTCACAAGCTTCTTGTTTAATTTTTTTATTTGGGCCTGCTAAGTTGTTTGTATCTTTTTTTAAATTTCTTATAGTGGATTCTGGTAATTCAGACATTGATGTTGCTAATAATTGTGATAAAGAAACTCCTGCTGCTCTTGAACTAGGCATTAATTATTCTAATTATTATAAATATAATAATTATGTTTCAAGCAGGATAAAAATGTTCTAATTTATAAAAAAAATGATCTTAAACCTGTTTTGTATTTATTAGGCACTGCCTACCCAATATCTGCTTGTTGAAACTCTTGACAAGAAGTCTTCTCGCAACAACCAACTTTGCAAAGCAACCAACTTTCTTAGTATATAAGAGAACACTGGAAAGACAAAATGATGTGCCCTGATGTGGTTATTGATGCTAAGAACGTCAAGTTCTGCTGCGGCCCTTGCTGCTCAGTAGATTCTGAGCCTGAACCAATCAATCTTGGCAGTGAGCCATATCATTGCTACAAACCACATAGTGGTGGTAGGTACCAACAGTTCATTTGGCCGCTTTCTAACGGTGGCAGTGTCTCTGTAATAAATCTACGCGTATGTCACGGATGCTTCTCGCGCTACAATGACGATGATTTCGATACCGATGACCGCATTAGAGACGGTTGCATCGTAATGAAAAAACTCAAAGATTTTATTAGCTAATAAACGCAAGCACATATATAACAATAATTGAAAAAAAACAAAAAAATATATATTTTTTATATAAAAAATAGTTGTTATTATACTATAACGATGATAAAGTTTATTTCATTTTTAGTTTATCTAACAATTCTCAATAACAATTATATGTTATTTACAGGAAAAAATATGAAAATCACACCAGCATTTATCAATAATACTTATCCAAAATATAATATCTCAAACAATACAAAAAAAAATAACGAAAATGATGATGTGCCTAAATATTTAACAAGAAAGAGCAAATTTTGTCATATTAAGTGTGATTGTTTCTTTTCTCATAGTGTTAAAAATGATAATATATGTGTAACAAATTGGTTGAGACCACATGGATTTAATTAGCTAAAACATGATATTAGTATAATATCTAATGCTCTGCTTGCAATGCCAATCATTTTATATGAACTCATATTTTTTAAAATATGGCTAATATAGATATCTCTAATCCTACAAATGCTCTAACATATCCAGGATTATTTGAATAATCTATTGCTTTTACGAGAGCATTATAAGTAGTAAAATGTAATATAGAAAGTATAAACATACTAGTTATATTAACAGGTATTATACTTACCTTATTTTCATAATATTTGTATATTAGAACAATAATAGCTAATAATGCTGAAAAGATTGATAATTAGCATGTAATTAGCATGTAATTAGCATGTAATTAGCATGTAATTAGCATGTAATTATAATATTATCTTCTGTTTTAGCAAAATATTTAACAAGTATAAACCATGTTATATTCATTAATGTAACTATCAATACTAATTAAAGCTAATACTCCATTTATAATTATATATTAAAATAATTTTGATATAGAACTAATTTTAAATTTACCATTGCTGTCAGAAAATAATTGTTTGAATTTATCTTTTGTTTTTTCATCAGGAGGAGGACTATCTTTATAAACTACTCTAATTATATCATCTATATTTTTATTATCTAAGCTTTTTAAGAATATATTAAAGGCTCTTAAATTTTCACTTTCATTAGAAGACTTAACACTGTTATCGTCATCTTTTTTATATAAGTATTCTAATTTAGATTTTTCTAATTTACCATTGGGAAAATATGATTTTAACATGCTTTCAGCAATAGTTTCATCAATATTTATTCCAACTTTATTGTATAATTTTATTAATTTATTTTTATCACCATCCATATCACTATGATTATAGCTAAACTTATATTTTGCTAAAAAATCTACGAATGTATTAACATCTCTTGTGGTAATATCTATATTTTCAGTGCTATGTGTTTCTCTTTGTTGTGTATCAAGAGTACCTTTGGCAATATCACTATATGATGTAATTAATTTTAGAACATCATCTTTTAATTCTAATTTATATTTTGCATTTAATAATTTTATTCTTTTTTTTATTATTTTTTCATCATCATATTCAAAAATATAACTTAATATTTTTCTTTGTATACTTTTTTTTTTCTTCTCAGCTTCCTCCTTCTGCCTCTTTTTCTCCGCCGCTGCTGCCTCTGCCGCTGCTGCCTCCTCATCTGCCTTCTTTGCTGCCGCCTCTTTTTTTGCTGCCGCCGCTGCTGCCTCCTCCGCTCTCTCCTTTTCTGCTGCCTCCTCCTCTGCTTTCTTCGCCGCTACCGCCTCTTTTTTTGCTTGCATATTTTTTTTGTTACTGTATACTCGCACTATTGCCTGAATCTTCGTTGCCGCCTTCACCTGTTCTTGTTGAAGGTTCTCCAGCCGCGCTCTCTCAATTTCTGCTGCCTTTTTTGCTACTTGTGCTTTATTTTTTGCATTATTAGCTGCTTGTTTTGCTACTTGTGCTTTATCTTTTGCTTCATTAGCTGCTTGTTTTGC
>Ga0209555_10000052_pt1 | contig 89598 bp, 75 predicted proteins | sample SaaInl85LU_5_DNA_FD_184643 | JGI IMG/M metagenome (GOLD analysis project Ga0209555, IMG submission 184643) | Marine microbial communities from expanding oxygen minimum zones in the Saanich Inlet - ESP_85LU_5_DNA (SPAdes) (version 2) | ecosystem: Environmental > Aquatic > Marine > Intertidal...
AGCTTCGGGTTATAGTGGTGCCGATTTGGTCCAAAATATTTATCAAAATATCAAGTACAATAATCAGCCAGTATGGAGTATCTGCCCTGTGCAGCCTGCAGTAGATATGGATATGGATAACATGTATTTCTTATCTGTTCGTCCGGATGCTGAGGCCAATGATACGATTTTCCTGCACGAGATTACCGATAAGGCGACTTCGGGCAACGCTACGCATACGCTCACAGTACTGGAGTCTACCGAAGAGTATGGTGTACCCCCAAGTGCTTTTCAACCTACGGAAGGATATCGCCTGCAAACCAATGATACCCGTGTACTGAGTGCGAGTCTGCATCAAGGTCAGATACAGTATGTGCAATCCACCATTGTGCCGGATAGAATAGCATCGGGTATCTATCACGGTACTATTTCTGATGTAGCTGCCTCTCCAAGTGTAGAGGGTCGCATCATATCCTCTACTGATATGGATTATGCTTATCCGTCTATTGCCTTTGCTGGAGAAACGGCAGATGAAAACTCCATGATGATGACCTTTTCACACGTAAGCGAGACAGATTTCCCAGGCACAAGTGCTATTTTTTATAATTTTAAAGATGGATTGTATGACAACTATAGCCCCGTAATGACGGTAAAAGAAGGCGAGAGTGAGATTAACTCATTTTTGGCAGACTCCATAGAACGATGGGGCGACTATACCGATGTGCAACCACAATATAATGACCTCGGCTCGGTATGGTTAGTAGGTAGTTATGGCGATGTAGATAGTAGAAATAATGTATGGATAGCCAAGGTGCGAGCTAACAATGTACTGCTCGGGGTAGAAGAGCTGTTTGTGTATCCAAATCCGGCCAATAATTTCGTGAAGATCTCAGCTGTATTTGACCGCAATGAACTTGTGAATATAGAACTGCTCGACTTGCAAGGCCGCGTGGTGAAAAAACTGAATAATCAGCGGGTAGAAAAAGGAAGTATTGAGTTTTTGGTAGATGTATCTGCGGTAGTGACGGGTAATTATGTGCTTACCATCACCTCTGAGGACGGAGCAACACGTCTCTCACAGAAAGTGCGAGTGGATTAGGCTAATCTATCTATCATACAAACAGAAGTTAAGAACAGCTTAAGTTAAATCTGCTTAATCTGCAGAACTCTTGTAGTAATCCAAAATCCACTACATTTGACCACAATGAATAAAATCCTAGTAATGGGAAGCGGTAGTTGGGGTACGGCATTGGTAAAAATACTGATGGAAAATACCACTATGCGTATAGACTGGTGGGTGCGTAGTGCCGAAATGGCTGAGCATATCAATGCCAAAGGAAGAAATCCAAAATATTTGCGAAGCGTACAACTTGACAAATCACGACTAACTGCTGGAAATGACATTGCAGCACTGGTAGCCGCTAATGATACCATACTGTTGGTTACGCCATCGGCCTTTGTATCAGACATACTCAATAAGCTCAACAATGAGCAGCTTAGAGATAAGAAAATTATATCTGCAATAAAAGGTGTAGAGCCAAACAGCCTGAAGATAGTAGGAGAGTACCTCTTCGAAAATAAAGGCGTGAAGGAACAAAATTTTGGGGTAATTACAGGGCCTTGCCACGCTGAGGAAGTAGCCCAAGAAAAACTAAGTTACCTCACCTTTGCGAGTACCAATACCGCATTTTGTGAGGAGATGTGTGCAGCCTTGGATTGTAGCTATATCAAAGTGACGCCAAGTGCGGATATATACGGTACGGAGATAAGTGCAGTGCTCAAAAATGTATATGCGATAGCCGCAGGAATGTGTCATAGCCTAGGTTATGGTGATAATTTTCAGGCGGTATTGGTTAGTAACGCTATTCGCGAGATAAAAAGATTTATAGCGGCGGTACATCCTATAGATAGAGATGCTGATGATAGTGCTTACTTGGGAGATTTGCTCGTAACCGCGTACTCGCAATACAGCAGGAATAGAACGCTAGGAGCGATGCTTGGCAAAGGGTATTCTGTACGGTCAGCACTTATGGAAATGGAAATGGTGGCCGAAGGTTACTATGCCACGGAAAGCATATACAAACTAAACCAAAACTACGGAGTGGATATGCCGATACTCACTTTTGTATATAATGTGATATATGGTAAGATGAATACTCAATCAGAAGCGACATTACTTACTCAAAAATTAAACTAAATCCATGCAAAAATTTCTCTCGACACTTATATACGGTACCTTAGCAGTAATCGTAATTATATATTTGTTTTCAGCTATGCATTGGCCTGGTTTTCAGGATGTTGCTTTAGGTATTCTTTGGTTGCATGTGGGAGCATACCTCATCTATTCTCTTACTGCCAAAGGACAAGAGCCACGTATCATTTATCCTTTGGGAGCACTTACCGTGGTGATATTGGTTAATATTTTCAAGCTTGGTGCCGATACCGCTTGGATAGCCTTTGCTGTTTACTTTTTCTGTGTAGGCTATGCGGCTTTTCACTTACTGGTTAAAAATTATATGGGTAAAAATGAAATATCATTTCTACCCACATTAAATGCCATAGTAGTAGGGGTGTATTTACTCGCGGGTATTATGAAAATAATGCACCTAGAGTTTGCCGATGTTCTTTTTATTGGCAGCAGTGGTGCGGTAGCCTTTATGCTACTACTCACAGGAGCTACTAAGGGATTAAAAAGACAGAAGTAGGGTTGGTCTATTTAACTAACTGCAGCATTCACATCCATCCAGCCGCCTCCGTTGTAGCATTCTATACCTTGGGCTTGTAAAAACCCAATGGCTTGCCCACTTCTGCCACCACTTAGGCAGCACAAAACGATTGGGTTTTTTATCGCCTCAAATTCGGCTATACGTTGCGGCACTTCGTTTAGCGGTATGTTGATAGATCCTGCCACGTTACCACCCATAAATTCTTCTGGTGTACGTACGTCTATAATCTTGGCTCCGTTCTGTATTAGTTCTTGTATGGTCATTATTGAATAGTTGATTAATTGAATCTTAATTTTTATAAGTCTGAGTTTTTTGCCTCAGCAAAAAGTGCTGAAGACTTTCCTATTAGACAGTTCGCATAGCTTTTAGCCCTCATAAGTAGGTCGTTGTTAACCGAAACTTGAGGGTACCCCAGTGCTGCCAGCTGTCGTAGTATGTTTTCTCGTACGTCTGCAGATTTGTAGGTTGTATCTAAAGTACCATCCACCACATTTATCTCAGCGGATGAAACACCTTCTATCTGAGTTATCTTAGTATTGATGCTATGAGCACATCCGCCACATTTTATGTTGGACAAGTGCAGTGTTTCTGATATCATAGTTCAAAGATAACGGGGTAGACTAGGTGTTTTGGTAACCAAGGTTACTCTAGACTTTATTTGGATTCTTTAGTGTGGTGCTAATAAGTTAGATTTATTCAGTAGTAGTAACTGTACTCTTCTGTTTTGTAGAAGCCAAAAAAGCCAAGACTAAATCCATAATAAAATCCTGATGCACTTATAGAAGGTATAAAGTCAGCAGATGCACTTTTATCCATTATTTCAGCCACATAATAGTCCCATTTAGAATCAAAAGGGCTGCACATGTAGCCAGCTTCTGCACCTGTATTTATACCTTGATGCTTAGCGTTACTCAATGGGATAAGTACACTCATTTTTAACCCTGCATCAAGTACGAGCTCATCACTAGTAAAGTTTATCTTGCCATACGGATCAGACTCTGGGTGTGTGGTGCTGCTTCCTGATCCTGCGAACAAATCGTCAAAAGGGTGTAGTGTAGGATAGAGCTGTTCTTTTTTTTCGTACTTCAATTTTGAAAAATTAATGCCTAAACCTACAAAAGGCGAGATTTCTACTGTCTTACTTTTGATTAAATCTTCGGCGTATTTCACGTGAACGGCATTTCCTATTCTAAGCGAGTAGTTTATACTATCTGTAGCAATGATGTTGAACGAACTCAGATTAAATCCGAAAGACCAATAACTGTTTTCTTGCTGGGAGTGGAGAAAAGCAAATTGAAATATATCAGGTCTATCACTAAAAGTATTGTTAGTGTTAGTTTAAAATAATTGATTGAAGTCATTCATCCCAATTTTTCTTAGGAGATTCCCCGCGTCTATGGAGAAAAAACCTTTTGGCTCAGATGCTTGTAGTCTCAGAGCTTTAGGTTTACTCTTGGTGATTACCAAAGAGTCGCCAGGTTCACTTACTGAATATATGTAATTTGCATTCACGTATGTTGTCTGCTCGTTTTCTTCATAATCATACGTCCATCTAATCGAGAGGGTGTCATTGTAACAACGTGATCGTCTGAATTGATACTTGGTCCAGATCCCTGAAGGTTGGCCGTTCACATAATGTCCTAGGATCATAGTGTCAGTTCCATTCCACTGATATTCTATATGTACACCGCTAAAGTCTGTTGTGATTCTCTTAGTCTGAATTCCAAATTGTCCAGGAATTTTATCGTAAATGGTCCATGTACCATAAGGTACGCTATCTCTGAACTCCCCAGAGTAACGGATTAGGCCGTTGTTATAATATACTGTGAATTTGCCATTTGGCTCAGCGTGTTTTTTTAACGTCTCTTTCCAGAATCCTGTTTCCCAGTAGCCAAGATCATAATCATATTGTGCTAAAGCGGTAAGAGGCAGCAGCGATATTAGTAAGAGTGTTTTTTCATATCTACAATGATAAAACTTTAAATACGGGCAATCTATTGTGCTCCTTCTCATAATGTGAGCTATGCTTATATATCCATTCCAATTGTTCTGCGGCGGTCATTTCCTTGCCATCATCTCGGATTTTACTTTTTGCTAGTTCAAAATCTGCCTTGAGCTTTGTGTTTTGAGCTAATAACTCTGCCGCCTTATCCTCAAATACATACGGACTATAATGCTCTTTTTGCTGCAGCACAGCGTCAAAAAAGTTCCAATTGAAATACGAGTCTGGACCTTCGGGTTCTAGCATTTCAAGAATAAAACGGTCTTTGTCTGTTTCCATAGGAATGAGATAGTCTCCCTTGCGAAAAGTCCACGCAATGGTGTCTAGTTTAGCACTAGTCTTAGAGTGTAGGTAGTGCTTTTCGTAAGGTGTCTTTACGGTCTTGAAAGAGTCTACGATGTAAGACGCTACACGAATGGTTGAATCTTTTTCGAGTTCTATGAGTTGCACTCCGTTCCATCTTAGTCGGTCTTCTACGGCAGTAAAACCTCGTCGAAGTAGGTAGGCTTTTGGTTTGCTTCTGTGTTTAGAAGCGAGCATGCTCCCTTTATAAAACATGTTCTTAGTCACAGGTTTAGTCCTATCGTAGTAGAGTCTGTCCTCGCCCGTTACTTCACTTTTCTTGTAACCATATTCGTATCCTTTAAACTCCATCTGTACAAAATCAAAATTGTCGACTCGCCAGTCTATCGGCATACTATCTGCAGTGGCTACCGCTTGCTTTTGAGCATCTCTAGATTGTTGTATTACTGTACTCTGCTCGTATGCATACTCTATTGAGCTAAGCAGATAATCATACGTTGCTTCCACTCTTTGTTTGAATGGTTTGAGCATATGCGTCTCCGTGATAAAACCATAAATGTTATGCAGGGTTGTTAGTCCACTGCTATATCTTGGTGAATCATAAAAAGTAGCATACGAGTCTTTCAGTGGTCCGCCCCAGTGGTTTACATAAGGCACTATCTCATTGCCCTTGGCTTTCATTCTACTCTTTATACCAGGAATCATTTTACTGCGTAAATGTTTTCCCATTACTCCACCGAGCTTATCAGGTTGAGTGCTCAGGTAGGTCATCGTGTATTGGTAGTCGGCACCATTGCTCACGTGTGTTTCTATGTATAGATCTGGGTCTATGAGTTGGAGCAGTTTTGTAAAGCTTTCAGCGTTTCGGCTATCGCACTTCACAAAGTCACGGTTGAGGTCTAGGTTCTGAGCATTGCCTCTAAATCCATACTCCTCAGGGCCATCTTGATTGGCCCGGGTAGTGCCATTCCTATTTATGGCTCCGCCAATGTTATAGTACGGAATGCATACCAAGATACAACTATCCAAAAGTTCTTTTCGCTCCATAATGATGTCCCTAAATAACATCATACTAGCATCTACACCGTCAGGTTCTCCAGGATGTATGGCATTGTTAATCAGTATGATAGTCTTTTCCGTCTTGCTTAGTTCTTTTAACTTCTGGCCATATTTGCTAAGGGTAATGGTGTGAAGTGGAATTCCAGCATCGGTCATCCCGTATTCCTCCATCTCAATATTTGGGCTAGAGTTAGCAAGATCCAGCCACCATGTTATGCCTTCGTGATATGAAGCCGATTCTGTGCCTTCAGATTTTTCAAATATGGTTTGGGAAATACTTTTAGACTCTTGGGAACATGCCCATAAAGACCATACGACAATTAGAGGATACAGATACTTCATACGCCAAAAGTAATATTCCCCTTTATAACTTCATTGTGAGGTTTATGTTCCTCTGCGTTATCCCTAATCAAATTCTTCAATTAGAATGCCCATCTTACCTTGTTGAGCGTCACGTACAGCTTCCATGAGTTCAGTTTGATTGCTCATCACAAAAGGTCCGTATTGTGCCACAGGCTCATTAATAGGCTCACCGCTTAATACGATGTATCGCGTTTCTGCTGTAGCCGTTAAGTCAATGGTGTCGCCGTCTAGCTGATAAATACCCATATCCTTAGTAAGTAATTGACCTCCAGTGGTTTTGATCGACCCCTCTAGCACGTACACCAATACATTGTAGGTAGCTGGCACGGGAATCTGTACAGCTCCATCTTTTTGCAGTTCACCGCGTAGGAGTAGTTGCGGGCTGTAGGTAGGAGCAGGGCCTTTGGTTCCTTTGTATTCGCCGCTTACTATCCATATTTTGCTTTTGTCTTCTGCTACAAGAGGTGTGTCTTCTAGCTGAATGGGCTGATAGTAAGGAGCAGCCATTTTATGCTTGGCGGGAGCATTTACCCAAAACTGAATAAACTCTAACTCGCCGCCTTCGGCTACCATATCTTTTGGGAATCGCTCACTATGAGTGACACCGCGTCCTGCAAACATCCACTGTGTGCCCCCGGCATGTACGGTGGCGTGTTCACCTAAGGAGTCTCTGTGCTCCACTGCTCCTTTGAACACAAAGGTGACGGGCGAAAATCCTCGATGCGGATGTGGTCCTACGCCTGCTTCTTGCGGTCGCTGCCCACCTGGTAGGTGATTATGCCAATGATGTATGAGCAAAAACGGGTCAACGTTTTCTATGGTTCTATTGGGAAGAGGTTGGTCTATTAAGTGGCCGCCCATGTTCACTTTGTCAGCGGGGTAAATGCGTTGTAAGCTTCTATGTTTCATTATGAAGGCAAAATTACATGTATATACACGTAATTTATATTAATTTATCTTATAGACTTATATTGTTCGTATTATTTCTCTGGATTGGGCCGGTACCTGCGGTGCATACCGATGAGTAGTTTGCGGAGTAATTGGTCTTTGCAAAGGCGGTAGTGGGAGTGGGTAGGCTTGCGGAAAAGTGCACTTAGCTCGTGTTTGCCAAATTTCATGTCTCCAAGCATTAAGGTTTCAAGAATATCCTCATCTTTCCAGTTCATCGCAATTTTAAACTTGCGTAGAATGATATTATTGGTCAAAATTTCTTCGGGTTCGGGTTGAGCTCCTTCTCGCTTACCTCTTTTTAGGTTGATTAGTCCATTCAGAAAACCCGCCAGCTCACGATGTGTTGCTTCTCTAAACTCATCGTTATCATCGGCATATAGGAGTGCCTTTACGTCAAAAAGCTTAATTTTTATACCACCCGATACAAAGATGTCGAGCATTTCTTGGTTTTTAAAATCAAAGGCGTAGCGTGTACGGCGTAGTATGTCGTTGGTGGTCATGTAACTTAGCGAAGGTAAGGCTAAAAAGTGTTTTAGTGGTGATGCTTTGGTTGATGCATTTGCCTTTTATCAATATTTATCTTAAACTTTGGCTCATGACGAATAAATTTGCCCCAATGTCTCGCGTAGCCATACACACACTCGGATGTAAGCTCAATTTTTCGGAGAGTAGCACCATTGTTCGCCAGTTAGAAACCAATGGTTTTGAGCGGGTAGACTTTTCGGATGAGGCTGATATCTATATTATCAACACATGCTCGGTAACCGATAATGCTGATAAAAAATGCCGTACGACGGTAAAAGGTGTATTGAAGCAAAATTCGGAGGCGTATGTTGTGGTAATAGGATGTTACGCACAGCTCAAACCCAAAGAGATTTCGGAAATACCCGGAGTAGATATGGTACTTGGGGCGGCCGAAAAATTTAATATGATAGAGCATCTTCATTCGTTAAAAAAAGAAGAAAAGGCCATTGTATTTAATAAGAACATAAAAGAGACACAAGATTTTATTCCGGCATTTAGCTATGGCGATAGAACGCGAAGTTTTCTCAAAGTACAGGATGGTTGTGATTATTTCTGCTCCTTTTGTACCATACCTTTAGCAAGGGGCAAGAGTAGAAATGCAACTGTAGCCCAAACAGTGGCAAAAGCCAAAGAAGTGGCAGCTACCAAGATAAAAGAAGTAGTCATCACAGGAGTCAATATTGGCGACTTTGGTGCAGACCAAGATTATGCAGAGACTTTTTACGACCTCATTGTAGCGTTGGACAAGGTAGATGGTATAGAACGCTATCGCATAAGTAGTATAGAGCCTAACTTGCTTAGCAATGAGATAGTAGACTTTGTAGCAGCGAGTGACAAATTTGTTCCTCATTTTCATATTCCTCTCCAGAGTGGCGATGACGAGATCCTAACCAAAATGCGTCGGAAGTATCTCAGTGAGTTATACACCGATCGTATCGCTCGTATCAAAAAACAAATGCCCGATTGCTGCATAGGTGTAGATGTGATAGTGGGTTTCCCGGGAGAGACAGAAGAACATTTTCTGAACACCTATAAGTTTCTGAATGAGCTAGATATAAGCTATTTACATGTGTTTCCTTATTCTGAGCGTAATAACACTACGGCTAAAAAAATGGCAGGAAAGGTGACTAAGGCAGAGAAGACAGATAGAGCTCAACGATTACGTATACTAAGTGCTAAGAAGAAACGCTTTTTCTATGAAACTCAATTGGGTAAGCCCATGACTGTGCTATGGGAAGAGGAACGTCAAGGTAATAATATGCAAGGATTCTCTGAAAACTATATTCGTTTTGAAGCACCTTATGATGCTGCAAAAGTGAATACATTAGAATCACTCACATTTGACGAGATAAATGAAAGCGGACTGGCTAAATCAAGTCTGAAGGAGCATCTGCAGTAGCTCTGATTTTATAGCCTAATAATACCAATACGATCAACAGCACAAACCCTAGTGTGCTTATAATGAGGCCCGTGGACCAATACTGGGGTGCGTAGGTAAGTGATAGTGTAGACCCTATTTCTGATTGTATCGCCAACTTTCCGTTGTCATCCGTTGTTTTTCCACCAATGCATTGCCAATATGGGCTAAAGTTCAACATTGTTTTTGTGGTTTCATGTGTTGCAATCAATTGCACTTTACCTTGCCTATTGGCTACTATATTAGCATCAAAGATTGCCGTGTTGGTGTTATGCTTAATATGGTCGAGTAGCGGGTAGTTGGTGTTTACGAGGTGCTTGTCCGAAGCAATGAGGATGTGCTGATATTGTTGAGTTTGGTCTTCTATGGCCACTATCGCGGAGCCGCTTAGCATTTCATTGCGGTTGTATGATTGCTCAATGTCTTCGGTGTTTTGAGATGTGGTGAAACTCTTGCTTATGCTTAGCACATTAGCGGTATTGTATCCTAATGAAATGAGGAGCAGAATAGCCACATGATTCAAGTTGACGTCTACTTTTTTTAGTGCGAAAGGAATGATGAGAAGTAGAGCTAAAATAGGACCGATTAAAAAACGATATGGAGCTCTAAAGTTTTCGAATACGGGTAAATATGTGTTGGCTAAGTACCAGGGGTTGGCATAATTAGGTGAATTCCCCATCCCAAACCAAACGAGAATGGCGATGACTAAGAGAAGAAACTTCCAATTGGCAAGTCGAGGTAAAAAGTATAGAGCCATAATAGGAACTATAAGACCGATTCCTATTCCGTGTTCCCACCAGCCGTGATATGTTACACTTTGGCTTGCGGAATATGGCTTGGCATCTACCAAGGCTAAAAACAATTCTTGAAGGTTGATACCTGCCACATCATTAAATACACGGGGGCTACCTCCGAACACATCAAAAAACGGATAAATTTTAACGCCCATAAGCAGAATACTTCCTATGCCCAATCCAGCCTGAAACAGAGAGAACCGATACCGCGGCCACGTAGCTGCAAAAATGATAGGAACAAGACAACATAGGGTAATCATAAGCACAGGCAATGAACCGCCTAGTATCATCTGGCTATATACGATTATTATCACTAGACTATTCTTCCAGTTTATGCCATTCCTATATTGGTGATAGATACTATAACCCAACAAGGGCAAAAGATGAAAGTATAAGAAATTGGAATGGCCAGCCTCTATGATATGGTGGGCAAAGTATCCCAAACTGCCGTATGTTAGAGCTAAGAGAAAGGAAATAATCGTGTTGGGGAAAATACACTGTGATAATCTGTAACAGAAATACATGCCTACGCCATAAGCAGCCAAAACTGTTATCTTGTGGCCAATAACCGCACCAAATAGGAGCGGGAATATATTGAATATACCAAAGGTCATACTCTGAGGATCGGCCCATAAATCTATGCCTCCATTCAAATTTTGGAGGTACATAGGAAACTGACCGTACTTAAAAATTAACAGCCGAATAGCCTCGTATGATGTATAAGTTAGCGAATGATCCAGAGAGCCAAATTTGCCCCAGTGAAATGGAAGCCATAGTCCTGTTATCAAAAGAGCATACCCAACCAAGCCAACAGGAACAGCCCACGGTGCATTTCGTTTGAAATAATCTGCAAGTTTTCGTAAGTGATTCAGGATGTTTTCGGGCACGTTACTTTTTTTGTCAAAACAACACAATTTATTTGAAATACACGAGAGGTATTATTGAAATGACAGCTCAAACAAACCTTGTCTGGCGTGTTTCTATGAAAGTTCTTTTTCGTGTTCTTAATTTTAGGCCGTTAATTCGCACCAACATAAAAATATGTATCCTACTTTATACGACGCAGTGCTCGATCTTTTTGGACTGAGTATTCCCCCTTTCAAAATTGTAATGATGTTTGGTTTTTTCGTGGCATTGGCTTTTTTGGCTGCGAATTGGGTGATGACACTCGAGTTCAAGCGTAAAGAAGCCTTGGGAGAGGTGAAGGCATTTCAAAAACCAGTGGAAAAACCAAATGCCGTGTGGGAATATATTTCTGCAGCTATCATTGGTTTTATATTCGGATTCAAGATTATCTATCTGGCCTTAAATTTTAGTGAGCTATCCGCTAATCCTCAGGCATTTATACTGTCTACCGAAGGTTCACTGCTCTGGGGAGTCCTGCTTGCGGGCGTATTTATCGGGATGAAATACTATCAGCTGAGCAAGGAGCCCGAATATGTGGAAGGTAAGACATATACTTTTCATCCTTACATGATGATGGGGAACCTCACCCTCATTGCAGCCGTAACAGGATTTGCTGGGGCTAAACTTTTTCATCATCTAGAGGAATATGAGAAGTTATTCCAAAACCCCATGATTTTATTTATAGATCCATTCAGTGGGCTTACATTTTTTGGTGGTCTTGTAGGTGGAGCTATTGGAGTGTTGTGGTATACGGGGAAAAATGGTGTGAACTGGAAGCATATGCTTGACATAGGTGCTCCTGCTATGATACTCGGATATGGTGTAGGACGAATGGGATGTCATTTTAGTGGCGATGGAGACTGGGGTATAGAGAATCTTGCTCCAAAACCTGATTGGTTGAGCTGGTTGCCGGATTGGGCTTGGGCGTATGACTATCCTAATAACGTACACGGATGGATATTAGAGAATCCTGTGTGGCCTACTCCCGTATACGAAATAGCGATGGCACTTACCATTTTTGTAATACTGTGGTCCGTTCGTAAGAAATTTGCACCTGGTGTTTTATTTTCTATCTATTTCATCTTCGCGGGTATCGAACGATTTTCGATAGAGAGCATACGTGTGAATCCAGATCAATTTAAAGGAGTATCATTTACACAAGCGGAGATTATCTCGATGGCGATGATGCTGTTTGGCGTTATTGGGATTTTTTATTTCAATCGCATTGCCAAAAAAGAAACGAGTGCTTAATCCTTAGTAAGGAGTTACTCGCACCTTCTTTCTTTTCAGTCGGGTATTATTTGTTTTGGCAATTACATCCTTGGTTCGCTCCTTTTTTATAGCGACAAAAGTGCATTCCAATTTGGATTCTATGAAGCCTACTTCGTAAGGTTTTAACCCAGCTTGTTTCATCATTAGCCCCGCCACATCACCTTTAGATATTTTGTCTTTTTTGCCTCCTGATATGAAAAGCGTAGCCCACTCTGACGGTTGCAATGCCTTATTGATTGCAAGTTTAGTCTCGGGAATATCCGGCATATATTCGGGTACTTCTTGGCCTTTTTGTGCGAGAATATAGGCAGTTCCTTCGGCATTCATACGAGCAGTACGTCCGTTACGGTGTATGTATTCTTCCTTCCTACTAGGTAGCTCATAATGGAGAATGAAACCGAGTTCAGGTACATCTATGCCGCGAGCTGCCAAGTCGGTAGCTAGTAGTACTTGATGCGTGCCATTTCTGAATTTGATGAGTGCACTCTCTCTATCACGCTGTTCTAATCCGCCATAAAATACACCGTGAGACACGCTGTGTTGCGATAGGAAATCGGAAACCGCACCAATAGTATCTTTGAAATTACAAAAAATAATGCCTGGCACATTGCCTATATGTTGTAAGGTTTGGATGAGGTGTGGTAGCTTTTCCCCATAAGGGGCCACTGTGAGTACTTCCGTGAGCTTACTCTCCTGCGTGGCCAAAAAGTTGACGTTAATCGGATGATTGAGTTGGGTATACGTAGGGATGTCTACCGCCTGAGTTGCAGAAGTGAGGATTTTCTTCTCTACGGCCGATAGGTGGTCAATAATCGCAATCATCTCTCCTTCAAAACCTATCTCCAGCGACTTGTCAAATTCGTCTAAAATAAGCGTTTTGATGTGGCGAGTTTCAAAAGCTCCGAGATGAAGGTGGTCGGCAATTCTACCCGGAGTGCCTACTAATATAGCCGGGCGAGTTTCGATGTCTCTTCGGTCTTGGGAGCTACTTCGTCCTCCATATACTACGTTAGTTTTGTGCCCGGAACCCATAGAGCGTGCTACTTGCTCTATCTGTATAGCAAGCTCACGAGTAGGTGCTATGATAATGGCTTGTATCTCTTTTATTTCAGGGTTAAGCGACTGTACTAGCGGTAATAAAAAAGCCAATGTTTTGCCACTGCCCGTGGGGGATAGGAGTACAATGTCATTTTGCTTCGCAAAGGCAGATTGGGTTTGTAGCTGCATCTCGTTGCATTGTACTATCCCTAATTTATTTAGGATTTCAGCCTGTGTTTTTATACCGTTCATATTGGAGGGACAAAGCTACGTATAATAAGTACTGGATTGTTTCGTCTTTCTAATACAGCACCCGATGCCCCAGACCACGCTCACTAATAATGTCTGATAAGGATTTTTCCTCTAGTTTGCTGTCTAGCCAGCCGATGATGTCAAAGTAAAAAAATGGACGTTGTTCGAATTTGTTTTGAGCCACTTTGTACATGGCAGTTCTCAGATTGGCCAACTCGTTTTTCACCTCGATAGTGGGGAGCTTAGCACAAAGACGTAAAAACTGCATAATCTCTACTTGAAATTGGTCTAGTTGCTTATTGCGGGCGAGGTAGCTATACACACTGCGTATATTCTCAAAAATGTACTCGGTTTCTTGTAGTTCGAAAAGTGATGTTAGCTTGAGAATACGTGAGAATATCTGTAAATCTGGTCGGCCGGTAATATCCATATTGTAGATAATCTTATCTAAATAGAAAATACATTTTTGATGGTCTTGGTGACCAAAGTAGATGCACGCTATTTTGTAGTAAATGCTGTTTACATATCCCGCATTGTGTTTCTTATTGAGTTTTTCAAGAGGCTCTAATATCTTATTAATCAGTGATATGCCGCCTTCAAAATCGCCCCGAATGGTGTGTAGGTTAAGCGAGTGGGTAAGGATGTACTTGAAATGCGTTTCGCGTAGCAAATGGATGTCTGGCAGGCTGGTATCGAAAGATAATGCCTCAAACTTAGTAAGAAGTATGGCATACTTTTTCGAAGCATTGAGTCGGTAAAGGCAAAGCAACTGATAATTGAGCAGTTTGAGGTAAACTTCCTTGTAATGCTTATTTAGTTCGTAGTCTTCATATATATGCACCAATGATGAGGCGTACTTGTAGCTTTGCAAAAAATTACGCTGAGCATAGTGGTAGTGATACAGCATTCTGTTATACACAATCCTATTAAACAAGGATAACTTTGAATAATGCACATCCTCGGTGATACGATGCAGCTCTTGCTCTAGTTGGTAGTATTCTTCTTCGTTTTTACTGAATCTATGTTTCAGGTAGAATTGCCTGAACTGCAGGTATCCATCCATCAATCGCTTGGTTTGCGGATTGATATCGCTATAAAGTCTAAACTCCGAAACCATCTCGGGTTTAGACATCGTTTCGTAATAGTAGGTTTCTTCGTCTACCAGTACGGCGTCGTTTATGATTTTATTGGTTGTCTTAAAATGGATGGCCTTCTTCTTCCACTTTTCGGCTTGTTCTGGTAGGTTTAGTCCTTTCAGAATGCTGTAATTCTTGAGCAAGTTTCGGTATTCTTCAAAAGGAGTAAGCACTTGCTGTGCACGCAGGTGTTCTAATATTTTGGTGTATAACTCATTTTGCACATTGGCTAGTTGATGTGTTTTAAGTTTTGGGATAGCTTGGAGCAGTGTGGTGCTGTCGTATTTCTTTTGTTTGAGTAGTATTTGGTATACTTTCACATAGAAATAGGTGCTATACGGCTCCCGGGACCACTTACGCGACAGTAATAACTTCTGCGACTTATTGAGTGAGTTGATTAAGGTGAATAAGTCATTTGTTTTTTTATGCTTCATAAAAATGGTAATGCAAATATCTAATAATCTTTTGTTTGTGTTATTTTTATGAAAATATGTGTCGTATAAAATGGTATTTTTGATTTGTGGGTATTAATAATTTTTTGCCCCTTCGTGTCAGTGTTTTAGTATTTGTGAAGGCTTCTTGCTTAAAGCATTGAGCTATTTGCGGTTCGCACTGTTTTAGTTTAATAAAAATTTAACTTAATTGTCCAAATACAAATAAATCGATTTGGGAAAAAAAATTAACTTTATTGTTCTGACCTTGTTAGTGCTACTGAGCCTAGTGATGGCAAGTAATTATACCGAGCTAAGCAGTGCCATAGATGGTGCAGATACAGCTTGGATGCTTGTATCGAGTGCTTTAGTACTTTTAATGACACCCGGTTTATCTTTCTTTTATGGAGGTATGGTGAATAAGAAGAGTATCATCTCTACCATGTTACAGAGTTTCATTGCTCTTGGAGTGATTAGTGTCTTATGGGTCGTAGTAGGTTTTAGTTTAGCCTTCGGTGATAGTATAGGTGGTATTATTGGTAACCCACTTACCTATTTCAATTTTAAGGGAGTAGGGGCGGAGCCCAATCCTGAATTCTCGGCTACTATTCCATTCCTACTTTTTGCCATGTTTCAGCTCAAGTTTGCAATTATTACTCCTGCACTTATTACAGGTAGTTTGGCGGAGCGTATACGTTTTAGAGCGTATATACTTTTTATGGTATTGTTTAGCGTACTCATTTATAGCCCACTTGCTCATATGACTTGGCATCCAGAGGGTATCTTTCGTAATTGGGGTGTGTTAGACTTTGCTGGAGGTACAGTAGTACATATGTCGGCTGGATTTGCTGCTTTGGCAGGAGCAGTATTTCTCGGTAAACGAAAAGAACATTCAGAAACACCAGCTAACGTACCTTATGTTATACTGGGAACAGGATTATTATGGTTTGGTTGGTTTGGGTTCAATGCAGGTTCGGCTCTCGGAGCCAACGGTGATGCCGTTATCGCTTTTGCTAATACGAATGTAGCATCTGCTACGGCTATGATAACGTGGGTTTTTTATGAGCGAATGGTCGGACGTAAGATGTCTGCTATAGGTGCTTGTATAGGTGCAGTCGTAGGACTTGTAGCGATAACTCCTGCTGCTGGATTTGTAAATATAGGTCAATCGATATTTATCGGTTTTGTAGCATCATTAGTTAGTAATTGGGCTATTCGCCTTAGAACTAAATCAAACTTGGACGATACACTAGATGTATTCCCAAGTCACGGTGTAGGAGGAGTAGTAGGTATGATACTTACCGCGGTATTTGCTGCCGAAGTAGGATTGGTGTACGGAGAAATAACTACATTTATGTATCACATGCTTGCTTTGGTAATCGTTTCTATATTCACCTTTGGTGGTAGTTGGTTGCTGTACAAATTTGTAGATATGCTCATCCCTATGCGTGTACGTTCGGATCAAGAAGATAGAGGGCTAGACATTAGCCAGCACGGCGAGCAAATGCTCTAAGGTAGATTAGTAACTACTCAGTATTCGCTGCTTGAGCATTGTCGATATCCGTCGGCCGTACCCAGATGCATCACAGCTGTAGGTGTCGTACTCTTGCGTAGTTAGCATACCAAGTACCGCTCCTGTTACTTGGTTCTTGAACACAATGTCTTTTTGAAAGAGGGTATTCACCGTAGCTTCTTTTTCCTCAGAAGTTTGTTGACTAAAATCAACCTTGTTTCTCTGGAGACAGGTTTTGAACATAGCTGTAATAATCTCATGCTGAAATTTGAGAATAGGGCGTAACGTATCATTCTGAAATTGTTCTGCCGTGGTGATGTTAAGAGTTTTGTTTATCGTGCTGATAGATGGGCGTAAGCCGAGAATCCCTTGTGTGCGGTGCATATCATTAATCAACCTTTTTAAACACCAATAGTTCAGTGCCATCTTCGTCATACATAAAGAGCTGTAACACTTCTATTTTGTATGACCTTACACGTGCTAAATTGGCGTTGAATTGATTGCTCAATTCCATATTCTGACACATCATTTTAGTGCCTGCCAGTGGGCCAAATTTTAAGTCAGTGGGGGTAAGTATTTCTAGAGATATTTCCGTGCCTACGCTCGTAATAGGAGCGAAGTATGATACCATGGACCCTGAGCATATGAAGTGGATGAGCACCCAATTCCCCCGTGGGCAATACCTATACTGTCCCAACGGAAGTCATCTAGCAATGTATGATGATCAAGAAGCGTTTTTTGAAGGACTTATTGGCTGGATAAAGGGTGTGGATGAGAACAAGGAATAATCTTTGTGGATGTTTTTAATGATTTTGTCTTGTTGATTGAAAGACGATGTCCTGTTATAGTCTTCTGTCGATGATTGCATAGTTTAATCATGAATATCTATCCTCCAGCATGACTTTTTTTTACTTGCTAACCTCAAAGTGTCCATTGCTCAACAAAAAATAGATGCACCAAAATATTTTTCATTCATTTTGCGTAATATTGCCAACTAAGATACACGAAATACATTCATGAAATACGTAATTAGAATTGTCCTTTTAGCAGTAATAGCAGTGTTGGCTTACTTGTCTATAAACACCGTAGCATCTGACATCAAATATGCAAAAGAAGTAGAGGAGAAAGAAGCAGCCGTAATTGCTAAGTTGAAAACGTTGAAAGACGGACAAATGGCTTACAAAGATGCGAACGGCAGATTTGCAGACAACTTCGACGACCTATTAGATTTCATGGAAAATGGACAGAAAAAGGTGTTGATACAGAGTGGCTCTGCAGACGACTCGACTACCGTAGTAGTGACCTCAGAAAAATTAGTAAGTATAAAAGAATCACTTTTTGCAGAAGTGGATGTTCCTAGTCTGAAATACCTTCCGTTCCACGCTGATTCGGTAGTATTCAAAATTGCAGCTGGTGAAATCAAGAAAAATAACGTTACTGTTCCTGTTTTTGAGATCAAGGATCCTAAGCCATTCAGCATACAACGTCAAGAAAAAAACGATCCGCTTAAGGTAGGTTCTATTTTTGAGGTGAATTATAACGGTAACTGGAACTAAGTAGGTCTGAATAGACCATTCCAGATGAGCGAACAAATAACGTATCATAACGCTCTGAGCGACCGTCTGGTGGTGTGTCATTTTACATCACATACACAGTTTGTGGTTTATAGCAAAGAGCTGATTATCAAGTATCAAAGCGTAACTACTGATGGTGAACTTCCTCCTCTCTTGGTTAATGCTATTTTTAGTGAAACGCACCTCGTACGTGTAGCGGATAAGTTTACATTGGCTCCATTAGGTGAGGTAGATTATTCACCTTATTTCAATTTGAATCACAGAGAAGGGCACAATCTAGCAACGGAGGATACCGAACTTTTCACAGTAGTATACAACGATACACCTCTTGCTGTGCAAGGGCAGTTGGTAGGCGAAAAACTCACTACGGATATTAGCTTAACCTATCACTACGGATTATCCAAAGCACATAAAAATGCTCTTTACTTTTATTTAGTAGACGATATACTTACAATATTGGCGTGGCACAAAGGGGAGTTTATTTTAGCTAACAGATATGCCGTAGCTAATGATGAAGAGCTTTTTTACTACGTGATGTTGGTCATTAATCAATTAGAGTTATCGGCATCAGACCTGCATTTCGAATTAATAGGATCTTCATCACAGTATGAACAATACACTGGGTTATTCAAAAAGTATGTTTCTCCGCTTCAAAGCACGCAAAGTGCTAAAACATCGAGTGATGATGCCTCTAATGTTCTAGCTCAATTTTTTGGTACATGCGTATTGTAAGTGGTGAGCACAAAGGGTTTAGATTCCCACAACGGAATATGCCGCACGCCAGGCCTACGACCGATAGAGCCAAGGAAGCACTTTTTAATATACTTGATCAACGCTATCACTATGATGAGCTTAAGGTGCTGGATTTGTATGGTGGCTTAGGCAGTATTGCCTTAGAGTTTTGTTCAAGAGGCGTTCAGAATGTTACTGCTGTAGATGCAAGCAGAAAATCTGTAGTTTACATCAAAGAAGTAGCCGAAAAGTTAAAGGCTCCACTGACGGTTACTCAAATGAAGGTATTGCCATTTTTGAAAAAAACGGAAGAACAGTACGACATCATTTTTGCAGACCCTCCGTATAATATGGCAAAAGAGATAGACTTGCTCATCTCCCAATTAGCCGATAATCAACCTTTTACATCTGAGGGTGTTTTTATACTAGAACATCAGTCCATGTCTCAAATAAATCATCCTGCCATAACCGAAACGCGTCACTATGGTCAGAGTACCTTTTCTTTTTTTAACTTCGTATAAGTATGAGCAGAAAAGCACTTTTCCCTGGGACCTTCGACCCGTTCACCAATGGACATCTCGATATCGTACAGCGAGGACTTAAGATTTTTGATGAGATAGTAGTTGCTATAGGAGTAAATAGTGGTAAGAAACATCTTTTTGACTTAGAACAACGTACACATTTTTTGGAATTGCTTTTTGGTGACGAGCCGCGAGTAACGGTAGTTCATTATGAAGGACTAACTGCTAAATTTGCAGAGAGCATAGGTGCACAATTTATACTAAGAGGGCTGCGTACCACACAGGATTTCACCTATGAACAGCAGATTGCCTATGTGAACGAGGACCTAACGGATGCTGTACAAAGTGTATTTGTAATGAGTGATCAGAAAAATGCTTCTGTAAGTTCTACCATTGTACGTGACTTAATTAAGTACCAAGGTGCTTACGAGCGTTATATTCCCGAGGTGATATATAAAGAGATAAATAAAGGTTAGTTGCCTTTACAAAAAGTCGACTTTGCCCGTATCTAAATTGTAATATGCAGGCACAATAGTGACACCACTATTAGCAATGGCATCGCGTATGATGTCCGAGCGTGATTCTAAATCGTTCACTGTTTTTTGAGCGTTGATTTTTACGACGTCATTTACCGAAGAACCCGAAGGAGCTGAAGCTAAGGCCGGAGTAATATGAGATAAAAGATGATTGAGATTATATCCATTATCACCGCCAGCTAGAGCAGCTGTCACTGCACCACAACTCTGATGACCAAGTACCACTATTACCTTGCTTCCGCAGTGAGCTACGGCATATTCTATACTTGCTATAGTAGATGTATTTGCTACATTGCCTGCTACACGTAACACAAATAATTCGCCTAGCCCAGTATCAAAAGCGAGCTCCGGAACTACTCTGCTATCAGCACAACTAAGCACGATAGTGTGGGGTTGTTGCCCATTAGTCAGCTCTTCTCTGCGTTCTGCGTTTTGAAGCTTTCCTTCTAATTTATCGGTAATAAATCGCTCATTACCCGCTTTTAGTCTATCTATTATCTGTGCGTTGGTCATTGGTGGTTTTTTAAAATTGTTGGGCCAATAGTACCGAAAATTATTCGAAGTTATCCCACCATCTTTGATCGTGACGGTCAGCTACGCTAAATAGTTGACCAATTGGTGGTGTAGATACCAGGTAGTTTTTTTTCTGAGCTTCGGAAGTAAATCGGTTTATGGGTTCTTTCCAGTGGTGCATAGCAAGGGCAAAACCGCCCCAGTGTACGGGCATTATTTTTCGTACGCCTACGTCTTCTGCTGCTTGTACGGCTTCCTCGGGGTACATATGAATGTCGTGCCACGATGTGTTGTACTGACCACATTCCAAAAATGCAAAATCAAAAGGACCTAACTGTTTGCCGATTTCTGTAAAATGTGAGCCGTATCCGCCGTCGCCACTAAACCATATTTTCTCCATAGGAGATGTAATCGCCCACCCTCCCCATAAACAGCACGACTGGTCGCTGATGGCCCTGCCGGAGGCGTGTCTTGTTGGTGTGAAGGTGATGTTCAGTTCGTTAAAAGTGTGCTGCTCCCACCAATCAAATTCTCGGATGACATCGGAGGACATGCCCCATTTTTGGAGGTGTCTGCTCGCTCCGAGTGCTACGTAGTATTGCTTCACTTTAGGTTTTAGTAGGTTTATACTTGCCATGTCCAAATGGTCGTAGTGGTCGTGGGTCAACAGTACAAGGTCGATAGGCGGTAGCGTGTCAATTATGTCCAACGTATTTTCCGAAAATCGAGGTACTGCAAAAGGAGAAACCGGTGCGGCATTGGGTCCGAACATAGGGTCTATGAGGAGGGTTTTGCCTGCTATTCGTATGAGTAGGACCGAGTGCCCAAACCATACAAATTTTGCTTTTTCTGAAGGGGATAGAAATTGCTCCACGTCAAAATCGAGAATAGGCAATGGTAGCTTAGGAATTCTTCCCTTTTTGCTAAATAGCTGCTTGTAAACTAGTTGGGGAATTTCCCATGCCTTTATATCTATGCCCGTGCGTTCGTAGTTGTAAAATTTCTTTTTTATCCAACGTTCAGATTTGGCGTATCGCTCTTTTAGTTCTGGAGTTATTTTTCCTCCAAATTGGCTAAAGAATTGCATTGTTATATGAGGCTAGCGGCGTTAATGTCTTTGTTCTCAAGATGCTTTAGTGTCTGCGGAAATTTCACGAGGTTTATCATCGCTAAGCCTAGTTTTTCGCTTGTCGTTACACTTTTCAATTTGCGAAGCAATGGAAATAATGGACTTGTGACGATATAGATGTACTTATACCAGCTTGTGCCATAGCTCACACTCTTATCAGGAATGAGTGCTCCCAGTCTAAACATATAAGCATCTTTGAATCCCTTGTTTAGAATGTAGTTTTCGGTTTTTCCTTTTACCCGTGCCCACATGGTTTTACCTTGTTCGGTAGAGTCGGTGCCTGTTCCGCTTACATAAGTAAGCACCATATTAGGATTGGCGGCGTGGCAGGTGTCAGCAAGAGATTTTGTGACGGTATATGTCAATGTGTTAAATGCTGCTTCATCCTTGCCTACGGAGGTTACTCCCATACAATGAAAACATGCATCGTAGGCTGTAAGTTGCTCTTGGATAGACGAAAAATTGGTAAAGTCCTTGTGAATAAGCTCGGATAACTTGGGGTGCGTTAGGTTTAGACTTCTTCTTGAGAGTAAAAGGATGTGCTGTACTTCGTCATGTTTCAAACACTCATTGAGTACTGAGCGGCCCACCATACCTGTAGCCCCTGTGATTATTATGTTCATGCTGCTTTTTTTAAGGTTAATTATTGGAATAGATCAAGCCATATTGCTTCGTTCTATGCCATATGATTGCGAATATCGCTATTGCTAACTGAAGTTGTTTTGCAATAAGGATGAAACTTAGGTATTCATACATCAACTGAAATCGCCTTTGGTTAATTCTGAATAGAGATTCACATAACTCTCGCTATATTTGAGATATGAAAAACTTACAACTGACACTTCTCTTTCTTCTTGTTTGTCTTGTTGCACAAGCTCAGCAACCTAAATGGGCATCTTCATTTCTTCACGCTACTTCTGGTTTTGTGAGAGACATTACGGTAGATACCAATGGCAATGTTTTTAGTGTAGGCTATTTTTATGGTCACGTTACCAATCCTGCTAATACACCGGCTGATATTTTTGCCTCTCAGGGTGAGGCAGATCTTTTTTTTGCGAAGCATAATAAAGACGGAGAGTTACTATGGCTCAATACCTATGGTGGCATTGGCGACGATAGGGCACATTCTATAACTACAGATGGGGAGCACTTATACATTGCCGCTATGAGCAACAGTCCGCAACTGATACGCAGTGGTGATACCATTACCACTCAAGGTGGGATGGATGGAGTCATACTCAAATTAGATACCAACGGAATGTATGTGTGGTCACGTAGTTTTGGCGGGACAGATAATGATGAGGCCTACAAAATAGAAGTAGCTAAGGATGGCGATCTGCTTGTCGGCGGTTATTTCACAGGAGGTATTCGTATTCCTAAGTTAGGTGGAGACACTACAGAATATTATACCACCTCTTCTAATCCCTTACTACAACGAATGAATACCCAAGGAGATGTTTTGTGGTCGCAACGATTACACGCTTTTGGGAGGGCATATATCTATGGTTTAACGGAGACTTCCGAAGGTGATATATGGACTACGGGCCATTTCTCTGATAAAATAGTTTCGCCAGATTTTGCAGAAAAAGCAAGTCTTGGGTTGCAGGATGTGTACGTGGCCCAATTTAGCGGTGATGGTGACTACGAGGCGGTTAGTACATTTGGTTCGTCGGGCGATGATGTAGCCTACGGTTTGGCTGTGGCCAATGGATATGTGTACTTGGGAGGAGCTTTCAATGAGCGTATGAATTTTCTGGATAATACAAATGTCCCCTATCTACAAAGTAAGGGAGGTCGTGATGGATTTATCCTAAAAATGGATGATAACCTTACCATATTAGCAGCCAATAAATTTGGTGGCTCGGCTACCGACCAAGTGTATAACATAGCAGCAACATCTAATGGGATTTTTCTTACAGGGTCTTACAGGAATTCTTCCAATATATATGGCAGTACTGATATTCACTATCTCTCTAATCAAGGAGACGAGGATGTATACGTGTCTAAGTATAACGAGACTCTGGAGCTGCAATGGATACAATCGCTTGGAGGAGGTTATCGTGACGTGGCAACGGGTATTGCTACTTGGAATGATAAGTTATTTTTCTCAGGGTCGGGAGTGCAGAAAGTGATATTTCCTTTTGCTAAAAATATAATGGAGGTAAATGCTGAATTAGGTGCAGGCGGGTCACGCAAGTTGAGCCCGTTCGTTGCTCAGTTACAAGACTGCAATTTTACTCCCCGCATTACAGACGATGACGGAACTCTTATTGTCAATATAGATTCAGACACCTTAGAATGGATAAAGTACCAAAGACCACTCAATATAATAGCGGGTGAAGATAGTACAGCCTATAAACCAACCACGACGGGGGTGTATGCCGTAAGGGCAACCAAAGATGGCTGCAGTGTTATGTCTAACTGGATAGAGCTATATGTGGCGGGTATATCGGATAAAATTGCAGCTCAAGTGAGCGTATATCCCAATCCAGCCCAAAATGAAATTCGTATCAGTACAGGTAGTCTCCATTTGGAGCAGTTTAGCTTGACCGATTTGCTTGGAGCGGAATTATTACGCGGTGATGGGCAATCCTTAGATATAAGTACTTTACCATCGGGTAGTTACGTGCTAAAAGTCACAACCTCAGAGGGAATCATTACCAAGAAAATCATGAGAATGTAAAAAAAGAGTGATGGTTTCATACTAAAGCCAATTTTTTCTCCGTTTCACTGGTAACCAAAAGCTAATAGAACGTATCCGGATATCGCGTTTCATTTGGCTTGAAAGAATACCCAATAACTTACGAAGCTTTGTTTTGCTGCACACGATTGTGTGTGGACTAACTACCCTTTTGCCTTTTCTTTTTTACCCGAAAAAGAACAACAGAAATTATTATGGCAAAGAACAAACTATCACCAAGACAACGCATGATTAATATGATGTACATCGTATTAATTGCTATGCTCGCACTCAATGTAGACCGCTACGTACTCGAGGCTTTTCATCTCATGGAACAAGATTATACAGCATCAAGTATCAGTTTTGACCGCAAAAACGCTTCGCTAATGAACACTTTCCAAAAGATAGTAGTAGAAGATGAGGATAAAGCAAAGCCCTACTATGAAAAAGCACAAGAAGCTCAACGCATATCGGCGGAGTTCAACGCATATCTAACTCAAGTAAAAGCCGAAATAGAAGAAATGTACGACGGTAGAGCCGAAAATGAGCTGGCCGAAGCAGGACTGATGGCCCTCAAAGTACCCGAAGGAATGGAAAAACACGCCTACTACTTTATGGTAGAAGACGACGGGAAAAAGGCCGCTGAACTTCAAGAGAAAATAAATAGCACCAAGGATCAATTACTCAATTTGCTCAAGCCTAATGGCGATAGCCTTTTTGTAGATGAGAGTAAATACCACGAAGTACTGGCAGCTAACTTGCTCAAGGCGGAGGAACCGAAAAATACAGGCACCGCCGCTAAAACCTGGGCAAGCACACATTTGGAATACCAACCTGCAGGAGCACTCATGGCTATGCTGACACAGTTTCAAAATAATGCAAAAGCACTAGAGGCAGATGTTATTGAAAAATTATTGCAAGGTGTAAATAGTAGTTCTTTTATCATAGATGAATTAAATGCTGCTATCATACCTCAGAGTAACTACGTAATGGCAGGGGAGACGTACAAAGCAGATGTCATGCTCATGGCAACGGCGAGTAATGCCATACCTACTATTACTGTAAATGGGAGTACGCTAAATACCATAGAAGGGAATACGGGTAAAATAGAGATTCCTGCAACGGGTGTGGGTGAGAAAAAAGTAAGTGGGACTATAGAGGTGAAAGATCCTAAAACGGGTAAGCCTAAGAGTTATACGTATGAGCATACGTACCAAGTATTTAAGCCGGTAGCTACCGTAAGTGCTGAGGCCATGAAGATACTGTATGTGGGACTGGATAATCCCTTGAGCATATCAGTACCCGGCTTTAGTGCTAATGATATTCGTGTAACTGCCAGTGAAGGAGCAAGCCTGAGTGGAGGCAATGGCCGTTTCAAAGCAAAAGTAGATGGTTCGCAACGCAAAGTTGCGGTAACCGTAACTGCTGCAGGCCGCAATATGGGGACAACCACCTACAAAGTGAGACAGGTGCCAGAACCACGTTCACAAATGGGCGGAATCAGAAATGATGGTAGAGCTAAGACCATAGGGTCTCTGTGTGCTCAGAGTCGAATATTGGCGAACTTAGGAGAAGGGTTTGCGTATGACTTACCATTCACGGTTACCAGTTTTACCATTATACTCGACTCCCGATTAGGCGTGGTGAGTAGACGGGTCACAGGCAATCAGATTCCCGCAGATATCAAACGACGTATTTGTAGTATGCGTAGCGGAGATCGAATTTTCATTGAAAAAGTAAAAACTCGAAATGCTGAATACGGCCTGACCAAGGATGCTGCTCCCGCTATGTTTGTGATACAATAGGGTGAACTACTTAGATGAAGTGGCAGTGTTTTAACTGCCATTTTGATATCGGAGTGAAAGTGCATCACATAGCGTATTTTTGTAACCATGCATATTTCTAAAAAAATTAGTCTAGCCTTATTTGCGGTGCTTATTTGCTTTACACTCCTTGCACAGGAGTCAGCCGAAAAGCCAACCTACAAAGAGATGATGGAAGATAACTCCTATAATTTTTATGAGGTGGTAAAAGCGGCTGAAACCTATTTTGATGCCAATGGTAGAGGAAAAGGAAGTGGATTTAAACCTTATGAGCGTTGGAAAAGTGAAAACGAGAGTAAGTACGCCCCAAGTGGTGACCGATATAATGTAGATCACTATTTTGCAGCGAAGCAATACAGAGCGTTACTTGCTGATAATAGTCTGAAAACCAAAACCTCCTTTGCGAACGGATGGGAAGAATTGGGCCCGTGGGATGCCAATAACGTGACTTCTCATTACTCGCCAGGTATTGGTAGGGTAGAGGATTTTTGGGTGGACCCAGCCAATGACCAAACCATATACTTGGCGAGTAGGAGTGGTGGTTTTTGGAAAACAACGGATGGTGGTGCTAATTGGACCAATACGACCGACTATTTGGTTGCATCGGGTGTGCGAACTATAGCGGTAAACCCATCTAATAAAAATGAGATACTTATTAATGTGCAACAAGGCGGTAATGGTTATACCCAGGGAGTGTATCGCAGTACCAATGCAGGAGCTACGTGGACCGCAAGTGCTTTTATACCCGATAACCTTAACTGGGGTGGATTAGGAGACAACGAGCGTATTTACAAGATAAAATACCATCCTACGGTAGCCAATAAAATATTTTTGGGGACCACTAAGGGGCTTTACGTATCAACGGATAATCTGGCAACCTGGACCCAACTCTTTACGGGAGCGACTACGGATATTACATTTCATCCTACGAACGATCAAATCGTTTATGCTTTTAGAAATAACGGTACGGATCGTAACGTATTGAAAAAATCGACTGACGGTGGAGCAACTTTTTCTAATGCGGGCACATTTGCCAATAACGGTGAGCGACAAATATTTCTGTCTGTAAGTCCAGATGAACCAAGTCACGTATATGCCGCATCTACCAACGGAGTTTATAAGTCAACTAACGAAGGGAATACATTTGCATTCCTAACCAATCCCGAAGAAGCAGGATTAGCTTTCGCAGTTTCGGACTTGGATGTGAATGCAATGATATATGGATACGTAGACTTGCATAATTCTACGGATAATGGAGCAACATTTACCAAACAAACCAGTTGGAGTACGCAGGACGAGTCGTACGTTCACGCAGATTTGCGTATCGCAGGATGTGTGAATGGGGTGTTTTATGTAGGAACGGACGGTTATTTGGCCAAGAGTGAAGATAATGGTGTTACGTGGACTACACTCAATGATGGTACGGGTATACGTGAGTTTTATGCCGTGGGTAGTAGCCAAGGAGACTATGATGTACACATGGCGGGTTCACAAGACAATGGCACGAGTATACACAACAAAGATGGCTGGGTAGAGTGGAATGGTGGTGATGGAATGGAGGCACTTGTACATCCGCTCAATAGCAACTGGATGGTAGGCAGCTGGCAATTTGGTACTCGCAACTATACACACAATGGTGGTTTTGATGGCAGACGAGGCACGGGAAATCCTGAAGGAGGATCGGATAACGCTGCTTGGGAATCGCCTCTACTGCTCAATCCGCTTAATCAAATGCAGATGATACATATGGGGAGATCGCTTTACAAAGGGGATAAATTTGGTAGAGAGTGGAATCTTATGAGTAGTCCAGGTATTGGTATCATAACCGAAGCTGCTATTGCCGAGACGGATAGTAACGTTATAGCCATAAGCAGAGGTAGTGTGTTGCAACTAACAACTGATGGCGGTGAGATTTGGAATCAAATTACACTAGGACTACCAGGATATACATTTACAGATATTGCTTTTGACCCCAAGGATGAAAATACCATCTTAGTTACCTATAACAGATATCAACAAGACAATCGAAAAATATTCATAAGCTATGACCAAGGAACTACTTGGGAAAACATAACCTATAACCTAGGCGATATGCCACTGCGAACAGTGGAGATGGACCACAGTGACTCTTCATACATTTATGTAGGCGGAGAAATAGGCGTATATTACAAAAGTAAAAAGGGGACTACATGGACTTTGTATGCTGATAACCTGCCTAACGTGACGGTAAAGGACCTCGAAATTCAATACGGGAGCAACACCCTACGAGCAGCGACGTGGGGACGAGGCCTATGGGAAAATACCCTCATTGGGCGGAATGAATATCCAAGCATAAACTATGTGAACATCACCAGCACCCCTACAGACTTTTCACCTAAAGCAGAAACTGACCAATATGTTACAGCAAATATTCCATATGGCGGCACATTGAAAAATGTAACGGTACTCTGGAGCGAAGGGAATACATCCTTGACTAACAGCATAAGTATGAGTCTAGTAGATGGCGATGAGTGGCGAAGTGACGATCCTATTGGGGCACAAGCATTGGGAGATAATGTATACTTCAAAGTAGTGGCCGAAGGCTCAAATAGTGATATCTCTGAGACCTACACCTTTCACTATAACCTAAAGGAGTCGGTTTACTGCGATGCATCGGGAAGCTTGGGTACAGGATCAGATTATATCAACTATGTGAAACTGAACGATGTAGAAAACACTTCGGGACAAGAGTATTATGGCGATTTTACCAGCACGGAGATAGTGCTTGCACGAACAAAGACTTACGATTTGGAAGTTAGGCTCAATTATCATTTCGAAGGTCAAGATTCGGTATTGGCGTGGATCGATTTTAACTCGGACAAAGATTTCACACAAGACGAAGGTATCGTGATGAGCAAGTTAGATGCTTCTCATTATGCAGTGGGTACATTTACTGTTCCTGTAGATGCTAATATGGAGAAACTGGCAAGAATGCGAGTGCGAAGTATTTATTGGCAAGATAATATTGACCCTTGCGGTGAAACAGCAGGTGAGGTAGAAGATTATACCATTCGAATAGAAGAAAATCCGAATGTAAGTGTAACGGAAATTGCCACGATAACTTCGCGTATATCGCCCATACCGAGTTATGGTACATTTACTGTTACGCTAGCAAGCGTTGCTAAGCAAGCCCTTGTATCTGTGATAGATATAAACGGTAAGGAAGTATATAGCCAATCTTTTCAGAGTGCCGCTGAGATGACGCTGCAAACAGAGTTGGCTCCGGGAACTTATTTGGTAAAGGTGTCTACCGAAAAAGGTGCTAGCACGCAGAAGCTGGTCGTGAAGTAGGGTTAGAATAGTAAGAAACTAAAAAGGAGCATTCGTAGAATGCTCCTTTTTAGTTGAAATCGCTTATAGAGCAAACCACTCTTTCACAAAACCCTTGTCTTTTATGTGGTCCTCTTTGCCTTGGGCTATGAGGTCATAGATGCGTCGTGTATTTTCTGCTCCCTTGTCTAGAGCTTCTTTGTAAGGGATATTGCTAAAGCTTACCATCTCGTATTGTGATTGAAAAATATCGGGATGCAAGTCACATAGGTCGTGCTCCACTTTTTTGTAATGCAAAAATTCTTTGTTCCCCACGGAGTCTCTCATTTCTATGAAATTTTGCAAGGCAAGGTCTGCTATGGCATCTGCATTGGGTTTTCTACGTTTTTCGTAGTATTTCATAGCGATATCCCAATCGCCAAAGTCTTCTAAGCATTCGTCTAGTACCACACAATCTTCGAAAGCACAATTCATTCCTTGTCCGTAAAACGGTACTATAGCGTGACATGCATCACCTATCAAAGTTGCTTTACCTACATTCCACGGATAACAACGTACTGTTACTAGGCTGCCTACGGGGTTGGCTTTAAAATCTTGGAGTAAAGTAGGCATCATGGGTACACTATCACCAAAGTAGGTATTCATAAAGTCTAGAATCTCCTCGTCGGTATTAATATTGTCGAAACCAGTCTCACCTTCGTACGGCATAAATAGGGTGCAGGTGAATGACTTATCGGGATTGGGCAGAGCAATCATCATAAAACTGCCGCGTGGCCATATATGTAAGGCATTGGGTTCCATGGCAAACTCTCCGTCTGCGGTAGGTTCTATGGTTAGTTCTTTGTATCCCGATTTGGTATACGTCTGCGAATAATCAAATCTGCTAGTACGTTGCATACGGCTACGCACCGCAGAAAACGAACCGTCGCCACCCAGTATATAATCCGATTTTACTTCCAGTTTTTCGCCTGTTTCGGTGTTGGTAAACCAGCATATACTGTTGTCCAAATCTACCTTGGTACACTTCATATTAAAGTGTTGGTGTACGTGCTCGTTTTCATCCGCAAGTTGGAGTAACTGCACATTAAGGTGAGCTCTACTTACAGAGTTTATAGCTTGTCCATCAGTGCCATAAGGTTGATACGCCAGTTCGCCAGCGGTGCTATGCATCATACGCCCCGGCATAGGGATAGCATTATTGAGCACTGCTTGGTCTAGACCTACTTTTTGCAAAGCGGTAAGTCCTCGGGTAGATAATGCCAAATTGATAGATCGCCCAGCAGGGATTTCTACATTTCGCATATCTGGTCTACGTTCGTATATATTTACTTCGTATCCTCGTTTGGCTAGGTATACTGCTACCAGTGATCCTGCCAATCCTCCTCCTACAAGTGTAATGCTCTTCATAATAGTGTGGTCAAAGTTACTCATAGAGCATTTTTATTTGATATTTGTTTTAAAATATTGTGCAACCCGCCGAAAATCACATACTCATTATCTATAATCCTGCCGCCCAAGGAGGTGCGAGTGTGGCAGTATGGACGCGGTTTGAGGAGTTTTTATGCGTAAATAATATCCGTTTTCATTGTTATACCACCTTGGGCAAAGATGATGCTGAGCATATACATTTACTGATGAAAAGCCAGGCCTTTACAGTTGTTAGCATTATAGGTGGCGATGGAACGATTAATTTGGCAGTAAATGCCCTTCCTCATTTTGATATCCCAGTACATCTCATTCCTGCAGGTTCGGGCAATGATTTAGCTAAGATGATTTATTCCGAGGGTATCCCGACATATTCCGACATTTTCAGAAGAGTATTATCAACGAATACTCCAACGATACCTGTTGATATTTGGAAATGCAACGATCGACTATTTGCCAACGGATTCGGTTGTGGTTTTGATGGGTCTATTGCTTACGATACCAAATTTAAAAAAGGCATATGGGGAACCAAGATGAAGTATTGGGTAGAGATTGTGAAGCATATCTTCTTTTATCGTTCGCCTACATTTACTGTAAATGGCGCGGCGTATCCCACCTTTATGCTATCTCTTGCCAATGGGCAAGTGTATGGGGGCGATTTTAATGTCGCACCATTAGCAGAGGTAAGTGATGGTTTACTAGATGTAGTGCGTATTACGAAAGTGAGCGTGCTTCTTCGTTTTTTTTACTTGCCGTTGGTTCTTATGGGCAAACATTTGAATAAAAAAGTAGTGAGCCACGACCGATTAAACCGTGTTGTCATTTCTGCCAACGAACCACTTACTGCGCATTTGGATGGGGAGCCGATGAGTGAGAAGGAGTATGAAATTTCACACGCAGGACGTATAGCGTTCTTAGCTTAAGAGTCTTAACACTAAGGCATTAAGGATTTCTTAGACTAAATGCGAGTTAGCAGAATAATGGTAGTGCGATAGCTCATTTGTCTGCGACAAATCCTTAATATCGTTCTAATAACTTGGAGGAAGTAATTATACTTTCCTTTGAACAGAATCTATGAGCTCTTAAAACCTATAAGTCCTTAATGCTTTTTACTCCACTTCTCCCAAACAACCAAACTAATAACAATGATACACGCTGCAATAAACTGTGAGTGACTTACTGCTCCGTCAAAAAGAAATCCGCGAGCATCATCCCCGCGATACATCTCCACAATGCTTCGGCCTACGGCGTACATCATAAGGTATATCAAGAATAGTTGACCATCAAATTTCTGCTTTTTTTGAACTAAGAAGATGACTCCGAGTATCGTGAGGTTTACCACAATGTCAAACAGTTGCGTAGGGTAGAGGGGCTGGTTTTTGATAGCAGCGAGTGAATCTGGGTTAGAAAAAGTAACACCCATCCACGAGTCGCATACCTTACCATGGCAGCATCCTGCTAGGAAACAGCCTACTCTGCCAAAACTATGAACTACGGGACCTATAAATGCCAGAATATCTAAAAACGGACGTACGGGAATCTTTTCTTTGCGAAGCCACCATACAATGGTAGGAATGGCAAAAATCAGCGATCCGTAAAATACGAATCCGCCGCCCATTGCTCTTTTGATAGCCGAAGGGTCAGAGATATACTTATTGATGTCTTCCAAAAAGAAAAACAACTTACCACCAAGAAATGCCGCTACGATTACCCAAATAAAAAGGCTTGACAGTTTGTCGGCATCAGTCCCGTACTTCTTACTCTTGCGTAGTGCGATGTAAAAAGACGACAGTACCCCGAGAGCAATCATGAGCCCATAGCTGTGCAATGTGATATGGCTGGGTAAAAACCCCTGTAAAAACTCAGGTATCGGAAAGGTAAATAGCTTTGGAAACATGTTTTAAGTTTAAGACTAAGTTCAAATTTAGGGTTAAAAACTAAAACTCAATTTGATGAATGCGTCTCTCAAATGTGTCCAATGCACTTTTCGCATCGATACCCATATAGAGCAATGTAAATCCTATGATGAATACGCCTGTCAGAATCATCCATAAACTATCAGAGTTTGCCCCACTGGAGAAAGCCTTTAAACAGCTTAGAAGAATTAGAATAACGCCAGCGGAGAGAAAAAGATATTCTCTCTGTCCAAGCAGTTTTGACTTAAGCTCTAGTTTGATGCCATCTGATGATGAATGGATTTTCCCTGTAATCAACGCATCACTTGGTTTTTTTAATAAAACGGTTGTTTCAGTAAGTGAGAACCCCGTTTCGCAAACTTGACCAGTATAAAGATAGGGCGAGGAAATCATAGATAAATCGTCACCATTTCCCACCGTGTTTTGAGCTAGGTAACTTATTAGATCATTCCTCTTAATCTTGAATTCTACAGTACTTTTTTGTAGGATGCCTATTTTTTCGAGAGTAACGATATTCAAATTTAAGGTTAAAATACTTCTGATGATGTTTAGAGCTGTGAATTTCAGTCTCTATCCTTCAGCTGTACTAAAACAAAGTTAGGTTTAGAAATAACTTGTTGAATTTCGAACCTTAGCCAAGGAGAGAGTCATTTTTATACCCTTCTAACCTAAATCCAAAGTCGCTAACCTTAAACTTAAACTTACTCCTCCTCCTCCTCCTCAGTTTTTCCACTAAGCGAAAAATTGCCGAAGGAAGGTAAATCATACTCTCGTCCTTTCCACACACTCTTTATCGGCAACCAATAGAATACCGCCGTGGCAGCAGTGTTGAGCAATACGTACAGTTCGTATAGTAGCAGATAGAAGTAGTTAAATGGTCTGCGTTTAGTAGTGATGCACAAGAAAATAATGAAGTACGATTGCAACAGAAATTTGCTAAACCATATCGCTAAGGCGAGTCTTAAATCTACAAAACCCACGTACAGCAAGGCCGGAATAAAGAGACCGTAGAGTACTAACATAAACTTCCAGTTGAGGGGCAGTTCTCGTGCACCTATCAGCCACCGTTTTCGCTGATGGAGCATTTCTTTTACGTTGGGAATGTACCACGCTAGTCCAAGTGTTTCCTCTCGCATGGTGGTACGCCACTGCCATCCGCGGCTTGTTACTTCTTTGAAAAGTTTGTAGTCTTCGGTAATACTAAAATCAATCTCTTCATAACCACCCGTTTGCCAGTAAGCTTCAGCTCTCACTGCCATATTATTCCCTACGCTCGTGCATCCTATTCCTGCATTCGCAAATGCCTTGATATAACCCATAAAATGCAGCCAGTCAATGCTTTGTAAGGTAGCAAAGAGCCCGCCGCGTTGGCACTTAGTAGTGCCACTTGCTATCCCTACTTCTTGGTTAAATTCTTGTAGCAATCCCAATATCCATTGGTGAGGTAGTTTTACGTCCACATCGGTTATGAAATAAAACTCGCCACTTGCTTGGTGTGCGAGTTGTCCCAATACGTTTGCCTTACCACGTCCTTTTCCTACGGTTTTGTCTATCTGAAATAATCTGAAGTGAGGTTTATCAGCAATAAAATCCTCTACTAATGCAGAGGTATTGTCCGTACTTGCATCATTGCCAATTAATACCTCAAGCTTATCAGTAGGGTAGTCCAATAGTTGCATAGCCTCCAAACTGCGAACAATGAGTTGCTCCTCATTGCGAGCAGCTAGGAGTATGCTTACTTTCGGAAAGTCTTTTCGTTTTTTTAGTTTGGGATTTTCATAATTGAGTATCGATACCAGTGAAAAGGTTTGAATGGCAAAGAAAATGCCCAATATGAGGTAAGCTACAAAAATCATAAAGTGTGCATTTGATATCCTTCTTGTTTGAGAAACTGTAAATAAGGAGGCAGTAAGGCTTTGAGGTTTAGTTCCGCTTTCTCACTATCGTGAAAGACAATAATACTACCAGGTCGGGTTTGTTTTTTGATACGAGCTAGAGCCCTTGATATTTGGAGACCAGGTAGGTAATCTTTGGTCAGTACATCCCACATTATGATTTCTTTATCTTGCGATATCGCTTTGATGGCCTTGAAGTTGATACGACCAAAAGGAGGTCTGAATAGCCGCTGTGCATTCATTTGTTGGTCACACTGTGCAATGTCTTGAGAGTAATCAGCCGCCGACATATTCCAACCTTTCACATGATGCATGGTGTGGTTGCCCGTCGCATTGTTGCTGTTTTTTACCAGAGTAAAAGTATCGGTGTGCTTGCGAACATTATCCCCCACCATAAAAAATGTTCCTTTGGCTCCTACCTTATCTAGCTCATCGATAACCCAAGGCGTGATTTGCGGATGTGGTCCATCGTCAAAGGTGAGGTAAACAATCTTGTCCGTGACCTTTCTTCGCCACGTGAGTTGTGGTAAAAATGTTTTGCCTATGGTGTACCAAATATTCAAGATGACAAATGTAAGATTTGCTTTAGGCTTATGAATGAATACGGATGAAGATTATCGTCCTTAGTCGGTTGTAGCGATTCCAAGGTGTGTTCTAGAGCTATTAGTAAAACGAGGATTACTTTATCTTAATCGAGTGCCAAATACGATACCGAGTAGCTTACCTACATTTGAAAGTGATAAATAACTCCTAACCGCAATGCAAAAAGCCTTTTTTACCCTTCTCCTGTGTTCTGCTCTAGGTGCTAACGCTCAAACTAGCACAAAATGGAGCTTGCAGCAATGCATTGATTATGCCTTAGAGCACAATACAAGTATTCAGCAAAATGTACTACAAGGTGAGATACTGAGCAATAACGTAAGGCAAGCTCAGCTTAGCCGTATCCCTTCACTCAATGGCTCTGGTAGTCATGTTTACAACATCGGTAGAACCATTGATCCGTTTACCAATACGTTTGATAATGCCACGATTCAGAGCAATAGTTTTTCGATAAGTAGTGGCGTGTTATTGTATGGCGGTAGTCAGATTAACAATACCATAAAACAAAACAAGATAGGTTCGCAAGTAAACGAAGAGAGTACTAAGGTGATCCGTAATCAGATTGCCCTCAGTTTAGCAAGTACATACTTACAAATAGTACAGGCTGAAGAAAACCTCAAAGTAGCCGAAAGTCAGAAACAGATTACTAAGAGTCAGTTGGACCGAGCTGCACAACTAGTGGCGAGTGGTAGTGCTAACAAAAGTACCAAGTTGAGCCTGCAAGCACAACTTGCTAATGACCAAGTAAACATCATCAATGCACAAAACGGAATTCAAATTGGATATAATACTCTGATGAATCTAATGCAGTATCCTATTGATCAAGCCTTGGAAATAGAGCGGGTAGAAGTGGTGAGTCTACCTGAGTATCTGGGTGATAATGTAGCTGATATTTACAATCTTGCACTCAGTAATTTACCAGAAATTAAGCAAGCCGAACTGCAAATCGCTCAAAGTAGGGTGGGAGAGAAAGTAGCAGGAGCGGGATTACAGCCTACACTATCAGCCTTTGGTAATGTGAATACGGTTTATTCTCAAAGTGGTAAAGAAGTGCTCACTACTAATGATATAGAGACTTTCCCCATTGGATTTACCGAAAGCACTTTAGAGCCGGTACTTACCGCACGTAATGTGACTGTGGTGAATGACAAAGCTTTTGGGAATCAATTGTCAGACAATTTAGGTCAGCAAGTTGGTCTATCATTATCGGTTCCGATATTCAACGGATACAGAAGTCGTACAGCGGTAGAAAATGCTAAGGTAACGAGTAAGATTAATGAGCTCAATTTGGAAAATACCAAGAATCAACTTCGCAATGATGTGACTACGGCTTATACCAATCTTAAAGCAGCACGCAGCCGCTATAAAGCTGCCAAACTTAGCGAGGAAGCACAACGACTCAATTTTGAATTTGCTCAAAAACGATTTGAGGCAGGAGCAAGCAATAATGTAGACTTGCTTACCGCTAAAAACCAATGGAGTCAAGCACAGACTCAATTGCTCAACGCCAAGTATGAGTATGTTTTTCGCTCGTTGATTATTAACTTTTATAAAGGACAAGAACTAAAACTATAATGACAAAAAAAAATATTTTAATCGCCCTTGGTGTACTCATACTTGTAGCAGTGCTAATTTATGTTGGCAAAAATCGCAGCCGCGGGGAACTTGAGGTAAACGTAGGCGAGCTTGAGAAGCGAACTATCATAAGCACAGTAAGTGCCAATGGGAAAATAAGACCTGAGGCGGAGGTGAAAATTAGTGCGGATGTTTCGGGTGAAATTACAGAACTTTATGTGCAAGAAGGCGATACGGTGAAGGAAGGACAACTATTGTTAAAAATAAACCCAGATATCTATGTAACGCAACGCGATAGAGCACAAGCAGGTGTGAGTAGCTCACAGAGTAATTATAAAACGACACAGGCACAGCTTACCCAAGCCAAAGCTCGTATGGTAGAGCAAGAGGCGGTGTACAAAAGGAGTAAACAACTCTTTGAAGACGAGGTGCTTAGTCAAGCAGAGTTTGACGCAGCTACCAGTGCTTATGCCATTGCACAAAGTGAGATAAAAGCAGCAGAACAACGACTCGCAGCAGCTAAGTATGGGATAGACAACTCGCAGGCTAGTCTGAATGAGGCCAATAAAGCATTGGGCCGGACAAGCATCTACGCCCCGAGTGATGGAATAGTTAGTGCGTTGAATAACGAAAAGGGAGAGCGTGTAGTAGGTACAGCTCAAATGGCCGGTACAGAGATTATGGTCATTTCCAATTTTAATAATATGGAAGTAATCGTAGACGTAAACGAAAATGATATTCTTCAAGTAGAAAAAGGCGACACAGCTATCGTAGAGGTAGATGCCTACTCCGATCGTAAGTTTAAGGCCATCGTTACCGAAATATCCACAAGTGCAAATAATGCTGCTGGAATGCAAATGAGTTCTGACCAAGTAACCAATTTTGAGGTGAAGGTTCGTTTACTCAAGAGTAGCTACGAAGATTTACTTGCAGTAAGTGATGCACCATTTCTACCTGGTATGAGTGCCAATGTGGAGATACAAACAGAAGTGCGTAAAGATATCTATTGCTTGCCAATAGAGGCGGTAGGAACACGAGTGCAGGAGAAGGATAGCGGAAGTACGGCTAAGTCAGGAGATGAGGATGAGTTGGACGAAGTAGTGTTTAGTGCAGATGGAGGGCAAGCCGTAAAGCATATCGTAAAAACTGGCATACAAGATAGCCGCTACATCGAAATAGTGAGTGGCTTGGATAGCGTTGAGAATATAATCATTGGACCGTATGACGCTGTAAGCAAAAAGCTGGATAATGAGAAGAAAGTGGCTATCACAGAAAAGAAGGATAGTGATAAGTTAGACGAAGAATAGGGATCCTATTATCAACTAATAGCCTACTTATCCGTTAGTTCATTTATGAACGGAATGGATTTAGTGTCTTTTGCTGTGGCGAGCGGCTTGGTTGTGCTGATATGGATGGTGCAGTTATTATTATATCCTAGTTTTAATTTTTACTCCAAACAAAATCTGGTAAGCTGGCATACCTCGTATACACCTCGCATTACGTTCATTGTAGCACCTCTTATGCTGATTCAGCTAGCGGTAGCTGTCTTTAGAATCTATATTGACCTTCGATTACATTACGTCTTGTTTGCAACACTCGTTGCGGCTGCTTGGCTAGTGACGTTTTTTGTGTTTATACCGATGCATAGTAAAATACAAGAGGGAGGTGCTAGCGATATGCTAATGAGTCGATTAGTGAATCTAAATTGGAGCAGGACGCTGATTTGGAGTGCTATCTTCCTACTCGAGTGTTGGCACCTTTACGAGATACTTTAGTTTAGATTAACCCCACTCGGCAGGATTTTTTCTCCACTCGGCTAGTCGGTCCAGGTATTCTGATTTTACATATCCACTGGCAACGGCTTGGTCTATCATAGTGGCGTAGTTGCCCAATGTTACGTACTTGCAGTTAGCATTTTGGAAATTTTGGTCAGCGATATCAAAACCATAAGTGAATATAGCCGCCATTCCCAAAATAGTGTATCCTTCCGCACGCATATAATCTACCACCTTTAGACTACTGCCTCCGGTGCTTATCAAATCTTCTAGCACTACGATTTTTGCATCGGCATCTACTCTGCCCTCTAGCTGGCGTTTAAGTCCGTGAGCTTTTGGCTCCGGGCGGCAGTATGCATAGCTTAGGCCAAGTTCATCAGCGATTAATGCACCCATAGCGATACCTGCAGTAGCTACTCCTACTATGGTGTCTACGCCTGCAAATTCAGCCTGAATTTTAGCTGAAAGCATCTGCTTTATTTCTTTCCTATGCTCTGCAAATGAAAGTACAGTTCTATTGTCACAGTATATTGGGCTATTCCATCCGCTACTCCATTTGAAAGGATTATCAGGACTTAATTTAATAGCACTTGTTTCTAAAAGTATTTTGGCGATTTTTGCTTCTGTATTGACCATATAACGCCGGCAAATGTATCGAATTTTTCACGGTAAGCACCGTATCTATCTTTCTAAAAAAGAAAGCCATATTGCTAAATATAAGCCCGATTTCATTTTTAAAAAACCGAAAGAAGAACAAATAAAGGAAGCTCTCAAAGTAAGTAAAAAAGCAACGAAGCCTCTGAAAATCCTATTGCTAGGCGACCCTGACAAGATTCTGAAGAAGGTGGTCTGTGAGTTTAAGTATCAAATAGCCGCTGGTGGGATAGTACATAATGCTAAGGGCAAAATACTACTAATGAAACGCCTTGGTAAATGGGATTTGCCCAAAGGCAAACTAGACAAAGGTGAAACTATAGAAGAATGTGCCTTGCGGGAAATAGATGAGGAGACAGGAGCCAAGGAACTATCGGTGACATCCTCTTTTGCTGAAACATACCACACATATTACCGAAATGAGAAATGGGTGATAAAGCATACGCATTGGTATCTGGTAGATTGTAAAAAGCATAAGAACATATCGCCTCAGGTAGAAGAGGATATTGAATCGGTGGAGTGGGTCAAGTTTAAGAATATAAACATTACCAAGATAGACACTTATCCTGCCATACGCTGGTTGCTCAAAAAATACGAAAGGCTAATAGGGGAGGAATAAACATTCATAAAAAAAGGAGGCCCGATATGCAACTGCGTATCGGGCCTCTTTCTTAATTTAATTTTTAATACTTATTGTTTGATAAACTTAGTAGATAGAGTACCAGAGGTGGTAGTAATATTTACAAAGTAATATCCTGTTTGCAATCCTTCTAGGCTAACAGATGCGTTAGTCATAGGTGCAACAGTTTTTACTGTACGACCAGCTATGTCTAGTACTTCGATGCTAGTAACATTGTAAGTAGGCTCGATGGCGATGTTAATTACGTTGCTAGCAGGGTTAGGATAAATTTTAGCAGCGTTGCTTGGCAATACTTCTTTTGTGTTAAGTAATGAAAGCTCAATGTCACCATTGATAAGAGCAACTCGAGGGCACATATATCCCACGATAGTGTCTATGTATGTTTTCCCTTTTTCTGGAGACATGTCTGGGTTAGATCCAATGCTATTCAAGTGAGCGGTAACAGGCTGCCCCATAAACTCTCCTACTACAGTCTCCGCTATTGGAGAAGTTGGATTCCAAAACTGCCAAGGGCTTCCTTGGTTGTTAAGCTGAGCTGAAGCAACAGGAAGTAATACCGGGAAGAGACCTTTAACCTCTGTGTTGATAGTCATTTCTGGTATATCATCGTAGATATACGCCACTGTTTTACCGTAATTAGCTTCTGCCGCTACAGTGTATGGGTCGTATGCTTTAATTTCTTTGATCGCATCGTTATTACCTAGTGCATTTGCTTTTTGAATGTAAAGGTTCGCTCCCTGCACATCTACTACATCTTCATTCGTAGTAGGTACAATTACAGTTCCTTCATTGAATGGAGCGAAAGGATCTCTCACACAATGAAAAGATATCATTGGAGCATCTCCAGCTTCGAGCCAAGAGGTATCAGCGAGTGCACCGCCTGCAGTTACGATAGAAGCTACTTCAGCAGATACGGTTGAAGGACCGTATAGGTTCAATAAACCTCCGCTGCCATCTATTTCTCCCACTACGGTTCTATCAATGTAAGATGACCCTACACCACCTATTCTAAACTTAGCAAGTTCCATTTCTTCGTTCTTGTCAAGTGTTTCGTATGCCAAAGCTACATAAGCACCGGTTCCTTCACCATAAAGCGTTACTTTATTAGGGTCTATGCCGTACATAGAAGCACTTGATTTTAATGTTCTTACTGCCACTTTTACATCGTGTATAGCTCTGTATACAGCGTTTAGTAATTGACCTCTTCTCTCTTCTACGTTACCTGCTAAAGGATTCCATCCTAATCTGTAATTTACAGATACGGCTACATATCCACGCTTAGCCCACTCAGTACATAATACGGTTGCAGAACTATCATTTTTGGTACCATTAGGAGATCCGTTAATTGGTGGAGGTAAGAAGTTACCCGTATGTAAGTATACGATTACAGGACGATCGCTAGTGTTATCTACAGCTGCACTAGGAGAGTAGATGTCCATTTTTACATCCGTTACTTTTAAGTCAGTTGATGCGTCAGACGGATCATAGTACTTTGTAGGAATTGTCCCTCCAGTACCTAAAATGGTTTTAAGATCTGTAATATCTCGTCCTAAGTTCATCTGATTAGATGTTGTCGAGGTTAAGAAATCAATGTTTGTACCGTAGGTAACATTTGATGTTACTTCGATGTCAGCATCAGTGTAAATGGCATCTACATACCTGGTTTGTGCAGTCGCAGCAGTAGCTACAAAAACACATAAAATGGTTAAAATAAAGTATTGTTTTTTCATTTGTTTTATGATTATAAAAAATTGTTAGTGGTGCAATATACTAAAATAGGTGTATTGCTATTTGTCTTTTTTGAAAACTAAGTTATGCTGAGCTGAGAAGTACACCATTCTTCCTACGAATGGACCACCGTATACTTGGTAATTTAGATTGTTTAAAACGGAGCGTTGGCTATTCTCCCCATTAGCATCAAATAGAGGCATGATGCCAAGTATGTTAGAACCTCCTAGCTTGAATGTCATATCCCACTTAGGTACTTCGTAGTTAATTTGTGCATCTAGCATATCATACGTAGGTACTACACCAGTGAACTGCGGAGATCCCTCAAAAACGAAACCTTCGATCCACTTATAGTTAATACCGAATCCAAAGTGCTCTCCCTCTCCAAAAGGTAGTTTAAGCCGGGTTCCGCTAAAACTGATATTGAACTTATGCTCAGGAGTATTAAATGCAGGTATGATAGGGTCATCCGTAACTTGTTTGTTTAACACGTTCCATGAGTAATTACCTCCCAAGTTATATTTTTTGAAAAAGTAATTTATGCCTACAGAGACACCTTGAGTAGTTACCTTTGATAGTGCATTTGCAGCTACACGATAAGCGTTTACATACAAGGGTGTCTGTGTGTTATCATTAAGATACACAGGGTCTAGTCCAATATTATAACCGATAAAATCCACGTATGTGGTATAGTAATATCCTGCATCTATAAAAACAGATTGATTGGCAATATTGCCCTTGTAGCCTATTTCGAATGTGCGTGCTTGTTCGGGACGTATAGGGTCTACATCGTAGTAATTCAATATGTTACGGTCTGCCTCCTCGGCATAAGCATCTACAAATGATTCTATGGTTACGAGTGAGTCAAATCCATCGAGGTTACCAAGTAAGGTAGCTCTACCTACATCATAAAACAAGTATTGGTCTGCCAATGTTGGGTTTCGTATCGCGGCAGAAAAAGATGTTCTAAACACGTGATTTGGTCGATGCTTGTATATGAATGAAGCCGCGGGAGAAGCCAATAGGTTGAAATTCTGGTTTTTGTCCAAACGAGTAGTAACATTAAGTATCATTCGATCTGCTTTCCAACGCTTATCGATACCAGCATATACACCTGCTTCTAAGTTTCGGATTACCACATCGCCGGTGTCATTAAGAATAGTTCCTCGCGAGTCGGGAGCGTATAGTCTGCTACTAGTACCTACGGTAATTGTGCCAAAAGTGGGTTTGAATTTATATTCTCCTTGAAGATGATAGAGTGCAGACTTGTCGTAAAATCGGGTTCCACCTTCGGTAAATAGTCTACGCGTTATGTCTTGAAAAGTACTATCAAAATCTGCAGTGCCAGGATTTATACGTAGCCTGTCTACCGCCGTTCTAGTGGTGTTGTGTATGTTGCTTATTTCTTCTTTATTGGCTTCTATAAAGGGAAGGTAAATAGAATTATACCAGAAATCCTGAGATTCATGCAACGCTGGGTCATAAGCCACGTAGTCAGGCATAGCTTCCACTTCTTTATAACCTGTACGTCGCCATATACGCTCATACTCATTATACCAATTGGCTTCATCCTTGTCAGCCTCGTTTAGTCTGAATGCTGTCGTAACTATATCATATGTGTCTCCTGCATCTTCGTTAGTACTATAAAGGCGTATAAAAAACTTACCTTTCTGTTTAAATTCCAAGTGATTTTGCCAAAAACGAATATTGTCTAATCGGTATCGGTTGTCTCCTTGATATACCGTACTTCCCGTACTGAAATTGAAGGAATAATCAAGCTGTACACTATCCGAAAATCGATAACTCAATGTGGTATTTAATTTTAAGTTGTCGGTAGTATAATCTACTAAGTCTCTTTCTCTATATCCGGTTCTATAAAATGAGCCAAGACCTGCTCCTTTATTGTATATCTGTGCTGGATCTTCGTAGTCATCATTTCCTGCGGTGAGTACTTCATCTCCATATACATTTACTTTGTCATAGCCACCTGGGTTAGTGGCGTCATGTTCACTGTCTTGAGTAGGATTATAGTTCTCCGCCTCCCAGTCATAAGCTTGCATGTAAAACGCATTTACCTTGTAGCCAAAGGTCTTACGACCCTCGTCGTTTGTGAAATAATCAGCATATCGCACAGCTAATTGGTTCAATCCTCGTTCACCCACCTTTAGCTCTGTGAGCACTCCTGGGAAATCGTACGATTCTTTGGTCTCCATACTTATCACACCATTAAATGCATTAGGACCATAAAAAGCACTACTAGCACCCGCGATAACATTTACACGACTAATATCCAAATCACTCGCTCCCAAAAAATTACCCAATGAAAAGTTGAGGCCAGGACTCTGATTATCTACCCCATTGATGAGTTGTAATGAGCGTACTGGACTTGTACTATTAAATCCTCGTGTATTCACTACCCTAAAACCTAAACTTGCTGCCGTTACGTCTACTCCTTTTAGATTACCTAAACTCTCATAAAAGGATGCTGCTGGAGCATCTTTGATCGCTTCTATGCCTATGGACTCTACCGTAAGAGGTGCTTCTTTTTGCTTTTCGGTAACTCTACTGGCTTTTACCAAGGCTCCAGTGAGTACATTTTCTGAACTTTCGCTCATCACTACCTTTACTTTAGCTCCACTACTTATGGTGACCTCATTGTCCACATAGCCTAAATATGAAACCTTGATAGTAACAGGCAGCGTATTTACGCTGAGTGAAAATGCTCCTTTTTCGTCGGTTATGGCACCTATTCCTGTGATTGCGGGCACTGTGATGTATGCACCTACAAGTCCTTCGCCATTGGCATTACTTACTGTACCATTTATCGTGGTTTGTGCCAGGAGAGGGGAGGTGAATGCTAGTGCAATAAAAAAAGCAACTAATATTCTAAAGTGCGACTTCAGCTTAAACGATGTCATCATTTGTTATTTTATCTTTGGTAAAAACTTTCGAAGATAGGGATAAAAAGTACTACGTATATGCATATCCCCCAAAATAATGTAATTCTAAATTGCTAATCTGTACATTTGCTTGCGTAATGAAAAAAATACTTACGGGCTTAGTAGTCTTTATTATCATTGTGATAATAGCATACTTCGCAGGTCCAAAACCTGAGCAAATAATAATTAGTCATGAGGCACCAGCATTGATGGACCCTACGGAATTCAATCCTGAGTATGTACAAGAAACGGTGGATAGGTTTAATACTACGTCGCCTATTAGAAAAGGAAATGAGTCTCAAATTTATTGGGCAGATAGTATAGGTCAGAAAACAAAGTACGTGTTGCTTTACCTTCACGGATTCTCTGCAAGTCCGATGGAAGGCGATCCTGTACATATGAACTTTGCGAAGCGATATGGAATGAATATGTATGCTCCACTATTGGCCGATCACGGATTGATATCAGATGAACCTATGTTGCATTTTACTGGAGATAAGTTTGTAGAATCTGCAAAACAAGCTTTACGACTTGCACGCCTTATGGGCGACAGCGTGATTATAATGAGTACGAGTACGGGGAGTACCGCGAGTTTATTCTTAGCTTCCGGTGATAATGATATCCATAGTCTTGTATGCTATTCGCCTAATATTAAGGTGTTTGACAAACGTGCATCATTGCTCACAGGTCCGTGGGGAATTGACATTGCTAAGGTGGTAAAAGGTGGCGATTACAATGTTTGGGATGCTCCGGCAGGAGCAGAGGCATATTGGCATACCACGTATAGGCTAGAGGCTACAGTGCAAATGCAGTTACTATTAGAGAGTACAATGATTCCCGCCACATTCCAAAAGGTGAAAGTACCCACCTTCGTCGGCTATTATTATAAAAATGAGGCAGAACAAGATGATGTAGTATCTGTGCCAGCTATTCTTGATATGTACGAGCTATTGGGCTCTGCTAATAAACGATTAGTCAAATTTGAAAATGTAGGTGCTCACGCCTTGGCAAGCAGCTATTTTTCATCCGATATAGAAGGGGTTTCTGCTCATACCAATGCTTTTGCAGAAGAGGTGCTTGGACTTATTCCGAGAATTAATTAAAGATGAATCAGTCAACTAGTATCTGTGCGGTAGATCGAGAGAATAAGCTGCTAATTAGTTTGCGAGTTATCGCAGTAAGATCCTTGCTGTCAGGATTCAATGTGTAAAGTTCACTCTTTGTAAAAAAGAACATGCTATGCACCAGAAAGTGGGCATATACTCGGGCGTTTATGTCTTTGTTTGGGAGGAGGGTAGGATTAAACCGTAATACATCAAAGTAGTACTTCGGCATGGTATGTTCTATATAATTTTGGATGTACGTTATAGCCGAACTTATTTCACCTTTATTTTCCCAATTTTTTACATCACGAGCATAAAAAAATATCATGGACAAATCATGTTTGAGAAGCGTAGAGAGTGAATATTCTCCGGGTAGTCGAGCTATTTTTTGAGACTTACTCTCGTGCTGTTTATATCGTAGAACCGCTGCCTCATAAAAAATTTGATTCAAGTCCTCAAACTCAGAGAGAATAATATTTTCTTTCAAACCAGCGTATTGGGTTAACGCTGCTAGGTCTATAGTGCTTACGTCATTTACGAGAGTAGATATCTCTTGGGCTGCCTCTAGTATTTTTTTTCTGTAACTTACATTGGTCATAGAATGGATGGTTAAAATTGGTTTAGTTCTATGGATTCTCGGTCAAACAAGCTACCGATGATTTGTTCCGTTACTAGTTTACGACCTTCGCTCGTGCTCTCAAAAGTCTTTAGTGTCCTGAAATTGAAAAACTTGAGACTATGCGATACGAAGTATGCATAGAACTCAATGTCTATTTCGAAGTGAGGTAACAGGTCTTTATTGTTTTTAAAGAAAGTCGCGTATACCAAAGGCATCTCTGAGTTGAAATAGCGATCAAAATTTCCCAAAGCTGAAGTATGGCCTTCTAATGTTTCAGGAGTAAGTTGATTTCGGTCTACCTCTACGCGATAAAAAAATAACAAATCGTTTGATATCAATTGTCGCAATACGTTTATGCCTGTATTTTGGGCGAGGGCCAATCCTTCTTTCTTTAGTTTGGCAATACTTCTTTCAGATAGCGTTTTGGTGATGTCATTCAGCGTAGGATATATAATTGTCACCTCCTTCTCGCTTAGTTGAGCTTTCTTGGCGATTTCTGTGATGCATATGTCACTTACTTTCCCCTCAAAAAACAAGGCGTAAGTGGCATCTAAGATGCACGTAGCGGTTTGATCATTACTCATGTATTCGTCAGCGATTGGTTTTTGGTCGGTAAGCAGTATGCTACTCACTATTGACGAAACTATAACTTTTGCCCAAGGAGAAATGTCATTTTTTTTGAAGTGGCCTCGTCTCGAAACTTGATACTCAATTGAAAAGCATCTAATGCTTATAACTTCCATGCTGCCTGACATCAGTGGCTTAACGGCCAAATACCGCAGTTTGATATACAGGACTAAGTTTGGCCAGAACTTGTGCCGAAAATAACGTTTGTTACTGCTTTATTTTTTCGTAAGTACTCACATTAGACGGATCGAGCCTTCCGAGTAACTCGATGGCTCTATTCTTAAGACCGGGGTCAGCCTGCTTAAATATGTTTACTAGCTCTGCTCGCTTTGCATTGAAAAATATTTTGAATATCACGCTGTTAGGCAGTCTTTCTTGTACCGTGCGGATTTTCTCGAGAGATGCAAATATTTCTTTACGTGCTGCGTCATTATCCTCCTTAAATTTATCCATCCCCACCATGTGATACTGATAAAGAGCACTTCTTAGTGGTTTGAATCTATCGTCGAGCAATTGGTCTATGATGTAGTACTTGTTTCTATTGCCTCGGCCATCACTCGGCCTCCAGCCCGCTGTACCTTGAGCTAGGTTGCGGAGTTGCAATGCTTTGCTGAAATAGGCTTGTCCTCCTTCCGGAGCAAAAGTGTCAAAGTCTAAACCGATCATAATATTTGCATAGAAAGCCAACAAGGTAGTAAGCGGCATTACGTTAGCATTTTCCTGAAAATCTAAAGCCTGAAATTGTGCGTAGCTAAAGTACCACTGCTTGTCAAAATGCTGAAAAATAGGAGTATTATAGGTAGTTCCATATACTGGTCTACTACTGGTTATATTTACCTCAGCAGTAAATTGGTCTATGTCAAAAGTCTTGATATTAATAACAAAACTGCAATTGATTTTTTCTTGGGTTTGTACCTTGTCACTTATCCATTTACGTTGATTCATAAACTGTGATATGGCATTTTCCAGATCTACGAAAATCGCTTTGTTACTAGCCTGTACTCCGTCTGCCACCACTTGCACATTGCATTGTAGATCTTGTGCCATAACAGCCGCTGTGCAGAGAATAAGTGTAATTAGTTTAAGGTATCTCATAGGTAAGTACTCAGTAGATTTATAATGTCTTGTGCTACTTCTGTTTTTGGTTTGGTCTCAAAGGTATGTTTTTTGCCGTTTTTTTCTATGATAGTCACCTTATTGGTGTCTTTGCCAAATCCGGCTCCTTTGTCGTTCATAGAGTTAAGAACGATGAAATCAAGGTTTTTCTTCTCTAGCTTTGTCAAGGCGTTCTCATATTCGTTTTGTGTTTCGAGTGCAAAACCTACTAGTATTTGTTTGTTCTTACGTAGTCCGAGACTTTTGAGTACGTCTTTGGTTTTTACCAGGTGAAGCGTGAAGTCATTGGTTTTCTTCTTTATCTTCTGATTGGCCTGCGTATTGGGTTTGTAATCGGCCACGGCTGCACTTAGTATGGCCGCATCGCATTGGTCAAAAATAGCGTTACACGCTTCGTACATATCTTCGGCACTCTCTATTTTGATTAGGTTTACCGCAGGAAGAACTCCCTCAGAACTTACAGGTCCTAGTACGAGGTCTACAGTGGCACCGCGTTGAGCTAATGCGTTAGCAATAGCCTTCCCCATTTTACCACTACTGTAGTTGCCTATAAATCTTACGGGGTCCAGTTTTTCATAAGTGGGTCCGGCGTTAACTAGTATTCTTTTACCGCTGAGTGATCTGGAATCAACAAATAACTTGTTCAAACGAGTAAGTATAGCTTCTGGTTCGCACATACGTCCTTTACCCACCAATCCACTAGCCAATTCGCCATCACCTGCTGGTAATTCTATATTACCATAGGATTTTAAGGTGTGAATGTTTTTGACGGTTGTAGGGTGAAGATACATATCGAGGTCCATAGCTGGGGCAAAAAACACAGGACAATCTGCCGATAAGTAGGTGGCTAGTAATAAATTATCGCAATAGCCGTGAGCCATTTTGGTTAGTGAATTTGCTGTAGCAGGAGCTATAATGAAAGCGTCTGCCCATTTTCCTAACTCTACATGGTTAGTCCATTGCCCGGTTTCTTCCACAAAAAAATGCGAATGAATCGCATTTTTAGATAGGGTAGATAAGGTAAGTGGTGTTACGAAGTCCAATGCACTTGGTGTGCAAATCACCTGTACTTCGGCACCGTTTTTTATCAAAAGTCTTACGAGTGATATCGACTTATAAGCCGCAATACCTCCCGTTATTCCGAGTAGAATCCGTTTGTTATTTAGACTCTTCTTTTGCAGGATTTCTGTGGTATACTTTGTTGGCCAAAAATTCTTCGATAGCTACAATAGTTGCCTTAGGCAAGCTCTCATAGTATTTTGATATTTCTATCTGCTCACGATTCTCAAAAATTTCTTCAAGGTTGTCGTGCTCCGAAGCAAACTCGTCTAACTTGGCAACCAATTCTTCCTTAGTCGCTGACGCGATTTGATTTGCTCTTTTAGAAATTACAGCAACGGCCTCATACAAATTGTCGGTTGGTTCACTAATCTCACGAGTGTCTCGGGTAATAGTAGTGTTTGGAATTTCGATTTCTTCTTTGTTCATATTATCCTTCTTGTACAATGTTTATTTCAGCAATGGCTGAGTTACTTTTTGTTATTATTCTGTTCACCTCTTTGCTAAATTCAGCCTCTTGGCCAAATTCTTTGAGGTAGTTATTTGCTCTGCTTCTAGCGTCAGTGTATCGCTCTAGTTGCCTTTTGGTAATGCTATTTTTGGCATACATATAGGCTGCATCTACCGAGAGATAAGAGAGTTCGTCTCTGTTCACCATATCAGGGTAGTCTTCTACCGCATTTTCGCAAGCTACCATAGCACTATTATAGTAGCCTAAGCTATGATAAAGCTTTGCGTTCTCATATACCTTAGCCAATATTCTGCCCCGTAGTATGTCGATTTTGTCATTACATTCAGAGACATACTTGCTGTTGGGGTACTGATTTATAAAGGTCTGTAATGTAGAAATGGCACTTTGAGTTGGCGTTTGGTCTAGTTCTACAGGCATTGCTTTTTTAAATTGACACACTGCCGCCATATATGCAGCTTCTTCCCTTTTAGGGCTTAATGTGTACGTTAAGGCAAAGGAGTTAAAGTGATAGCCCGCCAGCAAAAATTCGCTTGTTCCGTAATAAGAGTATGCGTATAGATAATAAATTTCTTCACGCTCAGGCTTGCCGTAGTAAAGCCCCAGCAATTCTTCTAGAAGCATTTGCGACCTTACAAAGTCTTCTTTTTGGTAATATTTTTTAGCTGCCTCCAGTTTTTCCTGCGGGGTACCGTCTTTTAATAGTTTTTGGTAACCTGAGCACGAAACTAGGGTAATAGCTAACGTTATGTATAGTAATCTTATCACTGAAAATGCCTGCAAAGTTATGATTTTAATTAGTTATACGAAAGTTTAGGAGAATAGTTACTTAGTGATTTTTTAGGGCTGGTATACAATTAATTTGAGAAGTAGGCTCGTTTTGTGCAAGCTAACCTCTATTTAGTGTTATTTTTGCAATTCGTTAAGAAAAATTTTAATGGATTTATTTGAAAAAATAGCTAAGAGGAAAAGTCCTTTGGGTCAGTATTCAGAAGATGCTCATCACTACTACACTTTCCCTAAGTTGGAAGGAGAACTTGCTCCACGTATGATGTTTAGAGGCAAAGAAGTACTTAATTGGAGTTTGAATAATTACCTTGGTTTGGGTAACCATCCAGACGTAAGAAAAGCAGATGCTGATGCTGCAGCAAATTGGGGTTGTGCTTACCCGATGGGTGCACGTATGATGTCCGGCAATACCGACTATCACGAACAGTTAGAACAGCAACTTGCTGAGTTTGAGCAAAAAGAAGATGCTATATTGCTCAATTTTGGGTACCAAGGTATCCTTTCGGCGATAGATGCATTGGTAGATAGAAGAGATGTTATCGTATATGATGCTGAATCTCATGCTTGTATCATAGACGGCGTAAGACTACACCAAGGTAAGCGATTTGTATTTGGTCACAATGACATAGAAAGTCTAGAGACTCAACTACAACGTGCTACTAAAATGGCTGATGAACAAGGGGGAGCCATATTGGTAATATCTGAAGGTGTCTTCGGAATGAGTGGAAACCAAGGAAAACTCAAAGAAATCGTCGCGTTGAAATCTAAGTTTGATTTCAGACTGATGGTAGATGATGCTCACGGATTTGGCACACTAGGGCCAAACGGAGAAGGAGCAGGCGTAGAACAAGGAGTTCAAGATGAAATAGATGTGTACTTCTCCACGTTTGCCAAGTCAATGGCGAGCATCGGAGCATTCATAGCAGGAGATAAAATGATTATCAACTATTTGAGATATAGCATGCGTTCTCAAATTTTTGCTAAATCTTTACCTATGCCATTTGTAATTGGAGCATTGAAGCGTCTAGATATGCTAAGAAATGAACCACATCATAAAGCAAATCTTTGGAAAATAGTAGATGCACTCCAAGGTGGTTTAAAAGCAGAAGGTTTTAATATTGGGACCACTAGTTCTTGCGTTACACCTGTTATCTTACAAGGAAACGTGGCTGAGGCTACTCACCTTACACGCGACTTGAGAGAGAACTTCAGTATATTCTGCTCCATAGTAGTATATCCAGTAGTGCCTAAAGATGTTATTATGCTTAGATTAATTCCTACTGCGGCACATAGTTTGGCCGATGTAGAGGAAACCATCAAGGCGTTCCAAGACATAAAAGGTAAATTACTAGCTGGCGAATATAAAGCAGAGAAGCTAGCAGCGTTTAACTAAGGTTTTATAATAGTGAGGAGAGTTTTCGAAAAACTTTTAAGCTATGTCGAAATATCGAATTTTGAAAGAGGAGGGCTTATGGCTCTCCTCTTTTCGTTGCTATTGGTTTCGGCTTATTACTACTACAAAAATAGCAGAGCTGCTGAACCACTCTATATAGATGAAACTGCCCTTGCCGCGTTTAGAAAACAAGTAGATAGTACTTTTGCTAAAGAAAAAGAGGATTACACCTATGGCGATAAACCCAATGCTAAAGTAGTAATGCCTGTTCGTCTTTTTAATCCCAATGCAGGTACAGCTTCAGCGTTGCAAAATAAAGGCGTCCCAAGATATATAGCTCAAGCAATAGTGAAATATCGCAATGCCGGAGGTAAGTTTAGATATAAGTCTGATCTGGCTAAGCTTTATGTAATAGATGAGCAGCGTTACTACACTCTGGAACCTTATATAGATTTACCTGTCAAACCTAAGCGGGTAGTTTCAGATTCAAAGGAAGAAATATTTAAGAAGGATAGCGTGGTGGCTAGGAGGCCTATTGACATAAATACGGTGAGTGCTTCAGATTTGGAAAAACTGAGTGGAATTGGTTCGTTTTACGCTCAAAAAATCACGGAGTATCGGGATAAGTTAGGCGGCTTTGTAAGTAGTGAACAACTCAATGAGGTGTTTGGAATGCGACCAGAGTCGGTTGATCAAATATCATCCTATTTTGAATATGGTGAAAATATTAAACAGAAGCATACCAACAGTGCTGGTTTTAAAGATTTAGTGGCCCACCCTTACCTCACTTATAATGAAGTAAAAGCTATTGTAAATTACAGAGAGCAACACGACGGGTTTCATTCGGTATCTGAAATAATGACTCTTCATATTTTCAAGGGGAAAGACACTAGTCGCTTAATTCCTTATTTAGACCTAAACTAATTGGCTTTGAGCTTTTGTAGTAGGTATACTTGTATGCTTCTAAGAAGGAAATACAATGAACTTTATACACTCCGAAACACAAGAAATGATAAGACAAGCAGCTAGCGATTTTGCTACTAAGCATATACGACCCCACGTAATGGAATGGGATGAGTCGCAGCATTTCCCTAGAGATTTATTTACCAAAATGGGTGAACAGGGGTTTATGGGTATCTTGGTGCCAGAAGAGTACGGAGGGTCCGGTTTAGGCTATTATGAGTACGCCGCCGTAGTAGATGAGATAGCTCAGGTATGTGGTTCGATTGGGCTCTCTACTGCAGCTCATAATTCGTTGTGTACGGGACATATATTATATCACGCTAATGAGGCTCAAAAACAAAAATATTTGCCAAAACTAGCTTCAGGAGAGCACTTAGGTGCTTGGGGACTTACAGAGCCCAATACTGGGAGCGATGCCCTACGAATGAAAACCGTAGCCAAAAAAGTAGATGGTGGCTGGATGATTAATGGAGCTAAGAACTGGATAACACACGGGATTTCGGGAGATATTGCCGTAGTGCTTGCCCGCACGGGTGAGTTGCTCGACAGTAGAGGTATATCTGCCTTTATAGTGGAACGTGGCACTCTAGGTTTCAAAGGGGGTAAAAAAGAAAATAAACTCGGTATGCGAGCATCCGAAACAGCCGAAATGATTTTCGAAGATTGCTTTGTGCCAGACGAAAACTTGATAGGATTAGAGGGCGAGGGGTTTATACAAGCGATGAAAATACTTGATGGAGGACGAATTTCTATCGCAGCATTGTCGTTGGGTATTGCAAAAGGAGCCTACAAAGCTGCATTGGCATACAGTCAGGAGCGAGAGCAGTTTGGTAAATCTATTTCAGAATTTCAAGGCATTAGTTTCAAACTAGCAGATATGGCCACAGAGATAGAGGCCTCTCAGCTATTGATAGATCAATCGTGCTTTTTGAAAAACGAAGACTTGCCTATGACCAAAGAAAGTGCAATGGCTAAATACTACGCATCAGAAGTGGCGGTAAAATCAAGTACGGAAGCTGTGCAGATATTTGGCGGATACGGCTATACGAAGGATTTTCCGGTAGAGAAATACTATAGAGACAGTAAGCTTTGCACTATAGGAGAGGGTACCTCCGAGATACAAAAAATCGTAATATCTCGACAGATATTAAAATGATGTAGTGCATTTGATAAAATTAGTATTAATTTTGCACTCCTTTTATAAAACATGTTACTAATAAATCTAAAAGATACCGATACGATAGACAAGGCTCTAAAAAAGTATAAGAAGAAGTTTGAAAAAACTGGAGTTATCAAAGAGCTTAGAGAAAGACAGCAGTTTACAAAGCCATCTGTAACAAGAAGAAAGCAGATCATCAAAGCTAAGTACAAGCAGTCGCTCAATAATCCTAAGTAATCATAGTCCTAATCAGGAGGCTGGAGACTATTCCAAAAGAATAGTGTACTTTAGTCGTTCGTATGAGCGAATCTCTTGATTACATAGAGACATTTTATAACTACCTTCTCAAGGAGCGTAGTTATAGTAGTAATACTGCTGTGGCATACCGTAAGGATGTCGAGCAGTATTTTTTGTTTACAGAAAGTTGGGACGTAGTCCCCGAAGTAAAACAAGTGCGAAAATGGGTCCGCCAATTGATGCAGGATAGATTGAGCGAGAAATCAGTACACCGCAAAGTGAGCTCTGTAAGGGCGTATGCAGATTTCCTTTACCGCACTAATATTATACAGGAGATACCTTCACTCACGCTCCAACTCCCCAAAATAAAAAAACGCATACCTGTATATATAAAAGAAGACGAGCTCAATGTGATGCTCAATAATCTAGAGGACCAAGCGGTCGATTATGAATCTACTTTGGCTTATTGCCTGATTACCACCTTTTACCATACTGGCTTAAGACGGTCAGAACTTGTGAATTTGCTTTCGGACGATGTTTATCTTCATAAGAAAGAACTCAAAGTATTAGGCAAAGGAAATAAGGAGCGAATTGTACCTATTAGTAATGAGTTAAAACAGGTGTTTGAACGATATTTACGTGTCAAAGGTGAGGAGATAGGAGATACTAAATTATTTTTTTGTAACTTCGGAGGAACGAAATTGAAAGAAAAATGGGTGTATTCATTAGTGAACGCTTTACTCTCGCAAACAACTGGCGAAAAAAAGAGCCCGCATATACTTAGGCATAGTTTTGCAACGCATTTGTTGCAAAATGGGGCGGATATTAACTCCATAAGAGAGTTGCTAGGGCACAGCAGCCTAAGCTCTACACAGATATATGCACATAATGATATAAAGAGACTCAAAGAGGTTTATCGAGATGCACATCCGTTTTCTGACGATAAATGAAACATTAACCATTAAAACAGAACACAATTATGAACACAGAGATTCAAGCTATTCATTTTAAAGCAGATCAGAAGCTAAAAGACTTTGTAGATATTAAACTCCAAAAACTAGAAACATTTTATGAAGACATTATAGATGCACAAGTTTTTTTGAAAATAGAAAACACTAGTGTGAAGGAAAATAAGATCGTAGAGATAAAACTTAATGCCAAGCACAATACCTTTATACAAAAAGAAACATCCATTACCTTCGAGGCTGCTACTGATATAGCGTTAGAAGCACTGAAAGTGCAGCTCAAAAGACATAAAGGAAAGCTAGCGGAACACTGATTTAGTGGTATTTTCGGAATACGAGACTCAAAGACAAAAAAAACCATAGATTTTTTTACCAAAGCATTTGCACTTGTAAAAAAATTACTACCTTTGCCCACCTTAAAATAAGCAGGGATTATAAAAAGTATAATGTTCTTTGAATCAACCCGCTCATTTTAAACATATTGCCGCCTTAGCTCAGTTGGTAGAGCAGCTGATTTGTAATCAGCCGGTCGTTGGTTCGAGTCCAATAGGCGGCTCTTTTTTTTATATGGGGAGATACCAGAGCGGTCAAATGGGGCAGACTGTAAATCTGCTGCTTCGGCTACGTAGGTTCGAATCCTACTCTCCCCACCATAAAAAATAAAGTAATATGTATATGCGGGAGTAGCTCAGTTGGTAGAGCGACAGCCTTCCAAGCTGTAGGTCGCGGGTTCGAGCCTCGTCTCCCGCTCAATGCTTTTGAGTGAAAGCTCTGAAGCGTGCAATTTCCTTTTATAAGGTCCTTGCATTTTTTTAGTTTGGGCTAATTGGTGGTTTGTGCATTGCCTTTCTGCTTTATACCTTAGATACATATTGTTTGTTTATGTAAGCAAATAAGCCGACGTAGCTCAGGGGTAGAGCGTTTCCTTGGTAAGGAAGAGGTCGTGAGTTCAATTCTCATCGTTGGCTCCACATTTATTAAAAAGAAAGAATAATTAATTTTAATCATGTCAAAAGCAACATTTGATCGTTCGAAAGAACACGTAAACATTGGAACTATTGGACACGTAGATCACGGTAAAACTACCTTGACTGCAGCCATTAGTTCTGTACTGTCTAATCAAGGATTGGCAGAAAAAACAGATTTCGGTACTATCGATTCTGCTCCAGAGGAAAAAGAAAGAGGTATCACCATTAACACTGCTCACATTGAGTATCAAACAGAAGCAAGACACTACGCACACGTAGATTGTCCTGGTCACGCGGATTATGTAAAAAACATGGTCACGGGTGCTGCTCAAATGGATGGTGCTATACTTGTAGTTGCGGCTACTGATGGTCCTATGCCACAAACTAAAGAGCATATCCTTCTTGCTAGACAAGTTGGGGTGCCTAGATTAGTTGTTTTCATGAACAAAGTTGATATGGTAGATGACGAAGAGCTTCTAGAACTTGTTGAGATTGAAATAAGAGAACTTTTAGGTTTCTATGAGTTTGACGAAGATAACACTCCTATCATTCAAGGATCTGCATTAGGTGCATTGAACGGCGATGATAAGTGGGTTGCTACTGTTCAGGAATTGATGAATGCTGTTGATTCTTGGATACCAGTTCCTCCACGTTTGACTGATCAGCCTTTCCTAATGCCAGTAGAGGATGTATTCTCTATCACTGGTCGTGGTACGGTAGCTACAGGTAGAATAGAAAGAGGTATTATCAATGTAGGTGATGCAGTTGATATTGTAGGTATGGGTGCAGAAGATATGAAGTCTGTATGTACAGGAGTTGAGATGTTTAGAAAACTTCTAGACAGAGGGCAAGCTGGTGATAATGCTGGTATCCTTCTTAGAGGTATTGACAAAACAGATATCAAGAGGGGTATGGTAATCGTAGCTCCAGGTTCTGTTACTCCACATACTGAGTTCAAGGCTGAGATCTATGTATTGTCAAAAGAAGAAGGTGGACGTCACACTCCATTCTTTAATAAGTATCGTCCACAGTTCTACTTCAGAACTACTGACGTAACTGGTGAGATCAAACTTCCAGAGGGTACTGAAATGGTAATGCCAGGTGATAACGTAAGTATCACTGTTGAGCTTATCAATGCAGTAGCAATGGAAAAAGGGCTTAAGTTCGCTATCCGTGAAGGTGGTAGAACAGTAGGTGCTGGTCAAGTTACTGAAATAATCAAGTAATAATATATAAGGCACAAACGGGTGTAGCTCAGCTGGCCAGAGCACTGGTCTCCAAAACCAGGTGTCGGGAGTTCGAATCTCTCCACCCGTGCAATTAACAAATAATGAGTAGGATAGTAGAAATTTGGAAGGAGACAACTGACGAGTTGGTAAACAAGGTTACTTGGCCAACTTGGACAGAATTAAGAAGCAGCACCATAATTGTGGTCATAGCTTCCATTCTTTTTGCTCTTGTAATAATGCTTATAGATAAAGCATTTGGAGCATTTATGAATGATTTCCTTTACAAAATAGTAGAGTAAGTTTTAAGGACGATAAAAAGTAATGTTTAGCGAAAAAACAGTTCAAGACGAGTTTAGATGGTACGTAGTGCGTGCTATAAGTGGCTCGGAGAAGAAAGTGAAGTCCATAATAGAGTCTGAGCTTGCGTACGCTAAACTTACGAAGTACGTTCCCGAGATACTTATACCTACCCAGAAAGTTTTTGAAATTAAAAACGGAAAGAAAACTTCGAAGGAGAAGAGCTACTTCCCAGGATATATATTGATACATGCTCATCTAGTTGGTGAGGTAGTGCCTACTATTCGTGCCGTAAATGGTGTCGTGGGTTTTCTTGGTCAGGATGGAGAACCTGTGCCTATGAGACAAAGCGAAGTGAATCGAATCTTCGGACAAGTTGATGAAAGCAACCAAGAAGGTGAAAGTGCTGTTAATCCTTATATCGTAGGAGAGTTTGTGAAAGTGACCGATGGTCCGTTTACGGGCTTTAGCGGAGTAATTGAAGAGGTGAACGAAGAGAAGAAGAAATTGAAAGTGATGGTGAAAATTTTCGGAAGAAAAACACCATTAGAACTAAATTACATACAAGTAGAAAAAGAATAAGCTTTATGGCTAAGCAAATAAAAGGTTACGTAAAATTACAGGTAAAAGGTGGAGCGGCAAATCCTGCACCTCCGGTAGGTCCAGCACTAGGTGCCAAAGGTGTAAATATCATGGATTTCTGTAAGCAGTTCAATGGTAGAACCCAAGACAAGGCTGGTAAAACATTGCCAGTTGTTATCACGGTATATCAAGATAATTCATTTGATTTTATCATCAAAACTCCTCCAGCGGCAGCTCAAATACTTGAGTCAACCAAAAAGAAGAGTGGATCTGCTGAGCCAAATAGGGTAAAGGTAGCTAGTATGACTTGGGATCAAGTAAAGGCTATCGCTGAAGATAAAATGTCTGACTTAAATGCAATGACTGTAGGGTCTGCCATGAAAATGGTAGCGGGTACTGCACGTAGTATGGGCGTAACTGTTACCGGACAGTTTCCGGAAGATAACTAGGTTTATCGATTATAAACAATGGGAAAATTAACAAAGAAAAGAAAAGAGGCTTTATCTAAATATGATAAGGATGCTCTTTACAGTCTTAAAGAGGCGTCGGAAATTGTGAAGAAAATCACAAATGCAAAATTCGATTCTTCCGTAGACGTAGACGTGAAATTGGGTGTAGACCCAAGACAAGCAAATCAGATGGTAAGGGGTACTACCTCATTACCACACGGTATCGGTAAAGAAGTAAGAGTACTTGCTCTTGTTACTCCAGATAAGGAGCAAGAGGCTAAGGATGCTGGAGCTGACTTTGTAGGTTTGGATGAATACGTAACTAAGATAGAAGGCGGATGGCTTGATATTGATGTAATTATCACCATGCCTGCTGTAATGGGTAAAATTGGTAGGCTTGGACGTGTTTTAGGGCCGAGAAACTTAATGCCTAATCCCAAAAGTGGTACAGTTACCATGGATATAGGGAAAGCTGTAACAGAAATCAAAGCAGGTAAGATTGATTTTAAAGTAGACAAGACGGGAATTATACACACAAGTGTAGGTAAGGTTTCTTTTGATGCGGATAAAATCTATGATAACGCAAAAGAATTGATAGATACACTCAACAGATTGAAACCAAGCTCAGCAAAAGGATTGTATTTTCAGAGTATAACATTATCTAGTACTATGAGCCCAGGCATCAAAGTAGATACTAAGGCATTAACTGTATAACCATTTAAAGAGTACAGAAATGAACAAAAACGAAAAAAATGTAATAATAGATGAGTTGGTAGGCAACTTGAAAGAATATCAGTTTGTATATGTAACTGATAGTTCGAACCTATCTGCAAATTCTAATAACAATTTGAGAAAGTTGTTACATAAAAACGGAGTTAAAATGCAGGTGATCAAAAATACTTTTGTACACCAGGCGTTAGAGAAAAGCGGCACCGAGTGGGGCGAGCTTAAAGACACGTTAAAAGGAACTACGGCACTCTTATTTGCTTCCAACCCGAAAGCACCTGCTATCGCGATAAAAGAGTTCCGCAAAAAGAGCGATAGACCGTTACTTAAAGGTGCTTACATTGACTCTGACATTTTCATTGGCGATGACCAACTAGGAGCTCTAGTTGATCTGAAGACAAGAGAAGAACTTGTTGGAGAAATCATCGGACTGTTACGTTCGCCAGCAAACAACGTTGTATCTGCACTTCAATCAGGTGGAAATACAATCGCAGGATTGCTTAAGACGCTTTCAGAAAGAGAAAATTAATTTATTACTAAAAACAAATTTTAAACAAAACAAACAATGGCTGACATTAAAAAATTAGCAGAAGAATTGGTTAATCTTTCAGTGAAAGATGTAAACGAATTGGCTACTATACTTAAAGATGAGTATGGTATTGAGCCAGCAGCAGCTCCAGTTGCAGTAGCAGCAGGACCAGCAGGTGGTAGTGATGCAGCAGCAGAGGAGCAAACAGAATTTACTGTAATCCTTAAAGCGGCTGGTGCTTCTAAGTTAAACGTAGTTAAAGCAGTAAAAACTTTGACTGGATTAGGACTTAAAGAAGCAAAAGAACTTGTAGATTCAGCTCCGAAAGAGGTTAAAGAAAATGTTTCGAAAGACGAAGCAGAAGCTTTGAAAACAGCCTTAGAAGAAGCAGGAGCTGAAGTTGAGCTTAAGTAATTTATACAAATAAACGTATCAAAAGACCCCTGGTTTACAGTGGGTCTTTTGGTGTTTTTATAATTTTAATATTCCGTTAACATCAAACATTTAATAACCTTGTCATCAAAATATAACGAAAGAATTAATTTTGGGAGAATCGCGAAAGTGATTGATTACCCAGATTTCTTAGATGTACAGCTGAAGTCTTTCCAAGAGTTCTTCCAGCTTCAGACGTCGTCTGAAGACCGCAAATTTGAAGGTTTGTTTAAAGTTTTTAGTGAAAATTTTCCAATCACTGATACTCGTAACATCTTCGTACTTGAATTTCTTGATTACTTCGTAGATCCACCGCGATACACCATACAAGAGTGTATTGAGCGTGGACTGACCCATGCAGTGCCACTTAAGGCTAAGCTTAAATTAAGCTGTAATGATGCGGAGCACGAAGATTTTGAGACAGTAGTTCAAGACGTGTACTTGGGTACACTGCCATATATGACGCCCACAGGTTCGTTCATTATCAATGGTGCTGAGCGAGTAATTGTATCGCAACTACACCGTTCTCCTGGGGTATTCTTCGGACAGAGTTACCACACAAACGGAACAAAATTATATTCTGCCAGAATTATACCTTTCAAGGGTAGCTGGATAGAATTTGCTACGGACGTGAACAACGTAATGTATGCATATATTGACCGTAAAAAGAAATTCCCGGTGACTACATTGCTTAGAGCAATAGGTTACGAGACGGATAAAGATATTTTGGACTTATTTGGCCTTGCTGAAGAGGTGAAAGTAACCAAAGCTGGTCTTAAGAAAATAATGGGTCGCAGACTAGCGGCTAGAGTACTTCGCTCTTGGATAGAGGATTTTGTGGATGAGGATACGGGAGAAGTTGTATCTATCGAAAGAAACGAAGTAGTGATCGAGCGTGATACCGTACTGGAGGAAGCTCATATGGAAGAGATTATTGAGTCTGGTGTTAAGACAATAATCTTAAGTAAAGAAAATGATGACAAGAATGATTTCCAAATCATTTTAAACACGCTTCAAAAAGATACTTCTAACTCAGGTAAAGAAGCAGTAGAGCATATCTATAGACAATTACGTAACACCGATCCACCTGATGAGGAAACTGCTCGAGGTATCATTGAGCGTTTGTTCTTCTCAGATAAAAGATATGATCTTGGAGAAGTAGGTAGATACAGAATCAATAAAAAATTAGGTTTTGGTGCCGAGAAAGAGAATCGTGTACTTACTAATGAGGATATTATATCTATTATTCAGTACCTCATAGAGTTGGTAAATTCACGTACAGATGTGGATGACATTGACCACTTGAGTAACAGACGTGTTAGAACAGTTGGAGAGCAGCTTTACAACCAATTTGGTGTAGGTCTGGCTCGTATGGCTCGTACTATTCGTGAGCGAATGAATATCAGAGATAATGAAGTATTTACTCCAACAGATTTGGTAAATGCTCGTACATTGTCTTCTGTAATTAACTCATTCTTCGGTACGAATCAGTTATCTCAGTTTATGGATCAAACCAATCCACTCGCAGAGGTAACTCACAAACGTAGAATGTCTGCTTTAGGTCCAGGTGGATTGAGTAGAGAGAGAGCTGGTTTTGAGGTGAGGGATGTTCATTATACGCACTATGGTCGTCTTTGTACAATTGAGACTCCTGAGGGGCCAAACATTGGTCTAATATCTTCACTTTGTGTTCACGCAAAAATCAATAATCTTGGTTTTATAGAAACACCTTATCGTAAGGTAGAAAACGGAAAAATCAAAATTGATGAAGATGTAGTTTACCTAAGTGCTGAAGAAGAAGATAACAACGTTATTGCTCAGGCAAATTCTCCTTTTGATAAGAAAGGTAACTTGACTAATAATCTTGTGAAAGCTCGTTTTGAAGGTGATTTCCCAATAGAGGATAAAAAGAAGATCAACTATATGGACGTAGCTCCAAATCAGATTGTATCTATAGCAGCTTCGTTGATTCCATTCTTGGAGCACGATGATGCTAACCGTGCACTGATGGGATCGAATATGCAGCGTCAAGCAGTACCAATCATGAACCCGGAAGCTCCTATTGTGGGTACAGGTCTTGAAGCTCAAGTAGCCAAAGATTCTAGAACACAATTATTGGCAGAAGGAACAGGTACGGTAGAATATGTAGATGCAGATGAAATACGCATCAAGTATGACTTGACTGACGATGATATGTTGGCGAGTTTTATTGGCGATACTAAATCATACTATCTTACTAAATTTAGAAGAACAAACCAGAATATGACGGTAAACCTTAGACCACTTGTGGTAAAAGGTGATAAAGTGGTAAATGGTCAGGTACTAAGTGAAGGTTATGGTACTCAAGGTGGCGAATTGGCCCTTGGTAGAAATCTTAAAGTGGCATTTATGCCTTGGCAAGGATATAACTTTGAAGATGCGATTGTGATTTCGGAGAAGGTAGTAAAGGATGATTACTTTACATCTATTCACATCACAGAGCACGATGTAGAAGTACGGGATACCAAAAGAGGTATAGAGGAACTTACCAATGATATTCCAAATGTAAGTGAGGAAGCGACAAAGAACCTTGACGAAAACGGACTTATACGTGTAGGTGCCAGAATCAAAGAAGGGGACATTTTGATAGGTAAGATTACGCCAAAAGGTGAGTCTGAACCTTCTCCAGAAGAAAAACTTCTTAGAGCGATATTTGGGGACAAAGCTGGTGATGTAAAGGATGCTTCTCTGAAAGCAACGCCATCTAAAGAAGGTGTAGTGGTAGCTAAGCAATTATTTGTTCGTAGAAAGAAAGATAGAGCAAACAAAGCCGAAGACAAGACGAAACTTACTAAACTTGAAAATGAGCATTTAGGTGAGTTGGATAAATTAAGAGCACTGCTTCTAGAGAAACTTTATAAAATAGTAAGCGGCAAAACTTCGGCAGGTGTACAGAATGTATATTATGAGGATGTAATACCTAAAGGAACTAAGTTCACACTGAAGAATCTTGCTACTATTGATTTTGCGACAGTGTCTTACAATAATTGGACATCTGACAATGCGAAAAATAGTTTGATAGCTAAAGTACTTACCAATTACAAAGCTAAGTACACAGAAATATCTACTACATACAAGCGTGAGCAATTCAGTATTAGTGTAGGAGATGAGCTTCCAACAGGAATATTAAAACTTGCCAAAATATATCTTGCTAAGAAGCGTAAGCTCAAAGTAGGAGATAAGATGGCTGGTCGTCACGGTAACAAAGGTATCGTAGCTAAGATAGTACCAGAAGAGGATATGCCTTACTTAGAGGATGGAACACCTGTAGAGATTGTTCTTAATCCACTAGGTGTACCTTCTCGTATGAACTTGGGTCAGATATATGAGACCGTACTTGGATGGGCTGGACAAGAGCTAGGGTTAAACTTCGCTACTCCAATCTTTGACGGTGCTACAGAAGAAGATATCGATGGAAAAATTGAGGAAGCTAAATTACCTCAGTTTGGTTCTGCACAATTGTATAACGGATTGACAGGAGAGCAATTTCACCAACGTACTACAGTAGGTATAATGTATATGCTTAAACTGGGTCACATGGTAGATGATAAGATGCACTCACGTTCGATCGGGCCATACTCACTTATTACCCAGCAGCCGCTTGGTGGTAAGGCACAGTTTGGTGGCCAGCGTTTCGGTGAGATGGAGGTTTGGGCACTTGAGGCATTCGGTGCGGCCAACATACTACGTGAAATATTGACAGTGAAGTCTGATGATATAGTAGGTAGAGCTAAGGCGTATGAGGCGATAGTAAAAGGTGAAAATATGGTGGAGCCAGGATTGCCTGAGTCATTCAACGTATTACTTCACGAATTGAGAGGTTTGGGTATAGAAATAACCTTTGATTAATTAAAATTTTAAATTAGAAAAAATGTCAAACAAAAAGGATGTAAAAATAAAGTCTAATTTTAAGAAACTTAGAATTGGGTTGTCATCTCCAGAGGTTGTTTTGCAACGCTCTTTTGGTGAAGTTACTAAGCCTGAAACTATAAACTACAGATCATATAAGCCTGAAATGGGTGGTCTATTCTGCGAAAGAATATTTGGCCCTGTGAAGGATTATGAGTGTCACTGTGGTAAGTACAAAAGAATTAGATACAAAGGCATTGTATGTGATAGATGTGGGGTAGAAGTTACCGAGAAAAAAGTGCGTAGAGAACGAATGGGCCACATAGAGCTTGTTGTACCTATCGTACATATCTGGTACTTTAAGTCTTTACCTAATAAGATTGGTTACCTTATCGGTTTGCCTTCCAAAAAGCTTGAGATGATTGTATACTATGAGCGATACATCGTTATACAAGCAGGTCTAAAAGAAGCAGATGGTGTAAACTATCTTGACTTTTTAACAGAGGAGGAGTACTTGGATATACTTGATACACTTCCAAAAGAAAATCAATATCTCGATGATAATGATCCTAATAAGTTCATTGCCAAAATGGGTGGTGAAGCAATATGGGATTTGTTATCTCGACTAGATTTAGACGGTCTTTCATTTAGCTTAAGACACCAAGCGGCCAATGAAACGTCACAGCAACGTAAAAATGAAGCACTTAAACGTCTTAACGTTATAGAAGGTTTCAGGGCATCTACTAAGACAGGTGAGAACAAGCCTGAGTGGATGATAATGAAAATGCTTCCGGTTATTCCACCTGAGCTAAGACCACTAGTTCCTTTGGACGGAGGTAGATTCGCAACTTCTGATTTGAATGATCTCTACAGACGAGTTATCATCAGAAATAACAGATTGAAACGTCTTATGGAGATAAAAGCTCCTGAGGTAATTTTAAGAAACGAGAAACGGATGCTTCAAGAAGCCGTAGACTCATTGCTCGATAACACTAGACGTGCCAATGCTGTAAAGGCAAACGGTAATCGTCCACTGAAATCATTGAGTGATATGCTCAAAGGTAAGCAAGGTCGTTTCCGTCAAAACTTACTTGGTAAACGTGTGGATTACTCAGGTCGTTCTGTTATCGTAGTAGGGCCAAACTTGAAATTACACGAGTGTGGATTGCCTAAGGGAATGGCTGCTGAGCTATTCAAACCATTTATCATCAGAAAACTGATAGAGCGTGGTATTGTAAAAACAGTAAAATCAGCGAAGAAGATTGTAGATCGTAAAGAGCCGGTAATCTGGGAAATATTGGAGAACATACTAAAAGGTCATCCGATCCTACTAAACCGTGCCCCAACGTTGCACAGACTAGGTATTCAGTCATTTCAGCCCAGACTAGTAGAGGGTAAGGCAATACGTCTTCACCCATTAGTTTGTACTGGTTTTAACGCGGATTTTGACGGTGACCAGATGGCGGTACACGTACCTCTTGGTAACGCTGCAATTCTTGAGGCTCAAATATTGATGCTTGCTTCTCACAATATCCTAAACCCTGCAAACGGTGCTCCAATAGCCGTACCATCGCAGGATATGGTTTTGGGTCTTTATTATATGACCAAGCAGAGAAGATCTACCAAAACTGAGAAAGTGCAAGGTGAAGGCCTTACATTCTATTCATTTGAAGAAGTAGAAATAGCTTACAACGAAGGAAGAGCAAACTTGAATGCCGTAGTTAAAGTAAAGGCTAAGGTGAAAAAAGATGGTAAGTTAGTAGATGAAATTATCGAAACTTCTGTAGGACGTGTTATCTTTAACAAAAACGTTCCAGAAGAAATAGGTTTTATCAATACATTATTAACCAAAAAATCGCTTAGAGATATCATCGGTAGATTAATAAAAGAAGCCGGCGTAGCTAAGACTGCTAAGTTCTTAGATGCAATTAAAGAATTAGGGTTCTATTATGCATTTAGAGGTGGATTGTCATTCAATATTTCTCACGTATTAGTACCTCAAGCCAAAACAGAATTGGTAGAGTCTGCACGTAAGGAAGTAGAAGAAATCACTTTTAACTATGAGAATGGTCTTATAACTAACAATGAGCGTTATAACCAGGTTATTGATATTTGGACGAGAATAAACTCTAAGGTAGCCGATGCACTTCTTCATGATATTGCAACGGATGACCAAGGTTTTAATCCAATATATATGATGCTTGACTCTGGAGCAAGGGGTTCTAAAGAGCAAATTCGTCAGCTAGGCGGTATGAGGGGGCTTATGGCTAAGCCGCAGAAAAAACTGGGTACTGCTGGTACGGGTGAGATTATTGAAAATCCGATTCTTTCTAACTTTAGAGAGGGACTTTCTATCCTTGAGTACTTTATATCTACTCACGGTGCTCGTAAAGGTCTTGCTGATACGGCACTTAAAACGGCTGATGCGGGTTACTTAACCCGACGACTTCACGACGTAGCACAAGACGTTGTCGTTACAATTGACGATTGTGGTACACTACGTGGTTTTGAGGTGGCTACCTTGAAAGAGAACGATATGGTAATCGATAGCTTGTATGATAGAATAGTAGGTAGATCATCGCTACTTGATATTCATCACCCAGAAACGGATGAAATCATTGTAGAAGCTGGAGAAGATATCAATGAAGATATAGCCCAACTAGTGATAGATGCAGGCATAGAGACCGTTCAGATACGCTCGGTTATGACGTGTGAGTCTAAGCGTGGTGTATGTGCTAAGTGCTACGGTAGAAACTTGGCAACAGGTAGAGCCGTACAAGCTGGAGAGGCTGTCGGAGTAATTGCGGCACAATCTATTGGTGAGCCGGGTACACAGTTAACTCTGCGTACATTCCACGTGGGTGGTACGGCATCTAATATTGCTCAGGATTCACAACTCCGATCACGTTACAAGTGTGTAGCTGAGTTTGATGAGGTGAAAACAGTGCCAGGTAAGGATGCTAATGGTGAAGATGTAGGAATCGTAGTAGGACGTTCGGGTGAGGTTAAATTTATTGATCAAAAATCGAAAGAAGTACTTGCGGTAAATAACATACCTTACGGCTCATTCTTATACATTAAAGATAAAGCAAAACTCAAGAAAGATGATAAAATCTGTGCTTGGGATCCATATAATGCTGTGATTCTTTCTGACCTTGATGGTAAGGTAGAATTTGTAGACCTTAAAGAAGGCGTCTCGTTTACTATTGAGATGGACGAGGCTACGGGATATAAAGAGAAAGTAGTAACAGATAGTAGAGATAAGAAAATTAACCCAGCCATCCATATTATTGGTAAGAAGGGAGAAATTCTTAAAGAACTAAACGTACCGGTAGGTGCTCACCTTTCTGTAGAAGCAGGTGATAAAGTTACTGCAGGTGCTATCATTGCTAAAATACCAAGAGTAGTAGGTAAGACAAGTGATATTACAGGTGGTCTACCAAGGGTGACTGAGCTATTTGAAGCTCGTAACCCTTCTAACCCAGCAGTAGTGTCTGAGATAGACGGGGTTGTAACTTACGGAGGAATCAAGCGTGGTAATCGTGAGGTTACTATTGAGTCTAAAGAAGGTATCTCCAAGAAATATCTTATCTCTTTGTCTAAGCACATCCTTGTTCAAGATGGCGATTTTGTAAGAGCGGGTACACCGTTATCAGACGGTTCTATCACACCACAAGATATCTTGTCCATTGAAGGTATTAGTGCAGTACAGAATTATATTGTTAATGGAATTCAAGAAGTATACAGACTTCAGGGTGTGAAGATTAACGATAAGCATATTGAGGTTATCATCAAGCAAATGATGCAGAAAGTTTCGGTAATAGAGGCTGGTGATACTAAATTCTTAGAAGGAAGTGCTGTTAACAAAATAGACTTCAAAGAAGAGAATGATAAACTATATGATAAGCGTGTAGTAACTGAGGCAGGTGATTCTAATGAGGTGAAACCAGGTGAGATTATATCATTACGTAGGTTGAGAGATTTAAACTCTTCATTGAAACGTAAGGATATGAAACCAATAGAAGTAAGAGAAGCTCTTACGGCTACATCTGGACCGCTGCTACAGGGTATCACTAAGTCATCTCTTGGAACGTACAGCTTTATGTCTGCTGCGTCATTCCAGGAGACTACAAAGGTGCTTAACGAGGCAGCTATTGCAGGTAAAGAAGATCATATGTTAGGTTTGAAAGAAAACGTAATAGTTGGTCACCTAATACCGGCAGGTACGGGTCTCAGAGCTTACGAGAACTTGGTAGTTGGCTCTCAAGAGGAGTTTGACTTACTCAAGGCTGCTCGTGAGGAGGCATCTGCTGAACCAACAGAATCAGCGATAGAAGCTTAAGCGACTTAAGACAATCAAATATTAGAAGAGCGGTAAAGTAATTTGCCGCTCTTTTTTTGTGTTATTTACAATAAAAATTGCTTGCTTTGAACTATGGCAGAACAAAACAAAGGCAACCAGATAGATATAGAATTAACAGAAGATGTTGCAGATGGTATCTATTGCAATTTGGCAATCATATCACACTCCAACTCAGAGTTTGTGGTAGACTTTATCAGAATGCTGCCAGGAGTGCCCAAGGCCAAGGTGAAGAGTCGTATCGTACTCAGTGCACAACACGCCAAACGCCTACAAATGGCATTAACAGACAATATTGATAAATACGAGGCTAACTTTGGTGAGATAAAAATGCAGGACAATGCTCCGCAATTTCCACCTATGAATTTTGGCCCAGCAGGAGAAGCTTAGTCTTTCAACTTTTCGAGTAACGGTTGGAAGTAGGTGTCGAGTCGAATAAACTCAGGCTCTATCTCATACATTCGTTTTCCGATATCTTTAGATGCAGCAATGAGTTGTTCAATATCCGCCTTTTCGGTACGGTAGTAAGACTTGAATTCTTCTTTAGATAGTTTACCCGCTTTTAGGTCTTGTATTAAGTTTTCGAGTTGCGAGCTTAGCTCCACTTGTTCCTTCACATTAGCATCGTACTTGCCGCTGTTATAAGTATAAATCTTTTTCAGATTTTTATACTTAGATAGGTTGTCACCCAACTCTTTGCTCATGATTTTGGTATAATCATTCCTAAATGTACGTAAGGTAGTTTCTATATGCTCAGCTCGTAATTTGAATAAAGAAACATCCAGATTAAGGTTTTTTTCGTTTTCGTTCAGTAGTTCTTGTAGTTCTTCTACACGTTTTATTTCTTCGGTATGATTGATCATACACCCCGATAGTAAGACCGCAAAAATGAATACTGATAGTGCGGAAATATATGTTTTATGAGAATAGCGATTAAATTTGAACATCTTGGCAAAGAAAAGTGCAAATAGTGTAAAAAAGGTAAAGCGTTTTATTTTTTTGAAAGACGTGTTTACCATTGCCCTAAGTGCGTATGGTGGCCCCAATATGCATTTAGCCTTATACCAAAAGCGTTTGGTAGACGAGAAGCAGTACCTTACTACCGCGGAGCTTCTTGAGTTTTACTCCCTTTGCCAGATGCTACCCGGGCCAAGTAGTACCCAAACTCTTACGAGCATCGGCTACAAGTTTGGAGGTCCTTCCTTAGCGTTTCTTACGTTGTTGGTGTGGATACTTCCCGCTTTTATTCTGCTTACTGTGAGTGCGGTTTTTATCGGTGTTTTCCAAGATCAAGCATTGCGATACCTGCGGTTTGTGACACCTGTAGCTGTGGCTTTTGTATTGGTAGCAGGTATAAAGATGGTGCAGAAATCCATAAACAACAGACAAGGCTACTTACTCGCTGGAATGGCCTTTGTCGTAACGGCTATGCTTAGGCATCCGTTAGATACGGTGGTCAACATGAAAACCCCTTGGATGTTTCCAGCCGTACTGCTCGTGGGAGGAGTTTTTTCATACTTTGATTTCAAGGGAACAGTGCAACGTCACGAACCCATAAAAGTGAAGTTCCCATGGACGTCACTTATTGCTTTTTTTGGTGTATTTATATTAGCAGGAGTATTAGTATCGGTAACTGATAATCGATTGGCGTTACTGTTTGAAAACTGCTACCGTTTTGGCAGTCTCGTTTTTGGTGGGGGTAATGTGCTTATTCCTATGATGTTGGAGCAGTTTGTGAATCACAATGCTTATATGTCCTCTGAGCAGTTTATCAATGGTGTAGGACTTGTGCAAGCCATTCCTGGGCCCATCTTTACGATAGCCAGTTATACGGGTGCTACGGCTATGCAAGGATTCGGAGTGTTGCATCAAGTATTGGGGAGTTTTGTAAGTACTTTGGGGATCTTCTTGCCGGGGGCATTGCTCATTTTTTTTGTGTTTCCTATATGGAAAAAAATACGCACACATCCTATTGTAGTACGAGCATTACCTGGAGTGATTGCTACTTCTTGCGGGTTGGTACTCGCAGCAGCATACTTAATGTTCCTCCCCGTAGGATTTAATTGGCTGGAAGAAGGAAGTTTCTTTTATACCAATATTGACACGGTACATCCTGTCAATACGATGGAAATTTTCCTCATACTCGTTACGTCTATCTCATTGTTTTACACCAAGATAAAATCACCGTGGTATATTCTCATAGCGATACTTTTCGGGGTTCTGATTTAAAAAAAAGAGACCGCTTCTTTGCGGCCTCTTACTCCAATAGGTTTAAAATCGTTACTGCTTTGATACTTTACAGTAGGCTATGCTACCATCATTCATTGTGCTCCTTACTGTGTATATACCTGTGGTTAGGTTGGTAAGATCGGCTACATTTTGATGACCACTCAGCACAATTTGACCTGTTGTACTTGTAACGGTAAATGCAGCTGTATTTGCATCTAAAGTGATAAGTCCAGTGGTTGGATTAGGATAAATACTTGCTGGACTATCTACTATTTTTTCTAGGGTTGCTGTACGTCCTCCAATAGTGAAATTATCAAAGTAGCTGATTGTCTCTTCACTTCTATCTCTGAAATCTGGGAATATCACTAACTGGTCATAGGTCATATTTTCGTGATTTACGGTGGAGAAATCGAAGGTTAATTCTTCCCATTCATTGATTTTTGTATTGGCTACTTTAAGTTCACCTTTAGACCAACCTGTCGACGTGACAAGTTTTACACCGACGTCGCTCAGTACTGGTTTATATACCATTAGGGTAATTGTAGAGTTGGTTGCGTCTAGTTTATACTCTCCTATATCTGCTCCGTGTAGTGATTCACAACCTGCAAAAGGAGCCCCAGTTTGTCTACTCGTAAATTTCCCTACAGTATTACTGGTATTGATGCCGGACTTGTCCGGGTTCTCTATGATTTCGAGTGGTGGGTTGTCGTCGTTTTCGAACGTGGTCCACGTCCAGTCAGCTCCATTTCCTTCTGTTTCAAAATCAATGGGCACACGTTGTGCTGATAGTGAGGTAGCTGTCAGTAGACAACCAAGTATGAATATGTTTTTCATTGGTTTCAAAGCTACGCATAATAAAGTGAGTTAGTCACTTTTTGGCCAAAAATGACAGCGTAATTCTACAGCTTGTGTAGGAAGCTTAAAGTGAAAAGTACCATAAGTGGGTTTTTAGATGTAAATACGTGAATATTCACGTATTTTTGAGGTTACAAAGCTTCAACTGCAATTAATGAACAAGAAAAATAAATATTTTCTCTCGGAGAATAATATCCCTTTCCAAGATTTTTTTCATTTTGGACTCTCGGCAGATTGTGCGGTGTTTGGGTATCATAATGGTGAAGTGCGTGTATTGCTTATAGAGCGTGATGCTGAGCCATTCAAAGGGCTATGGGCTCTCCCAGGAGACTTGGTAGGGCTACATGAGGATTTGGACGAAGCCGCTGAAAAAATATTAAAGAATCTTACGGGCTTAGAAAATATTTTTATGGAACAGTTTCACTCTTTTGCGACTGTGGATAGACATCCCGCGGGAAGGGTTACTACGGTAGGGTACTACTCACTTGTAAAGAGTGACAACCACGAGCCAGCCGCATCATCTTGGGCCAAAAGCACCCAATGGTTTAATATTAACAAGCTACCCAAACTTGCCTTTGACCACGAGTGTATTTTAGATAAAGGTATTCGGACTTTACAACGGCGTGTACTTTACCGCCCTGTAGGTTTTGAGTTATTGCCTGAGAAGTTTACCCTCGCTGAGTTGCAAGATTTGTATGAGGCATTACTAGGTACCTCGTTTGACAAGCCCAACTTCCGCAAGAAGATATTGAGTATGGACTTATTAGTTCAGCTTAAAGAAGTGCAAACCAATGTATCGCATCGTCCAGCTAAGTTATTCAAATTTGATGAAACACGATACCGACAACTCCGTAAGGAAGGTTTCGCGTTCGACCTCAGTGTGAAGTCGGCGTAAATATGTACTGGACCAGATTTGAAAGATAATCTAGCATCATATTTAGCTCAACGCATATGATAGATATCGCAGGTAAAAACGCATTCATCACAGGTTCAAGTAGGGGAGTAGGTCAGCAGATAGCACTAGGATTGGCTCAACACGGCTGCAACATTATTCTACACGGTCGTACTGCGGAGAACTGTCAACAGACTTGCCATTTGCTCGAACGATATGGTGTAAAGGTATATATCGTGCACGGAGATTTAGGGGAAGAGGTTCACGTACATCACGTCATAACTCAGGTAAAAGATTTGGGAATACCCGTAGACATATTGTACAATAATGCTGCTATCATGTCTACGTATGAATCCGATATATGGGAACACTCTTGGGAAGCGTGGATGAAGAGTATGAAAACTAATGTATTTGCGATGTACACCCTTTGTGCTGCCTTTGTACCCCAAATGGATGAACAAGGCTTTGGTAGAGTAGTAAATTTGATATCGGGCATTCATCAAACACCAGAATTAGCTCCTTATGGTGCATCTAAATGGGCAGCGATCAAACTCACAGAGGACTTAGCATCCAAATATGCTGATACCAATGTTAGGATAAATTCACTTGATCCGGGATGGTTACGCACCGATATGGGAAGCCAAGAAGCTCCAAATCCTGTGGAAGCGGTATTGCCGGGGGCATTACAACCCGCACTATTAGCCAGTGACGGGCCTACAGGTAAGGCGTTTGAGGCGTTGGGTGCTTAAAATTTCGGTTTTTCATTTTTGTCCCATAATCCCCAATAGGCACCTACATCACCTTCATCTCCTGTTTTCCAAGATTCATCAAAGGATGAGAAGTAGAACATTTCTATATCCTCACTCCTCGACCATTGTTGCGCATTGGTAAAGTACTTGAGGTAGTTATTCATAGATGCTTCTGCTCCTTCAAAAGCACCACCTTCACTCGGCCACCCGGTTTCGGTTATGATTACCCGTTTGCCATTTGCAGCACGTAGAGCCTGCTGATACATCTCCTTCATATACAGGAATGAGTAGTCTATATGACAACCTTCCCAAAAAGGGTAACAGTTAGCCAAAATCACCTCACACGCATCGGCAAGAGCTGGACGTTCTGTGAATTCATAGTACGCGTCTACATAGCCTACGGGCGTACCTGGTATTGCTAGTTTTACTTTGTCAATATATCCTATCAGTTGCTCTTCGGTAAGTTCTTTGCGATAAAGAACCTCGTTACCTACTGCGGCTATATCTACATATCCTTGTTTCGCCAAGTTGATAAGCCCCTCAATTTCGCGTGTATTGGTTTCGGTATCGTCGTTAAGCCATGCACCCACTAGGGTGTTAATGCCATATTCTTTGGCCAAAGGTGGAATAAGCTCATTACCTTCTGTACATGAAAAAGTACGAATCCACCGAGTATGTGGTTTCAGAATTTCTAATCGTCTACGAATTTGTTTCTCGGTAATTTTGGCACCGGGCCTTTGTCCTTCTTCAAAAAGACTAAAACAAATGCCGTGCATTCCAGCTTGGAGTAGTTCTTTGGCGAGAATCTTATTGTCTCCAGATGAGTTGTGAAGCCCTTTGGCCGCTACCAACGACATCAATTTTTCTTGACGTTTAGACATTATTTTTCTGCTTTTCTTGAAATCTTTAATTGTTCGGAGACTTCCCGTGACCGCTCCTCGGTCAGGTCATAGTCTTTCATTATCCAAATGGCACCTATTACCCCTGCAATTGGTAGAGCCGTGTAGAAAATACGCATTCCCGTGACAGCAGATTCTGTGACAGCTTCAGCATCAAATCCTACTAACCAAAGTATAGACCCACTTAATAATGCGGCTATTCCAAAACCAAATTTAACCATCCACCAATAAACGGCCCCTAGTACCCCTTCTCGTCGTTTACCTGTGTTTAATTCATCAAGGTCACAAATGTCCGCGGTCATTGACATCATAATTGTGAACAGACTTCCGATACCGAAAGAATGAAAAGGTAAGGCGTATATAAATAGGTGGGGTTTGCCAGGTACAAAAAGAAACCAAAATAGTATGTAGCCTATTATGGAGATAGACTGTGCTATGATGAATGCTTTTTTCTTTCCCAATGCTTTAGCCATCCAGTTTATAATTGGGATCACTAAAAAGCTAGTGAAAATTGCTCCGACGGAACCATGTATAGCAGGCCAGCTCCCTGCACTAGCAGGATCGCTGTTAAACATAAAATGTACAATTATTAAAAACGTAAAGGAAGCGATGACATTAAATGAATTGAAAATCAAAAATGTCGCAAATGCTATTTTTTTAAACTGTTTTATTTTGAATGCATCTAGAGCTGATGTAAATATATTTACGATGCTCTTACGAACATATGTTGGTGTAATAGGTAAGAAATCCGTCCTTTCTAAGGTTGATTTGCTTTTAATGAAAATTGCAGGAATCATAGCGAATAGTGAACAGGGAATTGCTACCCAAACAGAAAGTTCTCTAACTCCAGCACCCGCTCCGTCCGGAAACCAGTCAGGATTATATAGAATTACCCAAAACCATGGTGCAATAACCCAAGCAAATTGCCCGATAAACTGAGATACAGCCATGATTTGGGTTCGCTCGTGAAAGTCGTCGCTTATCTCGTAACCCATCGCCACAAAAGGTACGCTGAATATTGTAAGTCCTAAATAAAACACTAGAGACCAGATCATAAAGTACCAAAAGTTATAAGTTAATCCATCACCTTTATATAGTTGCCACATAAATACGAACGCAATTCCCATAATTATTGAACCTAGGAACACATAATGTCTTCTTCGTCCCCATTTGGATCTTGTGTTGTCAGATATGAAACCCATTATCGGGTCAGTGATGGCATCAAAAATTCTTGGAGCAAATTGTATAACACCCCAAATAAAAGCTGCAAACCCTAGGTCTTGAACCAAAACAATAATGAAAACGCCTACTGAAGCTGGAAACATCTGATTGGCCAGCATCCCAAACCCAAAGGCTATTTTCTGACCTAAGGGTACTTTCTTTGATTCTAAATTTTTACTCATTTTTTTACTTTTAGTTGTGAAGAACTACTGTTTGAATAGCTTGAGCTTCTATAGATATTTCTGTGTTAAAGTGTCCTAAGGTAATGGAAAAGTTTTTAGCCGTCATTCCTTCATTGAAAACCACTACGGCAATGTTGCCATCTGGATTTTGAGCAGCGGTAACTTGTAAGTCAGCATCGCTTTGTTCCAGTCCTATGCGTACTGCTCCGGGGCGTATGAATTTACTGAAATGTGCCATCGTATAATATAACGGTGTGTAGTATACCTCGTCGGTTTCTACATCTACGATTACAGGAGCAAGGCACCAGTTTTTGAACCAATTGGGTCCTCCTTGCTTGTCCAATACCATATTCCAGTCTACCCAACCGTCTACACAGTTATTAAGGCAGCCTATGATATCGCGTGCATAGCGGTTTACGGGAGCATACTTCGGGTGGTGGTATTTTTGTTCGGGAGTAGCCCAATCCCAACCCCAGTCAGTCGCCTCTTTACTCCAGTACCATTTGTCATCTTGCCATTTGGGGATTTCAGAATCGCCACATGCTTCGGTTTGTATGAGGTATTTGTCTGGAGCTGCTTCGTGTGCTTTTTGCAATGATTCTGGAAAATAATCGTACGTGCTGGCATACCAATGTACTGCGGTTCCGTCATAATAGTTAGATGTGGCCTCATTGGCATACATTACATCTATCCACTCTGCTAGTTCATCACCGCGATTTTGGTCGTAACCCAGTATTTTTACGTCGTGACCGTCTTCTTCTAGCTTGGGTCCAAGATGATGTTGTACGAAGTCGGTCATTTCTTCTGCATTGAAATGCATGCTTTCCCAGTTGTTGCTGTTGCCGAGGGGCTCATTTTCTACCGTAAAGCCCCAAATGTCGATACCTTCATTTTTGTAAGCTGTGCGATATTTAGAGAAAAATAATGCCCACGTGTCATAATACTCAGGGAGTAACTTGCCGCCTACATAGTTGTTATTGTCTTTCATCCACGGTGGTGCAGTCCATGGAGAGCTTATAATTTTAAATCCATCTGTAGATACTTCCATGGCTTGTTTTATCATTGGGATGATATCATCCATATCCTCTTGGATAGTAAAATTTTCTAAGAGCGTATCGCCTGCCACAGGAGCATAGGAATACTGACCCAATGAAAAATCGCACGAGTTCATATGGGTACGGGTGAGTGAATAATTCGCTCCACTCTTTCCAAAGTAAGCTTCTATCACTTCTGCTCGTTTGGCAGGGCTGAGCTTAGAAACCAAGTGTGCCGATGCCTCGGTAAACGAACCTCCAAATCCGGTGATGGTCTGGTATTTTTTGTCTGGGTAGAGCTGAATATTGCTAGTGCTATCACTTTTTGCAAACTCGGTTATTACAGATAGTTGAGAGCCGTTAGCTGATGTTTGGTATACGGTTACTTTTTTTTCTGATTCAGAATTACAAGCTACTATCACAATGCTGGCAAAAAGTATAAATGTTTTTAAGATGTTTTGAATGTGCATAGGTCTACTTTAGTTTTTTAAGAGGTGGGACTTTAACGTAATTCATCAAGGCTGATTTATCGCCACTAAAACTTTTGGTAATGGCGTTTCCATTGCGGGAAAGTCCCTCAAAAACATCTTGGTCTACCAAGTCCCAAACGGCGTATTTAGCCTCCCCGTCTATATTGAATATTCCAAAGTGATTTTCTGAGCCGCCAGGGTTTGCGGCATCCTTCCATTTTTCATTAAATGCTTCAAAGTAAAAACACGCAATTCCCTCCTCGTTGGTCCACTCTCGCATGTGATGATAGTACAAGCCTTCTTTGTATTCGTCACACGCCTTAGAACCCTCATCGCCATAGTGGCCTCTAGAGTAGCTTGCCCATCCCGTTTCACCTATGTGTATGCTCTTGGTGCTGTCTATCCCTTGTATATATTTGGCTGATGATGCATATTGATCCATAGCATATTGTTTGGCTCGTAGCATAGCGGCCTTTATTTTCTCTTCCTTACCTAAGTCCTGCTCACTCGGGTCTGAACCCCAAAAAACTGGATGATAATGCGTGTCGTGCATAGGGTAGGTGTGCAGCGATACGAAGTCTACCGCTTTTATCAGATCTTCCAGGTCTTGACAATGATATAATGAATCGCCACCGCCCCACGAGGCAAAATTGTCTGAACTTGTTATCCAAAGGTTTTGGTTCAGCGTTCCTTCTTTTTTTAGATTTTGAAGATGATTTACCCATCGGAGAATGACCTTAGGTTGCACATAGTAACTAGCGGCCCATTTTACCATAGCTTCATTGCCTACGGCTATGATTTTAACAATATCTGGGTATTGTGTTGCTAGGTCTACAGCACGTTGTATCTCCGCACTATTGGCGGCTTCATTTTCAGCATCATGATTTGGTTCTTTATTCGTCCAGGCATTTTTGCAGTCTATCCAAGCACCGAGCATAACATACATTTCGAATGATGGGTCTTCTTCTCTTAGCTCGTGTATAGCTTGCAGCAAGTTATCTGCTTGCTTGTAATGCGTATTATATGTTCGGAGGATGCCAATACCCATCGCCGATAGTATTTTCATATCCTCTTTAAGCTCCGGTATGGTAGGTTGAGTGTCGCGGGTAATCTCGCGATATCCGCCATAGCTTATGGCTTGATACTTGGGGTTTCCTAAAATCTCGGCAGCGGTAATGGATTGATTCATCGGTTGGTCAGTTTTTTGTTGATTGGTACTGCAGCCCGTGAGTATAAATATGCACAAGGCTATAAAAAATCGCTTAATAGTGCGATATTCTGTTGAAGCAAAAAGGGGTAATGTATTTCGATTCATGATTATTTGTCTTGAGGCCTGTAGGTTAATCCGTAGCCAAATGGGAATAGGGGAGTTATACTATTATCCCAATAGTTAGGACCAAATTTATTGTTGTAATCCGTAATGGATTTGGGCCAAGAGTGTGGTAATTTTCCTTTGAAATCATACTCGCCAAAGAGTACCTGGGCAATACCATCACCCTCAGAACCCGGCAACCATGCTGCGACAAAGGCTTGCGATTGAGCCAGTTGCTTATTTACTACTAAGGGTCTGCCTGAAACTAATACTGTCACCACCTTCAGGCCTTGCGAGGCATAATGTGAGATGTAATGTTGCTGCGAGTCGGAAAGAGTAAGCTGGTGCTTACCTTTTCCATCACCTATATCACCAAAAAATTCGGCATAAGGGGTTTCGCCAACCACTATGATCACTGCGTCGGCATCTGGATGAGAACCTTGGCCTAATGAGTCATATATCACTGTGCCTTGAGCAACTTGTTTTATTCCGTCTAAAATGGTTGTAGCTCCATTGTAACTTGTTTTAGAGCCTTGCCAATTGATGGTCCACCCGCCGGACTGATAACCGCTATTATTAGCGTGAGCACCTACCACTACTATTTTGCTTGCCGCTTTGTTGAGTGGTAAGATGTTTTCTTCGTTTTTGAGCAGTACAAGTGATTCACGCACAGCCTGACGAGCCACTGCTCTATGTTCAGGTATGCCTATTGCCGTAGTTAATGACTTAGCAGGGAATGGATTTTTAAATAAACCCAGGCGATACTTTTGGCGTAGAATTCGGGTTACCGCGTCATCTATTCTGCTCATTGGTACGCGATTTTCTTCTACAGCTTTTTTGAGGCCATTTTGAAACAAACCTAAATCCCCATCTACGGCCATTACCATATCAATGCCTGCATTTATTATAGCCGCTTGGCCAAACCGTGAGTAGCCTTTCCAGTCAGAAATTACGATTCCATCAAAACCTAGCTTGTTTTTAAGTGTATCGGTGATGAGTGCCTTATGGGCGTGCATAGGCAGACCGTCAATGGTATTAAACGAAGTCATTACGGCCCCTGCTCCTTGCTGTACGGCCATTTTATACGGATCTATCAATCGCTTCATCATTTCATGATTTGCTATCGAAGATGAACCCCCTTCTATGCCGTAATCTGTAGCACCATCGCCAATATAATGTTTGGCAGTGGCCAATACGGTGGTACTATCATTTAAGTGCCGTTGTAATCCATTGATGTACGCTTTAGTCAGGTCGGTGGTGAGTTGTGCATCCTCAGCGTATGCTTCGTAAAAACGACCCCATTTTTCATTGAGGGGTATTGCGACACACGGGGCAAATACCCAATTGAATCCACACGCCTGTGATTCTAATGCGGTGATACGTGCTGCTTCCTCTGCCAATTCTAAATTGGCTGCAGCTCCCATACCAATGTTATGAGGAAATATAGTTGCTCCGTTATAGGTGTTTTGTCCGTGTACCGCATCCACACCGAAAAGCAATGGAATCCCCAACCGTGTAGACAACGCCTCTTTTTGTAGTTCGGTAAACTTTGCTTGCCATTCGGCTGCATTTTTTCCTGGTAGTGGTCCTTGGGTATGTATTGCTGAGCCAAGGTTTTTAGCCGCAACATCACCCTTTCCTATATCGTAAAAGTGCCTCACCTGTGTCATCTGACCTATTTTTTCTTCTAAGGTCATTTGAGCAAGTAGGGTCGCTACCTTATTATTTATTCGCTGTGATTCGAGCTTGCCGAGAGTGTATTTGTTTTGCTTACACCCCATAATGCTAAAGCAGCCGATGAGCAGCATTGCAATAAGAGGTATACGTAAGCTTTTATTCACTCTTATTTAAGGCTAGTTTCATCTAAGTATACGGTAATATTCACTACCTCTCCACTTCGTTTGAAAATTTCAGAACTGGTCTGGGCATCTAGATTTAATCCCTCTATTGTAGTTGAGGTTTTATCCTTATTAGTCACCACCATGCTATTTTCTTTGGCGAGGCGATAGATAATAGGCACTTGACAATAAGTGAAACATAAAGAGCCGAGTTCAGGCGAAAAATCGTGGTGATTCATATGCACATCTACATAATGAAAATTTCTGCTCTGCACCGTAAATTCATTTTTACGTAGTAAACAAGGGTCGAAATACAAACAACCGTCTTTTACAAAAACGCCAAGTTCTCCGAACCTACTTAGTACATCTTCCTTTACCTGCCCTGTCATACCTGGTTGCTGAGCACCTCGGCCAGCAGGAGTATGCGAGTAAGGGTCGGTAGGAAATGCACCGTATAGTTGTGGTGACTTATGTACACCTACTCCTTCGTTTATCTCGTAGTAGTGCTCTAGTAGTCGTCCTACTATTTCTTTGCTTTCGCCTTTCTCTACAGCCATTAAGCATATTTCTTGAACGGCTAATTGGAGCTTAGAGACCATATGCCAGTATATAGATCCTAGTCCCTCATAACCGAAGAATGTTCCAGACCTTCCTGTAAATGCCTTGTGATTAAATACCTTTTCAAACGTGGCTAAAATGTGCTGCTCCTCATCGCTGTCAAGACTTACATCTAAGCTATGTAAAGCAGAAGCGAGGTCATTGGCATTTTTGAAATTACCATTAAAGTGGAAATTGCCCTTGGTGTCTTTTTCTATGATAGAAGTATCATTCTCCTTTTCCATCTTGGTGAGGAGCTTACTCTTTTTTATAGCTTGGGCAGGTACATTATTCTTCTCCAAAAACTTAGGTAAATTTTTATTCGGATAGAGAATGTAGCTATACTGATCTTCTCGGAATAAGGCACTCTTTTTCATGCTGTCAAGAAGTCTTAAAGCTTTTTTAGGCTTCAAGTGACCCGAGCTAAGTACGGCGACTTGTCCTTCCAACATCTCATCTAGATACGCTATAGACACTTCTTTGTCGTTTTCTACCGTCATGAGGTTATAAGCGTGGTATAGTTTATCCTCACGCTTGTTAGCCTTGATGGTGTGTTCTATAAATTTCAGACTAAGCTTGATAAAACGCTTGAGTCGTTTGTATGAGATGGTTCTTTTTTGTCCCCAGAAAGCTTGTTTGTAAATATGCTCACGGTAGTCGCTACCTGCTTGACCTAAGTGGTCGAGTATTTCTTTGCGATGCTTGTCGCTTATTTTATCCTTGAGGACGTGCTGGTAATCTTCGAAGGTCTCTAGTATTTTTTTGTAAAATATGATGAGTTCGTTTGATATTTCTACGCGGTCTTCAGTCGCATTTTCTATTTGCTTGTCAAAGAATATAAGAAATCTGCGGAGGTAGTATAAGGTTACCATCGAAACCCCGTTTCCAACCAATGCATTATTGGCATCATTCCACTCTGGACGTTGTGTATTCATCCATATGCCACCTTCGGGTATGAAATTAGATAACTTGGCGAGTACTGTTGCTAGTATTTTTTCTACGTAATTTACGGTGTATATCGCATCATTCTCGTCTATAAGTAATGCCGCGTCAGAACCGAGTTCTTTGCGTCGTGCTCGTATGTCTAGGTCCAACTCTTCGTCAAACTCAATGGTGTCTTTAGGGTTTTTTACAATCTCCTGGTAGCTCTTTATTTTGTATGGAACGTCGGCATATACGTATGCTTCTTTGTCAAAATTAGTTGCTAATTGTCCGGGGAAGTACTTCTCATTTAATTCTAACAATTTGAGTAAGTATATAATCTGATGATCGCCCCAGTAGCCTATGTATGACCACGGGTTGTCTGGTTCTATGGTTTCCCAGTCAAATCCACCTTTGGTGACACGGTACGGGTTGTATCCTTCAAAAGTGGTGGCATTCAGAAACTTATGAATCATGCTCTCGGTGAAAGCAGGGTAGGAGTGGGCGAGTGCCTCCCAGTTCTGAAATATATCTCTCCAGTTTCCTTCGTAGTCCAAAATTTTGGATCCGTCTACCTCACTGCGTGTATTGATAGAGAACTTGTTCCACGGTCTACTTGGGTCTCCGTGTCTTCTACTAAACTTGAGCGGCATGTACTCTTTGCACAATCGCTTGAAGTCTTTGTCGCTGCTCTTACTTGCTACTTCTTCTAGGTCAAAGGACGTGAAGGTTTCTGGCAAGGCATTTATGGTTTTCTCCAACAGAGTGTAAACACGTGTATTCGCATTTTGGATATAGTTTTTAAAATCCCATTTTTCTATCTGATAGTTGGCATCAAATACGCCACCACGCATAATATTGAATAATGAGTTAGAAAAATGTCTACTATCTCTGAATACATCAGCAGATAGTTGAATACCATCAGCAGAGGCGTTGAGCTCTATTAGTTTTTGAGAACCAAGCTGAATATTTTGATGTACTTCTTCTGCTAAGTTTTTATTGGTTTTGATTTGCTCTATTAGTGCTACGATGGCCGATTGGCTTTTATTTACATCAGCTACGATCGTCCACGTTTCTTCGGCGTTTGGAGCAAGTTTGTATATGGCATTAATGAAGTATGCTCCTTTTTCGGCTTTTACGTCGTTTTCGGGCTTCACTTGTAGTCCTTTTCTGAAATCGCCTACCTGCATAGATGATACAAGGTGGGTAGCTTTTGGTAATCCTAATGACCACGCTACATTTGCTTTGAGTGCTTCGCTAGGTTCAGCTTTGTCTACGATGATGGCACTCAGTGCGTATATACCCAGTCCTGATGATTCATTGAGCTCATTGCGTTTGTAAGCGTCTACCAAGTTACTTGTTGAGTTTTGCAAATCTGGCCCAACACCCTCGGGCATTAGGTTTTGTATTCCGTCTAATACAGAAACATTTATTTCAGCGTCCGAATGATTGGTTAATTGTGATTTTCGTACAAAACCAAACTCATTACTTGAGTTCCATTGATATTTAAATGTAAGACCAAGGTCGTGGTTTATTTCTTCAAATATTATTTTATTACCTAGTGCATTCTTATAAAGATTGCGAGTGGTGTTATATAAGTCTGAGTTACGCTCCGAGAATGGTTCCCATATATGCAACTCGTTGTTTAATGTTACTTGAAAAATAGACTTACTACCTGTTGTTTCTACAGATTCGGTAATCTTATCAGATGTGTAGTAAGGAAAAAGACTGTAGTTCGAATTTTTTCGGCCAGCACTTAGAGCACCGTTGCTTGATATGAACATCCAGTGATTAGAGTCACTTACAATACTCATAAAAAACGGACGCATCTCGTTATAATTCGAAATCTTGTAGTAGTTCTCGTTCTCTATTTTGAGACGGTTTATATCTACTGTTTCAGCACTTTTAGCTTCTCCTTTGTGTGATGTCTGTGTTGCCATTGGTTCTGTCTGTCGTCTTTGGTGTTATCTTAATTCTAAAGCTTTATGTACGGCTTCGTTTAGGTTTATTTTAGCAAATGAGGAGTCTAATAGTGGGAGCGTTTGATTGGGGGATATGGGATTAATGTTGTGAATTTGACTCAATACATAGTATGCTGCTCGCGGGTATAGTGGAGAGGTATTGTTGGGGAGTGTTTTGCCCTTGGCACATATCCCAAACCACTCTTCGTTCATATTCTTTTGACCTTTTTTATAATCATAAGCATAACCGCCATTACTCCAAGATGCTGTGGAGTCGTGTACGTCTAAGTTATAAGTTTGTCCGGTTTTCCACCAGCCGTCACTAAATTGAAAGGTGAATCCACCGATGCAATTCTCTGCTTTACCTAATCCTGCGGCATTTTGGTATAGCTCTCTCCAGTTGCTTAGTAGGTATTGTGCTTGGGAACGTTGGTCTTCTTTTTGGCTGATTGCATCATAAGCATCTGCCCCAAATTCGGTAAACATTACGGGCTTACCCCATTGTTTTTTTATGTCCGTAAATGCCTTATCAAAAGAAGATCCGCGGTAGATATTAATGCCGAGGATATCTACGTGAGTGCATTCTTTGGCAATAATATCGAGATATTGGATGTCGCCATTGCATATAGCTACTTGCTTGTCAGGGTCTATTTGCTTCAGTACTTGAGCAGCTTCATTAAAAACTTGGTATAAGGCAAGTATTTGTTTTTCGGCATTTGCCTTTTGTAGAGGGATGTCCTCTGTTTCGGCTCCTTCCCAGAAGAGACCGTAGTTATTCTCGTTGCCCAAGAGGTACATCAATAGTCCTCTGGTATTTTTATAGTTGTGAGCAACCTCTTTAATTTCTGTTAATATGGTTGCTTTAGTAAGCGAATCGGCATAATTAGTCTTAGCAACCCATTGGTCATTGATACTCAGGCCATATCTACCCATAGAATGATTAATAACCGTATAAATACCGTAGGTGTCATATACGTAGGTAATCCATTGGGGCGGCATAGGGACATAAGTTCTTAGGGTATTTACTCCCATGTCTTTCAATAGGGTCATGTCCGTCGCCAAGCCTGCGTGTATAACGCTGTCTGGCTGCTCCCAGAAAGAATAGGTATAGTTGGTTCCAATAGGAAAGTAATCCCAATTCATACCATTAATGAAAATAGGTTTCCCGTTTACCTCTAGGGTATGACCCGTCTCTGCCTCAACCGACGATACACTGGATTTCTTGGCACAAGAAGCCAAAAAAAACGAAATGATTATATATATGATCGGGTTGGGTCTCATGTGATTAGGGCAACAAGTTGACTTGTGTTTTGACTAAATCATTACGTGCTTGCACTTATTTTTTTATTGAAATACACGGATGTAGTCTACCCACATTTTTTGTGGAAAGTCTGTAGTAGAGTCTGGCGACCCAGGCCATCGGCCACCTACGGCCACATTAAATATGAAAAAGAATTCCTGATGAAATTCACTCATATTGGGGTTGGTAGTAGTGATTACCATATATTGTTTATCATCACGTAGGATGCGTATTTTCTCATCGTCCCATATTAGGGAGAAAACATGAAATTCTTCTGAGAATTTGGTAGAGATAGAATTACTCAAACCGTAAGAAGCATATGAACCTGCATTGTCCCAATGCACAGTTCCGTGTACAGTCTTATCCGATTTACCTTCGGCCGTTCCGCCTACAAGTTCCATAATATCTATTTCACCGCAGTTAGGCCAGCTAACTGTCGAAATATCATTGCCCAGCATCCAAAGTGCAGGCCAAATACCTTGCCCTTCTGGCAAAGCGGCACGTATATCTACACGGCCGTATTTAAAAGATTTTTTATTTTTTGTCGTCAGTCTTGACGAGGTGTATTGTCTGTTGCCAAAAAATTGTTTTTTAGCTTCGATAGACAAATAGCCATCGGCTACTATAGTGTTTTCTTTGAGGTAGTACTGTTGTTCGTTGTTTCCCCAGCCGTTGCTGCCTGTACCTAATGCGTAGTTCCATACAGATTCGTTCAATGCTTCTCCATCAAACTCGTCATTCCAAACGAGGGTCATCCCGTCATAAGTGATAGGAGATGAGTAGCCATTAAGCGGCCTACCGTCCTCGGTCTTAGTCTCTTCTATGTATACCCTAAAAGTATCTGTTCGTTCTATGTAATTAGTTGCAAGAGCGTGTGCTTTTACGTTGATTTCATACAATCCTGATTTGGTATACGTATGTGTGGCGGTGCCATACGGAGTTTCTGTACTTTCTGTGTTGTCGCCATCCAAAAAAGTGATGGTAAAAAAGTTGACTGAATTTGCTTTAGCAGTGACGTTAACAATACTTGGGTCATTAGCTGAATACTCTATTTGTACCGTCAAACTATCAGGTAATCCTACTTGAGGTTTTTCAGGTTCATCATCGCAACCCGTAATTCCAAGAATAAAGATAAGTAATAGTAATGATATATTTTTAAGTCTCATGATATGTATTGTTAAGCATAGAAAAAGGAGTGCGAATTGTATCACACTCCTTTAAGTTAATAATTATGAAAAATTAATTTTGTTTGATGTCATCTAAGTAGAAAGTGCCAGCATTAGCTACATCCCATCCAGGGAATAATACTACTCTAGCAAATTTGCCAGCCGCAGCATCGCTGAAATCAATACTAACTTCTACCCATGTATTAGCCGTAGGTACGTTAACATCTTTCTCTACAAACTCACCTGTATCATCAATGTTTTCTAATTTCATACGCATAAGTCCGGCAGCTGGAGCCCATACTTTCACCGTAAGATTTGGTGATCCATTTGTGAAATCCAAAGGATCTTTGAGGTCAACGAATAATCCTGCCCAAGTTTGGTCTCCGTGTACAGTCTCTAAAACATTAGCACTGGTGTTGATTCCAGACATATCTGGATTAGCAACAATGCCGTATGTACTTCCACCGAAAGTAGTCCAATCCATAGCGTCTCCTTCAAAATCAAACGGTAAAGCAAGTTCACTGGTGTTTCCACCTCCGCCGCCACCGCCGCCTCCGCCGTTATCTACGGGGAAGTCTTCGGGAACTAGTCTGATGTACCATCTTAATGTAGCATCTACAGCATCTGTATAGCTTATAGTTAATTCATTCTCATTGATAGTTTCAACGCGATATTCTCTTACGCCTGAGAAGAAACCAATAAACGCTGAACCAGAGATACTAATCATGGTGTCTTCGCCTTCTGTCAACGTCCACGTTTCATCTAGTTGGTTCTCAAATGGAGCTGAAGCGTCATCTGAATTGTCATAAGCACCTGGGAAGTTTGCCATTTGATCGTTGTTAAGGAATACTAATCCGTTAGTTATATGGTCAAATTTAAATCCGCTTAGCTTGAATGTATATCTATCACTGTACAAACCAGTGTTAGCTTTATTCAATGGATCTGCAGACCACCATTCTGGCCAAGTACCTGCCTCAGGGCCTACGCCCATGTGTGCAGCTCTAGTTGAGTCTATAACCCAAGTTTTGCTTCCGCTACCCGCTATGCCACCCGTAAGCAGAGTGTAAAGTGGGTTGTCTAATAAGGTGATATCGTCTTCAGCAATTACGATGTCTTGTGAGCTACTTGCACTTCCACCAGAGTTGAAAACTGTAAGTGTAACTGTGTAAGTACCTTTGTTTGGGTAGCTAGACTGTGCAGTCATACCTTCTCCCAATAGAGCATTTCCGAAATCCCATTTATAGGTGAATCCAGAGTTTGTTGCAGTGAAGTCGATAGTGTTTGCGTTTTCAGCAGTTGCAGCATAAGTAAATGCAGCATCTGCAGATGTTGGTGCTTCACCTAGTGATGGAGCTTCATCATCTTTACAGCTCGATATTCCTAGAATAAGAGCCAGTGATAAAAATAAAAATGTTGTTTTTTTCATTGTGTTTATTGATTAAGATTCTTAATAATTAGCGTTTTGTGACCACGACCCACCTGTTAAGTCTATCTCAACTTGTGGTATCGGGAATAATTCGTGTTTGCCCGTTTGGAAACCATCTATCTCCGTAGCAGCTTGTCCTGTACGCACTAGGTCAAAGAAACGATGCCCTTCGCACGCTAGTTCGTGCAATCGCTCATCCCATATGTCTTGGGTAAGTTGTGATCCTCCACTTGTGATTTCTGGCATATTTACTCTGTCTCTTACACGCTTTAAGTAAGCGAGTGCTTTTGCGTCGTTAGGCGTAGATGCACGATTATGTGCTTCTGCTGCCATCAAAAGTACATCAGCAAAACGGATAACTTTGTAATTTACAGGGCTAGTTAAGTCATTATCTGGTAAACCTATTTCGCCTTGACGTTTGATATACTTGTTATTGTAGTAACCAGAGTGACCACCTCCACCTTTAGCATAAGTGATTTCGCTAGAGTTAGGCTGTGCGGCAATGAACGCGTCTATATCTAATACACTGGCGTCTCTTCTTATATCGCCAGCGGCATAGGAGTTGTAAAGCTTTTCAGTGGGCATATTGTAACTATTGCCGTCACCGTATACTGGGCCGTTATATTGTCTTATCCCATGAAAACCGGGAGCAGCATTTCCTTCTAAGCATATTAGACATCCATAACTACCACCTTCAGCTCCGCTATATTCTACGTCGAATATGGTTTCTGCGTGTCCTTCATTTATGACAGAGAATAAATCTTCGTAATTAGGAATAAGGTCATATGGTCCTTCGTCTATCACGCGGTCTAGGATTACTGCTGCTTCATCAAACTTGTTTTGGTACAAAAGTGCTTTGCCGTGCAGTGATAGTGCAACTCCTTTTGTCAATCTGCCTTTTACAGGATTGGTCCAATCTAATACTGCGGCTGCGGCAGTTAGGTCGCTTTCTATCTGAGCGTATACTTCTGCTTGTGGCGTGCGGCTTATTTCAGTAACCTCATCGGCACCCAATCGTTGGTCTATTACCAAAGGTACATCACCAAAGTATTTTACCAACTCAAAGTAGTAATATGCTCTCAGCAATTGTGCTTGTGCTATAATTTGGTCTTTACCTTCAAAATCAAGCTTGTTTTTGTTTTCCATAATGTAGTTTACACGAGTAACGCCGGCATAATTCCATCTGAATACGTTTCGCAATTCATTGTTTACCGCATCGTGGGTCATGTTATCTATCTCGTGTAATCCTTCGGTATCCGAAACACTCTCGCCACCTGCTATGGAATTATCGCTTGCTATTTCACCGATCCATACTGTGATAAATGAAGATTGTAGTAAGTCATACGCTCCAGTGAGTGCACGCTCATAGTCTACAGGTGTTTCAAAATAGTTTTCAGCATCCTGAGTATATAGCGGATTGATATCTAAGAACTTCTCACAACTTGTAAAAAGTACGGTTGCCAAACAAAAGATGGCGAATATTCTAATTGTTATCTTTTTCATTTTATGTATTAAAATTTGATAGAAAGTCCAGTCATTATAGTTCTCGCTTGTGGGTAGAAACCGTAGTCTATACCTGCAGATAAAGCTCCGCCAAATGAACCAAGATCTGGATCATATCCTTGATAATTGGTGATAGTTAATAAATTATTTGCTGCGACGTATATACGCGTGCTTGATATTTTCAATCTGCTCAACCTGTTCTTAGGTAAGGTGTATCCTAGCTGTATGTTTCTTAATCGCAAGAAAGAACCATCTTCTACATAAAAGTCTGAGAAGGTAGTATTACGATTGAGGTCAGTAGTCAGTCTTGGTGTTTCGTTGGTAGGGTTACTGCCATTCCATCTGTCGATATTGTAGCCTAATTGGTTAGCATATGGTTGCTGACGCTCGTAGTTACGTATGATTTCTTGGCCGATAGCACTGTATAGATTCGCTGAGAAATCAAATCCTTTA
>Ga0209555_10000053_pt1 | contig 89497 bp, 81 predicted proteins | sample SaaInl85LU_5_DNA_FD_184643 | JGI IMG/M metagenome (GOLD analysis project Ga0209555, IMG submission 184643) | Marine microbial communities from expanding oxygen minimum zones in the Saanich Inlet - ESP_85LU_5_DNA (SPAdes) (version 2) | ecosystem: Environmental > Aquatic > Marine > Intertidal...
AGTCCATGGAAGGGCGGAAGAGGTAAGTGAAGTCATGGAGAAAGCAAGAGTCTGTTTGGCCCCAATCCGTTTTGGTGCTGGTTTAAAAGGTAAATTAATTGACGCTATGAAAAGCCACACACCTTTTGTGACGAGTCCCATAGGAGCTGAGGGTATGTTTGGTGAAATAGACTTGGAAGTTAGTATAGCTGATCATTTGGAGGACTTCGTAAGTAAATCCGAAGCTTTGTATTTAGATAAAGATTTATGGGTAGAGACAACAAAGAGAGGAGAAGAAGTTTTAAGATCTAGATTTGATAAAAATATAATTCAAAAGGATTTCGGTGATAAATTAAAGATGGCAAAAGAACAGCTTGAGGCCAGAAGATTTAAAAATTTTGTGGGTGGTATGTTACAACACCATACCATGAAAAGCACAAAGTACTTATCAAAATGGATTACCGAAAAGAACAAAAGTTAAAACTTATAACTACATTGAACGCTACCGTATTTGGTAGTTTTAGTTTTCATTTCTTGTGCTTCTCGAGTTTTAAAAATAATATGGTAGCTAAGATTTAGGTGTTCTAGATTCCAATAAAATCCTAAGTCATTTTGCCATGTCCATGGCTCTAAATGAAATTTCTTGCTTGAAGGGTTAACTTCTAGTGTACCTGTAATGGTATAATCTTGAATTTGGTAGGTAGCAAATGACTTAAATCCAAAATAACATTCTTTGATCCACTCCTCTTCTTTGGTTTGCAATGCAGTACCAAAAAAACTTGTATTAGAAATGGGGTTTAAGGCATTGTTTATAAAATTAACTTGAAAAGCCAAGCCGCTAGAGATGTTGGTTATGATGCTGTTGATAATTGTATTGTTGGTCCAATACATCGTAAAGGGAAGGTGCTCTTTGTATATTAAGGTTTGTGTGTAATTGGCTAAGACCCCCACGGTGTATTTTTCTTTAATTTGTGTTTTCCATCCTGCAGAGGGATCAAGGTTATAAAAAGAATGTATGAAATTCTGTCCCATTTCAGCTCCTGATTTATGATTGGTTACACTTGCCGTGACCCCTAAACTTAAAATATTTTTATTGTAGATTATCTGTTCTGTATAGTTCAAATGGAGTATGCCAGCATAAGGTCTTTCTTGCATAAAAACCTCTGGGATATCGCTCAGTTGTGGGTTGTATATGTTTTGGCGTAGACTAAAATGTTTAATTTTTTTATTGAATATATGATTCCTTGTACTCGCCACTTTTCTATAAAACAATTCTAATCCACTGGTGTAAAACTGATCTAGGTAAAGGGAGACATATAAATCATTGTCGTTTACCATCCCAATCTCGTGTTGATTTTGAGCAAAACTATTTGTCTTGGAGAAAATGAGCAAAAAGAGGGGGTAAAATACTATTTTATTGAAATTCATGTCAGTGAGGTGGAATAGAGTTGAAAAGGGTAAGTTTTAGTGTTGTTAAACTATGCTAAAATATGAGGATTGCTTATATTTACTTCTAAGTAACAAAAAAATCCCCAAAATAGATGAACCACAAAGAATTTTTAACCTCAGAAGATTTTGCCTCATTGGGTTCAAGAGCAGATTTACTAGATAAGTTAGATGAAAAAAATATTGATATCTCTACTATCCTAGATAAGATAAAGTATGAAGAAGAACTCAAGTCCTTACAGATTGAATTGGTAAAACTTCAACAATGGATAAAGAAAAGCAACAAGCGTGTTGCTGTTATTTTTGAAGGTAGAGACGCAGCAGGAAAAGGAGGAGCAATACGTAGGTTTATGGAGCATTTAAATCCAAGATCCACTCGTTTGGTAGCTCTTAATAAGCCTACTGACATTGAAATGGGGCAGTGGTATTTTATGAGATACATAAAAGAATTACCCAATCCTGGTGAAATTGTTTTTTTTGATAGGAGTTGGTATAATAGGGCTGTAGTTGAGCCCGTCATGGGTTTTTGCTCAGACGATCAATATGATAAATTTATGGCTCAAGTTCCAGAATTTGAGCATATGCTATATGAAGATGGTTTGATCATCATAAAATTTTGGTTGTCTATTTCTAAAAATGAGCAAATGACTCGTTTTGATTCAAGACAAGAAAATCCTTTAAAGCGTTGGAAGTTTAGTCCAGTAGATAAAAAAGGTCAAGAGTTGTGGAACAAGTACACTCATTATAAAGAGCAGATGTTTAGTAAAACCCATACTACTTATAGCCCATGGGTGATTGTGAGAACAAATAATAAGCAAGAGGCTAGACTAGAAAGTATAAGATATGTGTTGTCTAAATTTGATTACGATGGAAAAAAAGATGGAAAGACCAATTTATTTCCTGACCCAAATGTTGTCATGCACTACTTTAGATCCTCTTTTCAAATAGATTAATATGATGGAAAATTTAACTTCAAAAGATATAAAATATTTAAACAGCAAAAAAGGAATTCAAGCGTTGTTGAGAGACAAAGAATTGAATATTCAGCGAGCCGTTAGAAACATAAATTATATCAAAACCTTAAAAAGGCTACAGAAAGAATTGATTAAAATGCACGAAGAGGTAATTGAAAAGAATCAACGTGTCATTGTTGTTTTTGAAGGAAGAGATGCTGCGGGAAAAGGAGGTGCTATCCGAAGAATTACAGAACGAATCAATCCTCGACATTTTAGGATTGTAGCATTGCCAAAACCAACGGAAGAAGAGAAAACACAGTGGTATTTTCAACGCTATATCAATAAATTTCCGAAAGCTGGAGAGATTGTGTTTTTTGACAGGAGTTGGTACAATCGCGCTGTTGTAGAACCGGTTAACGGTTTTTGCACCCCAGAAGAGTACGATCGTTTCATGAATAACGTTAACGATTTTGAGCGTATGATTACCTCCTCAGGAATTGTTTTAGTGAAAATATACATGTCCATTACCAAGGAGGAACAAGCTAAAAGGTTTGATGATATAAAAAGCAACCCATTGAAACAGTGGAAAATAACACCTGTTGATGAAAAAGCTCAAGAACTTTGGCATGAATATACGAAGTACAAATCACTAATGTTTGATAAAACAAATAATGATTATGCTCCTTGGAAAATTATAAAAGCAAATAAAAAAACTTTTGCAAGAGTCAATGCGATGAAGTATTTGTTATCAAAAATTCCTTATGACAAAAACAGAGAGATATAGTTGATATGGAAGATACTAAGTACGAAAACATATCCAAAAAAAAACCAACATACCCTGTTAAACCGTTTCTGGGTGACTATCTAAGTAAGTACAATAGAAACGTACTAATTCCTGTTTTTTACGATGATTTACTAAGGTTTTCTGGAGCGACAGAAGTGTATAATGAGCATGGTGAAGATACGCTTTGGGTTAGGGTTTATTACAATGAATTCGAAAGAATTACGATTGATAAAGATTTAAAAAAAGTCTATTCTATTTTACATGGTGACGGTTCAGATACCTCTGTTCCTTTTTTGAATATAGATGCTGTTGATTACTGTACATTTGCTAATTCTAAGCCTTTTAGAATTAAAGTTAGAAATATTCTTAACGATAATTATACATACATGTATGTTAAGAAAGCAGATGCTTCCAGAGTATATGGTTTAGAATTAGAGCATTTGTTATCCCCAAATAGGATTAATTTTCTAGTTTACAAAGAGACGTTGATCGAGGATCATATTTCAGGGATTCCCGGAGATACTTTCATGGATTCTGGCTTGGATTCTAGCGCTATCTCTACACAAAAGCAAATTGCTAAAGAATTTGTAAAATTTAACGAGCGTTGTATCGTTCGTTTGCTTGGAGACATGAGATCTTATAATTATGTGATTGTACCTACTCATGATTTTGATCAAGTTCGCTATAGGATAAGAGCGACTGATTTTGATCAGCAATGTTACGAGGGTCGTTTAAGGGTTTATATGCCTCAGTTTTTAAAGGAGAACAAGCTATATGTACAAATGGTTCATAACAACCTAAGACCCGAATCTATTGAGCAATATAAGCAAGAAGAAAGGTCGACTATTGCCAAACGTATTTTGTTAGGTAAAAAAAGAATTCGTGAACTTTTAGATTGTATGCTCCAAGATAATATTTCATCTGACTTTAAAATCGAACAACTTAAAAAAGATTTATTTGATTATACAAAAGATAAAGCTTTCAAAGAGTGTAGTTGTATGGGAGAATTGTTGGAAACAGCGTTTAAGTTTGTGATTAGACATTATCAGGATGTAAAGTAATTTTTTCATCAAGATACACAGCACCTAATCATGATTACACATTTAAAAAAGATAACAAAGGGCTTTTTAAATTTAACACAAACCGATTGGTCTATTTTTTTCTATTGATTTACGTGTGTGTCAGTTAAAATTATGCCAAAAGCGTTAACTTATTCTCTCTAATAGAGACATGTAAAAGCCATCATATCCAGATACAGAAGATAATATTTTTTTGTCTTTAATTAATTTGAAATTAGTATTCTTCTCTAAGAATTTAGCCACTTGTTCTTGGTTCTCGGAAGGGAGTACTGAGCAAGTAGCATAGACCACTTTTCCACCTATTTTCGCTATTTTGGAGTAACGTTGTAGTACATCGGCTTGTGTAATTTTAATATTGTCTACGAACTCGGGTTGTAGTTTCCACTTGCTATCAGGATTTCGTTTCAAAACCCCTAGTCCAGAACAGGGAGCATCAATTAAAACTCGGTCTGCCGTGTTGTATAATTTTTTGATGGTCTTGGTTGATTCTATTTTTTTGGTGGTGATGTTAAAAGCTCCTGCACGTTTGGCTCTTTTCTTTAGTTCAACTAATTTTCCACCGTAAATATCGGTAGCAATGATGGAGCCTTTGTTTTGCATTAGAGCCGCAATATGTAGGGTTTTTCCTCCTGCTCCAGCACAAGTGTCTACCACTCTCATTCCGGGTTCTACATCTAGAAATTCAGCGACCAGCTGAGAAGAAGCGTCTTGCATTTCAAACATACCACTCTTAAAAGCTTGAGTGATAAAAACATTTTTGCGTTCTACTAGTTCTAAAGCTGAAGGGTAACCCTTGATTGGTTTTGTTAAGATTTCATCTTTGGCTAGTAAATCATGAAGTTGCTTTTTTGTTGCTCTTAAAGTGTTTACTCTTAAGATGGCAGCGGCAGGTATATTTTGAGCTTTTAGTTCAGCTGTCCATTTTTTTTCTCCTAATTCTTTCAAACAAAGTTCATCCATCCAGTCTGGAATAGATTGAGCAACAGCTCGGTTGGATTGTAATTCATCGAACTTGCCTTTAATTCTTCTTACAGGAGTTTCTGTAAAGTATTTCCATTCAGGTAAGTCTATACCGCGTAATACTGCCCAAACTGAAAATATCTTCCAAAGATTTTCTCTTGAATAATGGTCTTTGGTTCCAGCAATTTCATTATAAAGTCTTTTCCAGCGCACGATTTCATAAAAAGTTTCTGCTACAAATTTTCTGTCTCTAGCTCCCCAGCGAGCGTCTTTTTTTAAAGCTTTCTGTAACACCTTATCAGCGTATTCTTTTTCGTTAAAAACAGCCTCTAAAGCTTCAATTACGGTATATACTAAGTTTCTATGCAGTCTCATGTATGTTGTTGACAATTATGTTGCAAAGTTACGTGTTTTTTAATGATTGCATCCAACAAAAGTAAATTCTGTTGTGAAAAAGCGAATGTGTATGGAGGTATGTTTGAGTTTTGTCCTATTTAGTTTAACAATAGTAAATTAAAAACACTATTTATGTTAGATTTGTAGTAGTATAGGATCGTTATGTTTGACTTTGATACACATATTTCATATTTGACAGGAATAGGTCCTGTAAAAGCTCTAATTCTTCAAAAAGAACTTGGGCTCTTTAATGCAAATCAGCTGATGAATTTTTTCCCCAATCGATATGTAGATCGTTCCAAAATATTTGCGGTTAGTGAATTGAAGGCAGACAATGCCGAAGTACAGTTGAAGGGAGTCATTACCGAAGTAAAAGAAGTTAAGCAAAAGAGGGGTTCTCGTTTGGTAGCTACTTTTAGAGATGAATCGGGGAGTATTGAATTGGTTTGGTTTAGGGTAAACCGATGGTTAAAGGCGGGTCTCAGAATCAATGAAACGTATGTGATTTTTGGGAAGTTGAATTTTTTTAATGGTAATTTTAGTATGCCTCATCCTGACATGGAATTAGAGGTGAATTACAAATTAAATATAGTTTCTGGTTTACAAGCGATTTACCCTTCTACAGAAAAAATGAGTGCTAAGGGGTTGAATAACAAAGTTATATCAAAAGCGATACAGCATCTAATCAAAGAAGCCCATCCTTTTATACAAGAAACACTGTCTGATGAAATTATTGAAGAACATGGTCTGCTGAGTAAAAAGGAAGCTTTAGTGCATATTCATTTTCCAAAAAATCAAGAAATGTTGGCAAAAGCTCAGCGACGTTTAAAATTTGAAGAACTCTTTTTTATTCAAATTCAACTCATTAGGAACAAGTTGGTGAGAAAAGATAAGATTAAGGGTTTTGTTTTTGAACAGGTTGGTGATCACTTCAATGATTTTTACCATTCAGGCTTGCCATTTGATTTGACCAATGCTCAAAAAAGAGTACTCAAAGAAATCAGATCTGATATGGCTAGTGGTGCTCATATGAATAGATTATTACAAGGAGATGTGGGAGCAGGAAAAACAATTGTTGCTTTGTTGACCATGCTCATCGCATTGGATAATAATTTTCAAACCGCAATGCTAGCCCCAACAGCAATCTTGGCTTCTCAACACTTTCAGGCATTGACCACCTTGTTGTCACCATTTGATATTTCAATAAAATTATTAACCGGAGCAACTGGAGTCAAAGAGCGAAGAGTTATTCATGAAGGATTAGAAAGCGGGGCTTTACAAATTTTGATAGGTACCCATGCGATATTAGAGGATAAAGTAGTATTCAAAAACTTAGGTTTGGCTATTATTGATGAACAGCACAGATTCGGTGTAGCACAGCGTTCTAAAATGTGGATGAAAAACACATTGCCTCCTCATGTTTTAATCATGACAGCAACACCTATACCAAGAACTTTAGCGATGAGTGCTTATGGAGATTTAGATGTTTCGGTCATTGATGAATTGCCTCCTGGTAGAAAAGAAGTACAAACAGTTCATCGTTTTGATAGTGCTCGTTTGCGAGTTTTTAAATTCATGCGTGATGAAATTGCGAAAGGAAGACAGATCTATATAGTTTATCCATTGATTGAGGAGTCTGAGGCTTTGGATTATAAAGATTTACAAGATGGGTATGAGAGTATTCAAAGAGAGTTTCCATTGCCAGATTATCGAATCAGTATTGTGCATGGAAAGATGAAACCAGCTGATAAAGAAATTGAAATGCAACGGTTTGTTAAAGGTGAAACCCAAATTATGGTCGCTACAACTGTAATAGAAGTTGGAGTCAATGTGCCAAATGCCTCAGTAATGATAATAGAAAGTGCAGAACGCTTTGGTTTGTCACAATTACATCAATTACGAGGTCGAGTGGGGCGTGGAGCAGATCAAAGCTACTGTGTGTTGATGTCGGGTGTAAAATTATCAAATGATTCTAAGACAAGGTTGGAAACTATGGTTAGAACAAGTGATGGTTTTGAGATTGCCGAAGTTGACTTGAAACTTCGTGGTCCTGGTAATTTAATGGGGACGCAGCAAAGCGGGGTACTAAATTTAAAAATTGCTGATTTGGTAAGAGATTCTAAGGAGCTACACATGGCAAGAAACACAGCCTTAGGATTGTTAAGAGAAGACCCAAATTTAGTTTCTCCAAAAAATTCTCCAATGAAAAAGGCTTACCAACAAATTCATAAAAGAACAAGTATTTGGGCAAATATTAGTTAGTTTTTTCTCTTCATTTATAAAAGGTTAAGTTTAGAATATTGCCAATAAATATTTTTTCTAGCATAGATTTTATCTAAAGGAAAAATTTCACAATACCTAATTCGTAATTATCAATCGAGAGTTGTAAATTTGCGTACTCAAATATAGAATTTTACACAGATGAAGATATCATACAATTGGTTAAAACAATTCATTAAAATCGACTGGGAAGCTGAAAAGACGGGTGAATTGTTAACTGATCTTGGTTTAGAAGTTGAAGGAATAGAAAAAGTAGAATCTATAAAAGGAAGTCTTGCAGGAGTTGTTGTTGGAGAAGTTATGACTTGTGCAAAACATCCAAACGCTGACAAGCTTAGTGTTACAATGGTAAATATTGGAGAGGAAACCCCTCTACAGGTTGTTTGTGGAGCTCCCAATATAGCTGCTGGACAAAAAGTACCTGTGGCAACAGTGGGGACTGTATTGTATGATGCACAAGGTGAGGGTTTTAAGATAAAGAAGGGAAAAATTAGAGGAGAAGAAAGTCATGGAATGATTTGTGCTGAAGACGAATTGAGCCTAGGAAATGGTCATGATGGAATTCTAGTTTTAGATAATGATTTACTACCAGGAACCCCTGTGGCAGAGGTGTTTGATATTGAGATAGATGAAGTTTTCGAGATAGGTTTAACCCCCAATCGAGCTGATGCGATGAGTCATTTGGGAGTTGCTAGAGATTTACGTGCTGGTTTGATGCAACAGGGTATACAAAAAGAATTAATCTCTCCATCCGTCAGTGATTTTCACGTTTTTGAAAGAGCATTAAAATTTGATATTGTTGTTGAAGATTTTGAATTGGCTCCAAAATATACAGGCCTAACCCTTAAAGATGTAAAAGTTGCTGATTCTCCTGAATGGTTACAAAACAAATTGAGAGCTATTGGTGTCAATCCTACCAATAATGTTGTGGATATTACCAATTATGTAATGCATGAACTTGGACAACCACTTCATGCTTTTGATGCAGGAAAAATTTTAGGAAAAAAAGTAGTCGTTACTACTTTAGATGAAGGAACCAAGTTTACGACACTAGATGGAATTGAAAGAATCTTGAATGCAGAAGACTTAATGATTTGTGATGCAGAGAAAACACCATTATGTATTGCTGGAGTTTTAGGAGGTCTACATTCTTCGGTTTCAGAAAATACCACTACTGTCTTTCTAGAAGCTGCATATTTCAATCCAGTGTCTGTTCGTAAAACTGCAAAAAGGCACGCGCTCAATACAGATGCCTCTTTTCGTTTTGAAAGAGGAATAGATCCCAACCTTACTAAATATGCCTTGATAAGAGCGGCCTTGATGATAGAGGAAATTGCAGGGGGGCAGCCAGTGTCAGATGTTGATGTCGTCTATCCGAACAAGATTGAGGATTTCGAAGTTTTCATGTCTTATGAAAATGTAGCACGAGTGATTGGGCAAAATTTACCAAACGATACCATCAAGAATATTTTAGCTTCTTTAGAAATTAAAATAAATAGTGAAACAGAAGGAGGTTTAGGTTTGGTAGTACCAGCTTACAGAGTAGATGTCCAAAGAGAGGCAGATATAGTTGAGGAAATTTTACGTGTATATGGTTACAATAATATTGAGTTTTCACACAAACTAAACTCATCAATAGAATCATCTAGATTTGATGGGGTTAAGCTAGAAAATACGATTGCAGAACAATTAAGAGTTCAAGGTTTTAATGAGACCATGGCAAATTCTCTCACCAAACCTTCTTATGTGTCTTTGTCGGATGACTTAAAATCAGAACACAATGTAGAAATATTAAATCCTCTGAGTGGTGATTTGGCTGTGATGAGGCAATCCTTATTGTTTAGTGGTTTAGAATCTGTAAGTTACAATATCAATAGAAAGAATAATGATATTAAGTTTTATGAGTTTGGGAAAACATACCATAAGTACAACGATACATACGAAGAGAAAAAGCATTTGACCTTATTTGTTTCAGGAAATAGAGACAAAGAGTCATGGAATGTTCCTGCCCAAAATACAGATTTTTATTATCTCAAGTCATTAGTAAATGGTGTGCTGGAAAGATTAGGGCACCAAAAAGTAAAAGTAACTCCAACCAAGAGTGATATGTTGTCCGAAGGAATTACTTTTGCTTTAGGTAAGATGAAAATAGTAGACATGGGGATGGTTAATCCTAAGGTATTAAAAGAATTTGGAATCAAACAACAGGTTTTTTATGCTGATTTTGATTGGGATACCCTTTTAAAAGTTTCTCAGAGCAAAAAATTAAAAGTGAAGTCATTACCAAAGTATCCTTCAGTAAAAAGAGATTTGGCTTTATTGTTAGATCAGGGAGTAGCCTTCAAAGATCTTTATCATGCTGCTTTTCAATCTGAAAAATCACTCTTAAAAGAAGTAGATCTGTTTGATGTCTATGATGGAGATCAATTGCCAAAAGGTAAAAAGTCCTATGCGTTGAGTTTCGTTCTGCAAGACGAAAATAAAACCTTAGAGGAAAAGCAGATAGAAAAAATAATGAATAAGCTTCAAAACTCATTTGAAAAACAGTTTAATGCATCATTAAGATAATCCAAAGAGCCTTTGAGTATTTCAAAGGCTCTTTTTGAGTTTTGTTTCAAAAAGGAATAAAATAAAGTTCGTAAATTAGTAACCTACTACAAACCAAGTTTATATGAGTCTATACAAGACTATCCTCCGTCCTATTTTCTTTCAGTTTGATCCTGAAAAAGTACACTATTTTACTTTTGATATGATAAAATTAATGTCAAGAATACCTGGGTTTTCTGCATTAACAAGAAGTGTTTTCAAAGTAAAAGATGTAAGGTTAGAAAGGAAATTGTTTGGCATAACTTTTCCAAGCCCAGTTGGTTTGGCAGCTGGTTTTGATAAAAATGCGGTTTTATTTAATGAATTGGCTGATTACGGTTTTGGATTCATAGAGATAGGAACCGTTACTCCAAAGGCTCAAGCAGGCAATCCTAAAAAAAGACTCTTTCGTTTAAAGGATGATCAAGGAATTATCAATAGAATGGGTTTTAATAATGATGGTATTCAACCTGCAGTTGAACATTTAAAAAAGAACAAAGGAAAAGTAATTGTTGGAGGTAACATTGGTAAAAACACCGACATTCCAACGGCACAATATACTCAAGATTATTGTGAAGTTTTTGAAGCGTTACACGATTATGTTGATTATTTTGTCTTAAATGTTAGTTGTCCTAACGTAGGGAGTCATGCCAAATTAGGAGATAAAGATTATTTATTAGAGTTGATTTCAGCTGTTCAAAAATTAAACAACGCAAAGACCGAAAAAAGGCCCATTCTATTAAAAATTGCTCCAGACTTGAATCCACAACAGTTAGATGAAATTATAGAGATTGTTGCAGAAACAAAAATAGATGGGGTAATTGCTTCTAATACTTCTGTTAACAGGGAAGGATTGAAAGCAACAGAAGAAACATTAGCAGAAATAGGTAATGGTGGATTGAGTGGTAAACCTATCAAGGATAGAAGTACAGCAACTATTGAGTATTTGGCAAAAACCTCAAACAAAGCGTTTCCAATTATTGGTGTTGGAGGGATTCATTCAGCTCAAGATGCTCTTGATAAAATAAGGGCAGGGGCAGATTTGGTTCAGGTGTATACAGGCTTTATTTATGAAGGACCTTCTTTGGTTAAAAAAATAAACAAAGCAATTTTGAAATCTACTTAAAAAAGAACCATGTATTCCTTTGTTATTCCTGTTTACAATAGACCCGACGAAATTGACGAATTGTTGTATAGTTTGACACAGCAAGATTTTGAGGAGCCTTTTGAAATTGTTGTCATTGAAGATGGTTCAGACAAAGCAGCGGTAGAAATTATAAATCAGTACAAGAATCGATTAACGATTCAATATTATGTCATAGAGAATCAGGGTGCTGGAAAAGCAAGAAATTATGGGATGTCTCGTGCAAAAGGAGATTATTTTATAGTGTTAGATTCAGATGTGTTGGTTCCTACAAACTATTTAAAAGAGGTAAGCAAAGCATTACAAGAGAAGATGACTGATGCATTTGGTGGTCCTGATACAGCTCATTTTAGTTTCACTCCTTTACAAAAAGCTATTAATTTTTCAATGACCTCTTTTTTAACGACTGGAGGTATTAGGGGTAAAAAAAAAGGCATTGGAAGGTTCCAACCTCGTAGTTTTAATTTTGGAGTGTCAAAAAAAGCTTTTGAAGCGACAAAAGGTTTTTCTTCAATGCGCGTAGGAGAGGATATTGATTTCTCCTTTAGGTTATGGCAGCAAGGTTTTGAAACACAGTTGATAGAAAAGGCAGTTGTGTATCATAAGCGAAGAACTTCTCTAGATGCTTTTTTTACTCAAGTTTTTCGTTTTGGTGTGGCTAGACCAGTATTGAATAAACGATATCCAGGAACCGCAAAATTTACTTATTGGTTTCCTAGTATATTTACGATTGGTTTTTTTCTGTCTTCTTTTTTGTTTGTACTAGGGCAATGGGTTCCAATTATTCTTTACAACATGTACTTTACTTTGTTGTTTATGCTTTCTGTACTAGAGAATAGAAACATAACGGTTGCGTTTTTATCCGTTATCACCACCTTGATTCAAATGACTGGTTACGGTCTTGGCTTTTTGAAGTCAACGTTTTTCAGTCCAGAATAGTTCTTTTCACTGATTTTTTGTGTTTAGGGACAATAGAAAACATTGACATTTCTTATCTTTTTGCTCATTTAAAAAGGGACTCCATCATTATCTGAATCAACTGGAGCATCAAAGGCATCAGCAGGATTGATCTTACTAGAGATATCATTAAAGCTATTCATAGAAGATTCAAGCTGTCCTCCAAAGTCATCCTCTAAATCAGAGAATTTAGCCAAATGCCCTGTAAATTTTAGTCGAATGTTGTCCAACCCACCATTTCTATGTTTGGCGACAATGAATTCTCCCTGACCTTCACATGGTGAGTTTTCATCATCATCCCATTCCGTCATTCCATAATATTCAGGACGAAAAATAAAAGAAACAATATCAGCATCTTGCTCTATAGCTCCAGATTCACGTAAGTCAGAAAGTAATGGTCGTTTACTACCTCCACGAGTTTCAACAGAACGAGACAATTGAGAAAGAGCAATTACAGGGATATGTAATTCTTTAGCCAATGCTTTGAGGTTACGGGAAATCATCGAGATTTCTTGTTCTCTATTTCCTCCAGCAGCACCTCCTGCGGTCATCAACTGAAGGTAATCAATGACAATCACTTTAATATCATGTTGAGATTTTAATCTTCGGGCTTTTGCTCTTAAGTCAAATATAGAAAGCGAAGGTGTATCATCAATGAAAATGGGAGCTTCAGATAAATTCTTGACTTTTACATTTAATTGTTCCCATTCGTGGGGTTCTAGGGTTCCTTTTCTCAGTTTTTCTGAAGATAAACCTGTTTCCGAAGAAATCATACGTGTGATTAGCTGAACAGAAGACATCTCTAGAGAAAATACAGCAACACCATGGTTAAAATCAATAGCCATATTTTTTGCCATAGAGATTACAAATGCTGTTTTACCCATACCTGGACGAGCAGCGATGATGATAAGATCTGAAGGTTGCCACCCCGAAGTCAGTGCGTCTAGTTTTGAAAATCCAGTGGCATATCCAGACATTCCTTCTCGGCCTCCTAATTCTTCAATTTTTTTAAGCGCTTGTCTTACCAAGGAGTCTGAGGTTTCTGAGCTCTTTTTTAGGTTCCCTTGGGTTACTTCGAAAAACTTAGTTTCAGCCATGTCTAATAAATCGAAAACATCTGCAGTTTCGTCATAGGACTGTTCTATAATCTCACTAGAGATAGAGATCAATTGGCGTTGAATGTATTTTTGTAAAATGATACGAGCATGGAATTCAATATGGGCAGAAGATGAAACTTTTTGCGTTAGCCCAATAAGGTAGAAATCTCCACCTACAAGGGTTAGGTTTCCATCTTTTTTTAACTGGTTTGATACTGTTAACAAGTCAATAGGTTCGGAATTTTGAAACAGAGAGTGTATTGCTGTATAGATAGCTTTGTGCTGATCTTTGTAAAACGCATCAGGATGAAGAATATCAATGATTGTGTCAATACCTTTTTTGTCAATCATCATAGCGCCAAGAGCAGCTTCCTCCATATCTACTGCTTGTGGAGGGATTTTTCCTTGTGCCAAATTGATGATTTTACTCTTGTCAATCTTTTTTCCTGAGAAGCTTTTTGTTTGTTCCATAGGAAAACAAATTTAGTTGATATTATTATGATTCAATAAAAAGTGGTGCTAATTTTTCTACAAAATCTGTTGATAACTTTTTTTTTGTTGATAAATATTTTAGAACCACAATAAACATAGTAGGTAAAAGAGAAATTTATAGAATTACAGGGTTTTAGGTATTCCTCTAAAACGTATCTTAGTACCATAAAAATCTTAGAAACAATAAAAAATGGATTTGACTAAAGTAAAAATGATTGTCACCGATATGGATGGTACTTTGCTAAATCCAAAGCACCAAGTTAGTGATTTGTTTTTTGAGCAGTTTGAAGTTTTGAAAGCTAATCAGATTCGATTTGTAGCAGCAAGTGGCAGACAATATCATAGTATTTTAGAGAAGTTAGATAAAATTAAAAAGGATATTACCATTGTGGCTGAAAATGGAGCTTACATTGTAGAGAATGGAACAGAGGTTTATGCGAATACAATGACAAATGATGAGGTTTTAAAATTAGTACACATTAGTCAACAAATACCTAAGACTCATATTGTGATTTGTGGGAAAAGTAAAGCTTATTTCTTGAGGGATTCAGGCGGATTTAAAGAGTTTGTGGCTGAGTATTTCTGTGAATATGAAATGGTCAATAGTTTTGAGGATTTACCGGATGATGTTTTTTTTAAAATAGCCTTGTGTAATTATGAAAGCTCAGAGAAAAACATTTATCCATATTTAGCTTCGATAGTAAAGGATTGGAAAGTAACTGTTTCTTCTAAACAGTGGCTAGACATAGCTATACCTAACAACCACAAGGGGAATGCGGTTTCATGTCTTCAGGAAAAATATGGTATATCTGAAGAGGAGACCATGGCTTTTGGAGATTATTTAAATGACATTGAGATGCTGAAAAAGGCAACGTACAGTTTTGCTATGGAAAATGCTCATTCAGAAGTCAAACAAGTAGCTAGTAAAATTACGCTATCAAATCATGCTTTTGGAGTAGAGACGATTATAGGAAAGTTGATCGCGGGAATTTAGTACTTTTGCAACGTTGTTAATCATATGGAAATGCATAAATTAATCAGTAGCCCACAAAATAGTCTTGTCAAGTCTCTAGTGGTATTGAGTGAAAAATCTAAGGCAAGAAAACAAACAGGCACTTTTATTGTAGAAGGCAGAAGAGAATTAACCATGGCCATCCAAGGCGGTTATCATGTTCAAAAGGTTTTTTATTACAAGGAGTTATTACCTCAGGATTTTGATGTAGAGCAATATCCATCAGAAGCTTATATTGAGGTTAGTAAAGAGGTGTATGAGAGAATAGCGTATAGAGCAACAACGGAAGGTATCGTGGCTGTTTTGAACGCCAATTCTATGCACTTAAAAGATTTAACCTTTAAGACCAAGTTTCCATTGATAATGGTTGCCGAAGCACCTGAAAAACCTGGAAACATTGGTGCTATTCTTAGAACAGCCGATGCGGCGAAAGTAGATGCGGTATGTATTGCAAACCCAAAGACAGATATGTACAATCCAAATATTATTCGTTCAAGTGTAGGTTGTTTGTTTACTGTTCAAATTGCGACCGGTTCTACATCAGAAATATTGAGATATTTGCAAAAAGAGAAGATTGATACCTATGCTGCAGCCTTGAAAGAGGATTCAGAACTTTACCATGAACAAGATTATAACAAATCTACTGCTTTTGTGGTTGGGACAGAATCTGATGGTCTTTCAGAGGAATGGCTCGAGGGAAGCACAAAGAAAATAATCATTCCCATGTTGGGCGAAATAGATTCTATGAATGTCTCTGTAGCCGCAGGTATTTTAATGTATGAGGCAAAAAGACAGCGAGGGTTTTAATCAATTGTTGTAGCATATGATATTAAGTGTAGCCAATAAATGAAGTATTAAAAAAAGTAAAAATCATGACAGGAACAACTTTGTTTGCCATCATCATTATTCTTATTGTGTTAAATTTTATAAAAGACAAGGTGATTGGTTTTTTGAATGCCAAACACTTTAACGATCCAATTCCAAAAGTATTGGAGGATGTATATGATAAAGAGGCTTATGAAACTTCTCAAACTTATAAAAGGGAAAACTATAGGTTTTCTTCATTCTACGGTGTGTTTATGTTTGTTATTACCATTTTGTTTTTTGTGTTGGATGGAGTTGCATTGCTTGATCATTTGTCTTTGAGGATTGTATCCAATTCTATGTTGCAGGCCATAGTTTTTTTTGGAATCATTGGTTTGGTAAGTACTACCCTTCAAATTCCTTTTGATTACTATCATACTTTCGTCATTGAAGAAAAGTATGGATTCAATAAAAGCACCAAAACATTGTTTTTTATTGATAAAATTAAGGGAATATTGATGACTGTGATTTTAGGGGGAGCACTGTTGTTTTTAATTTCATGGTTGTATAGTAAAATGCAAGATGATTTTTGGTGGTATGCTTGGTTAGTTTTTTCAGTGTTTACTGTTTTTATTACAATGTTCTATTCAAGTATCATTGTGCCTATATTTAACAAGCAAACACCAATAGAGGAGGGAAGTTTAAAAGATAAATTAGAGAAATATGCAAAAGCACAAGGGTTTAAGTTAGATCATATTTATGTAATTGACGGTTCGAAAAGATCTACGAAAGCTAATGCGTATTTTACAGGCCTAGGGCCCAAGAAAAGAATTGTGTTATACGATACGTTAGTTCAGGATTTGACAGAAGATGAGATTATCGCTGTTTTTGCACACGAAGTTGGGCATTATAAAAAGCGTCACACTGTTTTCAATATATTCGCTTCTTTATCTTTAACAGGATTGACACTATTTGTTTTTGGGAAATTGTTAGGTAACCCATTACTGGCAGAGGCTTTTCATGTAACCCACAGTAGTTTTCACCTAGGGTTATTGGCTTTTGGTGTTTTGTACAGTCCAATTTCCGAAGTAACAGGGTTGATTATGAATATTCTTTCTAGAAAATTCGAATATCAAGCAGATGATTTTGCTAAGCAAACTTTTGAGCAACAGTATTTGGTGTCGGCACTCAAGAAACTATCCAAAAATAGTTTGAGTAATTTAACCCCTCACGCATGGAATGTGTATTTAAATTACGCTCACCCTACTTTATTGCAAAGGGTGTTACGTCTCAAAAAATAGTTTTTTAGTAGAAAAATCATTAATTTTATTGATGATTTTTTTTCAAAAATAATAATCGATTTATGAGTTATATAGTTGATGTAGATTCAGAAAACAAAGAAATAGCTAGAAGGTATAAAGACCTATTGAAAGATAGTTACGAAAATTTGTCATTGGATGATAAAAAACTAATCCGCTCAGCTTTTGATATTGCAGTGGAAGCCCACAGCGAACAACGAAGAAAAACAGGAGAACCTTATATCTATCATCCTATTGCAGTAGCCAAAATTGTAGCAGCAGAAATTGGTTTGGGAGCAGTTTCAATTGCAGCAGCATTGTTACATGATGTTGTGGAAGATACGGATTATACCATAGAAGATATTGAACGATTGTTTGGTGAAAAAATATCTAAAATAGTTAGCGGACTCACGAAAATCTCCAAGATGAGTAAGGATCAGATCGCTTCTATTCAGGCAGAGAATTTCCGTAAAATGTTATTGACCTTAAATGATGATGTTCGTGTCATTTTAATAAAAATAGCTGATCGTTTGCACAATATGCAGACGATGGATGCCATGCCAGCTCATAAGCAGGTAAGAATAGCCTCAGAGACTTTATACATCTATGCACCCTTAGCCCATCGCTTAGGTTTGTACAATATAAAAAGTGATTTAGAGGATTTGGGTTTAAAATACACGGAGCCTGAAGTATATGCTTCTATAAAAGGAATGATTGTAGCAAATAAAGACAATCAATCGGATTATATTGATAATTTCTCCTCAAAAATAAAGCAAGCTTTAGAGCAACAAGGGTTTAAGTTTGAAATCAAAGGAAGAACAAAGTCTATTTATTCTATTCGTAAAAAAATGCTTTCCCAGGGGGTTAAGTATGATCAAGTGTACGATAAGTTTGCCATTCGAATTATTTATGATTCAGCAGGAAAGAACGAAAAGTTTGATGCCTGGAAAATTTATTCTATCATCACAGATAATTATCGTCCCAATCCAAATCGTTTGAGGGATTGGATTTCTCAGTCTAAAACCACAGGCTATGAAGCATTGCATATTACAGTTATGGGGCCACAAGGGCGCTGGGTTGAGGTGCAGATTCGTTCAAAAAGAATGGATGAAATAGCCGAAAAGGGTTACGCTGCACATTTTAAGTACAAGCAAGGTGAAGATAATGAAAATGGATTGGAATCCTGGTTAAATAGATTGAAAGATACTCTTGAGAACCACAACACTGATGCTGTGGATTTTGTAGAGGATTTCAAACTGAATTTGTATGCAAAAGAAATATTTTTGTTTACGCCTAAAGGAGATATAAAATCATTGCCGAAAGGCTCATCTGCGTTAGATTTTGCATTCAGTATCCACACAGATATTGGATTGAAGTGTAGAGGAGTAAAGGTGAATGGTAAGCTTACCCCTTTGGACAGAATTCTAGAAAGTGGAGATCAAGTAGAGGTGATTACTTCTGAAAATCAGAAACCCTCGGAGCGATGGCTCACCTTCGTGGTAACCGCAAGAGCACGGGCAAAAATTCGTCAATCCCTCAAGGAGGATGAAAGAAAAGTTGCAGAGGAAGGAAGAGAGTTGTTAAAGAGAAAATTGCGTCATCTGAGAATAAATCCTTCGGAAGACAATTTAGTTGCAATGGTTTCTTACTTTAAACTTAAGACTACTTTTGATTTGTTTTATAGAGTTAGGCTAGGAACAATTGATAATACTCAAATAAGGAGTTTTGTCAATCAGCATAAAAATAAATTTACAAAGTTTTTTAGAAGAACTAAGTTTGAAACCTCTAAAGTAGAAAATAAAGAAGAACTCTCTAATAATTATGATCTTCTGCTTTTTGGAAGTGAAAGTGAAAGATTAGAGTATACCTTTGCTAAGTGTTGTAATCCTATCGCGGGTGAAAAAGTATTTGGATTTTTAACAGTGAATGAAGGACTCAAAATTCATAAAAACAATTGTCCGAATGCTATTGGAATGCAGTCTAATTATGCTTACCGCATAATGAAAGCCAATTGGGTTGATTCTTCAAAACAAGAATTTAAAGTAACTTTGAGTATTGTGGGAGAAGATGGTTCAGGAATTTTAGAGGGAATTACCAAAGTAATTTCCAACAACAATCATGTCAATATTAATAGTATAAACATTGCTGGGGACGGTAGTTTGTTCAAAGGTAAATTCACGATAACCGTCAACAATAAATTAAAGTTAAAAAAAATAACAGAACAGTTGTTAAGTGTTAAAGGTGTAAGAGATATAAAACGTATTATTTAAAAAAAGCCCCAAGATTTAACAGATAAAAACAAATAAAAAGTATAAATTTGCATCTTGCTGTTTTCAAACAACAACCTAGTCATGGATACTAAAGAAAAAAATCAAGAGATTGTTAAAAATGTGTTTGTTAAGTTTCTAGAAACAAACAAGCATCGTAAGACCCCTGAGCGTTTTGCCATTTTGCAGGAAATTTATGATTTAGAAGAACACTTTGATATTGAGTCCTTGTACATCAATATGAAAAACAAAAAGTATCGAGTGAGTAGAGCTACGCTATACAACACTATAGAGTTGTTGCTAGAATGTGGTTTGGTCAGAAGACATCAATTTGGACAGAACCAAGCCCATTACGAGAAAAGTTTTTTTGACAAACAGCACGATCATTTGATATTAGACAATGGAGAAGTAATCGAGTTTTGTGACCCAAGAATACAAACCATAAAGAGAACTATAGAGGATGTGTTTGATGTAGAGATTAACAAGCATTCTTTATATTTTTACGGAACCAAAAAAGAAAATTAGAAATATACATTTAGAGAGAAAAATGGCGGTAGATTTATTATTAGGCTTACAGTGGGGTGATGAAGGGAAAGGAAAGATAGTTGATGTTTTAACCCAGAATTATAATTTGATATCTCGTTTTCAAGGAGGTCCCAATGCAGGACATACTTTGATATTTGACGGATACAAGCATGTTTTACATACTATTCCGTCAGGGATTTTTCACAAAGAAGCTGTCAATGTTGTAGGTAATGGTGTTGTAATTGATCCTGTGATTTTTGACAAAGAAATACAAGGTTTATCACAGTTTGATATTGATTTTCAAAAAGTTTTGCTTATTTCAAGAAAAGCTCACTTAATTTTGCCTACTCATCGTTTGTTAGATGCTGCATCTGAAAAAGCAAAAGGAAAAGATAAAATAGGATCTACTTTGAAAGGAATTGGTCCTACTTACATGGATAAAACAGGCCGTAATGGAATGCGTGTAGGGGATTTAGAGTTAGACAATTGGAAAGATATTTTTGATGCTTTGACTCAAAAGCACATCAAAATGATCGATTTTTATAACGTAGCATTAGACTATGACTTAGAGGCTTTAAGACAAGAATTTTTTGCTAGTATAAAAGAGTTGAGAAAGTTAACTTTCATAGATAGTGAGGAATATCTACACACTGCTATAAAAGATAAAAAAACCATATTAGCAGAAGGAGCTCAAGGATCTTTGTTAGACGTTGATTTTGGAACCTATCCTTTTGTAACTTCTTCTAACACAACCGCTGCTGGAGCCTGTACAGGATTGGGGATAGCTCCCAACCAGATTGGTGAAGTGTTCGGTATTTTTAAAGCCTATACTACTAGAGTTGGTTCAGGGCCGTTTCCAACAGAATTGTTTGATGAAGATGGAGCAACTATGGCTAAGGTGGGTCATGAGTTTGGAGCAACAACTGGCCGCGCTCGTAGATGTGGGTGGTTAGATATGGTGGCTTTGAAGTATGCTTGTCAAGTTAATGGAGTTACCCAACTAAACATGATGAAGGCTGATGTCTTATCTGGTTTTGACACCTTGAAAGTTTGTACTGCTTATGAGTACAATGGAGAAGTGATTAAGCATTTTCCGTACAATATTGAGCCAGAAAACGTAAAACCAATATACACAGAGATCCCTGGTTGGAAAGAAGATTTGACTGGAATGACTTCTGAGGATCAATTGCCACAAGCGTTGTTGGATTATATTGCATTTATTGAAAAAGAAACAGAAATTAAAATTACGATTGTATCTGTAGGACCAGATAGAAAGCAGACCATCGAGAGATAGTTTTAGTATATATTTAAACAAAAAGCCTCATCCTTTTGATGAGGCTTTTTGTTTTTATGAATTTCCTTTTACGATTGTTTTTTTTTAATGAGAAATCGTATTGTCTTAAGGTTTCACAAATTCACTGAATAAATTATCTTTGTCTTCGTATGAAACTATCTGTCGTTATAAATTTGTTGTTCCTTTTCCTTTCTTTGTTTAGTTCAGCACAAGAGAGCAAAATAAAGATATTGCATTCGAATCAAACTTACGCCGACCAAGAGTTGTATCCCGATGCATTGATTTTGAATGGAGAGGTACGAGTGAAACACGAAGGGGCTATCATGACTTGTAAAAAGGCATTGTACTATAAGGTTCAAAATCGGCTATATGCTTACGGAGATGTATATGTGAATCAAGGAGATACAATCAAACAGTATAGTAATCATTTACAATATGATGGAGATTCAAAAAAAGCTTTGTCTTGGGGTCAAGTTAGGGTTAAAGATAAGGACATGACGTTGACCACAGATACTCTTCGTTTTGATAGGTCCACACAAGTGTTAAGCTATCATTGTTTTGGTAAAATTGTTACTGATAAAAATATATTGACAAGTCAGATAGGAGAGTATTTTGCAAAGGATAAAAAACTGACAGCAAAACAAAATGTAAAGTTGGTCAATCCAGATATGACACTAAAAACAGGTCATTTAGATTACAATACAAATTCTGGTCGCTCATATTTATATGGGCCTTCAACCATCAAAAATGAGGATAGTGATCTGTATACAGAAAGAGGGATTTATAATACAAAATTGTCTTTGGGTTATTTGTTGAGCAATTCAGTGATTTATCACCAAAATAACGAAATCAGAGGAGATAGTTTGTATTACAACCAATCAGATGATTTTGCTTCGGGTAGTGGAAATATAGTGATTACTGACACGGTGAATAAAATTGTTGTCAAAGGGGATTATGGAGAAATTTATAGAAAGATAGATTCTATGATTGTAACCAAAAGACCTTTGGCGATCTCCATTGTAGAAAAAGATTCTATGTATATTCATGGAGACACAATATCTATAACAGGGAGTGAAAATAAGAAGTTGATGAGGGTATATCATCACGTCAAGTTTTTTAAATCAGATTTAAGCGGGAAGTGTGATTCTTTGGTCACTAGACAAGCAGAGGGAATTACAGAATTATTTAACAATCCTGTTTTATGGTCTGACAAAAATCAAATCACGGGAGATAGTATTCGTTTAATTAGTGATAAGACCACCCAAAAATTAGATTCTTTAAAGATTCTGAAAAATGCTTTCATTGTGAACCAAGACAGTATCGAGGGATATAATCAAATCAATGGGAGAAACATGTTTGGAAAGTTTAAAGATCAAAGACTGTCAACTCTTTTAGTTAAGGGGAATGGAGCGGTGGTCAACTACGCTAGAAGTGAGGATACGAAAGATTTAACCGCTATCATGAAAATGGAATGTAGTAATATTATCTTTTCGTTAGAAAACAATAACATAAAAACAATTCGTTTCTTAAAGCAGCCTGCAGGGAAAACGTATCCCCCTTCAGAATTCCCTGAAGATCAAGCTTTGTTAAAAGGATTTATTTGGAGGGGAAATGAGCGTCCATTAACTAAAGAAGATATTTTTATACATGACTAATTTAAGAAAAGACTTTTTAGATCATCAAGCACAAACCTCTTCTTTTCCATTGATGATTGAAGTGGCCAGTGCGAAGGGTTCTTATGTGTATGATGTACATGGAAAAGCGTATTTAGATTTTATTGCAGGAGTTTCTGCTAATAGTCTTGGGCATAACCATCCAAAAGTTACTAAAGCCATTAAGGATCAAGTAGATCGTTATGCTCATGTCATGGTTTATGGAGAATTTATTCAACAGCCCCAAACAGAATTGTGTAAAATATTGGCAAGTTTGTTGCCCCAAAAATTGAATTCTGTATACTTAGTAAATTCAGGAACTGAAGCTGCAGAAGGGGCTATGAAATTAGCAAAACGAGTCACAAAAAGGTCAGAAATGGTCGCAGCAAAATTCGCTTACCATGGAAATACTCAAGGAGCTATGAGTGTTAGTGGGGCAGAAACTCAGAACAGAGCATTTAGGCCAATTATACCGGGAACAACATTTATAGAATATAATGATGTAGACGATTTGTCTAAGATTACAACAGAAACAGCTGCTGTTATTTTAGAGACAATCCAAGGAGGTGCTGGGTTTATTGTTTCCCAAAACAATTATTTAAAGAAAGTTCGCAAACGCTGTGATGATGTTGGTGCATTATTGATTTTAGACGAAATTCAATCGGGGATAGGTCGTACAGGTACATTTTTTGGTTTTGAACACTACGATTGTATACCAGACATTATAATTACTGGTAAAGGGTTAGGAGGAGGAATGCCTATTGGTGCTTTTATCAGTAGTGAGGACAATATGAGTTTGTTGAAGGAGAATCCCGTTTTGGGCCATGTGACTACTTTTGGAGGGCATCCTGTAATCGCAGCAGCAGCTTTGGCAACGGTAAAAGAAATTACTCAAACCAACCTTATGCAAGAAGCCTTACGTAAAGAACAGTTGATTAAAAGAAGTCTTCAGCATGAGGAGATCAAAGAAATTAGAGGAAAAGGTTTGATGTTAGCGTTAATGATGGAAGATGCTTTCATGGCATCAGAAGTTGTGTTGAAATGTATGGATGAAGGTCTTTTGTTGTTCTTTTTATTGTTTGAAAAAAGAGCCGTAAGAATTAGTCCGCCTTTAACGATTTCTGACGAAGAAATAGAAATAGGCTGTGCGAAGATATTGAAAGTTTTAGATAGGATTGGTTCTTCAAAAAATCGCGATAACAGATTGAATTAGAATAACTAATTTCGGACACTTTTAGTTTGTTTTCCTAAATGTAGAGCCTCTTGCAATTAATTCTGTCTCTAGAGTTTTTGAGTGTTTACTTGGGTGGTCAATCGTTTTTTTGATCAATTCAATCAGTAATGAAGAGGCAATAGTTCCCATTTCTATATCCGGTTGGTTTATCGTTGTCAAGCTAGGTTCTATAACCGCGGAAATAGGATCATTGTTGAAACCAACTAGAGCAATGTCTTTCGGGATTTGTATTCCGTTTTTCTTAAAGTGTTGTATGGCACTGATAGCAGCGGTATCGTTAGAAGAAAAGATACCATCTACCTGGGGTAATTTCATAACTTTGTTAGCCAAAACTATTCCATCTTTTTCAGATAATTTAGATTCTAAGATATAAGAGGCCTTGACGGGAATATTATGATCTTTAAGAGCAGCCATATATCCTTCCATTCTTCTTTTATAGAGGGCTATTTTTTGAATACCTGAAAAATGAACAATGTGTTTACAACCATTATTGATCAAGTGTTCAGTTGCATCATAACTTGCCTTATAGTCATCAATATGGATACTAGGAGTGTTCTCCATGGTCATAGGTCTATCAAAAAACACAATGGGACCCCCATTATTTTTGAAATTTTGAAGATGAAAATCACTGGTGGTTTCCATCGATACAGAAATCAATAATCCATCTACTCTATTCGATAAAAATGTAGAAACCAATTCTTTTTCTCTTTCGAAATTTTCTAGCGATTGTCCTATGACAACATTATAGCCAGATTTATAAGCGGTTTCTTCAATACCCGAGATCACGGAAGAAAAGAAGTTTCTAGAGATTCTAGGAACAATAATACCTATCGTATTGGTTTTGTTTGTTCTAAGGTTAGAGGCTAACGAGTTTTTCTGATACCCTAGTTCGCTTGCTTTTTTTTGAATTAATTTTTTGGTTTTTTGTGAAACACGATTGCTGTTGTTCAATGCTCTAGAGACAGTAGAACTGTTAATTTTTAGAGCTTTAGAAATGTCATGTATGGTAGCCTTTTTTTTCATCATCAAAAAATTAGTTCAAAAAAAAACTGAAGAGGGCAAAAACAATTTGGCAATCTTCAGTTTTATATAACAATTGAAATTAAGATTTAGTTTAACAAGCCAAACACACCAGGTAGCCACAAACTCAGTGAGGGAAAATAGGTGATTAAGAATAAAGAAACAATCATTGCTAAGAATAATGGTAGTAGGGGTTTGATTACTTTATCGATGGTGGTGTTAGCAACACCAATTCCGACAAACAATACAGATCCTACAGGGGGAGTACAGAGTCCAATACTTAAATTCAAAACCATAATCATTCCAAAGTGAATAGGATCCATTCCTAAAGATGTTACCACGGGTAGAAAAATTGGGGTAAAAATAAGCACCGCTGGAGTCATATCCATAAACACCCCAACAAATAACAATAACAAATTGATGATGATAAGGATTATAATTTTGTTGTCACTAATACCTAGCAACACATTACTGATGTCCTGAGGGATGTTTTCAAAAGACATCACCCATGACATACTCATTGAGGCTCCAATTAATAACATTACAATAGCTGTTGTAGAAGAGGAGTCTAACAGGATTCCAGGGATGTTTTTGAGATTTATTTCTTTGTAAATAATACCGAGCACAAAGGTGTATAGCACTGCAATTGCAGAAGCTTCAGTTGCTGTAAATATACCTGCAACAATACCTCCAATTACGATGATTAATAGTAGTAAACTTGGAACAGCGTCAATGAATGTTTTAAAAACTTGCTTTAAAGTGCTACGTTCTCCTAATCTATATTTTTTCTTCTTTGCCCAAAAAGAAGCAACTACCATGAGTAGAAGTCCTGTTAAAATTCCGGGAATATAACCAGCTAAGAACAAAGCTGCAATAGATACACCTCCACTAGCAAGTGAATATACAATGAGTACGTTACTTGGTGGAATAATCAATCCTGTAGTTGATGAAGTGATGTTAACAGCAGCACCAAATTCTTTAGAGTAACCTTCTTTTTCCATCTCAGGGCCTAATATACTACCCATTGCCGAAGCCGACGCCATGGCAGAACCAGCAATGGCTCCCATTAGCATGGCACCAATTACATTTATAAGCGCAAGACCTCCAGGCAAAGAACCTACAAGTGTTTTGGCAAAAGCGATCAGACGATGAGCAATCCCACCTTTATTCATGAGTTGTCCAGAGAGCACAAAGAAAGGAATCGCTAGCAATGAAAAGCTATCAAGTCCTGTCCCCATTCTTTGGGAAACAGTTGTCAAAGCGGGTATGGCAGGTATGCTAACAAGCATAGTCAACACAGAAGAAATAGCAATACTCCAGGCCACGGGTGTTCCGATGGTTAGTAAAATTAAAAAACTTATTACTAATACTAATTCAGGTAAAAATTCCATAATATTTATGCGCTTAAAAGATCCGTAATTTTATAATAAACAATTAATATTCCACTAACTGGAATTACCGCGTATACAAAAGCAAGTGGTATTTGTAGTGCTGGTGAGGTTTGTCCTAAGGTAAAACTAATATATACCAATCGTGAGCCACCAACAACCATTGCGGCTAGTGCGAAAATAATGACGAGTAGGAATACAAATATTCTTAGTTTTTTTTGTGTTGCAGGACCAGTTTTTAAAGGCACAACATCAATAGCAACATGCATGTTTCTACCCGATACATAAGCCGCCCCGAGGATACCGACCCATATCATTAAATATCTTGACAATTCATCAGTAAATGAACTAGGAGAAGCTAGTACAAATCTTGAAAACACTTGCCATAATACATTAACAACCATTAACCCCATGATTATTGTAAGGGTAGTCCCCAATATTTTGTCTATTTTTTTTCTTAATTCCATATTATTTCGAGTTTTTAATCCTTTGAATCAATGGGTAAATATCTTTATCATTTTTAACCCTATCATATATGGGTTGAACCTTGTCTGAGAACAAAGTTTTGTCAGGTCTTATGATGGTAACCCCAGCTTTTTTTACTTCGGTAAGTGCTTCCTTTTCAGCCTTTTGCCAAAGGTCTCTTTGGTAGCCAATGGAGTTTTTTACAGCTATATTGAACCAAGTCTTTTCTTGTTCGGTTAGAGCGTTCCAAAAATGAGTACTTGCCACAAGAATATCAGGAACTACCGTATGTTCGTCTAGTGTATAGTTTTTACAAACTTCGTAGTGTCTGGATAAATAAAAGGAGGGTGGGTTGTTTTCAGCAGCATCAACAACTCCTTGTTGCAAAGAAGTATACAATTCACCCCATGATATTGGTGTAGGAGAACCTCCAAGACTACTCACCATTTTCATTGCGCTTACACTTTCCATTACACGTACTTTTAAACCTTTCAAGTCAACAGGAGATTCTATAGGGTTTTGTTTGCTGTAAAAGCTTCTACTTCCAGCATCGTAAAATCCAAGGCCTTTGAGCCAAAACTGTTCTCCATTATCTAATAATTCCTGACCAATCTCTCCATCTAACACATCAAATGTGTGTTTTCGATCCCTGAACAAATAGGGCAATCCAAAAATTTTCATTTTAGGGGCAAAGTTTTCTAAAACAGCAGCGGATACCTTTGTCATTTCTAGACTCCCTATCTGCAGCAATTCAAGACATTCTCGTTCTGTTCCGAGTTGCTGACTTGAGTACACATTTATTTTTAAAGTACCATTTGACAATTTATATAAATCATCACTCATTTTTAGCATTGCGATATGAACCGAATGTTTGGTGTCTAAACCATGAGCTAATTTGATCGTTTTTGTTTTTTTTGATATGTTGCTACACCCAAATAAAAAGGGAATCATACATAAACAAAGTAGGCTTGCTTTTATTTTCATAATTTTATTTATCTCGTTTGTTTGTAAGAAATCTAAACTCTTCACAGAGTCAACCATCAAGCCGACAGTTGATTTATTAAAATTCAAATCTACAAGCAAATGTATAGTTTTAGTATTATAATACAATCGATTGGATTATGTTTTTTTTTATTACATTTACCTTCGAATTGAATTTTAATAAAATATAAATATGAAACAGAATATCGAGACTAGATATGCAGCTTCTCCAAGGGAAGTAAAAAAAATGGATACTCAAGAACTGAGAGACGAATTTTTAATAGAAGATTTGTTTACCAAAGATCAAATTAAACTAGTATATTCTCATTACGATAGATATATCACAGGTGGGGTTTTGCCAGTAAGTAAGCCAATAACTTTAGAAACGATAGATCAATTAAAATCATCATATTTTTTAGAAAGAAGAGAATTAGGAATAATTAATGTAGGAGAGACTGGATCTGTTAGTGTTGATGGTAAAGTATATAAAATAGGTCATAAGGAGGCTTTATATGTCGGTCAAGGTAACAAAAAGATAGTTTTTGAAAGTGAATCTTCATCTAATCCTGCTTTGTTCTATATCAATTCTACACCTGCACACAAAGCATATCCTACAAAAAAAATAGGTTTGGATGATGCTGAAGTTGTAGACTTGGGAACTCCAGAGACCTGTAATGCTAGAACCATTCGTAAATATATTGTCAATAGTGTTGTTGAAGTTTGTCAATTGCAAATGGGAATGACTACCTTGAAGTCAGGAAGTGTTTGGAATACAATGCCAGCACATGTACATGACAGAAGAATGGAAGTTTATTTCTACTTAGATTTACCTCAAGAACAAGGGGTTTCACATTTCATGGGAGAACCTACAGAGACCAGACATATTTGGATGGCCAATCACCAAGCTGTTATTTCTCCACCATGGTCAATTCACTCGGGAGCAGGTACTTCATCGTATACTTTTATTTGGGGAATGGCCGGTGAAAATTTAGACTATGGAGATATGGATATGTGTGCAATAAACGAACTAAGATAAAATAAAAAAGTAGAATTATGTCAATTAATTTATTCGATTTAACTGGAAAAGTTGCTTTGGTAACAGGAGCCGTTCATGGTTTAGGAATGGCAATGGCCAAAGGTTTGGGAGGTGCTGGTGCAACCATTGTGGTAAACAATTATTCTCAGGATACTCTTGACGAAGCGGTAGCTGAATACAAAGCTGCAGGATTTAATGCCTATGGTTACGTTTTTGATGTAACTGATGATAAAGCTGTAAAGAGTAGTATTGAAAAAATAGAGAGAGAGGTTGGTCCTATTGATATTTTGGTAAATAACGCAGGGATCATTAAAAGAACCCCTATTGTAGAAATGGAAGTAGAAGATTTTAGGCAAGTTATAGATGTCGACTTGGTCGGTCCCTTTATAGTTAGTAAACATGTAGTGAAAGGAATGATCAGTAGAGGTAACGGTGGTAAAATCATAAACATCTGCTCAATGATGAGTGAACTAGGAAGAGATACTGTAAGTGCTTATGCAGCAGCAAAAGGTGGTTTGAAAATGTTGACTAGAAGTATGGCTACAGAGTGGGCAAAATTCAATATTCAAACCAATGGAATTGGTCCTGGTTATTTTGCGACAAGCCAAACCGCTCCGATTAGAGTTGATGGTCATCCGTTCAATGATTTTATCATCAAAAGAACACCAGCGTCACGTTGGGGAAATCCAGAAGATCTTCAAGGGGCAGCTGTGTTTTTAAGTTCTCATGCTAGCGACTTCGTTAACGGTCAAGTAGTCTATGTTGATGGTGGGATTTTAGCTACCATCGGTAAGCCCGCTAATGAAGAATAATCAGAATTTAAAAAAAACTAGGATATTATTTAGTGTCTAGAAAAGAGTAATAAAAAAAGAAGATGAAATTTCATCTTCTTTTTTTATTACTCTTTAAAACAGAGGGCAGCAGCTCCTATGATACCAGCATCATTACCAAGTGTTGCTAGCCTTATGTCTAAGCCATTGAGGTAATATTTTGGGAGTCTACTGTTAAGAACTTCATACATAGTTTTCTCTATCATTTCAAACGTTTTACTGACGCCACCTCCAATAAAAATTGTGTTAACATCTAAAATCCTAATTGTAGATACAATACTTTCTCCCAAGATAGAACCAGCTTTTTTGAAGATTTCAATAGCAACAGGATCATCTTTTAAAGCTGCTTCAACAATGTCTTTAGCAGTTAAGTCGTTCGCTTTCAACTTTGTTTTTCCACCTTCTTTTATTTGCTTCAAGGCCAAGCTGATTAGAGCCTTTTTTCCGATGTTGTCTTCAGCTGTTTTTCCATTTGAAGTCATAATATGTCCCACTTCCATGGTGTTTCCATTTCCTCCCTTAAAGATATTACCATTCAGTACTGCAGCGCCTCCTAGTCCAGTTCCTAACGTAATAAAAGCAAAATCTTTTGGTACTTTTGTTTTGGCAAAGTGGAGTTCTCCTATAGCAGCAGCATTGGCATCGTTTTCAAGGAAAAACGAGATGTTAGGGTGTGATTTTTTTAAAATTTTAATAAGCGGGATGTTATTGAATTCTGGAACATTAGCCATAAATATGGTAGACAATCGATCTTTAGAAATCATTCCAGGCACAGCGATACCAACTTTACGAATTTGAGGGTTCTTTTTTAGGGTTTTTCCAATGATGCTAACAAAGGTTTTGATGAAATCTTTTTTGTTTTGCAGCGAAGCTGTTGGGTGTTTCTTTTTTTTTAGTAACTCTCCATTTTTGTTTACAATACCAATTTTCACATTGGTTCCTCCAACATCTATGCCTAAGTATTCTTCCATGTAGTCTCGTTATTTAGGGTATAAAAATCTGCTAGGGTTAAAGATAATGAAATCTTGTTTTGATTTTGAGAGAAATGAAGAATATCTATCAGATACTGTTCACTAGCTTGCTCCTAAATGTCTTAGGATTAAAATATCATAAATTTACAATTCAAAATAATTTGTCTTGCGTAAATAAAACTGTATTTTTGCCGCACTAAATTAGATAAAATGGCAACGATACAAGAGCTAAAAGATTTTACACAACAAGTACGAAGAGATATTTTGCGTATGGTTCATGCTGTGAACTCAGGTCATCCGGGAGGATCATTAGGGTGTGCAGAATACATAACCGTTCTTTATCAAGAGATTATGAAGCATAATGCTGAAGATTTTGATATGGATGGAAGAGATCAAGATTTATTCTTTTTGTCAAATGGTCATATTTCTCCTGTATTTTATAGTGTATTGTCACGAAGCGGGTATTTCCCAGAGTCTGAACTGGCAACGTTTCGTTTGATTAATTCAAGGTTGCAGGGGCATCCAACAACTCACGAGGGATTAGAAGGTATTCGTGTAGCTTCCGGTTCTTTGGGACAAGGGATGAGTGTTGCTTTAGGGGCTGCTCAAGCTAAAAAATTAAATGGAGACAGCCGTTTGGTTTATAGCTTGCATGGAGATGGTGAATTGCAAGAAGGACAAAATTGGGAAGCAATTATGTATGCTGCAGCTAAAAACGTTGATAATTACATTGCTGCGGTAGATGTAAATTTGAAGCAGATAGATGGAACTACAGATGAGGTTTTAGCGATGGGGTCAATCAAGGCTAAGTTTGAGGCTTTCGGTTGGGAAGTCTTGGAGGTTGAGAAAGGAAATGACATTGAGGAGATTATTGCAGGAATAAAGGCAGCTCAAAGTTTGACAGGAAATGGGAAGCCCGTTTGTATTTTGTTGTATACAGAAATGGGTAACGGTGTTGACTTTATGATGTATACTCATGCTTGGCATGGAAAAGCTCCAAATGATGAGCAATTAGAAAGTGCATTGGCTCAGAATCCTGCTACTCTAGGAGATTATTAATATTTTATTGACAGATATAAAAAACATAAAAAAGCTCTGTTGTCAAACAGAGCTTTTTTATGTTTGAAAAAAAATAGATGTTACACTACAAAACCTACCATCATAAAAATACAAACAGGCCTTGGGTGACTTTTGTCCACGGAGCTGGGGGTAGTAGTGCGATTTGGTTTTCTCAGATCAGAGCTTTTCAGAAAGAGTTTAATTTGTTACTCATAGATCTAAGAGGGCATGGTAAATCTAAATCGACTCATCCTAAGCACAGTTATAATTTTACAAATATTGCTGACGAAGTTATAGAGGTTGTAGATTTTTTAAAAGTAGAAAGGTCACATTTTGTTGGAATTTCTCTCGGGACTATCGTTATCATGGATATTGGACATAGATATCCTTCAAAAGTTTCCAGTCTTGTGATGGGGGGAGCAGTGATGTATCTCAACATGAAAGCTCAGATCTTGATGAATCTTGGTGTTGCTTTGAAAACAACAATTCCATATCTGTGGCTTTACAGGTTGTTTGCATATGTCATTATGCCAAAAAAAAACCATAGCGCCTCAAGATCTTTTTTTATTAATGAGGCAAAAAAAATGAATCAAAAAGAATTTATCAATTGGTTTTCTTTGGTTACAAGTGTAAATAGTTTGTTGTCATTCTTTAGAAAAACAAAGATTGAAATTCCCACTCTTTACATCATGGGAAAACAAGATTACATGTTTTTACCTAGCGTGAAAAAGATTGTAAATCATCATTCTAATGCTATTTTAGAAACAATTGAAAATTGTGGACACGTTGTAAATATAGATGCTTCTAACGTATTCAATAGCATTGTAATTTCATATTTGGATGAAGAAAACAAGGTATAATCGAAAGATAGTAACTACAAATTTTTCACTTGAGCTTTATGTTTTATGAAAACAAAAAAACCACAACAATTCTGTTGTGGTTTTTGATGTGGTGCCTCCAGGAATCGAACCAGGGACACAAGGATTTTCAGTCCTTTGCTCTACCAACTGAGCTAAGGCACCATGCTTAACTAAGCGGTTGCAAATATATAATCTTTTTAAAGTTTCACAAATTTTTTGTGTAAAAATGTTTCTATATTTGGAATCAATAACACAAAGCAAATGAATTTAATAATTGATGAAGGAAACACAAGAATCAAGTTGGCTGTTTTTGAGAATGGTCAATTGATTCATTTGGTTATATCTAATGTTGTAGACTTTGAAAAAAAGATGGCTGAAGTTTTACTCAACCATAAAATAAAAGCAGTCATTTTGTCTTCAGTAACTGATAAAGTTTGTGAAATTATTCATCAATTAGAACTTGAAAATAAAGTTTTTTTATCTGAGAACACGATGTTGCCCTTCACTAATTTATACGAGACACCGAAAACTTTGGGAGCAGATAGATTGGCTTTAGTCGCAAATGCTTGGTCTCGCTTTCGAAACAAAAATTGTCTGATTATTGATGCAGGAACTTGTGTTACTTATGATTTTATTACGAAGAATGGGGAGTATTTAGGAGGTGCTATTTCTCCTGGTTTGGAGATGCGCTTTAAGGGTTTGCATACTTTTACAGAAAAATTGCCACTTCTTGAAATTCCACCTATTCCTGTAAATAACCTAGGAAAAACAACCCAGCAATCTATACAGAGTGGAGTCCTAAATGGTCTAGTTTTTGAGATTGAAGGCCATATAGAAAACTATCTTCAACAATATGAAGAAGTTACTATAATATTAACCGGAGGAGATGCAGATTCCTTGTATAAACAATTAAAAAATAGCATATTTGTCTTTCCTAATTTTTTGTTAGAAGGATTAGACGCTATTCTAACGTATCAAAATAAAAATGAAGCAAAAAATAAATAGTGTAGTTGTTGTTGTCGTCTTGTTGTTTTTTATGAATGTGAGCGCACAAGAACAACAAATCAAGTCTCTTTTGTCAAATATCGGTTTAGGAACCACTTTTACTGAAGCAACCATAGCAGAAAGGGCTCAAGGTGATTTGTCCGTTGTTGGGAATAACAATTATGAATCAGTTACTTTTGTAAATCCTGCATTATTATCAGATTTACAATTGACCTCTTTCGGTGGAGCTTTTCAAGTTCAAAGTACTAAAGTTAATACTCAAGATTTGACTTTTAGCAATTCATCAACTACCTTATCCAATATTATTTTTGGAGTACCATTAGGAATGAAAGGTGGGTTTGCGCTGGGTTTACGTGTTCACTCTGCAATAGGTTTTGATGTAGATTCTGAGAGTTTTTACAACAACGGATACGGTACTGTAAATCATATTTATGGAGGTGTAGGGTATCAGATATTCAAGAACTTTTCATTGGGTCTTCAAGCTAATGTGTATTTTGGTGGGATTACAAAAACACAGGCTTTTAAAAATATCCAGAAATCAACGGTGATGGAGGAGTCTTATAATGTAAAAGGCTTGTCGACTAAAATAGGAGCTCAGTACAAAATCAAGATATACAAAAGAATCATAGCCCAGCTTGGAGCCTATGGTGTTCTTGGTTACAACCTCTCAGCTAGTGGAAATTCTAAATTCTATGAAGCCTTTGAGTCTGGTAATAATAACTTCTATGAAAACACAAACAGAACTCCTATTGCTTCGACCCTTTCAGGGATACAAAAAAATGAATTCAAATCTGTAATCGGGTTAGGTTTAGGAGAAGTAAATCGCTGGTTTGCGGGCGCTTCCTATGAAAGTCAAGGAGCAACAACTTATTCAGGTAATGTTTTCAATCAAACCTACAGTACGCCTCTATCTACAAGTTTTGAGCCCTTTTCTAAAGTGAGTATTGGGGGGTATGTAATCCCTAAAAAGTATTCGATAAAAAAATATTTAAGTAGGGTCGTTTACAGAGCTGGTTTCAAATATGAAAACACAGGTACAGTCCTAAATAATCACACATTAAAAAACATAGCAATGACTTTTGGTTTAGGGTTACCAATAGGTAAGAGAGTTTCTTATGCTAATTTTGCTGTTGAAATTGGTCAGTTAGGAGCATTATCACAAAATAGTTACCAAGAGGAATATATAAACTTAGGTGTAAGTTTTTCACTTGCAGATAAGTGGTTTGAAAAAAGATTAATACGTTAAATAATCAATAATAATATGAGAACAAGAATAATAACCTTATTTACAATTTTATTTTCAGTTGTAATGCTAAAGTCGTTTGCACAAGAAGATGCAAAGCTGCGTTACAATATGTTGAAAACGGACTATAAGACTAAAAATTATGATTCCGCTTTAAAGAATCTAGAATGGTGTTTAGAGAATAGTCCAAAGCTAACTGCTAATATTTATATTTATGGTGGAAACCTATTGGGAGCTGTGATCAAGACCTCTCCTGAAAAAATGGAAAGGGTCGCTGCTTTAGGAAAAAAAATGTATGAGAAAAGATTCGAGAATTTTCCTAATGCCAAACCTGCGAAAGCTCATAGTGACTACGCGGATTTCTTAGAAGACGTAGGTGCTGATAAAGAAGAGGTTTTTAAACATTATGAAATAGCATTTAAGATTGATCCAGCTAAACTAGGGGTTGGTTCAATAATAAGTTATTTCACAACTGTATTAGAAAAAAACAAGGAGACTAATTTACAGTATGTGTTCAATACTTATGATACGACAGTGGAAGCAATTAATGCCAAGTTAGAAGGTTATCTGAACAATATACAGTTGCTAAAGGCAAAGAAAGATCAAGGACAGGCACTGATTACCTCAGAACAAAGAAAATTAAAAGCCTACACGATTAATTCCAAAGCATTAGGACAGATCGAAGCTATTTTAGATCAAAAAATGGAAGAAATATCAACTTGTGAATACTTAATTCCTCTTTACACAGAGGAGTTTGAAGCGAATAAAACAAATAAGGTCTGGATTGTGAGGGCGATCAATCGAATGTTTAAGAAAGATTGTACAGAAGATCCTTTGTATGCTGCATTGGTTGAGAAGTATCAAGAGATTGACCCGTCCCCTGAAGCTTCGGTATTGTACGCAGGTTTGTTGATGGACAAAGGAGAAACAGTAAAAGCAATATCCTTTTTTGATAAAGCTATTTCTCAAGAAACAGATCCGGTAAAAAAAGCAAAGAACCTATATAAGGTAGCAGATATTTTTAAGAAAAGAGGTCAGTCTGCCAAGGCTGTATCTTACGCAAAGAAAGCAATCTCAGCAAAACCAAATTATGGTAGGGCATATACGATGATTGCTTCTCTATATGCAAGTAGCGCAAATAAGTGTGGTAAAAATGAATTTGAAAAGCGCATGGTTTATGTTGCTGCAAAATCTTATGCACTGAAGGCAAGCAGAGTGGACCCAAGTATTGGTGTATATGCTTCTAAGCTAGCAAAAGCCTATGCTGCAAACCAGCCAAGTAAAAAACTAATTTTCAATAATGAATTAGGATTGAAATCAGGAGATTCTTACACCATTAAATGTTGGATAGGAGAAACAGTTAGAATTCCTTAACCTTAGTTTTTTACAGATATAAAAAAGCCAAAGATTTTTATCTTTGGTTTTTTTTTCATCAAGGTCAAGAAAGTAATCATTAAGATTATCATTTATAATCTTATATTTGTAATAGTAGTTAAAAGACATGAACAAGATAATGAGCGTTGTTTTTAGGTATACATTTCATTTTAAAATACTTGTTTTGTTCTTGTTTTTGGTTAGTTGTAAAAATTCTTCAAAAGAAATTAATGATTTTTTAGCAGATAAAAATTTACCAATTGGTGTCACTGAAAATATAAATTATGTCTACAAGGATTCTGGAAGAGTAACAAGTAAAATGATTGCTCCTCTGTATTGGGATTTTACAAATAGAAAATTAAACCCTTATTCAGAGTTCCCGAAAGGGGTAAAAATTGTAAGGATAAATAGTCATACCAGAGATTCAATAACCATTATAGGTGACTATGCAATCAGTTATGAAAACACCAATATTTCCGAAATCATAGGAAATGTGGTTGTGGTCAATCATAATGAGGGAGTAACGTTAAACACAGATCAAATGTATTGGGATCAAAAAGAGGGGTACTATTTTACCCAAAACCCATTTGAAATCAGTACTGATACAGATACCATAACTGGAGTAGGATTTGAGTCTAGGAGTGATTTGAGTAATTGGATATTAAACGAAACAAAAGGCGATTTTGTCGTCGATAAAAAAGAGAAATAAGATGTATAAGTTTTCAAAAATTATAGAGTGGGGGTATTTAGTTGTTGGAATTGTATTTCTAGTCGAAATATTTAACCACTGGAATACTGACAGGTCAAAAGCAATCGTTTCAATATTAATGGCCACTCTTGCCCTATTTATGTTTGTTTTTAAACGCAGATTTAGACAAAAACGCACAGAAAAATAAAATTTATGGATCTAGAAATCCTAATCATTTTAATTTCTATCCTGTCTTCAGCCTTTTTTTCGGGTTTAGAAATAGCCTTCGTTTCCTCAAATAAGCTACAAGTTGCTCTTGAGAAAAAAAAAGAGGGTTTGACGTCTCGCTTATTGACCAAGTTAACTGAAAAGTCCTCAAAGTTTATTACGACCATGTTGGTTGGGAATAATATAGCTTTGGTTATCTATAGTTTTTATATGGGTAAGAGATTAGTAACTCTATTTCCAGAAGACATGAATGATTTTACTTTATTATTCTTACAAACGATTATTTCTACATTCGTCATTTTAGTTACTGCAGAATTTCTGCCAAAAGCAATATTCAGAGTTTACGCCAATGAGATGCTAATTATCTTTGCACTCCCTGCTTACTTGTTCTATTTGTTATTTCATCTTTTGTCTAGCTTCATAGAACAAATATCTAACGGATTGTTAAAATTAATTTTCGGAGCCAATCAAGATAATGATGAGAAAGCGTTTAGCAAAGAAGAATTAGGTCATTATATTGACAAACAGTTAGAAATAGGTAAAAAAGATGATGAGATAGATTCAGAAATACAGATTTTTCAAAACGCACTAAGTTTTAACTCAGTAAAAGCTCGTGAAATTATGGTGCCAAGAACAGATATTGAAGCCATAGAAATTCACGACAAAGTAAGTAAACTCAAACAACAATTTGTAGATACAGGTTTTTCAAAGATTTTAATTTATAAGACATCCTTGGATGATATCGTTGGCTATGTTCATGCTTACGAAATGTTTAAAAAGCCCAAATCTATTAAGTCCATTTTATTACCTGTAGAATATATACCAGAGTCTATGATGATAAATGAGGTCTTAAATTTGATGACGAAAAAACGAAAGAGTATTGCAGTCGTTATTGACGAATATGGGGGTACCTCTGGACTCATCACTGTCGAAGATATCATTGAGGAATTGTTTGGTGAAATTGAAGATGAGCATGATAAAATAGCTTTGGTTGATGAGCAGATTGGTGATCATGAGTTTGAATTGTCTGCAAGACTTGAAGTGGATTATTTGAATGAAGCGTATGATTTGAAAATACCAATATCAGATTCTTATGAAACTTTAGGAGGCTATATTTTGGAAAGTACTGAAGATATTCCTCAGTTGGGAGAAGAATTTCAGATGGATGATTTTTTCATTAAAATAACCCAAGTTAGTAGTGCTAGGATAGAAGAAATTTATCTTAAATCTAATTATTCTTCAGAATAATTTTTTTCTCTTAAAAACTTCCTTTTTGTTTTCTGATATCAATTGAAATTGTATTTTAGCGAACAATCAAAAAATTACATATACATAAATGGCAATATTATCAAAAATAAGAGATCGCTCAGGGTTTTTAATCATCGTTATTGGATTAGCAATGTTTTCCTTCGTCGTAAGTCCTAAAAATATTATAGATTTTTTTAATAGCAAAAACATAGATGCGATAGGAGTAGTAAATGGAAAAGATGCATCCTATAAAGTATTTGCAACTCGTGTTGAAAATTTCAAAGCTCAAAACAGAAACGCATCTGCTTATGGTGGTATGTATGTGGAGAACATGGTTTGGAATCAATTGGTTAGAGAAAAAATATACGAAACAAAATTAGCTGAAGCAGGAGTTGTTATTAGTGAGGGAGAAATTTGGGAAGCAATTATTTCTAGTAAAGAAGTAGTCAATTCAAATCAGTTCAAGGATAGTGAAGGAAACTTTGATGAAAATAAGTTAAAAGCTTATATTTCTGGATTAGAGTCTGACGCCTCAGAACAGGGAAGAAATTTATTACAAGGATGGTTAAATTATGAAAAAGCAATTAAGCAGAACCTATTAACTCAAGCTTATAACTCTTTAGTCAATGTAGGTGTTACTGTTTCTGAAACAGAAGCAGTTAACGATTATGTTTTCAACAATACAAGTGTTAGTGCAGATTATGTTTACTTACCTTTTTCATCAATCCCAAATACGGATGTGAAAGTAAGTAAAGATGATGTCGCTAATTATATCAACGATCATGCTGATTTATATCAAACAGAAGCAACAAGAGATTTAAATTTAGTCAAGTTTTCATTTACGGCTTCGCAAGAAGATGAGGAAGAAATCAAGCAAAGCTTGTCTAATTTGATTGAAGATAAAGAAGAATACAATAAGATATCTAAGTCGACTGAATTAATTGAAGGGTTCAAAAACACAAAAGACGGATTTTTATTTGCTCAAGAAAGTGATTCGGACTTACCATTAATAGAAAGGTTTCAGTTTGAAAATGAATTGCCAACAATTGCCAAAGAAAAAATCAAAAATGCATCTGTGGGAAGTGTTGTAGGTCCATATAAATTTTCACAATACTACAAAATATCAAAACTATTAGAAGTGAAACAAATTCCTGATTCTGTTCAAGCAAGTCATATTTTGATAAATTTTGCAGGGGCTCAATCAGCTCAACCAACTGTTACACGAACTATGGCAGAAGCACAAAAATTGGCTGATAGTCTATTAATAGTGCTTTCAAAGTCAAAGAGAAAATTTGGAACTATCGCTCAAAATTATTCTTCAGACCCTGGATCAGCAAGCAAAAAAGGTTCTCTAGGTTGGTTTGGTTACAGCGCTATGGTGCCAGAGTTTAGAGATTTCTGTTTTGAAAACAAAAGGAAGTCAGTAGGTATAGTTAGAACAGCTTATGGTTTTCACATCATCAAAATAGAAAATCAAAAGAACTTCAAAAAAGCATACAAGTTAGCAACAATTTCAAGACAAATACAAGCTTCAGAAAAAACAGAAAATAAAGTCTTTGAGCAAGCGGAAACTTTTGCTAATGACATAAGAAATGGAGGAGACTTTGTTGCTATTGCCAAAGAGAGAAGTTATGCTGTAAATCCAGTCAATGGATTAAAAGAATTAGATGTTTATATTGGGTCCGTAGGGGAGAATAGAAGAATTGTTAAATGGTCTTTTGATGCTGAGACAGCAGTAAATGATATGCAACGTTTTGATTTAGATGAAAAAGGGTATGTGGTTGCGGTGCTAACCAAAAAGCAGGAGAAAGGATTGATGTCTCCGAGTAGTGCATTTACTAAGGTAGAGCCAATTTTACTCAAACAGAAGAAAGCTAAAATTCTAGAAGAAAAAATGTTAGCAAGCAGTTTGGTTTCAATAGCAGAAACTAATAGCGTTAAAGTTGAGCATTTTGATGATGTTACTTTAGGCGCGCCAACCATACCGGGTGTAGGAATTGAACCAGGAGTCATTAGTGCTGCGGCGGTTAGTAAAGAAGGTGCTTTGGTGACTAACGTTATCGGTGTTAAAGGTTTGTTTGCGATTGTAAACAAATCAACAAAAATTCCAGAAGTGGATGCAACTAAGGTTGATGTCAAGGCAGTGGCCAATAAAGTGAAATCAAATTTATCTAGTCAATTGTTTAGTGCTTTGAAAGAAGAGGCTATAATCGAAGATTTTAGGGCTTCACGCTACTAGTGTTCATACTAATAACAAACAAAAAGAGGCTTTGAAGCCTCTTTTTTTGTACTCAACATTAACGTTTATTATCTTTGTTAGTATATGATTAATCAAGAACAATTATTGAAGCTGGTAGGAAGAGTTACCAAACTTAAAAAATACCTGGAAATAGATAAAAAGCTGGTTGAGATTGCTAATCAGGAAGAAAAATCTATTGCACCCGACTTTTGGAATTATCCCAAGAAAGCAGAAAAGCATATGAGGGAACTCAGGGCTTTGAAGAAATGGGTAGATGATTATAAACATGCAAGTACTTGTGTAGAAGATTTAGGGGTTACGCTTGAGTTTTATAAAGAAGGAGAAGCCACTGAAGAGGAGGTAAATCTTTTGGAAGAAGAAACAGTTCGTTTGATAGAAGATATTGAATTCAGAAATATGCTTTCTGATGAAGGAGATGAGATGAGCGCTGTATTACAAATTACTGCAGGTGCTGGAGGTACAGAAAGTTGTGATTGGGCAGCAATGCTTTTGCGTATGTACACGATGTGGTCCAATAAGCAAGGGTTTAAGATCAAGGAATTAAACATGCAAGATGGGGATACCGTAGGGATTAAAACGGTGTCTATTGAAATAGAAGGAGAATTTGCTTTTGGATACTTAAAGGGAGAGAATGGTGTACATCGTTTGGTTCGTATTTCTCCTTTTGATAGCAATGCCAAAAGGCATACGTCGTTTGCCTCAGTTTATGTTTACCCTCTAGTTGACGATTCTATAGAAATTAAAATAGATCCTTCTGAATATACGTTTGAAACGATGAGGGCTAGTGGAGCTGGAGGACAAAATGTAAACAAAGTTGAGACAGCGGTTCGTTTACGTCATCACCCCACGGGAATTATTATAGAAAATTCGGAAACACGATCTCAATTAGATAATAAAACAAAAGCGATGCAACTTTTGAAATCTCAGTTGTATGAGTTGGAGCTACAGAAGAAGATGGCGGCTAGAACTGAGATAGAAGCAAATAAAATGAAAATAGATTTTGGTTCTCAAATTCGTAATTATGTCATGCATCCTTATAAACTTGTCAAGGATGTCAGGACTTTGCATGAAACAGGAAATGTGGATGCTGTGATGAATGGTGCTATTGACGGTTTTTTAAAGTCTTATTTGATGATGTCAGGTCAACCCGAACAGAAAGATGAATTATAGCCTTAATTATAGAATTCCAAAAGCCAAATGATTAAAATATTTCACAATCCACGCTGTGCAAAAAGTAGAGGTGGCGTAGCTTTTTTAGAAGAAAAGGGTGTTTCGTTTGAAATCGTGAAGTATTTAGACGATCCTTTTACCGTTGAGAGTTTGTCTCAAATCATTGCAGTGTTAAAGATTAAGCCTTTAGCTTTAGTTCGCAAAAATGAAGCTGACTGGAAGCATAATTTTAAGGGCAAAGAGTTGTCAGATTCTCAAGTCATTCAAGCCATGATAGATTACCCAAAATTAATCGAGCGTCCTATCGTGATTAATTTTGATAGAGCAGTTGTGGCAAGGCCTACATCGTTAATAGATCAAATTTTATAGAATTACTTTGCACAAGCATTATATCATACATAAGCCATACGGTTACTTGTCACAATTTAGGAGTGGTGAGAGATTAGCACATAAAAAAAAATATTTAGGAGATTTGTATGATGTTCCAGAAGGAACTATGGCTATAGGAAGACTTGATGAACCTAGTGAGGGGTTGTTATTGCTAACAACAAATGGTCTAGTGAGTGAGCAAATAAGGTCAAATAAGGTAGAAAAAGAGTATTATGTTCAAGTTGATGGGCGCATAACGCAAAAGGCTATAGATGAGCTGAAAACGGGGGTTACTATTAGTGTAAACAAGCAAGATTATAAAACCAAAATTGCTCATGTAGAAGGTATTAAAACGCCTCACGTTTTACCTTACAGATCAAAAAGAATAAGAGATGATAGGCATGGTCCTACCTCCTGGGTTGCTATCACAATAAAAGAGGGCAAATTTAGGCAAGTTAGAAAAATGTGTGCTGCGGTTGGTTTTCCTGTTTTAAGGCTAATTAGGGTACGTGTAGGTGTAATGAGCTTATCACAGATTGGCAGGGAAGGAATTTTAGAAGTAGAGAATTTGTTTTCTTAATGTATTTTATTCTATGTTGGTTGTATTGAAAAAGATACAAATGTGCGTCAAAAAAAACCGCTACTAGGGAAGTAACGGTTTTGTGAAAAGTTATTCAATTTTATTTCAAAGAACCAATCATGTCCTCTGGTTTTACCCATTCATCATATTCTTCAGGAGTTACATATCCCAAGCGAACTGCTTCTGTTTTTAAAGTTGTTCCATTCGCGTGAGCAGTATTGGCTATTTCAGCTGCCTTGTAGTATCCTATTTTGGTATTTAGTGCAGTAACAAGCATTAATGAATTGTTCAGTAATTTTTCTATTACTGGATAATTAGGTTCGATACCCACGGCACAGTGCTCTTCAAAAGAAACACAAGCATCTCCTATTAAGCGAGCAGACTCAATCAAGTTTTTTGCCATGACAGGTTTAAAAACGTTCAATTCATAGTGTCCTTGCAAACCACCAACTCCAATAGCGACATCATTACCCATTACCTGAGCAGCTACCATAGTAATTGCTTCACATTGGGTAGGGTTTACTTTACCAGGCATGATAGAGGACCCAGGCTCGTTTGCAGGTATAATCAATTCGCCAATACCAGAACGTGGGCCAGAAGCCATTAAACGTATGTCATTAGCAATTTTGTTTAAGGATACAGCTATTTGTTTTAAAGCACCATGGGTCTCAACAAAAGCATCATGTGCTGCTAGCGCTTCAAATTTATTTTCAGCAGTAACAAAAGGCAATCCAGTAAATTCAGCAATTTTTTGGGCAACCAACACATCATATCCAGCAGGAGTATTTAATCCTGTACCTACAGCAGTACCCCCTAGAGCTAGTTCTGATAGATGGGGTAAAGTGTTTTTTAAGGCCTTTAAACCATGATTTAATTGAGAGACATAGCCAGAGAATTCCTGACCAATTGTTAATGGCGTCGCATCCATCAAGTGGGTACGACCAATTTTTACTACATCTTTAAAAGCTTGTGATTTTGCGTTTAATGTATTACGCAATTTTTCTACTCCAGGAATAGTGTTTTCTACAATGATTTTGTAAGCCGCAATGTGCATTCCTGTAGGGAATGTGTCATTTGAGGATTGTGATTTATTGACATCATCATTAGGTTGGATTGCTTTTTCTCCTTCACCGATGATTCCACCAGCTAGCTCTTGAGCGCGGTTAGCAATTACTTCGTTAGCGTTCATGTTGGATTGTGTACCTGATCCGGTTTGCCATACAACCAAAGGGAATTGATCATCATGTTTACCCTTTAAAATTTCATCGCAAACGGTAGAAATTAAATCTCTTTTGGATTGTGGTAAGACACCTAAATCACAGTTGGCATGTGCTGCAGCTTTTTTTAAATAAGCAAAACCATAAACAATTTCCAAAGGCATACTCCCTGCAGGACCGATTTTAAAGTTGTTTCTAGATCTTTGAGTTTGTGCTCCCCAATACTTGTCAGCAGGTACTTTTACCTCACCCATAGTATCTTTTTCAATACGATATTTCATGGTATAATTTTTAGATTCAATTTATGCTTGTCAAATATAAGCGAAACTAAAATTTAGAAAAATGATTCTTCTTTTAAATTTAGTTCAATTAGATAGATTTTACGGATTGTAATATTTATCAGTAAGATTAAACACTTTGTAGTTTTACTTTAATTCACTAAGAATATCAAAAAGGTTTGGGTCAGATGGTCTTGGGGCATTAGGATTGATGATATTACCTTCTTTGTCTAGTAAAATAAAACGAGGTATTCCGGTTACTTGGTATGCTTCCATAAATCCTCTGTCTCCATTAGCAAATAATTGAACACCACTCATCTGTTCTTTTTTAATCATTTTTTTCCAAGCTTCTTTTGCGTTTTTACTGTCAACGGAAATACTTACAAATTTAATATTGTTGTTCTTTAATTTCTCTTCAAGATTCTTTAAAAATGGAATTTCAGCCTTACATGGAGGGCACCAAGTCGCCCAAATATCTATATAAACGTAGCTTCCTCTCAAATCTCTTAGAGATGTCATTCCTCCATTGAAATTTTCATAATTACTAAATTCAGGAGATGGATTCCCTATTTTGTTGTTTGATTTTGTTGTATTTGTTTTGTTGTATTGTTGTACTATATTATCTATAAAGTACTTTAGGTTCTCTTTTTCTGTATTGATTACATAAGGGTCTATATTGTCATATTCTTTTAAAAGAGATTCTATTTTATCAATTGTTTTTAGTTGAAAGTTTTCAAATTCATCTTCATTCAACTGATTTATACTGTCTGTTTTTTGGAAGATCCTCTCGGTAAAAGCTTCTCTTTCATTTAAGTAGTTGTTTACTTCTTTTCCTGACCCACTGTAGTTAAGAGAAGTATAGTTATTGGCGTCAAGATAGATGTGTAGTTGTGTGTCTTGATTTAAAAAGATTGTCTTTTTAAAACCACCAATTTGGATGAAGCAGTATTTACCATTTACACTGATAGTGTCCTTAAAAGCACCATTCTCAATCTTAATCCTTATGATTTTAGACGGGGTTTTTAGGATGACCTCTTTTATTTCTTTTGGCAAATTCTTGATCTCACCTGAGATACTTGATTGATGTTCTTTTTCGCTACATGCAAACATGAGTAGAGTAATACCAACAAAAAAAGTTTTTTTTAAATAATTCATTTTCTTTATTTTAAGTTGTTCTATAACAGACTTTGGGTTGGTTAAGTCGTGTTCGTAAAGTCTAATATATAAAAAACACCTCTGATGTTGAGCAGAGGTGTTTTAAAATAAATAAGTTTTTTACTTATGCCATCATGGTAACAGGGTTTTCAATAAACTGTTTCAATGTGTTTAAGAAAGCTGCACCGACAGCACCATCTATGGTTCTGTGATCGCAAGATAATGTCAAATTCATTACGTTTCCTACTACTATTTCTCCATTTTTAACAACAGGTTTTTGTTTGATACCTCCTACAGAAAGAATTGCAGAATTAGGCTGGTTTATGATTGAGGTAAAATTATCAACACCAAACATCCCTAAGTTAGATACCGTAAAAGTACTTCCTGACATTTCAGCAGGTGTTAATTTCTTATTTTTAGCTTTGATGGCTAAATCTTTTACTTCAGCACCAATTTGGGTTAAACTTTTTGTGTCTGTAAATGGAATAACCGGTACAACAAGACCATCTTCTATAGCTACAGCAACACCAATTGCGATGTGTTCATTGTAGATTGTTTTTTCTACGGTCCATTCAGTATTGATTTGCGGATGCTTGGTCAGTGCCATTGCAGAAGCTTTCACTACCAAATCATTAAACGATACTTTGGTATCTGGCAGTTGATTGATAATAGCACGAGAAGCCATTGCATTATCCATGTCCACATCTAAACTAATGGTAAAGTTTACGTTTTCTGTTTGTGACTTATCTAAAGCTCTAGCTATTGCTTTACGCATGTTTGAGTTTTTCTCCTCTCTTTGACTGATTTCTCCAGTTGCAACAACAGGTGTTGGTTTTGGTTCAGAAGTGATTTCGGCAGCGGGTGTATAATTTTCAATGTCCACTTTTACAATTCTTCCACCTTCGCCAGTTCCTATAACTTTAGCTAGGTTTATTCCTTTTTCTTCAGCTAGTGCTTTTGCAAGAGGAGAAGCAATAATTCTACCATTTTCAGAACTTATTGCGCTCACCGTCTTTGTTGCAGTAGGGGAGGGTTTTGGAGTGTCCTTTTTTTCGGGTGCAGGAGAAGAAACAGTGGCAGCTACCTTAGGTGTTTCTACTACGGGAGCAGTTTCGGTTTTGGTGTCACCAGCTTTACCAAAGTTAGAAGCTACTGCAGTAATATCTGTCCCAGCTTCACCAATGATAGCCAACAAGCTATCGACAGGAGCGGTTTCACCTTCTTGTAGTCCCACATAAAGTAGAGTTCCTTCATTAAATGATTCGAACTCCATTGTTGCTTTGTCAGTTTCTATCTCAGCTAAAATGTCACCTTCTTCAACAGTATCACCAACTTGTTTTAACCATGATGCTACCGTACCATCGGTCATGGTATCACTTAATCTAGGCATGGTTACAATAGTGATATTGTCCGGGATTGCAGCATCTGCTGTTTTTTCTTCAGCAACGGGTGCAACTTCCTCTACCTTTGGAATTTCCTCGGCTTCTGTTTGAACAGGATTGCCACTTAACAATCCAGAGATATCTTCGCCCTCTTCACCAATAATTGCTAATAAGCTATCTACTGGAGCAGTGTCTCCGTTCTCTAAACCAACGTGTAGTAAAACACCCTCGTTAAAAGATTCAAACTCCATGGTCGCTTTATCTGTTTCAATTTCTGCTAGGATGTCTCCTTCTTCAATTTTATCTCCAACCTTTTTAAGCCATTGTGCTACGGTTCCTTCCGTCATCGTATCACTTAATCTGGGCATATTAATTATTGTTGCCATACTTTATCTATGGGATTATTTATGTTTAACAAATGGATAGTTTTCTTGCTCATATACCATATCGTATAATTGTTGCTTTTCTGGGTATGGAGAGTCTTCAGCAAACTTCTCACATTCAGCTACCTTTTTCTTTACGTCTTTTTCAACTTGTTTGATTTCCTCTTCGGTCAAGTATTTTTCTTTCTTTATCACATCAAGCACTTGAGTGATTGGGTCAATTTTTTTGTATTCTTCTACTTCAGATTTTGTACGGTAGTGTTGTGCGTCAGACATTGAGTGTCCTCTGTAACGGTAAGTCTTCATTTCTAGGAATGTTGGTCCATCACCTCTACGAGCTCTATCCATTGCTTCATCCATAGCTTCTGCTACTTTGATAGGATTCATTGCATCAACAGGACCACAAGGCATTTCGTAACCCAGACCTAGTTTCCAAATATCTTGGTGGTTTGCGGTACGTTCTACAGAAGTTCCCATCGCGTATCCATTATTTTCAACAATAAATACTACCGGTAGTTTCCATAGCATTGCCATATTGAAAGTTTCATGAAGTGATCCTTGACGTGCGGCACCATCACCAAAACAACAAATCGTTACCCCTCCCGTGTTATGGTACTTATCACCAAAAGCCATTCCAGCACCAAGAGGTATTTGTCCTCCAACAATACCATGACCTCCGTAGAATCCTTTTTCTTTAGAGAAAATATGCATTGATCCACCCATTCCATGAGAGGTACCGGTCGCTTTTCCATACAATTCAGCCATGACTCTCTTGGGATCTACTCCCATTCCAATCGGTTGTACATGATTTCGGTAAGCGGTAATCATTTTGTCCTTTCCGCCCAGTTCCATTACATGTAGACATCCAGCCAAGATGGCCTCTTGACCATTGTAGAGGTGTAAAAACCCTCTAACTTTTTGTTGGATGTAAACTGCTGCTAATTTGTCTTCAAACTTTCTCCAGAAAAGCATTTCCTTATACCAATTGATATAAGTTTCTTTAGTGATTTCTTTCATGATTTATTTTAAATTTACAATAAACACAAACATATGGATTGTGTTTTTGTCGAACTGCTAGCAAAAATAAGACATTATAATCAAGAAATATACATCTATAATCACTTTTTTAACACCTGTTTTATTAGATTTTAGGGTTATCAAAAAAAAAACAATTTGAATTTCGTGGGGGTTGTAATTTTGATGTTTGTTAAAGTGTTTGTTATGAGTTATTTATTTGTTTATTTTGTGGTTTTAAGATCAACTGAATATCGGTTAAATAGATCGATAAAAAATATCAATTATTGAAACAAAAAAAACGATCCTATTGACAGGATCGCTTTTTTATATGGAATATAATTCTAGGATCCACTATAACTTTCTATTGGCTCGCAAGAACAAACTAAGTTTCTATCACCGTACGCATCGTCTACTCTTCTTACAGATGGCCATAATTTGTTTTCTGCAATGCTTTCCATTGGAAATGCTGCTTTCTTTCTTGTGTACTCATAATTCCATTCATCTCCAGTGAGCATTTCTTGTGTATGTGGTGCGTTTTTTAAAACAGAGGTTTGATCGTGAAACTCTTTTTCATCTATTTCTTCTCTAATGCTGAGCAAAGCTTTTATAAAACGATCAAGTTCATCTTTGTTTTCGCTTTCTGTAGGTTCTATCATCAGAGTCCCAGAAACAGGAAAAGAAACTGTTGGGGCATGAAAACCATAATCTATCAACCTTTTAGCAATATCAACAACTTCAATTCCTTTAGATTTAAAACTTCTAAAATCAACGATCATTTCATGTGCACAGAATTTGTTCTTTCCTGAATACAGAATAGAGTATTTGGACTCAAGTTGTTTTTTGATGTAGTTTGCATTTAGTATTGCGTTTTCTGTTGCAGATTTTAGGCCCTTTGCCCCAAGCATTTTAATATAGCCATAGGATATTAAACAGACAAGTGCGGAGCCCCAAGGAGCAGAGGATATGGCCTTGATAGCGTTGTCTCCTCCAGTTTTTATTAGTGGGTTTGAGGGAAGAAAAGGAGCCAGGTGCTCTACTACACAGATAGGTCCTACTCCTGGTCCACCACCTCCATGAGGAATAGCAAAAGTCTTGTGAAGGTTCAAGTGGCATACATCAGCCCCTATATTTGCAGGATTTGTTATTCCAACTTGGGCGTTCATATTTGCACCATCCATGTAAACTTGGCCTCCATTGTCGTGAATCAGTTGAGTGATATCCTTAATACCACTTTCAAAAACACCGTGTGTTGATGGATAAGTAACCATTAAGCACGATAAATTATCTTTGTGTAGAATTGCTTTTTCTTTCAGGTCATCAAAATCGATGTCACCTTCTTCTGTAGCTTTTGTTACGACTACTTTCATTCCTGCCATAACAGCAGAAGCTGGATTGGTACCGTGTGCGGATGAGGGTATCAGACAAATATTTCTATGGTGATCTTGTCTAGACTCATGATATGCTTTTATTGTTAGAAGTCCAGCGTATTCTCCTTGAGCTCCTGAGTTGGGCTGTAGTGAAGTAGCAAAAAATCCTGTGATTTCATTTAGATCATTTTCTAACTCTTTAAGCACTTCTTGGTATCCTTGTGCTTGATCGGTAGGAACAAAAGGGTGTATATTCCCCCAGTTAGGCCAACTTAGCGGAAGCATTTCTGAAGCAGCATTTAATTTCATTGTACAAGATCCTAGCGAAATCATAGAATGATTTAATGATAGGTCTTTTCGTTCTAGTTTTTTTATGTAACGCATCATTGCTGTCTCAGAATGATGAGTATTAAATATTGGGTTGGTTAAAAACTTAGTAGTTCTTTTGAATTCTGTTTTTACATCTATTTCTAGCAATTCTTTTATTTCAGAAAACGGTACTCCTTTTACATTCGATAAAATATTTAAGATTTCATTGAGGTCCTCAAGGTTTGTGGTTTCGTTGATGGAAATAGAAATAGAAGTTTCAGAGTTGTACAAGAAATTAACATGAGCGTGTTCGGCAATTTCTCTTACTTTGCTGGCTGAGGCTACGGAAACATTTAAAGTATCAAAAAAAACATTGTTTAATTGTTCAAAACCTAGATTTTTAAGTGCAATGTTTAGGGTATGTGTGTGGTTTAAAATTTTATTTGCAATATATTTTAGTCCTTTTGGACCATGAAAGACAGTGTACATGCCAGCCATAACAGCTAGCAATACCTGTGCAGTACAGATATTTGATGTTGCTTTTTCTCTTTTTATATGTTGTTCTCGGGTTTGGAGTGCCATACGTAAGGCACGGTTGCCATTGATATCTTTGGTTATCCCTATAATTCTTCCAGGTAAAGATCTTTTGTATACTTCTTTAGTTGCGAAATAGGCTGCGTGAGGTCCACCATAACCCATTGGAATTCCAAAACGCTGTGTGGTACCTACAACAATATCTGCACCCCATTCTCCTGGTGGAGTTAATAGAGCTAAGCTTAAAAGGTCAGCAGCAACAGCTATTCTAACGTCCAAATTCTTAGCCTTTTTTACAACATCACTATAGTCTACAACTTTTCCATTTTTCCCAGGATATTGCAGCAGTCCACCAAAATCATTTTCTGAAAACTCATAGGTTTCATGATCTCCAATCACCAGGTTAATTTCAAGAGGCGTGGCTCTGGAAGTCAAAACATCTATAGTTTGTGGTAATACGTTTTCTGAAACAAAAAAATCTAATGATTTGTTTTTCTTTTGGCTTCGACTTCTTGTGTTAAAAAGAAGAATCATTGCTTCAGCAGCAGCAGTACCTTCATCTAATAATGATGCGTTAGCAATTTCCATTCCAGACAAATCACTAACCATGGTTTGGAAGTTTAAAAGAGCTTCTAATCTACCCTGGGCTATCTCTGCTTGGTAAGGAGTATAAGCGGTGTACCATCCTGGGTTTTCTAGAATATTTCGCTGTATTACACCTGGAGTGATGGTAGGATGGTATCCAAGTCCGATATAATTTTTAAACAATTTATTTTTGATGGATAATTTTTGAATATGATCCATGTATTCGTACTCACTAAGTGCGGGGTCTAATTTTAATTGATTTTCTAAGATGATGTCTTTTGGGACTGTATTCTTAATCAATTCGTCAATTGATTGCACCTTAATTTGTTTTAGCATTTCTGCTTGTTCTTCCCTATTGGGACCTATGTGTCTATTTGCAAAAACATCTGTTTTCATTGATGAAAATAAATAAATATTTAGTCCGTCAAAAATACATATAATAAAAGTTTTATTTTTGTTCGCATATCAAATCTTATAACCAATTTTTTTGGCTATTGTTGATAAGTATAATAGTAATTATGAAGGTTTTAAAGTTGATTTTTCAGTTCTATGTACATAGTAATTTACATGTATCTCTAGCGGCAGCTAGTCTTGTTCTGAGTAGTGGTTTTTTATTTGGTTTTGAGGTATATAGCGAAGCTGTATTTGTAATGTGTGCTACTTTTGTTTCTTATCACTTCATTCGCCTTATGAATAGATTTAAATATGGGCAGCCACACTTACTAGATATATTCAGCAATCAGTACAAGATCCCTATCTATATCTTGTTTTTAATAGCTTTTACATTTGGTCTATGTTTGTCAGTAAAATTTGAGTTTTTTAGACTTTTATACTTGTGTCCATTTTTAATCCTAACAATGCTTTATGCTTTTAGTTTTATAGGAAAGAATGGGGTGAGATATTCTATTCGCTTTATACCAGGTATAAAGATATTTGTTATTGCAATTGTTTGGGCTGGGAGTGTGATTTTTTTTCCAATAACTTCTAGCATAGGGTACAATCATACCCAGTTAGTGTTTTTCTTTGGTTTGGTTTTTTTTATCATTGTATTGACCCTCCCTTTCGATATCAGAGACATGAGTTTTGATGAGAACACAATAAAAACCCTACCTATGTTACTGGGGATAGTGGGGGTAAAATGTTTAGGTTTTATCTTGTTGGTGTTTTCCCTGGCCTTACACTTTTACGTTTTTGAGTGGTTTTGTATTACGGAGTATTCAATAGTTTGCTCAATGTTATTTGTGCTTTTGGTTTTTTCTAAGAGGGAACAGACAAAGTTTTTTGCTTCTTTTTGGGTAGAGAGTATTCCTATATTTTATTATGCACTGTTGTGTTTATAACCTCAGAACAGATGGTATAATCTGCTTTGAGGTTACAATATCATGATGGGTGCACTGGAATTAAAAATTTAATACAATATCTAAGTCTACGGTATTCCATGTCTTACTGATTCCGTCAGTTCCTGTATGTAATAATTCACACGCGGTATGTAATGAAGCAAGAGCGGGTTGCGCATGCCAGATATTCAGGTCTACGCTAGCTTTTAAATAAGCTGTTTTTCCCTTAACATCAAGAGTATAAGGTAAGTCGTGGGTTTCGTTGTTCAATGTCAATGAAATGGTTCCCTGGGAATTACTTGCATTGGAAAAAGTACCTGAAATCAAGTCTGTATGATCCATGATAGCAAAAAACAATGTCTTCAATTTATAATCTCTAGATTCATTATTGCTAAAGACACTACTTACAGGTACAGAGAATTCAACACCAGTCAAAGCTTCTGAAATGTCTTTTCCGACTTTGTTGTTGCTGATATTTACTGTTTGCATTTGTCCTTTAACGCCCGTTTTATTTGTGTATTTGTATCCTGTCCAATTTATTATTGCTGTTTCTGAATTCAGCTGATATGTTTCAGTTTTTACATTTTGTTTGTCCTCTTTTTTTGACTCCTTACAAGCGGTAAGCACAGTTACAAAGGATAAAATAAGTATTATTTTTTTCATAATCTTTTGGATTTTGGTTTATAATTCAGTTGGAGATATCAATCATAGCTTACAAGTAAGCTTAAAGGTTAGCGATGATGTCTTCAGCTCCTTTTACTTTTTGATTTAAAGATACATTAATTTTAGAGTTAAGTGGTAAAAAAAGATCTACTCTGGATCCAAATTTGATAAATCCAGCATCTTTTCCTTGTTCGACTCTTGTCCCTTCTTTCGCATAATTTACGATTCTTTTGGCCAAAGCTCCAGCTATTTGGCGGTAGAGGACTTTTCCAAATTTGTCGTTTTCTATGACAATGGTTGTACGTTCGTTTTCCTCAGAAGCTTTTGGGTGCCATGCAACTAAATATTTACCAGGGTGATATTTGCTGTATTGCACCAAACCGCTTAGTCCGTATCTAGTAACATGTACATTAAGTGGACTCATAAATATGGATACTTGTATTCTTTTTTCCTTAAAATATTCGGGTTCATAGACTTCCTCTATGACAACAACTTTCCCATCAACAGGGGCCACTACATGTTCATTAGAATGGCTTGTTTTTCTTTTTGGGTTTCTAAAAAACTGTAAAATGATATAGACGAAAAATAAGGCCGTTGCATAGATTATATATTGTAACCACTCAAAATCTTTCAATAGAAAGTAAGCCAAATCTGTTGTTATGAAAGCTAAAATTAACGTTACGGTTATAATGGTTTTTCCTTCTTTGTGAAACATGTATTATGAAATTAAATTTAAGTAAAAATAGACAAAAGGAGAAGCAAAAATCAAACTGTCAAATCGATCTAATATGCCGCCGTGACCTGGAATTAAACTTCCACTATCTTTTATGTTTGCTGAGCGTTTAAATAGAGATTCTACTAAATCTCCTATGCTACCAAATATGCTAACAACCAGGCTTAGACCTATCCATTTAGTCGTAGAAAGTTGAGTAAAATAGATTGATAGAACCCATGCTGTGACTAATGTGAAAATCATTCCTCCAATGAACCCCTCAATTGTTTTGTTAGGAGATACCCTCTCAAACAATTTATGTTTTCCGATGTTTTTTCCTGTTAAATATGCAAAAGTGTCTGTCGACCATACCAGTATGATTACTCCAAGGAAGGTAGTAGCATGGTAAGTTTGTGCTACATTACAAAACGGAATCCTTATCATAATGATAAAGGGAGTGATAGTGTATGCATAAGTTAAAATAAAACTTCCAAGTTCAGTGAAAGGGGATTTGTCTGTTTTTTTATACAAGACAAATATGAAGTACATAAAGATCAGTACGTAGATAAGTGATGAAGCGAACTCAGATTTTATATCATATGCAATATCAAAGTGATTTTTTAGGATCAGTATACTTTTTTCAGAAAACAAATAGGAAATAATCCCAAGGGCATAGAGATAATAGTTCTTGTGTTTGCTTAATTTTTGAAATTCATAAATGGCAACAAGCATACAAAAGAAGAACAGAATGTAAAAAGTTAAGCTATCAAGTAAAATTGCGGATATAAGTATACTTACAAAAATAATCCCTGAAAAAGTTCTCTTAAGCATAAGTTAGGTTTTATAAATCTTCGACAAGTATAAGGTATGTGTTCTTATTGTTTCGGAGTCCGTAATTCATGAAGCCTTCTTTGTTTTTTTGGTTACCATAGTCTTTAATTTCACAAATATTAGTAGGAAGTTTCTGTTTACATTTGGTTTTTATGCCTGTTAGTCCTTCTCCCATGTTTTTGACAATTTGACTCGTGTTGGATATAACAATAAAATGAGTGCTCAGCTCAGGAAGTTTCATTTCTTTTATTTGATTAGAGGAAATCATGATGTTTCCTGTTTCTGCAATCAAATGTTCACAAGTAGTGAAAAAGGGACTATCATCATAAGAGCCAGATATCTGAGTTTTTGTTTGATTTGCAAAGTCTATCAACTCTTTTTGAACGCAAGAAATTTTTTCCCAGTTGTTTTCTTCTAAAATTTTATCTAGAGTTTCAAGAGCTTCTTGTTGTGTTACACAATATAAAAACTTACCTCCTTTGTTGATAAAGTTATGAGCAAATAAGTCATCTAATGATAAAAAGACAGTCTGTTCGTTGTTCTTTTTGTCTTTAGTTGATAGCTTAGATTTTGATTTTTTTTTGAAAACATCAAATAAACCCATGTATATAAAAACTTTTAAATTTCTACATCAGAATCGCCTTTATCATTTTGTTTTGGCTTTTTTTCGTCTTCTGATACTTCTTCTTTTTCTTCTTCTTTTGTAAATGGTCTTTCACCAAAAATCTTAACCAAATCATCTTTGAAAATAACTTCTTTTTCAAGTAGTCTTTCAGCCAACTCAGTCAATTTGTCCTTGTTTTCGGTTAATATTTGTATTGCTCTTTTGTATTGGATGTCTATGATTTCACTGATTTCTTCGTCTATCAGTTTTGCCGTAGTTTCGCTGTAGGGTTTCGTAAATCCATGTTCTTGACCACTTGAATCATAGTAGGTTAAGTTTCCAACTTTTTCACTTAATCCGTATACACTAACCATAGCTCTAGCTTGTTTGGTTACCTTTTCAAGATCACTTAGTGCTCCTGTTGATATTTTATTGAATATGATTTTTTCAGCTGCTCTTCCGGCAAGAGTTGCACACATCTCGTCTAGCATTTGTTCTGTCTGAACAATCATTCTCTCTTCTGGTAAATACCAGGCAGCACCGAGAGATTGACCTCTGGGTACAATGGTAACTTTAACTAGAGGCGAGGCATGCTCAAGCATCCAGCTTGCAGTTGCGTGTCCTGCCTCATGAAAAGCTATTGTCTTTTTTTCTTTTTTAGAAATGATTTTATTTTTCTTCTCTAAACCTCCTATGATGCGGTCAACAGCATCTAAGAAATCCTGATTTTCTATAAACTCTTTTCCATTCCTTGCAGCGATCAATGCAGATTCATTACACAAATTAGCGATATCTGCACCGGAAAACCCGGGGGTTTGCTGTGCTAAGAATTCAACTTTGACATCATTACCTAACTTTAGTGGTTTTATGTGTACATTAAAAATTTCACTTCGTTCATTTAAATCTGGTAGGTCAACATAAATTTGTCTATCAAATCTACCTGCTCTCATCAGAGCTTTGTCTAAAACATCAGCACGGTTCGTTGCTGCAATAACAATCACATTCGTGTCAGTTCCAAAACCATCCATTTCTGTTAGCAACTGATTTAGTGTATTTTCACGTTCATCATTACCTCCGGTCATGTTGCTTTTTCCTCGAGCCCTACCGATAGCATCTATTTCATCTATGAATATGATAGAGGGGGATTTTTGTGCTGCTTGTTTGAATAAATCTCTTACTCTTGAAGCACCTACACCCACAAACATTTCAACAAAATCTGAACCTGACATTGAAAAAAAAGGTACTCCAGCCTCGCCAGCTACAGCTTTTGCTAATAATGTTTTTCCTGTACCGGGAGGACCTACAAGTAAAGCCCCTTTAGGTATTTTACCCCCTAAATTCGTGTATTTTTCTGGACTTTTTAAGAAGTCAACAATTTCTTGAACTTCTTCTTTGGCACCAACTAGTCCAGCAACATCTTTAAAGGATGTTTTTATTTTTTGTTTTTCATCAAATAATTTAGCTTTTGATTTCCCAATGTTAAAGATTTGTCCTGCACCTCCTCCTGCACCACCACCAGCTCCACCTGACATTCTTCTCATGAAGAATAGCCATAAACCTAAAATGATAATAAATGGTAAGAATCCTAAGAGGGAGTCAAACAAATCTGTTTTGTTGACATTTTTTAAATCAATAGTTAGGTTGTATTTTTCTTTGTTTTCTCTAACAATATTCTCAAAATTTTCTAGGCTTCCGAAATTGTAAGTCAAAACAGGTTTTGCTGCAGCCCAAGGCAAATTATTGTCCTTTTGTTTGCTTTTAAATTCACTTTGCGCTTCTTCTGTCAAATGAATTTCAGCATAATCGTTGTTAACAATTAGTATGTTTTCTATACTGTTGGCACGTAATAATTCTTCAAACTTGTTTCTGGAAATGTCTTTGCTAGTTGAGTCACCTCCAAAAAAATTAAAAGATATAATCACCGCTATGATAGCAGCATAAAGCCAATATGAGTTGAATTTAGGTTTTAAACCGTTCGACTTGTTGGGTTGATTATTTTGTTCTTTGCTCATCTTCGTTTAAATCTTTTTGTACTTATGAAATTTTGGTAATCTTCGCATCACCCCACAAACCTTCAATATCATAAAGTTCTCGAGTTGGTTTCTGGAAAACATGTACAACGACGTGAATATAGTCTAGTAATATCCAGTTTGCTTGAGTTTCTCCTTCTACATGATAAGGTTTTTCTCTTGATTCTTTTCCAACTATTTTCTGAACAGAACCTGAAATTGCACTCACGTGTGTGTTAGATGTACCCGAAGCCACAATAAAATATTCACACACTGTGTTTTCGATTTCTCGTAAATCAATCAACTGGATGTTTTCTCCCTTTACCTCATCAATCCCCTTTAAAATGGTACTAATTAACTGATCAGTACTTACGTGTTTTTTAGACATTAAAAAATCTTTAGTTTTGTTGCAAAGTTATTGTTTTTTAAGTGATAACTTACACTAATATTATTATAATTTACTTGTGAATATAATCAAACTTAATGCCATCGATTCCACTAGTCTTTTTTTGAAAGATTTGGCAAAAAAATCAATCCTTGAAAATTTCACTGTCGTTGTTGCAGATGAGCAGTTTTCTGGCAAAGGCCAGATGAATTCTGTTTGGCATTCAGAAAAAAATAAAAACATATTATGTACTGTTTATGTTGATTTGAGTGGGTTGCCAGTCCATTTGATTCCATACATAAATTTTATTTCTGCAGTTAAAATAAGAGACGTTATAGAAAGTGTATTGGATAAAGAACATAAAATTAAAGTCAAATGGCCAAACGACATTATGTCATATAATGATAAGGTTTGCGGTTTATTGATCGAGAACACCATCAAAAACCAAGAGGTATTATCTTGTTTTATCGGTATAGGTTTGAATGTAAATCAATTGGTTTTTCCAGACCATTTGTTAAAAGCCAGTTCACTAGCGAAAATTGAAGGGGCAATTTTAGATAAAGATCTTATTTTGATCAAAATAGTTGATGCTCTAAAGAGGGTCATGACAGTAGATTATATTATGGATAACCTAACAATGATCAAACAGGAATATTTAAGTCATTTATACAAAATGAATACTCCATCTATGTTTGTTAGTCATGATGAGAATGTGTTTATGGGAAAAATTGTAGGGGTCAATAATAGAGGCCTATTACTGATCGAGAAAGAAGATGAGGTCGTTCACCATTTTGCTGTTAAAGAGGTGAAATTCATCTAGAGATCTTGTAGGTTTTTTCCCAATGTTTCGATAAAGTTAGTTAGAGGTTTTTTTAACATCATAGCCATCATTGGATTAAATTCACCCTCAAAAAGCAACTGAGCTGAAGTGCTATTCTCAGAAAGGGATTTTAATTCAACGGTAAGACTAAAGTCAAGCTTATCTGAAACAGCTCCTAATGTTATTTTTATAGGTGACACTTTTTCTTTCAGTTTTAACTTGATTTCTGGAATTCCAGCTAGAGAAAAAGAGAACGTATCATTGTTCGCACTGAATTCTTTTATGTTTTCAGGCATCAATTTTTCAAAGTTTTTTATGTCCACTAGAAATTCGAAAACTTCATGATTTGATTTGAAAATACTGACCGGTACGGTTTCTAATTTCATAGTTTTTTTTCTTAAATGAGATAAGAGAGGATTGAAAAAATCAACAAATGTATCGGGTGTTTTAGACTTTCCAGTTTTCAGGAGCTTTTCTCCATGTTTCAATAGAAGTCAACTCCTCTGAGGAGATGTAGTTGTTTTTGACTGCTTGTTCAATTAGTGTTTGGTAATTACTCAAAGTCACTAATGTTACGTTAGAGGTATCGAAGTTCTGGTCAGCAATAGGAAAACCATACGTGAAAATAGCCAACATTCCTTTTACATTAACCTCTGCTGCTTTTAGGGCTTCTACAGCTAATAAACTACTTTTTCCTGTACTGATTAAGTCTTCTACGACAACTACGTTAGAGCCTTTTTCAAGGTATCCCTCAATTTGGTTCATCCTACCATGTTTTTTTGGCTCTGGTCTCACATAAACAAAAGGAATCCCTAATTCTTGAGCTACTAAAACACCAATAGCAATTGCACCGGTAGCCACTCCTGCAATAACATCAGGCTTTCCAAACTTTTCTTCAATGGCTTTTGCCATATTTGTTTTTAAGAAATTTCTGATGGCAGGGAAGGAAAGTGTGATTCTATTGTCACAGTAAATGGGAGATTTCCATCCTGATGCCCATGTGAAAGGATTTGTAGGCTGTAATTTGATTGCTTTTATCTTTAAAAGCTCTTCTGCTGTGTTATTTGCTATATCTTTGTTGAAAATCATGTGCTGATGTATAAAGTTTTTATCAATGAGGTCCTAGTTGCTTTTACAGAAAGAAATAGAATTTCGGGTCATTTCTCGGTGATTCAGTATCAAGAACTAAATTTTGATGATGTATATTTTAAAATATTAAATGGTTCTCGGGCAAAAATAAATGTTATTTGTGACAATTTAGACAATGATTGGAGTAATTTTTTATTAAATTTTCAAGTACGTGCTGCAGCTGGAGGAGTTGTTAAAGATAGAGATGATCAAGTTTTGTGGATTTTTAGACATGGGAAATGGGATTTGCCAAAAGGCCATATAGAAAAAGGAGAAACCAAAGAGTCCGCGGCTTTGCGTGAGGTAAAAGAGGAATGCAATGTTTTCGGTTTGAGGATAGATAATGAATTACAAACGACTTATCATGTCTTTGAAGATCAAGATCTTTTGGTCATGAAAAAAACATATTGGTTTGCCATGCATACCAATGAGGATAACTTGGTATTGATTCCGCAAAAAGAAGAAGGAATTGTGCAAGTCGCTTTTAAGTCTGTAGAAGAAACCAAAAAATGCTTAGACAGTACTTATGAAAACATAAAGCTTTTATTTATGTAGGTGTCCTATGACTCCAGTATCGTTAATTGATTATATTTGCTATCATATTAAAATACTTTCATGAAAACACCATTACACAGATTAACACTCCTAATTGCGCTAGCTTTTTTCTCTTTGAAAGCACAAATCCATAATCCAGTGAGTTGGGAGACTTCGGTAGAAACAAACAACAGGGGTAAGCTAGTGTTGGTAGCGAAAGCAACGATTGAGCAAGGTTGGCATTTGTATAGTCAAAATATTGGGGAAGGAGGTCCAATACCCACTACATTTATGTATCCAGAAGACATAATAACGGTTGGGAGTACAACAGAGAGTGCGGGTATACAAATAGAGGATCCCATATTTGGGATGCCCATTAAATACTTTAGCAAGCAAGCAATATTTAAGCAAGAAATTTCTGTCGAGCATGAGGTTAGCTTCATTAATGCCTCGGTAGAGTACATGGCGTGTAATGACGAAATGTGTCTACCACCAAAGGAAGTCAATTTAGAATTTGAAATTAAGGATAGTTCTGAAATTTCTCAGGATATGACAAGTGCTAATGATACTAAAGATCAAGAAAATAAAAGTTATTGGTTGTTGTTTGGGTTGAGTTTTATTGCTGGTTTAACCGCATTAGTAACTCCCTGTGTTTTTCCAATGATTCCGATGACAGTTAGTTTTTTTACCAAGCAAAGTAAAAACAAAGCTCTGGGTATCAGAAATGCAATAATTTATGGAATAAGTATTGTTGTTATTTACGTGTTTTTGGGAACTTTTGTTGTTGGTGTTTTTGGAGCGGATGCTCTAAATAAATTATCAACAAGCGTTGGTTTTAATCTTGTTTTCTTTGGTGTTTTGATCTTTTTTTCGATGTCATTCTTAGGGGCTTATGAATTGGTGTTGCCTAGTTCATGGGGAACAAAGCTAGACGAAAAAGCAGATAGGGGAGGTTTGGTTGGAATATTTTTTATGGCTTTAGCTTTAGCAGTAGTCTCGTTTTCATGTACAGGGCCTATCGTTGGAACTGCATTGGTGCAATCTGCCTCACAAGGAGGAATTGCTCCTATTATATCCATGCTTGGGTTTTCTTTGGCGATAGCTGTCCCATTTACTTTGTTTGCAGTTTTTCCTGGTTGGTTAAATTCTTTGCCAAAATCAGGGGGTTGGTTAAATACAGTAAAAGTGGTCTTAGGTTTTCTAGAATTGGCATTGGCTTTTAAGTTTTTATCAAATGCCGATTTGGTTTTGCAAGCACATTGGCTAGAAAGAGAAGTTTTTATTGCGATATGGATCGTTATTTTCTTGTTGCTGGGGGTTTATTTGTTGGGTAAAATTCGCTTGCCACATGATTATCAACCCACGGAAAAAATATCTATCACAAGGCTTTTTTTAGCAATGTTAAGTTTAATTTTTGTGGTATACATGATTCCTGGTTTGTTGGGCGCACCAGTGAAATTAATTGGAGCTTTTGTTCCTCCAATTGAGTATAGTGAGAACCCAAACGGTTTTATAAATAAAAGTACTCATCCAATAGTTCTTCAAAAGAAATTGCCTGAAGGTGCCCATATGCAGCCTCCCTACAACATCTTAACCTTTAACGATTACGTGAAAGGAATGCGTTATGCTAAACAGCAACACAAGCCTATACTTCTTGATTTTACAGGGAGGGCATGCGTGAATTGCAGAAAAATGGAACAGAATGTATGGATATCCCCTAAAGTTTTAAACATCCTCCAGAACGAGATTGTTTTGATTTCTTTGTATGTAGACGATAGACAAAAATTGGCTTCAGAGGAGATATCAACTTCCACAGGGAAACCCTACAGGTATATTGGGCAAAAGTGGTCTGAGTTTCAAGAAAAAAGATACAAGACTAATGCTCAGCCCTTTTATGTGATCCTGAATTCAGAAGGTAAGGATGTGAGTGCTCCTGTTGGTTATACGCCAGACATAGCTGTTTATTTAGATTGGCTGCAGCAAGGAATTGATAAAGCAAAAAAATGATTTCATTGCTTAAAACTTCTTCGGATTTAACTTGGTTGAATCCTGATGAATTCTTGTTTTTTATTTTCATAAATAAGTAAATTATAATGGCCTGTAAAAAATTGGTTAACGATTTGTTTTTGAGTGTTTTTAGTTGAAAATAATTTGTATATTTGCAACCCTTTTTAACGGGCTTGTGTTTTGAAAAGGGATGAAAAATATTTTAATTTAACAACTTTAGCTGAGGTTACCCGTTCTTGAAACTGATTATCAGCTAGATACAAAATAATTTTAGACACATGTCTGAAGAAAACACAAAAGCAGTTGAAGCTCAAGAGCAAGAAGCTGTACAAGTAAATCCACAAGAGTTTTTAGCAGATTTTAACTGGCACAAATACGAAGAAGGTATTGATGAGGTTGATGAGGCTCAATTAAAGGAGTTTGATGCTGCATTAGAAGGAACTGTAGGTTTCGTGAATGAGCGTGATGTAATCGAAGGAACAGTAGTTCGTATTACTGATCGTGATGCGATTATCGACATCAATTCAAAGTCAGAAGGGGTTATTTCTTTAAACGAATTTCGTTACAATCCTAACTTAGCTGTAGGAGACAAAGTAGAGGTTTTAGTTGATAGAAGAGAAGATCATTCAGGACAATTGGTTTTGTCACACAAAAAAGCAAGAGTAATTAAGGCTTGGGACAGAGTAATTGCTGCTCAAGAATCTGGTGAGGTAGTTAACGGATACGTTAAATGTAGAACTAGAGGAGGAATGATTGTTGATGTTTTTGGAATTGAAGCATTCTTGCCAGGTTCTCAAATTGACGTAAAGCCAATTAGAGATTACGATCAGTTTGTAGATAAAACAATGGAATTTAAAGTTGTGAAAATCAACCACGAATTCAAAAACGTTGTGGTGTCTCACAAAGCTCTTATTGAAGCTGATATTGAAATTCAGAAGAGAGAAATTATTTCTGGATTAGAAAAAGGACAAGTATTAGAAGGTATTGTTAAAAACGTTACTTCTTACGGTGTATTCGTAGATTTAGGAGGAGTTGATGGTTTGGTACACATTACTGACTTGTCTTGGTCTAGAATCAATCATCCTTCTGAGGTAGTTGAGTTAGATCAAAAGTTAAACGTTGTAATCTTAGACTTTGACGATAAGAAGACGAGAATTCAATTAGGATTAAAGCAATTGTCTCAACACCCTTGGGATGCTTTAAGTGCTGACTTGAATGTTGGAGATAAAGTAAAAGGTAAGGTTGTTGTTTTAGCTGACTATGGAGCTTTCATCGAGGTTGCTGAAGGAGTTGAGGGATTAATTCACGTTTCAGAAATGTCATGGTCTACTCATTTACGTTCTGCACAAGATTTCGTTAAAGTTGGAGATGAGGTTGATGCTCAGATTTTAACTCTAGACAGAGAAGAGCGCAAAATGTCATTAGGGATTAAACAATTGCATCCAGATCCTTGGGCAGACATAACAGCGAAGTATCCTGTTGGTTCAACACATAATGGGATTGTTCGTAATTATACCAACTTTGGTGTTTTTGTAGAATTAGAAGAAGGTATTGACGGGTTGGTTTACATCTCTGATTTATCTTGGACTAAGAAAATTAAGCATCCATCTGACTTTGTTGCTGTAGGTGACAAATTAGATGTACAAGTTTTAGAGTTAGATGTTGAAAACAGAAAACTAAACTTAGGGCATAAGCAAACTCAAGATAATCCTTGGGATGCTCATGAAGCTACTTTCACATTGAATAGTGATCATGAAGGAACAGTAAAAGAGAAAACGGATAAGGGAGCTGTAATTGAGTTGCCAGGAGACGTTGAAGCATTTGTTCCTGCTCGTTTGTTAGAGAAAGAAGATGGTTCTAAAATCGGGAAAGGAGAAACAGCGATATTCAAAATCATAGAATTCTCTAAAGAATTTAGAAGAATTGTTGCTTCTCACACTGCAACTTTCAAAGAAGTTGAAGCGAAGAATATCAAAGCGCAAGCAAAGAAAGTTGAATCTAGTGAAAAATCTACATTTGGAGATATCGCAGGATTGGCTGACTTGAAAAAGAAAATGGAAGGAAAATAAATTCATTTTTTTTAATTATTATAAAAGCTGTTTTGGATTTCCAAAACAGCTTTTTTTATTCGTTGAATTCGTATATTTGAAATTCTTTAAAACTAACAATTTTTAAAATGAAGTATTATGATATTAATTGCTGATGGTGGATCAACCAAGGTAGATTGGATCGCATTGAATAGCGATAAGACAGAAAGATTTAAAACTAGATCTGAAGGCTTAAACCCTGCTATTGTAAATAAAGATCTCCTCAAGAGTAGAATTTTAGATAACCCTGATCTAGGAGCTACAAAAAAAGAAGTGACCCATGTTTTTTTCTATGGTGCTGGATGCGGAACCCCTAAAGCTATAGAATTGCTTAGGCAAGTTTTTCAGGAAGTATTTGTGGCTGCTGAAATTGTAGTTGCTGAAGATATGTTGGCAGCTGTCTATGCGTCTTCCGCAGGAAAACCAGCTATTGTGTGTATTCTTGGAACGGGTTCTAATAGTTGTTATTTCGATGGTAAGGAAGCCAAATCAGGAAGCCCTTCGCTAGGTTGGGCAATTATGGATGAAGCTAGTGGAAATTATTTTGGTAGAAAACTTATTAGAGATTTCTATTATAAAGTGATGCCAGAAGAAATAAGGGCTAAATTCAAAAAAGACTTCAATCTAGAGAGTGATCATATCAAAAATGAATTGTACAGAGGGGAGGCTCCAAATACTTATTTAGCAAGTCATGCTGCTTTTATGTTTGATTTCAAGGATCATGAATACATAAAAGCATTGATTGAGGAAGGAGTTGACGAGTTCTTTAAATACAGAATCATACCTTACGGAAAAGGAAAAGAAACTCCTATTTATTTTATAGGATCCGTAGCTTTTTATTTTTCACATATTATTCAAAAGGTTGCCATTAAGTATAATTTGTCTTTTTCAGGGGCTATAAAGCGTCCTATCGATAATATGATAGCTTATCACAAAGCTTTTTTGATAAAATAGCTTTTGATTTTAAAGAAAAAAGGATACTGATGTCAGTATCCTTTTTTTTTAATTGAGGAATATGATAAAGACGGTAAGTTGGTTTTGAATTTGGGTTTTTTTAGAGGAGATCAAGGCATCGTTCTAGTGCCATACCTCGAGAACCCTTTATGAGTATCGTAGTGTTGTTTAGGGGTAAGTCAAAGTCAAAGTTGTTTTTTAGGTCTTCAAAAGACGCAAAGAATTTCGCTTCTTTTGTTTTTTCTTTATAAAAGTTTTTTCCCACGAAAATTGCTGTGTTATAATCGTAACTTAATACTTTATTTACAATCGTTTTGTGTTCTTTTTTGCTGGTCTTGCCAAGTTCAAACATATCCCCTAAAATAACTACCTTGTTGTTATCGTTTAGGGAGTTAAGATTGTCTAAAGCGGCTATCATACTGCTAGGGTTCGCATTGTAGGCATCTAAAATAATTCGGGTGTTGTTTTTTTCTATGATCTGGGAACGATTATTTTGCGGAGTATAATTTTCAATAGCTCTTTTTGTGTTTTCATGACTGATGTTAAAATAACTTCCAATTTTAATTGCAGCGATGAGATTGTTATAGTTGTATTTACCAATCAGATTGCTTTGTATTGTGATTCCGTTGTAAGCTATTTGAACATAAGGAGTTAAATCTAGTAATGGTGTTTTTTGTGGTTCTATAAAGATACATTCACAAAGCTCAGCCTGGCGTACCATTCTCTTTTCTTCTTTGTTTACAAATGTTATGCCTTCAGAATTTGCAATATAATCGTACATTTCAGATTTTCCTTGAATGATTCCCTCTTCGGAACCAAATCCTTCAATGTGTGCTTTTCCAAAATTGGTAATGTATGCAAAGTTTGGAGCAGCTATAAAGCATAGGTGCTGTATTTCTTTCAAATGATTTGCTCCCATTTCAACGATTCCTATTTCAGTATCAGAAGTCATCTCTAATAAGGTTAGTGGAACGCCGATATGATTATTTAAGTTGCCAAATGTTGCATTTACTTTGAATTGAGTGGCTAGAATCTCTCTAAGGAGTTCTTTTGTGGTTGTTTTTCCGTTACTACCGGTGAGCGCTATGATTGGTATTTCTAAATATTCTCGGTGAAAATATGCCAATTGTTGAAGAGATTCTAGTACATTAGAAACCAATAGAGTTCTCTTGTCAATATGGTGTTCTTTTTCGTCGATAATTGCATATGATGCTCCTTTATCAAGCGCTAACTTAGCGAATGTGTTTCCATTGAAATGATCTCCTTTTAGGGCAAAATAGATTGCTCCAGGTTTAATTTTTCTTGTATCGGTTGTGATATTTTGTTTTTGTTTTATAAACAGGTGGTGTAGCTCTGGTGTTTTCATAGATGACTAAATTAAGGTCATTAAGGAGGTTATATAAACTCCTGCTGTTTCAGTTCGAAGTCTATTTTTCCCTAGGCTTATAGGGATAAAGTCTAAATTTATACTTTTTTCAATTTCTTTTGGTGTGAAGTCTCCTTCAGGACCAACTAAAATTAAAACATCATTTTTAGGCTTTACAAGGTCTTGTAAAAATTTTTTGTTTTTTTCGTCTTCACAGTGTGCGATGAATTTTTGAGAACCTTTCTGTTGATTTAAAAAGGTATCAAGTGCAATAGCGTCGTTGAATTTGGGTACATAAGCCTGTAGTGATTGTTTTACTGCAGCATGAATGATTTTTTTCATTCGATCTTTTTTGATTACTTTTCTTTCGGAGTTCTTGCAAATAATAGGTGTGATTTCATCAATCCCAATTTCAACTGCTTTTTCTAAAAACCATTCATATCGATCGTTTAGTTTGGTGGGAGCAATGGCAATATGTAAATGAAAATTTCTGTCTTTGGTTTTTTTTTCAACTTTTAAAATGTTAACCAAGCATTTTTTTTCGTTAGCAACAGCAATCACGGAGTGAAATAAATGACCTTTCCCATCCGATATATAAACATTTTCTCCTTCTGTTTTTCTTAAAACTTTGATGAGATGTCTACTTTCATCTTTGTCAAAAACGAAAGATGTATCGGTGGGTTCAATTCTTTCACTAATGGATAATGTCATACGGTAAAAATTAAAAACTTAATATTAGATTTTCAAGAGATTCTGCTTTTGATTTTTTCTTTTCTTCTTTTTCTCTTTTCTTTCTTTCTTCTTTTTCTTTCCTTTTTCTTTCTTTTTCTTTCCTTTTCCTTTCTTTTTCCTTCTTTTTTCTTTCCTTTTTATCTTCAACTATTTCTTTAGTTATCTGATCTTCAACTTCAACTTCAACTTCAACTTCAACTTCAACTTCAACCTCTCTCTCAGATTTTTCAAGTATTGAATTGATGAATTCTTCTTTTTTTACGAGGTCTGTTTTAACACTCTTTTTTTCTGTAGAGGTTTTTTTTAGGTATTGCCAGTTGTCTCTGTGGTGGTCAATACGATAGGCTAAATCTATTCCGAATTGATGGCCACTAGTATGATAGCCAAACGGAATGTTATAGTGTCCTGAGATCATAAAATTTCTATTGACCAGAAAAGGGATTCCAGTCCCTAAAGAAAAGTATTGGTCGTGTTTGAATTTATGAAATTGCATTTGAATGTAAGGGTTCCATCTTTGTGCTAGTACATAAGATGCTGATAAAGCATATGAAATATTGGTGAAATTTTTCTTGAAATTATTGTAGTTGAATTGACTATTGAGTCTTAATTTTCTATTGATGTTGTTTTGTGTAATGATACTCAGAACTAAGCTATTTTGTGCCTCGTTGTTAAAGCTTTCATTTGCGATGGGCGTATTGTATTTTACAGCGACAGCAATACTAGGAAATAAGCCATTGTATTTGAATCCGTATCTTTTTTTCCAGCTTTCTTTTAATTCTTTGCGTTCCTTGTTTATGTGTTCATAAATTAAATACTTTACTCCTATAGAAAAACGTTCCGTGCCGTTAACTTTGTCATTATTGTTGAGATTTCTTCCATAAGATGAACGGTGATTGATACTCGCCTGAAACCGTTCAGATAAAAAACCATATTGGATAAGAATATCGTTACCAATTGCACTTGTTGTGTTGATTCCTTTAGGTGTTTTTAATCTTTCGTGAGATGTAGTGTTTTCTATTTGTAAAACCCCCAAACCGACGGCATAAGCTGTCTCAGTATTTCCGGGTCTATTTGCGTTGATGATTGTTGTATATTGTGCATAGTTTATCTTCGAAATAAAAATAAAAAAAAGAAAGAAATAAAGAATTCTATTCATGTAATCGTGATAAATATATATTGTAAATATAATATTTTATGGTTGAGGAGGTAGGTTCATTTTCAAATTATTATTTTTGAATAATTAAAATAGTAAACATGCAAGAAGCAGCTTTTATAAGTTTTATCAGGACCTTATTAACGATACTTACCGTCTATTACATCTTTAAGTTGTTTGTCAAATATGTGGTACCAGTATTATTGGTGAATTACGTGCAAAAGAAAACGGGTCAGCAAGTGAAAAAAGAGCCTTCTCAAAAAGAGGGAACAGTCACAATTGATAAAAAACCCAAATCAGGTCATTCTACAGATAGTAATGTAGGAGAGTATGTTGATTATGAGGAGGTAGATTAATGTAAAACATCATAGCTATGAATCAAAAAAACAATCTGAAGTCATTATTTATTTATGCGTCTGTTATCGTTTCTTTTTGTGTTGTTGCTCTTTTCTATTTTAAGCCTGTCCTAAAAGGGTATAAAATATTTCAAAGTGACATTGCACAGTTTATAGGGATGTCTAAAGAATTAAAAGATTATCGAGAGCAGAATGGTAAAGAGGCTTTTTGGACTGATGCTGCCTTCGGAGGTATGCCTTCGTATCAATTGAGTACTTATTATCCCAATGATTACATAAAAAAAATAGATACTGTCATTAGATTTTTACCTAGACCTGCAGATTATTTGTTTTTGTATTTTCTTGGCTTTTTTGTTTTGTTAACAGTCTTGAAGTTTGATTGGAAGTTAGCTCTCTTGGGTTCTTTAGCTTTTGGTTTTTCCACCTATTTCATTATTATTCTTGGTGTTGGCCATAATGCTAAAGCTCATGCAATAGGTTACATTCCTTTAGTGTTTTCCGGTGTTATATTGCTCTTTCAAAAACGATATTTCCTCGGTTTCTTATTTACAGCATTAGCGACATCTTTAGAAATCCATACGAGTCATCCACAAATGACTTATTACATGTTGTTTATGTTGTTTTTTGTAGGCGTTTTTTATACCATAGAACACTTGAAAAAGAATGAATTTAGAGCGTTTGTCAAACCAGTTTCAATCATTATTTTAGCAATGACAATAGGTTTATTGACCAATGCACAAAGTTTATTGGCAACAAAACAATATGCCTCTCATAGTACACGAAGTAAGAGTGAATTGACCTTAACTCCACAGGGTACTCCTAAAGAGGTGACCTCAGGATTATCTAGAGATTATATTACTCAGTATAGTTATGGGATTTTGGAGACTTTTAACCTTTTGATTCCTCGTTTGGTCGGTGGTGCTAATAGTGAAGATTTGGGTACTGACTCTCATACGTATAAATTTCTAGCTCCTAGGATAGGAATGAATCAGGCCAAGCAGTTTTCAAAAAATGTTCCAACTTATTGGGGAAGTCAACCTATTGTTGCAGCTCCTGCCTACATAGGAGTTGTCTTTGTTTTCTTATTTTTTATAGGTTGCTTTTTGGTAGAAGGATGGTTGAAAAAAGGATTGATTGCTGCTGTTGTTTTTTCTGTATTGTTGAGTTGGGGTAAAAACTTCGGTTTTTTAACCGATTTATTTATTGATTATATACCACTCTACAACAAGTTTAGAGCTGTATCTTCCATTCAAGTGATAGCCGAAATTTGTGTCCCCTTACTGGGAATGTTAGCCCTTAAAGATTTATTGTCGAATGAGGTGTCCAGAGCAGACAAGGTTTTATCTCTTAAAAAAGGAACGATAATAGTTGGAAGTGTTTTAGTGTTTTTTACTTTCTTAGGAGGAGTATTCTTCAGTTTTTCTGGTTTAAATGATGCCTATTATGACCAACAAATAACAGGTTTTTTAGGGGCTTTAAAAGCTGATAGAAAAGCTATTTTGTTTGAAGATGGTTTTAGGTCTATTGTTTTGGTGGTTTTTACCATTGTTGTTTTATGGAGACTTATATATAACAAGATCAAAAAGCAATATGCAATCCTTGTACTTGGGTTAGTCTTGTTATTTGATACTTTGTCAGTTGCTAAGCGCTATGTAAACGACGATGATTTCTTGTTGGCTAGTAAAGTAGATAAACCATTTTTCTTGTCAAAAGCAGATCAGCAAATTCTGAAGGATAAAGGACACTATAGAGTTGCTAATTTCAGTAAAAATTTCATGAATGATGGGGCTACCTCTTATTATCACAATTCTATAGGAGGTTATCACGCAGCTAAGCCTAGAAGATATCAAGAGCTTGTAGATTATCATTTGTCAAAGAATAATATGGAAGTTCTTAACATGTTGAATACAAAATATTTTATCACTGCCTCAGAAAGTGATGTTTTAGAAGCCCAATTAAATTCAGGAGCGAATGGAAATGCTTGGTTTGTGAATCGTATCGTTCCTGCAGTCAGTGCAGATGAGGAAATACTAGCATTGACAGGCTTTGATTCTAAAAATGATATTGTTGTCAATACAAAGGAGTTTGCTGTAGCTTCTACAGAAAAGGACAGCACAGCAAGAGTTGCGTTGACTTCTTATTCGCCCAATGTGTTGGTTTATGCTTATGAATCAGAAAAACCTCAATTGGTTGTTTTTTCCGAAATGTATTATCAACCAGGTTGGAATGCGTATGTTGATGGAAAATTAACTCCTCATTTTAGAGCTAACTATGTGTTAAGAGCCATGAATGTTGAGTCAGGAAAGCATGAGATCGTGTTTAAATTTGAGCCAGAAGTGATTCAACAAGGTTCTATGTTGAGTTTATTGGGGTATGGGTTGTTGATGGTTATGTCCGTTTCAATTTATTGGGTAGAAAGACAAAAAAAACTTGAAAATGTATAAAAAAACACCTTCGAAAAGATATAAGCATACTCTTGATTTTTTACAGAGGGTATTACCTGCTCCCGCAGTGATTTTGGATTTAGGGGTAAGAAATCCTTTAACAGAATTGATGGAGCAAAGTGGTTATACTGTTTTGAACACCCAAGGAGAAGACTTAGACGAAATTCCAGAAATAGTTAAAAATGTTGAAGTAGATGCGGTTGTAGCTTTTGAAATATTAGAACACTTACTTTCTCCCTTTGTTTTATTAAAGATGATAAAGGCAGAAAAGTTAATCACAACGATTCCTTTAAAGCTATGGTTTGCCAACGCTTATAAGAGCAAGACAGATGATTGGGATAGACATTATCACGAGTTTGAAGACTGGCAATTTGATTGGCTCTTGGATAAATCAAATTGGAAGATCAAAAAAACGCTCAAGTGGACTAGTCCAATAGACAAGATAGGGGTTAGACCACTTTTAAGAAGATTTACGCCACGTTATTACGCAGTTTATGCAGCACGAAAATAATAGTAGTATGCGAATAGGAATGGTGTTAGATAAAACATTCCCACCTGATCCTAGAGTAGAAAATGAAGCTCAATATCTGATTGAAAAAGGATATGAATTGTTCTTGTTTTGTTTGACTTATGATGCCCAAAAAGTAGGTCTTGAGGATTATAGAGGTATAAAAGTTGTTCGCTATCTCAGTCATCGTTTGTTGTACAAAAGTTCTGCAATGGCATATGCTTTTCCTTACTATAAGTTAAAAATGAGTGCCAAAATAAAGGAGTTCATTTTGTCTTATCAAATTGAAGTATTGCATGTACATGATATCCAGATTGTAAGCGCTGCATGTAGAGTTAGTAAAACCCTTAAAGTTCCGTATATTTTAGATTTACACGAGAATAGACCTGAAATCATGAAGTTTTATCCACACTTAAAAAGAGGATTAGGGAAATGGCTCATAGATACTGATCGGTGGAAAGCTGCAGAAGAAAAGTATTCAAGTTTGGCAGAGCGTGTCATTGTGGTTACCGAAGGTGCTAAAGAAGATCTTTTGGAGAGGACCAACATCCTTTCACAAAAGATAGTTCCTGTTCCCAATACTGTTTTGAAAGCGTTTTACACAAAATATTCCTTAGAGGAGCGCATAGCGGAAAAGTTTGAGGATGATTTTGTGCTCTTGTATATTGGAGATACAGCTATTAGAAGAGGTCTATTAACAGTGATTAGGGCATTACCAGAGTTAAAGAAAAGTATTAAAAACATAAAGCTAGTTGTTGTAGGGAAAAGTACCGAAGATTATATCTTGAGGGCTGAAGTAGATAAATTATCGATTCAGCATATTGTTTCTTTTGAGGGTTGGCAGCACGAAAAATTATTTCCGTCGTATATTTTAACTGCCAATATTTGTATTTCTCCTTTGCATAGGAATAAGCATCATGACACGACATATGCAAATAAATTATTTCAATACTCAAGTTTAGGAAGGCCACTTTTGGTCAGTGATTCTACTGCTCAAAAAGAATGGGTTGAAAAACATCAAGTAGGTCTCAGCCACCAAGCGGAGGATATTGTAGATTTTGCTAAGCAAGTGAAGACACTTTATAGACAGCCATCCCTAATGGATCAGATGGGTGAAAAAGGTGCAGCTTTGATTCAGTCAGATTTTAACTGGGATAAAACAGCTAAGGGTCTAAGTGAAATATATCAACAGATTAAAAAAACCAGATGAGAGTATTGATTGTTACTTATTATTGGCCACCTGCTGGCGGACCAGGCGTCCAACGTTGGTTAAAGTTTGTGAAATATTTACAAGAATTTGACATTACTCCAGTAGTTTATACTGTAGAAAATCCGGATTATCCGATAGTAGATGATTCATTGTTAGATGAGATTCCTAAAGGAGTAGAGATTATCAAACAACCTATCTGGGAACCGCATCGATTGTTAAATGTTTTTAGTGCTAAGCAAAAAGAAAAGCAAAGTGCTGGATTCCTTAGCGTTAAAAAAAGTTTGATTTCTAAAATTGTTGCCTATGTTAGAGCCAACTATTTTATTCCAGATGCTCGCATGTTTTGGATCAAACCCTCTATTTTGTTTTTGGAGAACTACCTCGCTAAAAATAAAATTGATGCAATTATTTCTACGGGGCCACCACATACTGCTCACATGATTGGTTTAGGGTTAAAAAAAAAATTAGGAATACGTTGGATTGCAGATTTTAGAGATCCTTGGGTAGAGATTGATTATTTTCATGAATTGCCTTTGACTCAAAAATCTATAAAAAAACATAAAAATTTAGAACAAGAAGTTTTAAGACATGCCGATGAGGTTTTGGTAGTGGGAAATCAAATGAAAAAATCATACGATCTGTTTTCAAAAAATGTAAAGGTCATCACCAATGGTTTTGATGGAGTGTTGAGCGCTGAAAAAGACTTAAATAAAGCATTTACAATTACTCATGTAGGGACTTTAAATGCCGATAGAAACCCAATTGTGTTCTGGGAAGCTTTATCGCAGTTGAAAGAAAAAATCACCTGTCAAATTCAGCTGATAGGAAAAGTTGCTCAAGAAGTAAAAGAGAGCATTGAAAAATATAAATTATCAGAAGTAGTAACATTTATAGATTATGTACCTCACGATGAGGTGAAAATATATCAGCAAAAGTCACAAGTTTTATTGTTGGCTGTGAATAATGTGCCAAGTGCAAAAGGAATTGTAACAGGAAAAATATTTGAATATTTACAGGCACAAAGACCTATAGTAGCTATTGCTCCAACGGATGGAGATTTAGCTGCTATTTTAGAAGCCTCCAAAGCTGGTTTTGTAGTAGACTTTGAGGAAGTGAATAAATTAAAAGAAATACTTGTAGATTTACACAAACAGTATCGCGAAGGTAATTTAAAGGTGAACTCGGTTGGAGTAGAACAATATCACAGAAGAACGTTAACAACACAATTGGCAAATATTATCAAAAAATAAATTGAAAAAAATAGTAACCATATTAGGAGCAAGACCACAGTTTGTCAAAGCGGCGGTCCTAAGTAGAGTGATTATAAAGCACAACGAGCTGGATGAAGTGATTGTGCATACAGGCCAGCATTACGATAAAAATATGAGTTCAGTGTTTTTTGAAGAAATGCAAATTCCTGTTCCAAAATACAACTTAAATATCAATAGATTGAGTCATGGCGCTATGACTGGGCAAATGCTAGTAGAAATAGAAGAAGTTTTACTCGTGGAGAAGCCAGAAGCTGTGGTGGTTTACGGAGATACCAATTCGACTTTAGCAGGTGCATTGGCGGCTCAAAAACTTGGTATAAAAGTAGTGCACATAGAAGCGGGTTTACGTTCATTTAATATGTCTATGCCTGAGGAAGTTAATAGAATTGTAACAGATAGAATCTCAAATCTATTATTGTGTCCTACCCAAACAGCTATGGATAATTTAGAGGAAGAAGGGTTTAAAAATCATGATATTAGAATGGTAAACTCTGGAGATATTATGAAAGATGCTGTTGAATTTTATGGAGCTTTGTCCAAAGAAAAAGCAACTGTTTTAGAAGAACATACATTAACAAAAGGAGATTTTGTATTGGCAACCATCCACCGACAAGAAAACACGGATGATGTAGATGCGTTAAAAGAAATTTTTGAAGGTTTAGCAACTGTTCACTCGCAAAAACAAGTTGTCATGCCATTGCACCCTAGAACCAAATCTATTTTGGAAACCCATCAATTAAACTATCCGATTATATTTATAGACCCTGTGGGTTATTTTGATATGTTGGCTTTGTTGCAAAACTGTGCTTTGGTGATTACCGATAGTGGTGGCTTGCAAAAAGAAGCTTTTTTTAACAAAAAAGCCTGTGTGATTGCTCGTAAAGAGACAGAGTGGGTAGAATTGGTCAATCATGGATTTGCTACTTTGGTAGGGAACAATGCTACTAGAATGCAAGAAGCAACAAAACATCACTTAAATACTCAACATGATTTTTCTTTGTCTTTATATGGAAATCAGGTGGGGGAAAGGATTTATGAGGAAATACGCAAATTGATTTCTTAGTTTTATGGGAATTGTTTTAAAAGAATCTTACAAAAACACTATTACTTTGCTCATTGCTATTTTGGTAGGAGCCGTCAATACTTTGTTTTTGTACGTTTATTTCTTAGAGGTAGAATATTATGGATTGGTCACTTTTTTATGTTCAACCGCTTTTATGATAAAACCCTTAATGGCTTTAGGAGTGAATCATAGTATTGTGAAGTTTTTTTCTTCTTTCAATAGCAGAGTTGAAATAGATAAATTTCTAACGTCAGCTATATGGCTTCCTTTGCTCTTGATTGTTCCTTTAGGCTTGATTTGTGTTCTTTTTTATGATACTATCTCAGGTTTACTGTCTCAAGAGAATTCTTTGGTGAGGCCATATACATACTTAATTTTTTTGGTAGCGGTCTGTACTGCTTATTTTGAGATCTTTTATGCTTGGGCAAGAGTGCACCTTAAATCGGTTTTTGGAAACGTATTAAAAGAGCTTTTTATAAGGTCTATGGTTACCATTTTGTTGTTTGCTGTTTATTTTAACATCATTAGTAGTCATCAATTTGTGTTGTGTTTGGTCGCGGCTTATTTTGCACAAATGTTTATCATGATGTGCTATGCATTCAAAACCTATACCCCTAAAATAAATTTCAAACGACCAGAAAACTTTGATGAAGTTGTAAAATATAGTCTATACATCATTATGGCAGGTTCAGCGGCAACTATACTGATAGATATAGATAAGTTTATGATTCCTCAAAAAGAAATGATAGCGCAAGTTGCTTTTTATGCCGTAGCTGTTTATATAGGTTCCGTGATTGAAATCCCTGGTAGAGCAATGAGTCAAATCGTACAACCTCTAACTGCTAAAGCGATCAATGATAAAAAAGAAGATGAGGTTTTGGGTTTGTATCAAAGAACTTCCATTACATTGTTAATTGTTTCGGGTTTACTATTTATATTGGTCAATGCCAATTTAGAGTCTCTAAACATGTTTTTGCCAAAAAAATATACAGGAAGTTTTTGGATTGTTTTGATGATCTCAACAGCCAAATTGTATCATATGTTTTTGGGAAACAATGGAGCGATTATTTCTAATTCTAAATACTACAAAGTTTTATTACCCTACGGCTTGTTGATGGCTGTTTCTGTTGTTTTGTTAAACAATTGGTTGATTGATGTTTTGGGTATTGCAGGGGCTTCATTGTCAACTTTGATTGTTGTTATGGTTTTCAATACAATCAAGTTGATTTATGTAAAAAAGAAGTTCAAAATTCAACCGACGACAAGTAAAACTTGGATCGTTTTGTTTTTTATTATTGTATTCACTGGTATTGGAATCTTTCTTGATTTTCAATTTCATCCTGTCATCAATATTTTCTTGGAGTCTGTTTTATTGGGCTTGTCTTATGTTTTGGTAATCCTTTATTTTCAGCTTTCTACAGATCTAACAGCTCTTTATCATCAGTTTAAATCAAAACTTAAAAACTAAGTTGTTTTTGGGGTGTGTGTTTTGTATGTATGTATAAAAACACTATATTTGCACCCGATTAATTTTAATAAAAAAACAATCATTATGAATCATTACGAAACTGTTTTCATTTTGAATCCCGTTTTATCTGATGTTCAGGTAAAGGAAGCAGTACAAAAGTTCGAGGACTATTTGGTTTCTAAAGGTGCCGAAATGTTACATAAGGAAGATTGGGGGCTAAAAAAATTAGCTTACACAATCCAAAAGAAAAAAAGTGGATTTTACCACTTGTTTGAGTACAAAGTTGCTGGAGAAGTTGTAGCTCCTTTTGAATTAGAGTTCAGACGTGACGATAGCGTTATGCGTTATTTAACTGTTAAGTTAGATAAACATGCTGCTGCGTGGGCTGAGAAAAGAAAGTCTAACTTAAAATCTGCGAAGTAATTATGGCAAATATAGACCAACAAGCAAAAGGAGGATCTAAAGGTGATGTAAGATACCTAACTCCCTTAGACATCGAGACTAAAAAAGAAGCTAAATATTGTAGATTTAAGAAGAAAGACATCAAGTATATTGATTACAAAGATGCTGATTTCTTAATGTACTTAGTAAACGAGCAAGGTAAAATTTTACCAAGACGTTTAACAGGAACTTCTTTAAAATACCAACGTAAAGTGGCACAATCTATAAAGAGAGCACGTCACTTGGCATTAATGCCTTATGTTGGAGATTTATTAAAATAATAAGTAGACTATCATGCAAGTAATATTAAAACAAGACGTTGAAAACTTAGGGTTTGTAGACGATATCGTAGAAGTAAAGAATGGTTACGGACGTAACTTTTTGATACCTTCAAGAAAAGCTGTTTTAGCAACGGAGTCTGCTAAAAAAGTTTTAGAAGAGACATTAAAGCAACGAGCTTACAAAGAAGCTAAATTAGTAGAAGAAGCTAATGTAACTGCTGAAGCAATCAAGGCATTAGAGATTAAATTGACTTCTAAAGTAGGTCAAGGAACCAAGTTGTTTGGTTCTATATCGAATATTGACATTGCTGAATCATTAGAAAAAGCTGGACATTCAATTGAGAGAAAATTCATCAAAATAGCTGGAGGATCTATCAAAAGAACTGGGAAATATACAGCTGCTATTCGTTTGCATAGAACTGTAACGGTTGATTTAGAATTTGAAATCGTTGGTGAGTAATTACCATTGTTAAATAATAAAAAGCTCACTTCCATACTTGGATAGTGAGCTTTTTTTTTATAAAATAGCCTTGTTTTTAAGGACTGATATCTGACATATGAAATACATTCAACTGACTAAAGAACAATTAGAAGCATTACATCATGAGTTTGCTACTTTTTTAGCATCTCAGCAGATAGATGTGAGAGAATGGAATGACATCAAAGCTAACAAACCAGATGTTGCAGATGAGGAACTTAATATTTTTAGTGATATGGTTTGGGAAGATGTTTTGACCAAAGCAGAATATATTGAGCACTTTTCCAAATCAAGCATCAATCTTTTCTTCTGCTCTGAGGGTGTGATACAAAGGATTATGATAAAATCTAAAGACCAATCTATTGATCTGTCTAGCAAAGAAGGAATTCAGACCTTATTGCATCATCCTAAGAATGGTCAATTTGAATTCTTTAAAGGGGCTAAAAAATATGAGAAGGAGCGAAACCTAGAAATTTTTGACCTTATTCTAAAAGGGGCAAGCATAAATAAAGAAGGAGCTTTATATCAGAACTTAAAAAATTTTGTAGCCTAGAAACATGGTAGATCCAGAATTAACCGCATATCTTGAAGGGTTCGTGACAGAAAAACGTCGAGCCCTGTTTAGACAAGTGCTTGACAATAGAACTAAGCATTTTACTGTTGTCCTGGAAGATCTATATCAAAAACACAACTGGAGTGCTGTAGTCCGAAGTTGTGATGTTTTTGGAATACAAGATATCTACACTATAGAGAATAAATACAGCGCATATATCTCTAACGGAGTTGGAAAAGGAGCTCAGAAGTGGGTAGATTTTCATAGATTCAAATCAAGAGAGCACAATACACAAGATTGTGTTGATGATTTAAAGCGAAAAGGGTATCAAATTATTGTAACGACCCCTCATGAAGATTCCTCTTTTGTGTCTGATTTTGATATCACAAAAAAAACAGCTTTTGTTTTTGGTGTAGAGGGCGAGGGGGCTTCTGATTTGGTGATGAGTGAAGCAGACGGTTATTTGAAAATTCCTATGTATGGTTTTACAGAGAGTTTAAATGTTTCTGTTGCAGCGGCGATTACCTTACAAAATACCACGGATAGGCTACATCAATCTAATGTAGATTGGGCATTGAAGGATGATGAAAAAGAAGAATTGTATTTGAAATGGTTAGAAAAATCAATTGGTTCAATCAAATTGATCAAAGAGAGATATTATAGAGAGCGTAAAGCTTAAAATAACCTAAGGCTTTAATCATGAATTTGTTTTTTGTGATTGAGTACAAAAGCAACTGCCCAAAAAAATAAAAACATATTTTATGATTAAAGATATGGTAACAAATCATGCTTTTAAAACAAAAAAGTAGCCCAAGTGCTAAGCTTTGTGTCTGTAAGGAGAGACTTGTTTTCTTTGCGAAAAGGAACAACTTATCCCAATGTTCCTGGAGAGATTTTGTATTCGCAATGGAAAGATTGTTGTTTGGGTAATTTGAGGATACCTTCTTTATCACGAAGTTCTTGGTTGTGATTTACGTTATCCGCTATGCCTTGCCAAGGTTCAATACAAATAAATGGTGATTCTTGGTTTTTTGACCATATGCCCAAGTATGGGAAATTTCTGAATTCTATACTCAATTCTTTTTTTCCTGTGGCTTTGTGTATGAGTGTAACCTCAGAAAAAGGGTTGGGATCAAAAATTAAGGCATCTTTATCGAAGAGATTTTTAGTGAGTTCGATTATCCCTTTATGCTTAAATACAGGAAAAGATTTGTTGCCAATAAGACCCTCTTCAATTTTTTTTGATGCTGGGGTTTGATCACAATCAAACTTTAGTACATAATCTTCTCTAGTTTGGTTTTTATCTATAGGGCAGTTGAAGGCTGGATGAGCTCCAATAGAAAAATACAACGCTTGGTCTGCCGTGTTCTTTACCCGATAAGAAGTGACCAACTCATTATTTGTTAACGTATAGGTCAACTGTAACACGAAATGAAAAGGATACACTTTTAAAGTTTCTTTATTGGCGGCCAATTCAAAGGTGATTTTGGTTGCCTCTTTTTCTTTTAATTCAAAGTCTTGGTCTCTAGCAAAACCATGTTGCCCCATATGATAGGTCTCACCATTATAGCTGTAGGTATTGTTTTTTAGTGCTCCAACAAATGGAAACAAAACAGGGGTATGTCTGTTCCAGAATTCAGGGTTTCCTTGCCAAATGTACTCAGTGTTTTCTTTCTTTAGGCTAATAAGTTCTGCTCCTTTTGTTTTGAATGTCGCTTTTAGAAATTGGTTTTCTAGGGTATAGTATTTCATTATTAATTGGCTTTAACATCGATAATGGTCGCGGTATATTCACATCTTTCAATTACAAATGAAAATTTTTTTCGGACAACGTTGTCATCAATCCTCTTTCCAATAGTAGCATCAATCCAGAAATCTGGACAGGGTTTTTGATGTACATGACTTTTGTCCCTGTTCCAGTCTCCATTAAAAAGCACATATTGTATGTCCATTGAATCTAAATGGTGTTTGGTTAGCACCAGTTGTGCTTGTTCTGAAATTTTCAAAGTGTCTTTAAGTCTTATTTGGCTTAAGACTCTTGCAGTTGGGCCATAATTAAAGGTAGTTCCTTTTTGTTTGTTTATGTAAGACAGGGCAACAACACCAAGCGCCAATCCTCCAAAATAGTAGCCAAATCTTCTCAATAATTTGGCATCAATTTTATGTAGTAATTCTTTTAGCATTTTTAGTTGTTTTTGTGTTCAAAAGTAAAGAAGTTGTTTGTAATACTGCTTGTGTTATTCAATTAAAATATTAATAAATTCATGTCTGTATACGGCAATTCAAACCAATCAGAGATCGCTTTGTTTGTGACTACTCCTTTGTAGGAATACACACCACTTCTTATAATTGTATTGTGCTTGATAGTGTTTTCAAATCCTCCTTCTTCAGATATATTGAGAAGATACGGGGTTAAAATGTTACTAATCAATAGCGTGGCTGTTTTTGCGTATCGAGACGGAATATTGGGGACACAGTAATGTATGACCCCATGCTTTTTAAAAGTAGGGTTGCTGTGGGTTGTCAATTTTGAAGTTTCAACACATCCTCCTCTATCTATACTGATGTCAATAATAACAGCACCTTCTTTCATGATTTCAACTAAGTCTTCAGAGACAATAATGGGAGCTCTTGTCTTTCCTTTGATTGCACCAATGACAACATCAGCTCGCATTAAAGCTTTTTTTAATGCTTTGTGGTGTATGGTCGACGTGTAAATAGGAGTACCCAAGTTTTGTTGTAACTGCCTTAGTTTGGTAATAGAGTTGTCTAAAACTTTTACGCTTGCTCCCAAGCCTAGAGCAGATTGAGAAGCGTATTGTGCAACAGTTCCCGCTCCAAGAATAACCACTTCACAAGGCGGAACCCCGCTGATATTTCCGAGTAACCTACCAGAACCACCATGATCAATGTTCATCAATTCAGAAGCAATAAGAACAGCTGCTTTACCTGCGATTTCGCTTAATGATTTCACCAGTGGATAACTTTCTTCTTCATCTTTTATAAGTTCAAAAGCAAGGGCAGTAATGTTTTTTTTTGCCAGCGCTTTAAAATAGTGATTTGTTTGTGTTTTGAGTTGTAAAGATGAAATTAAAAAGGTTTGAGGTTTCATCATTTGAATTTCCTCTAGGGTAGGAGGAGCTATTTTTAGTACCATATAGCATTCGAAAACTTCCTTTGCTGAATAAACAACTTTTGCGCCAGATTCAGCATATTCAGTATCAGAATAGCTAGAGGCTAAACCTGCGCCAGTTTCAATCACGATCTTATGCCCTTGTAAAACCATTGCAGCTACACTATCAGGTGTTAGACAGACACGATTTTCTTCTAGTGATGTTTCTTTAGGAATTCCAATCAGAAAGTTTCTCTTTTTTGGTGAAATTGCTAGTCTTTCTTCCTGAAGATCAAATTCAAATTTTCCATGTACAGCCATATCTTGGTTTGGTTTTATGTTGGGTTAAGAAATTAAGTGATCCTTAACTCTTGAGGTATTCCTTTTTATAGTTGCTGTCTATGCAATGTATGGAAACGATTATGATTTTTAGTTCATAGTGAGGGTTCTGCTGTTGTCTTCATTTGTTGTTATGGTGACTACTTGTGCATCCGTTGGCAGTATATTTTCTACATGTTCAGGCCATTCAATAAAAGCCCATGAATTGTTATCTAAATACTCTTCAATCCCTATGTCATAAGCTTCTATTTCATTCTCTATCCTATAAAAGTCAAAATGATATAAAATTTCATCATTAGTGGTTTCATATTCATTGACCAGTGCAAAAGTTGGAGAGGAGCTAATATTACAACCTAGCTGTCTTGAAATTTCTTTGATTAGGGTTGTTTTACCAGTTCCCATAGCAGCATAAAATAAAATTGTTTTGCTTTTGGTGTTGGTAATGATCGCTTCTGCGATTTCGGCTAAATCATTTAAACCATAAGAGATTTCCATATCTTTTTTAGTACACCTAACTGGATTCGAACCAGCACGTCCATAGGACACTACCCCCTCAAGGTAGCACGTCTACCAATTCCGCCATAGGTGTTTTTTTGTTTGCGTTTAACAAAATGGTAACCCTGCAAATATATATATATTCAGTGCAATGACCATCAGGAATATTACTGTTTTAGAAAAAAAATAAAAAACGTCTAAAAATAAATTTAGACGTTGAAGAGATAAGTTTAAATAACTAGTTTATCTGAGGGTTACAACAAGAGGATTGTTGATTTGCCTTGAAAATTGATTAAGGTAATTTTCCCAATCTTCCTTATCCTTAAATTGTTTGCTTTTGAGCCATCCAAAACCTGCATAATAGACCACGTTGTTATCTTTAACGTTTAGCTCTGCATAGGCATTACTGAGATCACGGCGTTCAGTGTCATATGTTTCGTAGTTCTTAAATGTTCCTTTTGGCGCTAAGATTGCTGTTCCTATTTCAGAGTCTGCATGTGGTTGCCAGTAGCTGACCCAACCTTTTTTGTTGTTTCCTGTCACGACCCCATCTTTTTCGTGTAAAGTCAATCCTGCATGAATGGTTTTGGTTCCTTCTATGGATGTGTTGAATTTAGATAAATTGTGTCCTAAATCTAGACTAACAATTTTAGTCTCTTTAATGTGTTTTCCTCCTGCTTCCCAATTTTCATACTCTAAGTAAAAGCTCGTTCTGATTGGTCCTGTCGTGATTGTTCTCCATTTTGTATAGTTCTTGGATAGGTAAAAAGTAGTGTCAACTTTTACTGCTATACCCCCAACTCCACGGCTAGTTCCTACGTGAAAGTTATCAAGCCCTTGACCATGGTCATGGTGATAATAGCCATGTTCTGTATCGTTTCCTTTGTACCATTCATTTATGATTGGATATTCTACTCTTTTAAGCCATGCATCTACACCACTAGAAAGTGTTCCACCACGGATACCTTCTTCTATCATTTTTTGAGCAACAGGTCCATAGACTCTGAAAGCTACCTTGTTGTTTTCCCAGGTGTAATCATCAGTTCTTTCTGGAACAAATCTAGAGTAGCACAAGTCTTCAGCTTGAGGTTTTTCATTTTCTGTGACAGTAACAATATCGTAAGTTTTTTCAGTGTTTGCTTCTATTTTAGGTTGAAACAAAATTTTATCCATTATTCCGTCTCCATCGCTATCTACAGTTTGTGTAATTTGTAATTGATTGTTTTTTTTATCTAAAAAGCCTACTGTGTTTAAATCAGTAACGTTTAAAAACTGTTTTGTGAGTTCGATCGTTTCAAAAGTTTTGTCAAAGTCTAAGTTGTTTTTTACTAAAATAGATTTTGTTTTGTCTTCTTGGTTACATGATGACAGCAAGGAAATACTTAATATTGCTGTCATTAAATAAGAGTAATTCATCATCAGAATGTTAAAGGATTTTATTTTAAAATTAAAAACTGAAGATAATAAGATTAACATTCAAAACATACTATTAAGTTGATGTTTTTGAAATTTGAATTTCAAGAAAGATCTTCAAAAACGTTTGTATAAATCACTTGCTTTATAAATTATTGGGAGGTAAACTTTTTTTAGCTGTTTTTTTACAAGATATTTGTCAGTAAAACTAACTTGTTTGTAAATATGAAATTAGTCTTATTGGGTTATATGGGGTGTGGTAAATCTGCGATATCTAAAGTTTTGAGTAGCGCTTTAAAGCTAAAAAGAATAGATTTAGATGATTACATTGAAGAAGTAGAAAAGAAGTCTATTGCTGATCTATTTGCTGAAAAAGGAGAAATATATTTTAGAAAGTTAGAAACAGAATGTCTCATGCATCTATTTGGAAAAGAAGATAATTTTATTTTGTCTTTGGGTGGGGGAACTCCCTGTTTTGGAAAAAACATGGAGCTGATCAATCAAAATGCAACTTCAGTATATTTGAGTGCAAATATTCCTACTTTGGTAGCTAGGTTGTTGCCAGAAAAAAGCAAAAGACCCCTTATCGCTAGGATAACTGATGGCGACTTGTCAGCATTTATTGGGAAACATCTTTTTGAAAGGTATCCATTTTATTCACAAGCTGAACAAACAGTATCGGTAGATCACAAAAGTGTTGAAGATATCGCCAATGAGATTGTGTCTTATTTGTAACTTTTAACACAAATATGCAACGGATTCTTCGTTGCTAAAATCTACTTCAATCACTTCTTGTAAGGAAGTAGATAAAGAGATTCCTTTAAAATCTGCTTTCACTGGGTATTCTTTATGATTTCTATTTACTAAAACTGCGGTTTTGAAAGTTGCGACAGGTACATTTAGAAAATGTTTTACCCCGTAGATCAATGTTTTTCCAGAGTTTAAAACATCGTCGATTAAGACAATATGTTTGTGTGCGTATTCTTCTTCAGTAATAGTCGTTCTTATGTCTTTTAAAGTGTTTTTCTTGTCTAAAATAACTTCACAGAGTGTGATTTTTATATTAGAAATTTGTTCTAAATGGTTTTTTATTTTCTGAGAAAAAATAAAACCATTACCATTGATTCCTGCTAGAACAATTTCGTCAACTTCACAATGACTTTCCAGAATTTGAAAAGCAATCCTTTTGGTTTTTTGAGTGATTTCTTGATGGTTTAGAATGATAGATTTGTTCATGTGTAAATGACTTTAATTCTCAAAGTTGTTGTTTTCTTGGTATTCCTCAATATCTCTACGATCTTTCTTACTAGGCCTACCTGCGCCTTTTTGTCGATAGTAGTCTTTAGATTGTTTTAGGAGTTCTAGATGTTCAAAAACCTCCTTTGGTGTAGTGTCTTTTCTGTAAAGATCTACAAGCTTTGCACCAACTCTGCTAGGAGGAATGTCTAATACTTCTAATTGGTAATTGATTTGATTTTTGCGAACAGTTATTTTTTCGCCAATATAAATGTCTTTTGCAGGCTTGATATTATTACTATTGATTTTTACTTGGCCTTTCTTACAGGCTTCGGTTGCTATAGATCGTGTTTTAAACATTCTAATGGCCCACAAGTATTTGTCAATACGCATATTATATTTTTGTTTGTTTCTTTCTGCTAAGATATGAAATTTGTAAATTGCATCTTCAAAAACATTCAATAATGAATTTTAAAAAAATAGGCTTTGTACTCATAGCGATGACCATATCAAGCTGTGAACCTACCAATACGATACAAGTGTTTGATCATGCCGAGCAGTATGAAATCGAAAAACCAATCATAGAGAATTATTTAAATACACACTACTATGATAATATTGACCATGAAATTAAAGATTTAGATGCCAATCAGGTTGCGTTGAGTGATGATGCTAACTTGCAGGTGTTGTCTGATACCATTAATGATGTGGTGTATGAAATGTATAGTTATGTTTATGAGCAGGGGAGTCAGGATTATCCTGATCAAGATGATACTGTTAAAATAAGTTATAGTTTATGTGCCTTGGATGGAACTTTCTATGAAGAAATAGATAATAATTTCATTTCACTACTCAGTTATATTAGTGGGTGGCGAATAGGTTTGGTCGTCTTCAGAGGTGGAGTTTCAAGCGAAACGGATTCATCAATTCCTAGACAGTATTCTGAAACAGGAAAGGGATTCATGATTATTCCATCTGGGTTAGGGTATCAAAATATAGGAAAAGACTTTGTGGGACCTAATGAGACTTTAGTTTTTAAAATTAACCTAAAAACAGTTGTCTCTGTAGGTGATGATTAATAGCTTTTTTGTCTAACAGATACACCCTCAAAAATTAATATTTTGAGGGTGTTTTTTTTCAATTAAATGTTTATTCGTTTTAATTCAGTAATTTTAAGCTAGAATTTGAAAAACACCATAAACTTATAAAATGAGTAAACTTTTATTTCCTTTTTTATTTTTATCTTTTAATTTCTTGTTTGCTCAAGAGCTTCCACCGATTAGTGTTTATTCTTCTGAATATTTTGACGCTGGAAATCAAAATTGGGCGATCTCACAGTCGGAAGACAAACACATTTATATTGCAAACAATAAAGGTCTAATTGAGTTTGATGGATCATCCTCAAAGCTTTATCCTACACCTAATGAAACAATCATGAGGTCTGTAAAAGTTTTGGGAGAAAAAATATTTACTGGTTTTTACACTGGATTTGGATATTGGACCAAAAATAATTCGGGACTTTTAGAATATACTTCTCTTTCGGAGAATATCGATTTGTTAGAAGATGAACAGTTTTGGCATATTGAAGCATTAGAAGGCTGGATGCTTTTTCAATCTCTAAAGAGAATTTACCTGTATAATATAGATACCCAAGAGTATAAAGTCATCACAGCTCATTCACAAATAAATTCCATGTTCAAGGTCAGGGGTAGGATTTATTATCAAGATAGTGAAAAAGGAATTTTTAGACTAGACAATGGCTTGTCAAAGCTAGTCTCCGACCAAAAAGTATTCAAAGAACATGATGTGATTTCAATCCTTGATGTCAATGATCGTTTGATATATGTCACGGCCAATGAGGGGATATTTTACTTACAAGATGGAGAGATAAAAGAATGGAATGTTGATTTAAACAAGAGTATTAAGGATGATACATTATACAGTGCTATTAAATTATTAAGTGGAGACCTAGTATTGGGTTCTATATCTAACGGAGTGATAATTGTAGACAGCAAAGCCAACATTAAGTATAAAATAAATCAAAAAAAAGGGTTAAGCGATAACACAATTTTGAGTCTTTTTGAAGATCTGGATGAAAATATTTGGCTTGGTCTTGATGATGGAATTAATACGATCAATTTAAATTCACCCTTTAGAGTTTATACTGATGTTAGTGGAGTGTTAGGAACTGTTTATGCTTCTATTGTTCACAAAGGAATGATTTATTTGGGTACTAACCAGGGCTTGTTTTGTAGAGAAGAGACGGATGAAAATTTCACATTCGTAGAAAAAACTGAAGGACAGGTATGGACTTTAAAGGCCATAGGTGAGGATTTGTTTTGTGGTCATAATATTGGGACTTTTAAAGTTGAAAACAAAAAAGCAACATTAATAGGAGATGTTATGGGAACTTGGAAAATAGAATCTCTATCCCGCGATACTTTTATTCAAGGTAATTACTCTGGGTTGTATGTGTTTCATAAAACCAATCGGGAATGGACACTCAAGAATAAAATACAAGGTTTTAATATTTCTAGTAGATACTTCGAACGGCTAAATAAGAATACTATTTTTATAAATCACGAGTACAAAGGGGTTTACAAACTAACCATTAATGATGATTATACAAAAGTCTCTAATGTTTCTATTCTTGTTTCAGTAGACAAGGGTATTCATTCAGCCTTGTTAAAATATAAAGGAGATATTTTGTATTCTTACCAAAACGGTGTCTACAAATACAATGTAAAAAAAGATCTTTTCATAAAAGATACTTTATTGTCTAACTATACCAATACTGATAACTTTATTTCAGGGGTTTTGATAAACGTTCCTTCAGAAAATAAATTATGGGGGTTTTCTAAAAAAAACATCTGTTACATAGAACAAGGTGGGGTGAGTGAAATACCAATTATCAATCAAATTTCAATACCGTTAAAGCAAAGAAAGGGAGCTTTTGGTTTTGAAAATATAAATGGCCTATCAAAGTACGAATACTTGATTGGAACTTCAGAGGGTTATCTTATTGTAAACCTTAAAAATAAAAATAGGTACAAAACTCATAGAGTAGAAATCAATCAAATCAAAAATTCGGCATTAAATGAAGAGTATAGCAGTGTTGAATTAAGTTCAGGTCGTGAGTATATAAATAAAAACAACAACTTTGAATTTAGATGTAGCACTCCAAGTTATAATGACTATCATCAAGTTGAATATCAATATCAACTGGAAGGATTGAGTGCTCAATGGAGTGAATGGGGAAGCTCTGGAGTTGTGGTCTTCAAAAATTTACCCTTTGGAAATTATACTTTTAAGGTGAGGTCAAAAATGAATGGAAATCTTTCCTCTAATGTGGCTACTTATGGTTTTGACATAGAAAAGCCTTGGTATATTTCTAACCCTATGATCATTACCTATGTAGTCATAGTTTTTTTGTTTTCCGTTTTTATGCATATCATGTATAATCTATATTATGCCAAGCAAAGAAAAGATTTGTTGATGAAGAAGCAAAAAGAGTTTGATTTAGATAATTTAGAAAAAGAACAGGAACTTACACTGCTTAAAAATGAAAGATTAGAAGCAGATATAAAGTTGAAGAGTAAAGAGTTAGCCAGTTCAACAATGAGTATCATTAAAAAAAATGAACTCTTAAACACCATCAAAACAGAGCTACTCAAAGGAGAGAAGAATGACGTCAGTAACGTTATTAATATTGTAGAAAAAAACCTAAACAACAATAATGATTGGAAACTTTTCGAGGAAGCCTTTAATAATGCTGACAAAGATTTTATTAAAAAAGCCAAAAGCTTACATCCACTATTAACCTCAAATGACCTCAGATTGTGTGCCTACCTGAGATTGAATTTATCTTCTAAAGAAATAGCGCCGTTATTAAATATATCTGCCAAAAGTGTTGAAGTTAAAAGATACAGATTGAGAAAGAAAATGGGTCTTTCGAGCGAAACCAACTTGGTTGATTATATATTAAACATGTAATCAGTAGTATTTGATTTCTTGATTGTTTTAACTTCATTTTTTAGGTATCAAACAGAAATGTTTTTTGTTTTGTGTCAAGCATAAGAAAGTTGTAGTCGCATTGACTAGGAATTGTTTTTCATATCATGATCTATGAGATCACACAAAACATGATGTCATAAACACTACATCTGTGTTTTACACCTATACATATACACTACATTTTTATTTTTTTTTGAAAACAACATTCCTCAAACCCATTGAAAAACCTATTGAAGCGGTTGGTGTTGC